>Ga0209604_1000131_pt1 | contig 69382 bp, 62 predicted proteins | sample AD_UKC097_MetaG_FD_184405 | JGI IMG/M metagenome (GOLD analysis project Ga0209604, IMG submission 184405) | Active sludge microbial communities of municipal wastewater-treating anaerobic digesters from USA - AD_UKC097_MetaG (SPAdes) (version 2) | ecosystem: Engineered > Bioreactor > Anaerobic >...
CGAATTTCAACATGCTCACGTCGGCGGAAAGGCTGGGAAAGGAATACGGGACGCCGAACATCAGGGCCCTGGGGTGCCGGATCCGGAAGGCCGCGTCCTGAACGGCGTTCAGAGCACCGGGCCGTTCCGGTTTTGCAGGGCGGCGAGGAGGTCGTGCCGGGTCATATCGGATTCCACCGGCGTGACGGAGACGTACCCTTCCTTCAGGACGGAAAGGTCCGTGTCGTCCTCCTCGTCCGCGGGCTGGAGGGTCTCCCCGACGAGCCAGTAGTAGATGTTGTTCCGCGGGTCCAGGCGCCGCTCGAAGGTTTCCACGAGACGGGCCTGGCCCTGCCGGGTGAACCGGATCCCCCGGATGTCCCGTTCCGGAATTGCGGGAACGTTCACGTTGAGGGCGATTCCGCTCAGGAGGGACCGGTTTTCCATGATGAAGTCGGCGATCCGGCCGGCGATGGCCGCGGCTGTGGAGAAGTCCGCCTCGTCGCTTCGGGAGTCGAGGGAAACGGCCATGGAGGGAACGCCGAGGATGCATCCCTCCGTGGCGGCGGAAACCGTCCCGGAGTAGATGACGTTGATGCCCACGTTGGCGCCCAGGTTGATGCCGGAGACCACGAGATCGACCGGCCCGCCGGCGATTTCCTTGAGGCCGATCTTGACGCTGTCCGCCGGCGTTCCGCTCACGGCGTATCCGTAGAACCGTCCGTTCCGTCTCGCACGCCGGACCATGAGCGGCCGGGAAAGGGTGATGGCATGGCCCACGGCGCTCTGCTCGAGTTCGGGGGCCACGATGAGACATTCCCCCTTTTTCGAGAAGACTTCGCTCAGGGCGAGAAGCCCCCTCGCGTAAATCCCGTCGTCGTTCGTCAGAAGCACCCGCATCTCAGTTCACCTGGAGGATCTCGTCGCCCCGGATGGTTAGGATGTAGAGTTCCTTCTCCACGTCCCCGGTGGGGGTGAAACTCGTCCTGCCCGTCACGCCGGGATAGTTCCGCCACTGGAGGAGGGTGTCCCTCAGGTCCTCCCGGATCCGGACCTTCCCGTCCTTCAGGATGTCGAGAAGGATGTTCATGGTGTCGTACGCGAGGGCCTCGATTTCCGCCGGTTCCTTCCCGTGGGCGAAGAAGAAGCGGTCCACGAAAATCCGGACCGCCGGGGAAGGGCTGTTCCGGAAGAACCCGTCGACGAAAAGGGCGCCCTGGAGGTATTCGGCGTCTTCCTTCGGAATTTCAGGAATGTTCCAGAGATTTGTCCCCAGGAGCCGGATGGCCGTCACGTCGTAGAACGCCAGTTGCGGTCCGATCAGGCGGGCGTTCGTGAACGAATCGGGAATGAAGAGGGCGTCGAAATCGAGAATGGGATCGAGCGTTCCCTTTTCGGGCCGATCCCGGTCCTTGGGAAGGCCGGCCAGGGCCCGGATTTCCCGGCCGAAATCGGTCTCCTTCGGATCGTAGGACTCGACCCCCCGGATTTCTCCGCCGAAGCGCTCCACCTCGTCCCAGAACAGGTGCATCATCTCGATCCCGTAGGAATCGTCGGGGTGGAGGATCGCGAACCGCCTCATCCCCATGTTCCGGAAGGCGAACTGGAGCAGGGCTTCCATCATCATGGGCGGCGTGAGGAAGTTCCGGAAGACGAAATCCCCCGTATCGGTGATGTCCTCCTCCTGGGTCAGGGTGACGATGGGCACCTGAAGGAACTGGGCCTCCCGGGCCGCCGACGCCGCCACGGGGCCGGACATGGGGCCGATGATGCCGATGACCCGGTTCTCCGACACGAGTGCATGGACGGATTGGGCCGCCTTTTCCGGGTTTCCTTCCGAGTCCTCGACGTACAGCGTCACGGGAACGTCCCGTTCCTCCCCGGCCAGTTCCAGGGCGAGTTGGATCGCCTCCAGGGCGTTTTTGCCATACGGGGCGAATTTTCCGGAAAGGGGGAGGATCACCCCGACGGCGTTCCGGTCGACCAGCCCGATTTTCAGGAGGCGGTCGGACAGGGCCAGCCCGTCGTCATACAGGGGGTGGCCGGGATTCTCCCGGAGGAACTCCCGGATATGGGACCGGGCTCCGTCCAGGTCCCCCGACTCGCAGGCGAGCCGTGCAAGCGTGAAAAGGACGTACCCGGAGGGGTAATCGCCTTCTTTTTTCCGGTAAAGCGCGGTGAGGTCCTCCACCGTCATCCCTTGGGTGACGATTCCCTCGATTTTTCCCCGGAGGCTCTTTTCCTCCTCCTCCCCCGCCGTCTCCTTCAGGGCCGCCAGGTAGGAATCGACGGCGCCGGCGGCATTGCCGACGGCAAGCAGGTTCTCCCCCAGAAGGGCGAGGAGTTTCCCCTTGAGGGGGGAGGGGACCTTCCGTTTCAGCAGTTCCCGGGTGAACCCTTCCGAAAGGGACACTTCCCCCTTCCTGAAGGCGAGGAGGGCCAGGGCGTAGCGGGCCTCGTCGTACAGGGGGTCCCCGTCGTGCCGGCGGGGAACGGAGTCAAGGGTTTTCGAGGCGTTTTCGAAATCCCCCTCCTCCAGCAGAATTTCACCGATCCGGAGTCTCGAAAGGCTTCCCGCCGTGCCCGAGGGAACGGAGGAAAGAAGCGCTTCGTAAAGACGGCGGGACTTTGCCCATTGCCGGTCCAGGAAGGCCTGTTCCGCCTCCTCGTAAACGGTCCGGAACTGCGGGGGGATCTCGTCGATGATCACGAGGGGCGTTTCCGCCCGGGGGACGATCTTCCCGGCGCAGGCCAAACAGGCGAGACACGCCAGGGACACGAGGATCGAGGAAATGACTTTCATCCCGTTCGTTGCCATGATGACGGCATCTCACCTCTCTATGGACCGGATGTACCGGAGAAGTTCCTCCGCCAGAGCGGGGGAATCGACGCGAAGGGAAACTTCATGGTTGTATTTCAGGGCCGACTGGGTGAAATTGTGGCTGCCCAGAAACACGTGACGGCGGTCGATGACGGCGATCTTGGCGTGCATCGTTCTTTCCGTCGTATCGAAAACCGGCACGATACCGGCCTTGCGCAGGCGTTTCGCCGTTTCCCCGTTGGCCCTGTCGACCTGCGACCGGTGGTCCCCGTCCCGTTCGAGGAGGACGAAGACGGAAACGCCCCGCTTCGCCGCCGCGGAAAGCCGGGAAAGGATCCCGTCGGGCTGGTTTCCGTCGAACCCGTTCGTCTTGAAAAGGAACATGGAAAGGACGATTTCCGAATTCGCCCGGTCCAGCGCCTCCGCGAGGGCCCGGTAGTATTCCTTGTCCTTAAGCGCCAGGACGGAGGGACACGCCCCGTCGGGCGGGCCGTCCGCCGCCGCCCGCAACGGCGGGGCCGCCGCGGCAAGGCCGAGCATGAGGAGGAGAAGAAGTGTTCCGGGGCGCATGTTCCTGTCCAAAGGCTGGTGAAACCGTTCCCGGCCGGCGAAACGGCCGGACCTGGTGAATATAGAACATTTGGGTTTCCAAGTCGAACGGAAAATGCCCGGTGCGGCTGTTTCCACCCCGGGCATTTCAGTTGCCGAACAACGTATCGTGCTGTTTTTTGTGGCGTGTTACTTCACTTCCTCGAAGTCGGCATCCACCACGTCATCATCGCCTTTCCCCGGTCCTTCCGGCTTCGGGCCCGCCTGGCCCGCGCCCGCGTCCGGCCCGGGCCCCTGCTGGGCCGAAGCCTTGGCGTACATGGCCTCGGCGAGTTTGTGGCTTGCCTGGGTCAGTTCCTCCTGGGCGCTCTGGATGGCCTGGAGGTCGTCCCGGTTCATGGCGTCCTTCAGCTTCTTGACCGCATCCTCGATCCTGGAGCGCTCGCCGGCGTCGATCTTGTCACCGAACTCCTTGAGGTTCTTCTCCACGCTGTACACGAGGGCGTCGGCATGGTTTCTGGCTTCGATCAGATCCCTCTTCTTCTTGTCCTCGTCCGCGTGGGCCTCGGCGTCCTTGACGAGACGCTTGATTTCCTCTTCGCTGAGGCCGCTCGACGAGGTGATCCGGATGCTCTGTTCCTTGCCCGTTCCCAGATCCTTCGCGGAGACGTGCACGATGCCGTTGGCGTCGATGTCGAAGGTGACCTCGACTTGGGGGATTCCCCGGGGGGCCGGCGGGATGCCGACCAGCTCGAACCGTCCGAGGGTCTTGTTGTCCCCTGCCATGGGGCGTTCCCCCTGGAGGACGTGGATGCTCACCGCCGGCTGGTTGTCCGCCGCCGTCGAGAAGATCTGGCTTTTCCTTGTGGGGATCGTCGTGTTCTTCTCGATCAGTTTCGTCATGACGCTCCCGAGGGTCTCGATGCCCAGGGACAGGGGCGTCACGTCGAGGAGCAGGACGTCCTTCACATCCCCGGCGAGCACGCCGCCCTGGATGGCGGCGCCGACCGCCACGACCTCGTCGGGATTCACGCCCTTGTGGGGCTCTTTCCCGAAGATTTCCTTGACCTTCTGCTGCACCCGGGGCATCCGGGTCATTCCTCCCACAAGCACCACCTCGTCGATGTCCCGGGGGCTGAGGCCGGCGTCCTTCAGGGCCGTCCGGCACGGGTTCTCCACCTTGGCGATGAGTTCCTCCACGAGCATTTCGAGTTTCGCCCGGGTGAGCCTCATGGTCAGGTGCTTGGGGCCGGAGGCGTCGGCGGTGATGAAGGGAAGGTTGATGTCCGTCTCCATGGAGGTGGAAAGCTCCATCTTGGCCTTTTCCGCCGCTTCCTTGATCCTCTGGAGGGCCATCCGGTCCTTCCGGAGGTCGATGCCCTGGTCCTTCCGGAACTCGTCGCAGATGTAGTCCATGAGTTTCTGGTCGAAGTCCTCCCCGCCCAGATGGGTGTCCCCGTTCGTCGACTTCACCTCGAAGACGCCTTCGCCGAGTTCGAGGATGGAAATATCGAAGGTTCCACCCCCGAGGTCGAAGACGGCGATCTTTTCGTCCTTCTTCTTGTCGAGGCCGTATGCCAGCGCCGCCGCCGTGGGCTCGTTGATGATCCGCTTCACGTTGAGCCCCGCGATCTTGCCGGCGTCCTTCGTCGCCTGCCGCTGGGAATCGTTGAAGTACGCGGGCACGGTGATGACGGCGTCCTCCACCTTCTCGCCCAGGTAATCCTCGGCGGTCTGTTTCATTTTGCCGAGAACCATGGCGGAGATCTCCGTGGGGCTGTAATTCTTCCCGCGGACCGTCACCTGGGCGTCGCCGTTCGAAGATTCGGTGATCTTGTAAGGGGTCACCCCCTTGTCGTATTGGACCTCTTTCGAACCGAACTTCCTTCCGATGAGGCGCTTGATGGCGTATACCGTGTTTTCCGCGTTCGTCACCGCCTGCCTTTTGGCCGCCTGGCCGACGATCCGCTCCCCGCTTTCGGGGAAGGCGACCATGGAGGGGGTGGTCCGGCTTCCTTCCTGGTTCGTTATAACGAGGGGATCCCCCCCTTCCATGACAGCGACGCAGGAATTGGTCGTTCCCAAATCGATCCCTATAATTTTACCCATGGAATAAATCCTCCTTTATCTGAACTTTGTGCAAAGTGTTGCATTTCTCATGAAACGTTCTTCGAGACGGATACCTTGGAGGGCCGAAGAAGCCTTCCGTTCAGGAGATAGCCTTTTTCGAGTTCGTCCACTACGAGGTTGCTCTCTCCCTCCGTCGTGTCCACCTGGAACAGCGCCTCATGGAAATTGGGGTCGAACCTTTCGCCTTTGGCCCGGATCGGCTGAACGCCGTTGTTCTCCAGGACGCTCAGAAACTGTTTTTCCAAGAGACGGAGCCCTTCGATCAGGGGTGAAGCCTCGTCCGGTTCCGCCGCGTGATCCAGGGCCCTTCCCAGGCTGTCCAGAACGGGAAGCAGGTCCCGGATGAGCTTTTCGTTTCCGTACTGAATCAGGTCCGCCCGGTCCCGGGCCATGCGCTTCTTGTAATTTTCGAAATCCGCCGATACCCGGAGATATTTGTCATAATTCCCGGCCGCTTCCTTCCGGTATTTCTCCAGTTCGTCCACGGCCGGCTCCCCGTTCGCCGGGAAAGCCGTTTCCCCGCCGTTCGCGGTTTCCGCCGTTTCCCCGGCGGCCGGCTGCATTTTTTTCTCGTCCTCCAGATGACTCATCCTCTGGTCGATCCTTTCCCTTTTTCTATGGGTCACGGTGCACCTCGGGGGGCGATCAGGGCTCCGGTTTCTGGAAGAGCCTGTAATCCACAAGCTGGCAGATGATATGACCCACGGTAATGTGCACTTCCTGAATCCGGGGGACGCTGGTGGACGGCACGGCGATTACGTGATCGGCGATTCTTCCCGCCTGTCCCCCGTCCCTTCCCGTCAGGGCGACCGTCACCAGATTCAGTTTCTTCGCCGCCTCGAGCGCCCGGATAACGTTGGGGGAGGAGCCGCTCGTGGTGATCCCCCAGGCGATGTCCCCTTCCTGTCCGAGGGCGCGGATCTGCTTGGCGAAGACGTCGGAAAACTCATAATCGTTCCCGATGCTCGTCAGGACCGAGCTGTCCGCCGCGAGGGACATGGCGGGCAGGGCCGGCCGTTCGATCATGAAACGGTTGATGAATTCCGCAGCGATGTGCTGTGCGTCCGCCGCGCTTCCCCCGTTTCCGAAAAGGAGGATCTTCTTCCCCTCTTTCAGGGACCTGATGACGGCCGTCGCGACGCGCACGACTTTCCCCGCGCTCTCCGAAACGAAGAGTTCCTTCACGTGGGCGCTCTCACGGAAAGCGTTGAGAACAATCTCTTCCATCCCCGTCCGGCCGTTCCTCCTTCGACAAATATTCAGGGATAACGCAAGATTCTATAATGTTGAGCCTAATATAAGAATCGACCCCTGCCGTGTCAAGGAAGGGCGTCAAAAAATGACGGCCCCGCGGAGACATCCGGCGCCTCGCCGCCCGCCGCGCCTCGTCCTCGCGGCACGCCTTAAGTGGTCCCCATGCCTCGGGATTCGCGCGCCCTGACGGCGGGTCGTTTCGCGCCGCCGTTCGTAAACGGCGTGTTCCTCTTTTTTAGGGATCTGTCGAAAAAAGCGGGATCCCACACGGGGAGGAGGAAGGACCCCCTCGATGCCCGGCGGAAGGGCACGTCCCCCGTTCCCGGACGGAAACGGGGGACGTGCCTTTCAAGGGGAAACGGCCGGCTTGAAGGCATCCACGAGGCCGTCCATCCTTTCTCCCTCCCGGAGAAGACGGACGCCTGAAAAGCCGGCCGCCTCGAGCCATGACCGGATCTCTTCGAACGTGTACGTGCCCCCGCCTTCGGTCCCCACGAGCATGTTGACCGCAAAGAGGGCCCCGTCCCTCGGACGGGTGCGGTCGTCCTTCATGACGTGGTCCCTGATGACGATTCTTCCGCCGCCGGCGAGGGACCGGTACACGTTCCCGAACAGGCGCCGGTTTTCTGCGGGGCTGTTCTGGTGGATGATGGCGGAAACGAAGGCGAGATCGTGTCCCCCCGGAAGGGCGTCGCGGCCGAAGTCTCCGGCGATGAGGGTCACCCGTTCCAGGAGCCCCGCCTCGAGGAGACGCTCGCGGGCCATCTCGACCACCCCGGGGCGGTCGAAGAGGGTCGCTTTCATTCCGGGGACCGCCTTCAGAAAGGCGAGGGTGTAGGTCCCCGACGCACCGCCCACGTCGAGAAGTCTCCTCGCCGGACCCGGCCGGACCTCGGCCACGATGGCGGGGGCGACGGGATCCGCGACGACGTGCATGGCGCCGATGAAGGCCCCCACCTCGCCCTTTCCCCTGGAAAATCCCTCGAGGGGCGCCGACTCCCCCCGGACGACGGCGGTAAGGCGCGACCACCGTTCCCAGAGATGGGCCGCGTGAAGGACCATGGGCAGGACCGAATCCCGGCCCTCCGCCGAAAGGACCGGGGAGAGCGCCGGGGCGGTCACGTAGGCCCCCTCTTCCTTTACCAGAAGCCCCATTGCGGAAAGGGCGTCCAGGAGGACCGTCAGCGCACGGATGTCGGCCCCGGTCCTCTCGGCGATTGCGCCCGCCGGCAGCGGGGGACCGCCGAGGATCGTGAAGAGGTCCAGTTCGGCCGCCGTAAGCAGGATGCGGCTCTCCATGAAATTCCTTGCCAGCCTGAGAATGTCGGTCATTGTCTCGTACAAGGGATCTGCTCCTTCGGTATGCCCCGGAAGGGGATGAACTGCGTTGAAGGGGGGGCCGCCGCGGGCCCGGGGAATCGACTTTCGCTGCAGGTTATCACGTTGACGACGGTTATGGAATCCCCTTTCCGCGAAGACTGCGGAGGGATACGGCTACGAAGCCCTGAGCCGGATCACGGGCCCGTCGGTCTTTCCGGGGCCCGGGGAGCCTTTCGAGGCGGCGGAATGGCGGCCGGGCGCGCCAGACTGCCGGGATATCGTTACGGGAGCGGTTTCGAGGCGAACACGTAAGCCCGCCGGCTGGGATACTCCACGCCGGGGTAGGGCTCTCTTTCGATGACCTCCATGCCGGCGAATCCGGTCTTCTCCAGACAGCGGGCGACGAAATCGGTGGTGAAGAACGTGACATGGAGGTCCGTTTTCTTTCCGAGGAATGTTTCAACGCGGATCGTCCGTTCGCCCACGTGGAACGCGAGAAGAAACAGGCCGCCCGGCCGCAGCACCCGGAACACTTCGCGGAATGCCGTTTCCACCTGTTCCTTCGTGAAGTGGATGATCGCGTAGAAGGACACGACGCCGGCGACGGAGTCGTTCTCGAATTCGAGGTCGAGGAGATTTCCCTTACGGAAGGGGATCCCGGGACAACGGGTCACGGCCTCATCCAGCATCTTTTCCGACAGGTCCATCCCCGAGATTGCGACGCCGAGACCCTTCAGATATTTTGCGGTCTGTCCGGGACCGCAGCCGAGATCCCAGACAGGCCGGCCGTTCCCGATTTCCCGGGAAAACCTGCGCAGCACCTCCCGGTCTATCGGCTTTTTCTCGTGTTCGCCGGCGAAGGCGTCCCCGTACTCCTTCGCCAGCATGTCGTATTGTTTCTTTACTTCATCCGGCTCCCGGCACCTTTCACGGGTTGGGTTCGTTTGCATGATGTCCCCGGAATCGTACGCCCTGTGAGTCGAAAAGCAAATGCCGCGCCGGCATGCCGGACCGGAACGAAAGTCGTCCGGCGGGTGCCGGCCGCGCAGCCCGTCGCCGCGTCCGCGCGGTGCTCATTCGTCGCCCGTGGGAATGATGCCCGCCGTCTCCACCATCAGGATCACCGTCTTTCCCGGCGCCCTCGTTCTGTGGACCACCCCCCTGGGAACGACGTATCCCTGATGCGGATGCAGTTCCACCGATTCCGCGCCTTCCACGTCGACGATCAGTTTCCCCTCCAGGGTTAAGAAGAACTCGTCTTCCTTTTCGTGCTTGTGCCAGTGATACTCCCCCTGCATGACCCCGAACCGGACCACCGACTCGTTGACCCGGCACAGGGTCTGGTTGAACCACCGGTCGGTGCATTTTGCGACCAGCGACGGAATGTCGATACGCTGCAGGGAATCGTACAGGATGTCCAGGCGGGTGACATAGGGGTATTTCTTGTCGCTCATTTTCTTCCTCCATTCCGGAACGGTTCCGCGGACCTTCATATATGACGAACTCATGGAAACTCGAAACGGCGCTTTTCCGAAGGCCGGGGCGACGGGCACCGCGGCATGAGGACTTCTTCCCGGGGCCGTCAACGGGCGGATGCCGGGATTCCCCTGCAGTAACACTGCACGGGAATGTCGTTCGCAGCGGCGGCGAGACACCGGTTGCAGGAAACGCAGGCGGCGGCGTCCGTTTTCCCCTCCCGGATCCTTCTGACGAGAAAAGGCTCCCGGATGAAGGGACGGCTCATGGCGATCCCGTCGGCATACCGCTCCTCCAACGCCTTTTTCATCTCCGCCGCCTTTCGCATCCCGCCCACGACGAACAGGGGGGTGTCGCCTGACATGGGCTTGATCCTCTTTGCGGCCTCCATGTTGTACCCTCCCTCGAAACCGTATTTCCCCGCCATCCTTCCCAGCATCAGCCTTCCCACAGGTTTTTTCCAGAGGGGGAGGCCCGTCACCAGTTCTTTCACCGGAACCTCGCCCCGGCACATGTTCATGAAGGAATACCAGCCCGATCCGCAACTGATTTCCAATCCGTGAATCCCCAGTTCCGACAGCCGCCCGGCGTACGTCGCCGCCAGCGAAGGGGTGATCCCCTCGCGGGGGGTGTGGTCATGGCTGTTCAATTTCACCAGGATGGGCATTTCCTGCGGCGTCTCCCTTCTGACTTCAGAGAGGACCTCCCCGAGAAAGCGAAACCGGTTCTCGTCGGACCCGCCCCATTCGTCCTTTCTCCGGTTGAAAAAGGGCGAGAGGAATTGGTTGATCAGATACCCGTGGGCGGCATGGAGCTGGATGCCGTCCGCGCCGGCCTCGACGGCCCTGCGGGCCGCCGCGCCGAAGGCCCGGATGGCCTCCCGGATCTGTCCTCCATCCATTTCCCTCGGTTTGACGAAATAAAAGGGATCCCTGTCGCCGCCGGAAGGCCCGAGCGGCGTCCGCCCGATCATCGCCTTCGTGGTCTGTCTTCCCGCGTGGGCCAGCTGGAAGACGATCTTCCCTCCCTCCCCGTGAACCGCGCCGGCCAGCCGGGTCAGGCCGGGAATCATCCGGTCATCGTGAATCCCCGTTTCATGCCTGCAGGCCCTGCCCAGAGGATGAACGTACATGTAGCCCGGAATGATGAGTCCGATCTCCCCGCGGGCCAGGGTCCGGTATCTGCCGATGAGCCTTTCGGTGACCTCGCCCGTCTCCAGCGCCATGGCTTCATAGGTCGCGGAATGGACAAACCGGTTCCCGATCCGTACGGATCCCAGATCCATCGGGGCGAAGAGCGCGGAAAGCATCACCCTTTGTCCTTCAGGAAGCGAACGCAGGCCGCCGCCGTTTCTTCCGGCTTCTCGACCATGGGGCAGTGCCCCGTGTCCTTCAGGATGACCGTCCTGGAATTTTTCAGGTTCTGTTCCAGGAAGGCGACGCTTCCCACGTCCAGCATCTTGTCGCTGTCACCCCACAGGATCAGGACGGGCGCCTGGATCACGGGCAGAACGGGTTCCAGGGAAAACCGGTGCGGCTGCCAGTCGTTCCAGATTTTCGCGTTGAACTCGCGGTGGGCGATCCAGTCGGCGGCGAGGATTTTCCTGAAGGGCTCCGGGATCTGGGGCCTTTTCACGAAAATCAATTCCATCAGCCTGTCGTATCCCGCATCGCTTCCTTCGAGCAGCGGGTTCTTCCCCTTCTCCAATTCCATGACGAGTTCGCTTTTCTTCTCGTAAGGGACGCCGGCCGTGTCCATGAGGGTGACCGTCAGGATCCTGCCGGGGTGTTTCGCCGCGAAGACCGCCGAAAGCGCGCCCCCCATCGAATTCCCGACGATATGGAATCTGTCGAGCTTGAGCGCTTCCGCGAATCCGGCGATCCGCGCCACCTGGTCGTCGACGCCGTAACGGTCCTCGGGCACCTGCGAGCTTTCGCCGAAACCGGGGATGTCGGGGATGACGAGGTGGAAGCCCTTCATGTGCCTGGCGAAGTCCGTCCAGTGGTCCTTGTTGCCGCCGAACCCGTGGAGGAGAAGGACGGTTTCCCCTTTTCCCCCCTCCAGGTAGACGATTTTATGATCGCCTACCTGGACTTCCTTCCGGGCCAGGTCGGCGGCCCGCCTCTGGGCACCCGTCGCCATCCGGAACAGCGCTTCCGGGAAAAGGTAGTAATAGACCGACGTCGCGACGATGAGAACGATGATCGCGAAAAACCCGTACCAGAGATATCTTTTCACTTCGTTTCCTCCTGCCGGGACGGATCGCTGCGGCCGGCCTGCCGTTCGAGGATCAGCGCATCCTCCAGGCTGATGCATTTCCTGACGCTCTGCGCCGCCGGGCATCGCGTGATATAGTTCGAAAAGGCCTCCCTCGCGTCGTCGGCCTTCGCCTCCGGACATTTGAGATGCATGTTCACCCGGATCCTCGTAATCCGAAGGACGTCGTCGACGCTTTCGATGTCCCCCTCCACGTCGGCCCAGTAAAGATGCTCGGGCGTGGGAATTTTCCTCCCGGCCAGCAGCGTGGCCAGCGTTCCCATCATTCACCCCGCCGTCGCGGCGATGATGTGGTCAAGCGTCGCCGCGTGCTCCTTGTCGGGCTCGACCTTGTAAAATCTTTTGATTCCCCCGTGAACGCCGTAGTAAATCGGTTCCGCGAAACCTTCGATCGTGGCCCTGCGGGTGGGGCCCGTTTCCCTCACGATTCTGATCCTTGACGTATGGACGACCTCTCCCATGGATGCATTGCCTCCTTTCGGTCTTCGCGGTCGTGAACGCTTCCCGGTTTCCATTCCGTTCCGCGCCCACACCACGTTCCGGATGGCACCCCTCGGCCGTTTCCATAGTGATTGATGCCCGGTTTTCTTATGGAAATTCCGGGAAGAAAAGTTAATCTATACCATGAATTCCACGGGAGGACATGAAATAATTCCCTCGCGGCGGTCGATCCGGCGCCGTCGCCCGGGAGGTCGCGTCGATCCCGGGTCCCGTGATACGGGGAAGGGCCGGGGCGGCCGGACCGATGGAAAGCCGTCATTGACTCCCGGTCATGGAGCGGGTAAAAAGAGTGTCGGACACAGAACGACAGGAGGCTTGAAATCCAGTGATCGATCAGATTCTACCCGGCCTCTACCGGATCACCCTGCCCATGCCCTTTCGTCTGGGCCACGTCCATGTCCATGCCCTGCCGCACCCCGGCGGGGTGGCCCTGTTCGACGTGGGCATGAGCATCCCCGAATCCTTCCGTGCCCTCGGCGAAGCGCTGGCGACCCTGGGCAGGACGATCGAGGACGTCGACCAGGTCTTTCTGACCCATTTCCACGTGGATCACTGCGGGGTCGCCGGCGAAGTCCAGAGACGTTCCGGCGCCGAGGTCCTGATGTCCGCGAGAGACGAGCAGCGCATCAACAACGAAATCAAGCCGGGGGAGTTCGTCCGGCGGGCCGTGGACTTCTACAGCCGCCACGACCTTCCGCGGAAGACCGTCGATGCCCTGATCAAGCTCCTGGCCGTCTTCCGGAAGGCAACGGTCCCATTCCGGGTGAAACGCCCTCTCGAACCTCACGACCGGTACCAGTTCGGGGACAGGCTTCTCGAGATCATTCCCGCCCCGGGGCACACGCGGGGTCAGATGTGTTTCTATTTCCCGGAGGACGGCATCCTGCTGTCGGGGGACCATGTCCTCCCCGAGATCACGCCGAATCTCAGCCCCGATATTTTCGATCCAGACTACCGCCCCCTCGGGAGTTTCCTCGCATCTCTCGAATCCATCCGCGATCTTCCGGTCCGGATGGTCTATCCCGCCCACGGCGCCCCCTTCCCGGACCTCGCCAAACGGGTCGACGAGATCAGGAATCACCATGCCGAGCGGACCCGGCTGATCCTGGAAGCCCTGCGGGGAGGGGAAAAGACGACCTTCAAGGTGTCGCAGGACATTTTCGGGAAGAACCTGCCGGATTTCGATGAATATCTCGCCCTGAACGAGACCTATGTCCACCTGGTGGATCTCGAGGACAAGGGGATCGTGGAGAGCGGGGAAAGGGACGGACTCGTTCTGTATCGCGTTCGCTGACGGTTTTTTGAATGAAACGGGAAACCAGGACAGGAGCGACGGACGACGCGGCGAAGAGCACGCGGGAACTGATCGAGGAGATCGCGTCGCTGCGCCGGAGAATCGCCCGCCTGGAGAAGGCGGAGGGGGAGCGCCGCCGGGCGGAGGCTGCCCGCCGGGAAAGCGAGGAGAAATACCGGAACCTCGTCGAATCCACGAGGGACCTCATTTTCATCGTAAACGAGAAGGGAACCTACACGTACGTCAACCCGCAGTTCGAGCGCGTCACGGGCTATGAGGCCCGGGACCTGATTGGCCGGCCCTTCACCTTTCTCGTCGCCCCCGAGCACATCGATGCCACGATCCTCCGGTTCAGGAAGGGGATCCGCGGGGAGGACACCCCCCCCTACGAGGCGGACCTCGTCCACAGAAACGGAGAGCGCGTTCCCGTCGAGTTCATGGTGACGACCCGGTATGACGGGGCGGGCAGGGCGGCGGGCCGCTTCGGCATCGGCCGGGACATCACGGAACGGAAACGGGCGGAGGAAACCCTGAAACAGCAAAGCCGGCAGCTTCGGATTCTCTCGGCGAGACTGTCGGAAGCGGAGGAATCGGAAAGGAAGCGGATCACCCGGGAACTCCACGATCAGGTGGGGCAGAACCTCACGGTGGTGGGAATCAACCTGAGCATCGTGAAATCCGCGCTCCCCGCCGAGGGGACGGACATGCTCCAGGCGCGGCTGGAAGACTCGATGGTCCTGGTGGAGGAGATCACCGAATTCACCCGCGGCCTGATGGGCGATCTGCGTCCGCCCGACATGGACCTCCTGGGGCTCGTCGCTTCCGTCGGCTGGTACGGCGAACGTTTCTCCGCCAGGACCGGTGTGGACGTCGTCGTGGAGGGGAAGGAGATCCAGCCCCGGCCGGCGCCGGAGATCGAAAACAATCTGTTTCGGATCGTCCAGGAGGTCCTGACCAACATCGGCAAGCACGCCCGGGCCGGATGCGCGAGGATCCTCATCGAGGCCGCCGGCGGGGTGCTTCGGCTGGCCATCTCCGACGACGGCATCGGGTTCGATCCGACAGGGGCGCAAAAAGCGGGAGAGCGGAACGGCTGGGGGCTCATGACCATGGCCGAGCGCGCCGAGGCGATCGGGGGGCGTTCCCTGGTCGAATCGAAGGTCGGGGAAGGGACGCGGGTGACCGTCGAGGTTCCGTTATGAGCATCGCTGTCTTCCTGGCCGACGATCACACGATCGTCCGCGACGGCCTGCGATCCCTGCTGGAGGCCCACGGCGACATGAAAATCGTCGGGGAGGCCGCGAACGGCCGGGATGCCGTCAGGGCCGTCAGGAAACTCAAGCCCGACGTCGTCATCATGGACATCCTCATGGCCGATCTGAACGGGATCGAGGCCACGGAGCAGATCTGCCGGGAGTGCCCGGCGACACGGGTCGTCATCCTGTCGATGCAGTCGTCTTCGGAGTCCATCCTCCGGGCCCTCCGGGCGGGGGCCCGAGGATACCTGTTCAAGGAATCGGCGGGCCGCGAGCTGATCCAGGCCATCCACGCCGTCCGCGCCGGCCACCGCTACCTGAGCGCCAAGGTTTCCGATCAGGTCGTCGGCGCCTTCCTGAAGCAGGAGGAGCCGTACCGGGACCCCCTTTCCGTCCTCAGCCGGCGGGAACGGGAGGTGCTGCAGCTGGTCGTGGAGGGCAGGACCAGCGCGGAGATCGCCGGGACCCTGTTCCTGTCCGTCAAGACCGTCGAAACCTACCGGAGCCGCCTGATGAAGAAACTGGGCATCGGCGACATTCCCGGTCTCATCAAGTTCGCGATCCAGCACGGGCTCACTTCTCTGGAATAACCCCCTTAAACGGTTCATTCTTTCCAGGTTACCCCTCGCCGGTTGTCAAGGTTGCCCGACAGACAGGGCCCTGTCCGTGCGGTACACATCCGCCATGTTCGATCCGTCCGTTTTTCCGGGCGGAAATTCGTCAGGCACAGACGCAGCAGACACCCGAGAACCGAGGAGGAACCCATGTCGAAGGAACACCTGTATCTTGACGACTATGTCCTGGGCGAGAAAATGATTTCGCCGGCGAGAACCGTCACCGAGGCGGACATCGTGGCCTTTGCGGGTTTCACCGGCGACTGGCATCCCCTCCATACGGACGTGGAATACGCGGCGGGGACGCCGTTCAAGGGCCGCATCGCCCACGGGATGCTGACCCTCAGCATCGGCATGTCCCTGCCTTTCCGGCTGGGACCCTACGCGAGCTACCTGCCGAAATCGTTCATCGCCTTTTACGGAATGGAAGAAGTGCGATTCACGGCGCCCACCCGGATCGGCGACACGATCCATTGCGAGGTGGAGGTCGTCGGGATCACGCACAAGGGGAACGAGAAGGGGATTCTCACCGTCCGCAACCAGATCAGGAACCAGAAGGGGGAAACGGTGGTTTCCTTCGTGATGAAGCTGTTCTGCGGGAAGAAACCGCAGTGATCGCAGCGGGCGGCAGGGGACGGCGCCGCCCGCCGGGAGAAGACGAAGACGAAAGGGAGTGGAATCGATGACGTATCAACCGGAAAAGAAACTGACCCGGGCACAGAAGAAGGAAGCGGAACACGAGGAAAACCGGCAACACTGGCTGGCGGAGGAGCGGAAGATCTACGATCTCTGGGAGAGGGCCTACAATCCCGGGGGGGAGGTCCAGAACCAGCGGCTGGCCAAACAGGGCAAGAAACCGCCGCGGCAACTGATCCGGCAGCTCGTCGATCCGGGTACGGAATTCTTCGAACTGAGCCGGGGCGCGGGATTCGGAATCGGGTACGAAGGCGTGAACGACGTCCCGTCGGCCGGCCTCGTGACGGGCATCGGAAAGATCCACGGCAACTGGGTGATGATCCTGGCCAACGACAGCCGGGTGACTGCGGGGGCCTACTACCCCATCAGCTGCAAGAAGCATCTGAGGGCCCAGGAGGTCGCCGACAAGTGCGGGCTCAACTTCGTCTACATCGCCGACTCGGCGGGGGCCTACCTCCCCCTGCAGGACCGGATCTTCCCCGGCCGCAACCAGTTCGGCCACTTCTTCTACAACATGACCCGGATGTCGGCCCGCGGCCTGAAGCAGTACACCCTCTCCACCGGCGGCAACACCGCCGGCGGCGCCTACATCGTCTACCTGGCCTGCGAGTCCATCATGATCGAGGGGATGTCCTACTCCTTTCTCGGCGGGCCGCCCATGGTGAAGTCGGCCATCGGGGAAACGGTCTCCATGGAGGATCTGGGGGGCGCCAGGGTGCACACCCACATTTCGGGAGGGGCCGATCACTTCGTGAAATCCCAGGACGAGGGAATCGACAAGCTCCGGGAACTGCTCGCCTTCGACCCGAAGCAGACCCTTCACGTCGACCGGCGCGTCCCCGCGGCCCCCAAGGTTCCCGCAGACCATCTCTACCGGGTCCTGCCGAAAGAAACCTCGAAGGGGATCAACGTCCGCGAGGTCCTCGCCGCCATCGCCGACGACAGCTATTTCAGCGAGTACAAGCGCAACTACAACCCCGGCCGGGGCGACAACATCGTCTGCGGGAAGATCTTTCTGAAGGGGATTCCGGTGGGGGTCATCGCCAGCAACAACAACGGTGTCATCTTCGTCGATTCGGCCCGCAAGGCCATCGAATGGGTCATCCGCTGCTGCACGATGAAGATTCCCATTCTCTACATCCAGAACTCCCCGGGCTACATGGTGGGCTCCGCCGAGGAGTACGCCGGGATCGGAAAGTACGGCTCCGGCATGGTCAGGGCCTGTGCCTGCGCGGAGGTCCCGCGGATTCAATGGGTCATCGGCCCGGACCACGGCGCCGCCAATTTCGGCATGTGCGGCCGGACCTTCGACCCGCTGTTCATTTTCGCAACCATGCGGGCCCGCACGTCCGTCATGTCCGGGGACACGGCGGGTTTCATCCTCACGAGCCTGGAACGGGTCAACCGGAAGCGGCGGGGCGAGGAGATGGACGAGGAGGCGGCGGCCATGTTCCGCCGGATGATGGTCGAGAAGTACGACCGTGAGGCCCACCCGTTCTACATGGAATCGCGACTCTTCAACGACGGAACGCTGCCGCTGAAGGACTGCCGCGACGCCCTGGCCCTGGCGTTCGAGATTTCGCTGCTCCAGCCGGTCAAGGAGTCGAATTTCGGCAATTTCAAGTTCTAGCCGCGCCGTCGAAAAACGGCGTTTTCCGCCGTCCTGTCGGACCGGAGAAACCTGCACCTCGGGATCACTGCGAAAAAGGAGAACGGAAATGACGGAATACGATTACTGGAACATCTTTCCCAGAATGCCCCGGAAGGTCATGATCGGCGACATCACGATCCGCGACGGGTTTCAGCACGAGGAAAAATTCATCTCCACGGCCTCCAAGATCTTCTACGGCGAGGAGATCATCCTGGCGGGATGCCGGGAGCTGGAGGTCACCAACCTGGGCAATCCCGCGGCGATTCCCCAGTTCCGGGACGCCGAGGCGGTTCTCGCCCATTTCCGGGGCGATGGGTTCAAAAAACGGTGCGCCCGGCAGAACGTCCCTTACGACGAACTGGTGTTCAGCGCCGTGACGATCCGCGAGAGCGCCGTGGACCGGGCCGTGGAGCTCAAGAAGCGGGGCATCGGTCCCGACCGCGTCCTCATGATGGTCTCCACCGATCCGGAGCATCATTTCGCCAACTCGGGGACCACCCTGTCCCAGTACTGGCGGGAGGCCGAGCGGTGCATCCGCAAGTGCGGCGACGTGGGCATCAAAATGTGCGGCGTCGTGAGCACCATCTGGGGAAGCCCCATCAGCGGGGCCACCCGGCTCGAGGATGCGGTGGAGTTCACGAAGCGCTGGTTTTCCATCGGCGCCTACGACATCGAGCACGCGGACCACGACGGCTCCGCCTCGGCAGCGGAAGTGTACCGGTATTTTTCCATGATCCTCGACGCCATGCCCGACCCGGAGAGCCACCTGTGCCACCTCCACGAAACCAAGCGGGTGGCCTCCTCGTCGGTGCTCGCGGCCCTCCATGCCGGGATCAGCCGGTTCGAGGGGACGCTGGGCGGCCTGGGGGGGCAGCCGGCCAACTTCCTCGACGACTGCCCCGTCCGCGGGACCGGGGAATACTACTACCGGGACCATCGCTACGTGGGGCTCGTCACCCTGGAGGACCTGCTGGTCCAGATCGACGAGCTGGGGATCGAACACGGCTACGACGTGGACCGTGTCCTGTGGCTCGGGAACAGGATGGAGAAGACCATCGGCCGCCGGCTCCGCTCCGAGGCCATCTGCAACGGCCGGACGGAGAAGGGCGGGAATCCCCAGTTCCGCAGGAGGGGACTGGGGAAGCTCATCGAAAGGGAAGGGGAGAAGCCGGGACAGCTGGTGCCGGCCGAGTGGCCCCCGCGGGCCGTCCTGCCCGAGCGGTGGGGCCGCCGGGGCTGGAAGGCGTGATCATGGCCGCAGGCCGGTTCAGAACCAGCGGCCGTTTTCCTCGCTGAAATCGACGGCGGCGGGATTCTTGATCCTCACGGCGATGCCGAAGCCCACGTAGGATGGATGCCCCCCGGAGACCTCGATTTTCCGTTTGGCGTCGAAAACGGCGTCGGCCCCCACGGCCCTTCCTTTTTCCGCCAGTTTCCTGAAAACGTCCGCCTGCATGGGCTGGGGCGGGGTGGACAGGTTGGCGATCTCCTCGCAGTCCCCGCAGCTCGCGAGGGGGAGAATGCTGACGAAAACCTTCCGGTTGTGGGGCGGGTAGGGACCGGGGGCCTTTTCTTCCGCCTGCAGTGTGGAAGCAAGCGGGGGCGACCACGAGAGGGAAAGCAGGAAAACCAGCGACAGGACGACGAAGATGGTTTCGTTTCTCCGTTTCATAAACATGACCCTCCTCCTTTTTTGAGATATTTCCGGAGGCTTTATCCCCCTTCCGCATTATAATGAAACCCTTCCCAGGGAGGCAAGCGCGAATCGGGGCGGTGCAGCAGTGCGGTGCGGGCAAAAGGCTTGACACGGAGCGATAAAAGGGTGAAAATGAATCGTCGGGTTGGTCTTTGAAATGGCTTGCCGCGGCACGGCAAAGCAAGGGAAGGCCGGACATGGTTTCCCCAGCGCATCCTTCGATGCGGGAACATCCGGAAGGGAATCGTGTCGCAGAAAGCAACGGCCGGATTGCGGCCGGTGGCCGTGGAAATGAACCTGTGGCTTGCATGGAACAGGCGGATCGTAAAGACGGGAAGATGCCTCCGGAATGACGTTATCACGGATGGCATGATCGTCGATGACCATGCGTATTTCCGTGACATCCACAAGAGGGGGGCATCTTTCGAAACAAGCCGGCAACCAGCCCGATACCGCAGGAGGGCTTCCGGAAACGGAGGCCCTTTTTTTCGTAATTTCCGGCGATCCCGGGGCGGTCTCCGCTTCGAACGGGATCAGACGGTTTCTTCCCTGACGTCCCCGTACACGACGACGCAGTCCTTTGACGACCGTTTGGCCCGGTACATGGCCTGATCGGCCCTGGAGAGGAGATCGCGCTTTGTCACGGCGTCGGCGGGAAAGACGGCGATGCCGAAACTCGCCGTCAGCCTGACGGGGGCCTCGACGGATTCGAGGTATGTGCCGGCGCGCACCGCCCGCCGGACGGCATCGACCAGGGCGGCGGCTTCCCGCCGCCCCCTTCCGGGCATGAGGAGGACGAACTCGTCCCCGCCGTACTTGATGAGGATGTCCGACGGGGAAAGGCAGGACGACATGACCCGTCCCACTTCGGACAGCACCCGGCTTCCCAGGAGATGGCCGTGGGTGTCCACGACGCCCTTGAAGTTGTCCATGTCGATGAACGCCGCCGCCAGGGACGTTCCCTGCAGCCGGGCTTCCTCGAGGAGGGACTCCAGTCTGTCATGGAGGTAGCGGGCGTTGAAGAGCCCCGTATATTCATCGGTTACGGCCATCCGCCTGATTCGTTCGAAAAGCCGGGCGTTTTCCACGGCAATGGCCCCGTAATCGGCAAGAATGGACAGGACGGGGGCGTACTTCTCCCGGAAGGCTTCCATCGCCCGCACATTGACGACCTCGATCACGCCGAGGACCCGGTCCCGGATTTTCATGGGGACGCAGGCGATGGATTTTGTCTCGAATCCCGTAATCCTGTCGACCCTTTCGCTGAACCGGAGATTTCCGCCGATGAGTTTGCCCAGGAAAACGGCTTCCCCCGATTCCGCCACGTGGCCCGCGATCCCTTCCCCCCGCTGGAGACGGACCCCCACGAGGTCTTCCTTCCGCAGGCCCACCGCGATTTCGAAACTCAGTTCCCCCGTGCGTTCGTCCCTGAGGAGAAGCGACCAGTTGTCGGCGTCGATGAGTTCGCTCACCTTCGACATGATGAGGTCCAGGATGTCCCGGACCTCCAGGGTGGACGTGAGGGCCTTTCCCACTTCCAGGCAGGCCCTGAGGGCCTGATTTTCGTAGTTCATTCCTTGCCGTCCTCGGTGCGCGGGTTCATGAGGCTCTGGTAGCACAAGAAACCGGGCGTGTCAAAGAAGAATCGGGATATCGGACAGATGGGACGATCGGGGGATGGGCGGGACCGCCGTTGCGGGGGAAGGGTTCCCGGTGCTCACTTTCGCGGCCGGAGTTCGAGGGAAACCGTCACGTCTTCGTCCCCGAAAATGGTGACCCACTGCTTGCGGGTTTCGTATCCTTCGCAGGAGGCTTCGACGAGGTAGCTGCCGGGGGACAGCTCCATCCCCGGCGCGTACCGGGGCCTGATGTTCAGGATCCGGATGGTTCCCTCCGCCGGCTGGAGGTTCACCGTGAGTTTCCTTTTGACGTCTCCCTTCATCTGGCCGTTGATGAGGTTGGCCAGCTGGGAACTCGCCTCCTTGAGTTCGGCCCCCGATCCGTGGTAGGCGAGGGCGATCATGACGAGACTCCGTCCTTCCCGGATGCTGATGATCCGGGCGGACAGCTGCTTCACGGTCACCGTGGCGCTGCCCCCCTGGAGCATGCCCGTGTTCAGCTTCTGGGAAGGGATGAAGGTCCCCGAGATAATAGCCTCGATCCCCAGGAGCTTCCCCGCTTCGATGAGATTTTTGTCGCTGACGGCGCCCGACTGCTGCAGGGCCTGCTCCTCCACGATGTCGCGGAGCTTCTGCCTCTCGACGATGTCGTAGCCGAGCCGCATCAGGTTGAGGCCCACGTAATCGCCGAGAAGTTTGTTCACTTCCTCCCGCTCCTCGTCCTTTTTCCCCCCCTCGAAGAATACGGAGATCCGCTTCATGCAGAGGAGCTCGTCGGTGGAGACGTTCGGCGATTTCGCGATGTTGATGTCGGCATTCACCGCCGATTCCCCCGAGGCTCTGGACGATTTGCCTCCCCACCCACTGAAGCTGCTGCCGACCTTGGAGACGACTTTCTTGAAGTCGGCGCATCCGGCAAGGGAAAGGCAAAGAAGAAGGATGACGATGCCGATGAAACGGTCGAAGACTTTCTTTTCTTTCATCGATGAACCTTCAGGGAAGATTCCTGCGGGGTTTCTCCATGCAGCCTGCGGCCTCCGCGGAGACGGAACGGTTTCCCGCCGGTCCGTCACAGACCTGGAGGCACCTGTGAAAAGAGGCCGTCCCCGGTGCGGTGAAGACCTCGATACTGGAAGAGACCGTGGCGGTCGTGCTGATCCGATGCAAAGCGGTTCGGTCTTTCCCCCTCGGCAAGACGAAAGCTTCCGCCATCCTTCCGGAAAGACGGCAGGCGGACAGCCATGCAGCGAAAGTTGACGGCTTCGTAAAAAGTCCATATGCTGCGTTCCCCTTCTTCCCTCGACCCTTTGGCGTACCATAAGTACGCCTCATTCCTCGGGATTCTGGCGCCTTGCCTGTGGAGCTTTTTACTTTGCCGTTCGAAGAAGTGTTGATTCGGCTTTTTTACGCGTTCATCAAAGTTGCGTTTTTTCAGCAAATACGCGGCCGGGAACCGGTCCGGCCCATGTGCGGTTTTGTGTAGCACAAAGAGCGATCCGTGTCAAAAAGGAATGGGAATGCCGGCCCATGATTCAAACAGCGCATTTCCGTCGCGTCAACGCAGTCCCGCATCCTTGAGCCACTTTTCGGCGGCGGCGGACACGCTCATGTGTTCCACATCCACGGAGGCGTTCAGGATGCGCATCGCCTCGTTGTCCAGTTTCTCCGACAACGGCTTCAGGATGCCGGCAATTTCAGGATATTTTTCCAGCGTTTTCCTGATGACGACCGGAGCGGGGTTGTACACGGGAAAGAAGCGCTTGTTGTCTTCCAGCGTGAGAAGGTTGAAAGCCTGTATGCGGCCGTCCGTGGCAAATCCCATGGCGGAGCCTACCTGGCCTTCCTTCAGGGCAAGGTACGTGAGTCCCATGTCCATCCTTTTCACATCCGCCGGGCTCATTCTGAACCCGTAAACAACCATGAGCCTTTTGAACCCGTCGGGCCTTTCCCAGAATTCCGATTCCAGCGCGAAGGTGAGCTTCCCCGGGTTCTTTTCCACGTAACGCCCGAAATCGGAGATGGTTCGGATTTTTGCCTTCGCGGCATCCGCTCTGCGCATCATGATGGTGTAGGTGTTGTCCAGGGGAAGGGGATCGAGCCACACCAGGTTCTTCTTTGCGTCCTTGTCCCGAACCCAGCGGTAGACCTTCTCCGGTGAGATCATGATTCCGGTGTCGTCCTGCTTGTGAAAAACCGTGTACGCCGTACCCGTATATTCATAGTACATGTCGATCTGTCCGGCTTCCAGAGACTGGCGGGCGATCACGGTACTCACGCCGGTACGGAGGTTCACCTTGAACCCTTCCTTTTCCAGAAGCAGCCTGGCCAGTTCGGGAAGCAGGTACTGCTCGGTGAAGTTCTTGCCTCCTATGGTAATGGTTTTATCCTCCGCGGCGGCGATGCCCGGAGGGATCAACCCCGCCGCCAGAAAGACGACAGCCGCCAGGAACACAATCGATGCTTTCTTCATATGCGCAAGCCTCCTTTCAAAGAGTCCCCGGGCCGATGAACCCGGGAAATGGGGTCAGCCGGCCATCCTGATGCCCTTCGGGACGATGAGCAGGCTGAGGAGTTCCAGAAGATAATCGCCCGCAAGGGCCAGGATCGTGATCGGCAGGGCCCCCGCCAGGAGAAGCTCCGTTCTCATGAGATTGATGCCGGTGAACACGAGGTCGCCCAGCCCTCCGGCGCCGATGAGGTAGCCCAGGGCCGCCGTGCCGATGTTGATGACAAGGGCGATCCGGATGCCCGTGAGAATTACGTTCAACGCGTTCGGGATTTCCACTTCCAGGAGGATGCGGACGGGACTCATGCCGACGCCTCTGGCCGCGTCGATGATCGCCGGTGACACCGAAAGGATCCCCGCCAGCGTGTTTCTGGCTATGGGAAGCGTGGAGTAGATGTAAAGGGCGAGAATGGCCGGTTTGCTGCCGATCCCCAGGAAACTCATGGTCAGGGCCAGCACGGCCAGGGAGGGGATGGTCTGACCGAGACCGATGACGTACATGACGACGCCCGCGAATTTTCTGAACCTTTTTCTCGAAACGATGATCCCGGTTGCCAGGCCGGTGACCAGGGCCATGGCCATGCTCACCGCAACCAGATACAGGTGCTGTCCCGCGAGGAAGAGCACGTATTCCCGTTCCCACGGGTCCGAAAGATATTCCACCAGGCCGATTCTTTCGGCGGCGATGCCTGCGATGAACACGGCAACCAGCAACAGGGAGCGTATCCCCGTGGCCGCCGCCGGCCTCCTGAAAGATTCCTCTTTCATGGTTTCATTCCCCCGGGCGTGACCCGTCTTTCCAGAAACCCCATGGCCAGGTCGACCGCCACCGCCAGCAGGGAGACGCACAACGCGCCCGCCAGAACCATGGATTCGTGGGACCGGGCGATACCCTGCTGAATGAAGACCCCCAGGCCGCCCGCGCCCACATAGGCGGCGATCGCCGCGATGCCGATGATCATGACCACGGCCGTCCGGAGGCCCGCGATGATCACCGGAACGGCCATGGGAATTTCCACTTCCCGCAACAGCTGCCACTTCGACATGCCCATGCCTTTTCCCGCATCCACCAGTGCCGGATCGACATTCTTGATGGCGACATAGGTATTACGAACGATGGGCAGCTCGGCATACAGAACCAGCGCGATGATGGCGGGAACTTTGCCCAGTCCGTGCCCGAACACGGCCAGCAGGGGAAGCATGAGCCCGAAAAGCGCTATGGACGGAATGGTCATGATCACATTCGCCCCGCCGATGACTTTCTGGGCCAGCTGTTTGTTTCTGGTGATGAAAATGCCCGTCGGGACGCCGGTGCATATGGCAATGAGGAGTGAAAGGCCCACCATCCAGAGGTGTTCCCAGGTCAGGTACAGGGCCGTGGAATAGTTCTCCTGAAGAAATACGAACAGATTCATGGCATCCCTGCGTTTCTATTCATCCTGATATTCCGAGTAGAGTTCAAGAATGGATTTCTGTATGTTCTTGTAGCTGATGGTGCCGGCGAAACCGCCGTTGTCGTCCAGAACCGGAAAGCTCGCCAGATCGTGCAGGAGCATGGCCGACAGGGCGTCCCGAAGAGGCTCCCTGATGCCCAGTTCCTCCGGAAACTTCACCGCCAGCGCTTCCAGGTTTCCCCTTTCGAATTTCAGATGTTTCCGGGAAACGAAGCCAAGAACCCTGTTCCCTCTCAGCACGATCACATGGGCGAAGTTGTTGTCTTCAATAAACTTGAGGGTCTCCGTCGCCGTCATGTCCGCCCGGGCCAGGTTCCGGGGCTCCCGGTTCATGGCGTCCTTTACTCTGAGCAATCCCAGCGCCTTGAGCGCCCTGTCCGCACCGACGAAATCCGACACGAAGGTGTCGGCGGGCCTCATGAGAATGATTTCCGGCGTGTCGAACTGGACGAGTCTCCCCTCCCTGAAGATCGCGATCTTGTCGGCCATTTTGATCGCTTCGTGAATATCGTGAGAAACAAAGGCGATGGTTTTCCTGAGCTGTGCCTGAAGCCTGAGAAATTCATCCTGGATCTGGTCCCGGTTGATGGGATCGATGGCCCCGAAGGGCTCGTCCATGAGGAGAATGTCCGGATCGGCGGCAAGGGCCCTGGCCACGCCGACGCGCTGCTGCTGGCCGCCGGAAAGCTCGACGGGGTATCGGTTCCGGTAAACTCCGGGTTCCAGCTTCACGAGGCTCAGGAGTTCGTCGATGCGGGCATCGATTTTCTTTTTGTCCCACTTCAACATGCGGGGAACGACGGCGATGTTGCCCGCGATGGTCTTGTTGGGAAAAAGGCCGATCTGCTGGATCACATACCCCATGCCGAGCCGCAGCTCCTGGGCGTTCATTTCCCTGATCTCCCTGCCCCGGATGCGTATGTTTCCCCTGGTAATGCTCTCGAGCCGGTTGGTCATTCGCAGCAGGGTCGTCTTGCCGCAGCCCGAAGGTCCGAGGAAGACCGCGGTTTCACCCCGCTCGATCGTAAAAGTCACGTTGTCGGTGGCTGTTACCGCCGTCTTGCCCGCCCCGAAAACCTTGGTTACGGAATCATATTCAATCATGACGAACTCGTAAAAAGGCCGATTCAACACTTTTTCGAACGGCAAAGGAAAAAGCTCCATAGGCAAGGCGCCCGAATCCTGACGAATGAGGCGTACTTATGGTACGTCAAAGGGAGGAGGGAAGAAGGGCAACACAGCATATGGAGCTTTTTACGAAGCCGTCAATCATGGAAGATTCCTGTTTCCGTCTCGATGCCCGTGTGGGTCAACGGTGATCCCCGGAAAGGGGCCGTTTCCCGGTCCCGGGTCGGACTGGCGCCGGCGGCCGGTTTCCCGAAGCGGGGGCGGATCCGGAACCGGGGTCCCCCTTTCAGGATGAGGGGGTTGCCCATTCGGAGAAAAATGCCGGTCTCATCGGGTCCCAGCGTCCCACCAGACGGTCGAATGTGGGATGGGGCAGGGATTCCTTGAAGATCCTGTAATAGTACAACTCCTCCACCGAGGCGAGGAAGGGGTTTCCTTCCACGGCGTTGAACGCCTTCAGCTCGTCCTCCGATATGCTTTGCTCCGCCAGCCGGCGCATGATGTACGCCACGCCCGACCCCTGGGCGAAAAAACGCTTCGTCTGGTAGATGATGTGTTCCGGCAGAACGCCTTCAAAGGCTCGCCGAAGGATCCATTTGCCCGTCTGTTCTTCCCCGTGGATCTTGCGATTCAGGGGGATTTTCAGAGCGAAATCCATCACGCCGGCATCGAGGAAGGGGGTCCGGCTTTCATAGGAGTTGGCGGCGTTCAATCTGTCCAGTCTCTGCAGGGCCGTGTTGTGGGCCACCCTGATGAGGTATTCGATGATGCCGGCAAGTTCTTCGGGATTGCGGGCCTGCTTGTACTGGCCGTCGTATCCCCCGAAGAATTCATCCGCGCCCTCGCCGGTCAGGACGCAGTTTGCCTTGCCTTTGATGAAGCGTCCGGCCAGAAAGTTGGCGATCGCTCCATGGACGCAGCTTTCTTCATACATCTCCTGGTGGTGAATGGCGAGGGGGAGGATCTCGTTGATTTCCTTTTCACCGAACATCAGAATTTCGTGCCTGAGTCCCAGGCAGGCCGTGACGTCTTTTGCCAGGGGAAGGTCCTGTCCGTTTTCCATGCTCACGGTAAAACAGGTGATGTCCGGCTTGATCTCACGGGCCATCCAGGCGATGAGGCTGCTGTCCAGGCCGCCGCTGAGAAGAATTCCCGTGACGGCCTTGTCCCTCATCCGTTTTTCCGTCGCCTTTATGAGAAGTTCCCTGACGACTTTCCCGGCCTGCTCCTCGTTTTCGAATTCCGGGGTTTCGACGGCCTCGTTCGCATATTTCCGGAACCCCGTCTCCCGGGAGTAGACATGGCCCGGTGGAAACGCCCTGACGCTGCTGCTGATATCGACGAGGGCCTTGGCTTCCGATGCAAAACACAGATTCCCGTCCCGGTCGTGCCCGTAATAGAGCGGCTTGATTCCCACCCCGTCACGGGCAAGGACGAGACGATTCCCGTCGGCGATGGCACACGCGAAGTCTCCGTCCACTTTCGCCGCGAAATTGAGTCCGTGTCGCTCGTAGAGATCGAGAATGATCGAGGCGTCGCTCCCGTGTTCCGCGTTTTCGTTGTAGACGCGTCCGTCCAGGACGATCGCCCCGGCTCCGGCCGACGCGTAGTGGGAACCGTCCCGCCGGTTGCCGCCGACGTTCAGTTCGTTGCAGCCGATATTCACGGGGCCGTTTTCATGTTTCCACGTTTCATCGGGACCCCGGTATCTGATTCTCCGGAGCATCAGATCCAGCGTGCCGCCGTCCCTGCCTAGAACACCTGCGATCCCTGCCATAAAAATCAAAGTCCTCCCTTTCGTTTTTTTGAAAGTCGCCGGTTCGGCCCCTCCCGAAGCGTCATGAATTCCGACCGAATCGACGATTCCGGATGCGACCGCGAAGCCCGCCGGCTTCGCCGGGCGGCCGTTCGGCGTGTAACCCGCTATGCCTGCCGGTATGAATCGAGGATGCGGACCGCCTCGAAGCCGTCGGCGCAGTATGCGTCGGCTCCGATTTCCCGGGCGAATTCCTGCGACACGGCGGCCCCTCCGATCAGAACCTTGACCGAATCCCTCAGGTCCGCCGTCTTGAGCGCTTCGATAATGTCGCCCATGACCAGCATGGTCGTCGTCAGCAGGGCGGACAGGCCGAGATAATCCGGCTTTTTGTCCCGGACATAATCGACGATCCTGTCCGTGGGAACGTCGATGCCGAGATCGACCACCTCGTAGCCGGCCCCCTTGAGCAGGATGGCCACGATATTTTTCCCGATGTCGTGAATGTCGCCCTTGACGGTGACAATGGCGAATTTTCCCTTTGCCGCAAGATCCGCCGCTTCGAGATGGGGTTTCAGGATGTCCATGGCCGAACTCACCGCTTCGGCCGAGGCCAGCATGTCCGGGACGTAATATTCCTTGGCATTGAATTTTTCCCCCACGACTTCCATCCCCGCGGTGAGACCCTCGGCGATGATGTCTTTCAACGTGACCTTTTGTTCCAATGCCATCCGGGTCAGTTCGACCACGCCTGGCCCGGTGAGCGTGTCGTCAATGCCTTCATCGTCGCTGGTCATTCTTCCCTGAATGACGTTTTCCTTGAGCCGTTCAATGAGATCGTTCATGATCCTCTCCCTTCCTCATAGATGTTCAGTCGTGGCAACAGACCCGGTATTTCGTCGAATATCCTCCGTGTTTTTTCACGGTCGACGGGTTCGACCGGTTTTGCGAGAAGCGCCTTCATGTGTTCGAAGGCAAGCTCGAAGACCCGGTCCTGTTCCCGGTTTCCCTCGAAAGGATAGAGCGGGGACAGAAGCCCGCTGCGCATGACCTTGCGGATGTAGCTGATAAAAAGTTTCTGCGGCGTGGACATCACCTTTCGTATCTGTGTGAGGATGTCGCCGATCTCCCCGTCGTCGATCCGGGGGGTTCTGAGAAAATGCTTGATCATGGCGAAATGGGCATCGTCGAGCACCGCCTGAAGAGGTGAAAAAACGGAATTGCAGTCGAGAAGGCCGTATGCGCAGTGGAGAAACTGGGGACCGCTCATGGCGACGGTGATGTTCGAAAAAAGGCGCTCGACGGACGACTGCTGCCCCGGAACCCTTGCGTCGCTGACGCCCGATGTCGAATAATTCGGAATTCCATAAAACCGGGCCAGTTGAGTGCAGTCGATGGTGTACTGGCTTGTTTCCACGGCGCCGTAAGAATCGCTGAGCGTGTCGATCCGCGTTTTCGTGGGGACCGTTCCGTACAGGACGGGTGTTCCCTCGTTGACGATCTGGCCCAGCGTAATTCCCGCGAGGACTTCCGCGTTGATCTGGGCCAGGATGCCCGCTTCCTTGATCGGGGCGGTGCTTCCTGCCTGGGGCGCCGAGGAGACCACCACGGGGATGCCCCGCAGGCATATTTCGATGAAGGCCTCCGTCGTGTCGTCGACGAACTGGAGCGGGCTTTTGATGAGGCAGCAGATGAGCGATACGATGGGGTTCCGTTTCAACGCATCCCGGCCCCCCGCAATGATCTCCGCCATTTTCACGACAGGATCGAGCTGGCTCAGGCTGGTGAGGCCCGCCTGAACGTGTTTGGTCGTGTTGTTGAGAGAGGCGAAGAACTTGTTCACGTCCTTGTTTTTCTCGGTGATGTCCCTGTCCTGGATGTTGACGTTCCGGATGAATCCGTCGAGGGTGTCGAGGTGCTCCGACAGATGGGCCGACATGCACAGATCCGCGATGGTGCCGCGGCGGGGGATGAATTCGGGAACCTCTATCTCCACGGTCGGGTCGGTTTTCTTCCCGTAGGTCTGAAAATACGTGTCGAGCCAGATGTTCGTTTCCGAACCGGTGATGAAATACACCCTCGCTTCGTCGCCCTTCATGACAAGGGCATTGTCGGGATTCCTGGCACCGAGGGTCACTGTTTTCGGTGCTTTTTCAATCCCTTCGCTGACGAGCCGTTCCGGGATCCTGACGATCCAGTGCGGGGGCGAACTCTTTTGGGCGGACGAGACGTCCGCCCCGGCGGCGGCAAAGAGGTCCGCCGCTCTCCCGTTGAAACAGACCAGGCCGGGATCCCGCAGAATTTCAAGAGACGCCCGGTGAATCGTCTTGACCTGTTCCCCTGTCAATCGTTCGTATGGCTTTTCTACGACAATACCTTCCCGAGGCACCGGTTTAACCTCCTTTGACATGAAATGACGGCCGTTCCGTCAATCGCTGATCGTTCCTTTCCGGAAAGCCCTGACGAACCGCCTGCACATGGGGTCCTGGTTCGAAAGCATCTCCGAAACCTTGACGAGACTCATGAGCCGCGGGTCCAGGGGGTTCAGGATCGCCGCATCGAGACCGGCGGCGACGGCCATGAGGAAGAACGACCGGTTGACGATTCCCCGGCCGGGAAGACCGAAGGAGATGTTGCTGAGTCCCATGATCGTTTTTGCCGATGGGTATCGCGCCTTGATCCTCTCGATCGTTCTCAAGGTTACGAGCCCCTGGCTCGTGTCCACGGAAATGGGGAGGACGAGCGGGTCGAAATAGACCCGATCCTCGCGGACGCCGTATCGCCCGAGACGCCCCATGATAAAATCGGCGGCTTCCAGCCGTTCTTCCACGGTTCGGGGGATTCCCCCTTCCTTCATCACGAGGGCCACGAGCAGGGCGCCCCGTTCCGCGGCGAGGGGGCCGATCGTGTCCAGTCTCGCCGGCTCGGCGTCCACCGAGTTGATCATGACCGTTTCGCCCTCGTACCGTTTCAGGGCGGTCTTCAGGACGGCGGGATCGTCGCTGTCGATGCATAGCGGTCTGTCCGTGGCGCTTTGGACATGGCCGATGAGCCACGCCATGGCGGCGGCGGCGTTTTCCCAGGCGCCTTCGCCGGCCCCCGCGTTGACGTCGATAAAGTCTGCACCCGCGCCGGCCTGGTCTTTGGCGAGATTCGTCAGAAAAGCCTCGTCCCTGTCCCGGATGGCCCGGCCGACGGATTTTATGGACGCGTTGATTTTTTCGCCTACAACAAGCATGAAATCCTCTCCTTACTCGAACGCCAGTCCCGGTATTTCCTTCTGCAGCGTGTTCATGAGATTCCCGGGAATGAAGGACCGCGGCTTGCGGTCCAGAACGGCGCGCGCCGTTTCGGCCGCCCGGGTCCTCGTATCTTTGGCGCCGGCGGCCGTCCACCGGTCCCGGTCATCCTTGTCGCTCAGTTCCGAAACATATTGTTCCGTCCGCATGTGATGACGGGTGTGCCGCGACGATATGTAATGACCTCCCGGTCCCGCCTTTTTGATCAGATCGTAGGCGATGGTGTCGTCGTTGACGGTGATCCCCTCGACGGCCCGCATGACCATGCCGAGAATTTCATTGTCGATCACCAGCTTGTCGTAGGAGGCGGTCATGCAGAACTCGAGGAATCCCGCGGCATCGTGGATGAAGTTGCCGCCGGCGAGCGCGACCATCAGATTGGTGATGGCCGACTCGTACCCTGCCTGGGCATCGTTGACTTTCGAGTCGGACATGCCCGCCGTCGCATAGTACGGCAGTTTATAGAACTGGGCCATCTGGGCCGCGCCGGCGTTCAGCAGGCCCATTTCGACGGAACCGGACAGATATTTCAGTGTTCGTAGATCCGCAACGGAGGCGACGGAACCGAAGATGGTCGGCGTGCCCGGGTTGACAAGCTGTGCAAGCATGACGCCGGCCAGGGTATCCGTGGTGAGAACGACCAGATTCCCAGCGAGCGTTACCGGTGATGTGGCCCCGCAGAGGGGTTCGGCGGGAACGACCACCGGGATGCCGTGACGGGCCACCTCGATGGTCAGCCGCGAGTAGTGTTCGTCGAGTCTCAGGGGACTCACGACGCAGGTCACCATGGAAATGAAGGGCCGTTCCCGGAGTCTTTCCGGACTTCCGGCGATGCGTTCGGCCATTTTGATGACGTTCCTGACGCCGTCCACGGTGTACACGCCCCCCATGACGTGCTTTCTCGTATGCTTGAGGGCCATCCCGAACCGGTTGACATCGACGGTCTCGCCGGGGAACTCGTTCGGATACACGTTGAGCATGTAAAAATGAATGTTGTCGAGGGCCTCGACAAGGCGGGCCATGTCTCTGACGTCGTTCAGGGTGGCCGGACGGGAATCGTTCGATCCCGGGTCCTGAACGTTCAGGGCGGTTCCACCCGTTCCCATGTAGACGTTTTTCCCTCCGATGTGACAGTCCAGATCGCCTTTTTCGTCCCGTCCGCAAAGCGTGACGACGTCAGGGGCCTTTGAGATCAACGCTTCGGCAAGTGCCGCAGGGATCCTGACAACGCATTTCTCTTCGTCCACCACTGCGCCCGCTTTTCGAAACAGGTTACGCGCCTCCTCGAGCCGCACTTCGACGCCGACGTCCTCGAACACTTTGAGAACGGTGCGGTGTATCTTCTCTACGTCGTTTCCGGTGAGGGGCTTATACTGTCCCCCCGTCAATCCTTTTCTTGTTTTCACGAAATGCCTTTCTGTCGATATTGAGCTGCCTGATGATGCGGTTCACGTGATCGCTTCTGTTCATGCTGTAGAAATGAAGCCCCGGTACGCCGTTGCCGAGAAGGTCCCGGCTTTGACGGACTGCATGATCGACGCCGTATTTTGCGACTTCGTCGCTTCGGTCCTGTACGGCGGACAGTCGATCGAAAAGCGGCCCGGGTATCGCGGCACCGCACAGAGACGCGATTCTCGCGATCTGCTTGAAATTGAAAATGGGAAATATGCCCGGAACGATGGGAACCGGGATCCCCCGGGATACCGCCCTGTCCCGAAAACGGTAAAAATCGTCGTTGTCGAAGAAAAGCTGGGTGATGATGAAGTCCGCGCCGGCGTCCACTTTCCTCTTGAGATGGTCCAGGTCCTTGTCGAGGTCGGGACATTCGACATGGCCCTCCGGATACCCGGCGACACCGATGGAAAAATCGTCGCGGGCTTTGATGAATTCAACCAGTTCATTGGCGTAGCCGAACCCGCCGGCGCATTTTGTGAAGGACGTTTCTCCCTTTGGCGGGTCGCCCCGGAGGGCCAGGATATTTTTGATGTTTTCCCGTCCCAGATGATCGAGAATTTCGGTGATGTCTTCCGTTGCAGCGTTTACGCATGTCAGATGGGTCAGCACTTCGGTGCCCACGTGATTCTTTATCCGTGACGCGATCTCGAAGGTCATTTCCTGCGTACTGCCGCCTGCGCCGTAGGTTACGGAGATGAAATCCGGCTCGGCCATGACGAGTTGGTCGATGGTGGTGAAGAGTCCCGCCGTGCTTCCCTCCCGCATGGGCGGAAATACCTCGAATGATAAAACGAGCGTTTCCTTCCGGAAAAAATCCTTGATCTTCATCGCTTTTCCTAAGGTATTGGTTTCTTAAAAAATCCGACAGGAGGCTTTCAGGCGACACAATGTCTGCGTGCATTGCAGTCCTTCTTACCGCAATGCCCGCATGGATTATACACCGGCTTTTTCCCGTTGACGGCCTGGGGGAAAAGTCCGAACACCCCCGAAACGGATTTGCGGGGATGCATCAGGCAGGACGCTTTCATGGTGACGCCGATCGTCTCCGCGTCCACGAGGCGCATCAGTTTCCGTTGTTCGGTGATCGGCCAGTCGCAGTATCCTGGACTGAACCGAAGCGTGACCCCGTATCCCTTTTGGGCGTAGCGATGTTTCATGTTTTCATAAAAAGCATTCACCACGTGCTCCGCCGTCAACGATCCGAGACGATCCAGGACATAGGCCCTGGTGAGCCTGTTGTCTTCGTTGAGTCGTGCGGCTTCCTCTTCGAGGGCGCTTCCGATGGTGGCGATGAACAGGATCAGCGTATCGCAGTGTTCGAGCACTTTCGCCAGGATGGGACTTTTGAAGCAGATGCCTCCCTCGAGATGGACGGTGCCGGCTTCGATGAATTCGATTCTTTTGACCTTGTATGAGAGTGCGGGCGCCGCCAGTTCCTGAAGAACATCGTTCAGGCCGCTGCTTCCCTTGAATCCGGAATCCGAGAATCTCCCGAATTCCCTTCTTTTGAGCAGTTGACGAAGATTGTCGTGATCGGAGGAAGAGGAAATTGAAATGTGGCCTTGAATCATGGGTCTCCCGTGTTCTTTCAGTTAAGAATGTTTCTTATATGATCATATTGAATGAAATAATTGATCATAGCGATTGTTTCTAATCAAACTATCTTTACAAAACATGGCTCTCCTGTCAAGGACATTATCCCGGATACATTGATAGTTCAGTATTTACGGATGTATGGAGAGGATTTGTCAGATCGGATGCTGGTATTCCTCGGAATGTTCGCTGTCGAACTTCTGAATGTTCAGCATCTTCGTTAAAAGACCAAGATTTTCGATAATCTGATCGAGCTGATGGGACGGCAGTTGTTTCAGCCCGTCGACGATCGTCTGCTGAATGGGGGGCGGGGCATGCTGCGCGAGCACCTTGCCCGATTCCGTCAATTCGATCATGATCACCCGTCTGTCCGGTGAAGTGCGGGTTCTCTTGACGAATCCCTTGGATTCGAGACGATCAATGACGCCGGTCAGGGTGCTGGACTTCAGCATGATTTGACGGGCGATCTGCGAGGGCGGGAGAGGGCCCTTTTCATGAAGTGCGAGCAGGCAGTTGAGCTGGGGTGCGCTCACCTGATAGGTCTTGTTCAATTCCTTCGTGTAATGATACCCCGCCTGCATCAGGCGCCGGATCTGATAAATGATCTGACGAATCTGGTCCTGCTGGCGGGAATAGGTGCCGAATGTTTCTTCGCTTGGGTGATCTGTTTCCATGATTTCTTCTTCTGGTAGAAAAGTGCGCCCCATACTCATGGCCCTCCCGTCGATGACAGGAGCTGCTGCATGCCGTGAAAAAGGAAACCGGCACGGACGGCTTCCATGCTTGATGAACTCGTAAAAAAGCCAAATCAACACTTTTTCGAACGGCAAAGTAAAAAGCTCGGCAGGCAAGGCGCCCGAATCCCGAGGAATGAGGCGTACTTATGGTACGCCGCAATGACAAGGGATGAAGGGCAACGCAGCATAGGAACTTTTTACGAAGCCGTCATGATTCGGCCCTGGGAGATTTGGTAGCACAAGGGGAGCAAAGTGTCAAAAAAGAATACCGGACTTTGTCCGGTAAAGAAACGATGGCCGGAAACATTCCGGTAAGCCGTTTGGACGAGCCCAAATAGGTAAGCAACCGAATATTAATAACAATATGGTCGGGACGGCGGGATTTGAACCCACGGCCCCCTGCTCCCAAGGCAGGTGCGCTACCAGGCTGCGCTACGTCCCGACGGTTCAGGCACTATCCGATTTCCCGGTCCCCTGCAAGCTTTTTCTTCAGTTTCTGAAGGGCCTTGGCCCGGTGGCTCAACCGGTTTTTCAGTTCCGGGGGAATCTCGGCGGCCGTCTTTCCGTACTCGGGCACGAGAAACACGGGGTCGTACCCGAATCCGTTTTCCCCCCTGGGGATCATGGTTATTTTTCCTTCCCAGGACCCCTCGAAGGCCTCGAAGGCGCTGCCGGGCCGGCACAGGACGAGGACGCACCGGAAGGCGGCGTCCCTGCGGGCGGGCGGCACTTCCTCGAGTTCCCTGAGGAGCTTCATGACGTTTTCCCGGTCCCCGGCCTTCTCTCCGGCGTAGCGGGCGGAATGGATCCCCGGCCTTCCGCCGAGGGCGGCCACTTCCAGGCCCGAATCGTCGGCGACGGCCGTTTCGCCGGTGAAGGCCGCCACGGCTTTCGCCTTCTTCAGGGCGTTTTCGAGGAAAGTCGTTCCGTCCTCGACGACTTCGGCCATGGCGGGATAGTCGGCGAGGGAACAAAGCTCCAGGTCCGTTCCCTCGAGAAGGGCCCGCAGCTCTCTCAGTTTTCCCTGGTTTTTCGTGGCGACGACGATTTTCACGGGGATCCCCGTTACGGATGAGATTTCATGGCCGGTCAGGGATGGAGGGGGCCCAGGATTTCCCGCTGCCGGTCGATGAGGCGGGCGATCCCCCCGGCCGCCGCGTCCCACATCCGGTCGAAGAGATACCGGTCGAAGGGCTCCTGCTCCGCCGTACCCTGGATTTCGATGAACTTTCCGCCTCCCGTCATGATGAAATTCATGTCCACGTCGGCCCGGGAGTCCTCGCCGTAATCCAGGTCGAGCAGGATCTCCCCCCCGACGACGCCGATGCTCAGGGCGGCCACATAGTCCCGGACGGGCATGCTGTCCAGGAGGCCGTCCTCCCGGTATCCCCGGAAGGCGTCCACGAGGGCGATGAACGATCCGGTGATGGCCGCCGTCCGCGTGCCGCCGTCGGCCTGGATGACGTCGCAGTCGATGTACAGGGTTCGTTCCCCGAAGGCGTCGAGATCGGTGACGGCCCGGAGGGACCGGCCGATGAGGCGCTGGATCTCATGGGTCCGCCCGTCGATCCGTCCCCGGACGGAATCGCGGAGCTTCCGGGTGGGCGTCGCCATGGGGAGCATGGAGTACTCCGACGTGAGCCAGCCCTTTCCCGTGTTCTTCAGGAAGGGCGGGACGCCCTCTTCGAGGGACGCGGTGCAGATGACCCGGGTCGCCCCCATTCCGATCAGGACCGAGCCCCTGGGGTGGAGCAGATAATTCCGTTCCAGCGTGAGCGGGCGGATCTCATCCCATTTCCGGCCGCCGGTCCTCACGGCTTTCCTCCGGGGGTCCCGGCGAATTCCTCGAGGGCCGACGCGATGGCCTCGGCGATCGCCCTGGGGACGTTCGGATCCTGGAGGCGCTTCCGGTCCTCCTGGTTCGTGGCAAAACCCATCTCGATGAGAACGGCCGGCGTGGAGGGATTCCGGAACACGACCATGGGCGCATCCCTGAGATTCCGGTTTCCCCGGGGGAACAGGGGGTCGAGATGCTTCAGGACGATCCGGCCGAAACGGTTGCTCTCGTTCAGGACCTTGTTTTTCACCATGTCCCGGGCGATGGCGCTTCCGTCGGCGGGCGCTTCCGCCGTTCCGCCGAAGCCGAGATAATACACCTCGAAGCCCGAGGCCTTCCGGTCGAAGCCGGCATTCACGTGCAGGCTGACGAAGAGATCCGGTTTTTCCCGCTCCATTGCCTTGAGCCTGGCGTCAAGGGACAGATCGTCGTCCCCGGACCGGGTGAGAACGACTTTCAGGTTTTTCCCGCCTTTGAGCCGCTTCTCGACGTTTTTCGCGATTTCCAGAGCGAAGGCCGCTTCCGACTGGCTTCCGGAGATTTTCACCCCGGGGTCCTTCCCCCCGTGTCCCGGGTCGAGGAGAACGACCGCGGCGGATGCCCCGCCGAGGGGCAGGGACAGGAACAGGAGGAGAACGGCCGAGAAAAGAAGGGGGCAATGCGGTTTTCCGAAACGATACGTCATTGGACGGGATCCCCGGTTCATAATTTTTAAAGGCGATTTGTCATACAGAAGTTCTGTCGATCTGTCAATGCGTCGTGCCGGTCCGTGCGCCCGTCCCCTTTTTTTTCTGGGAAACCCCGCGGACCCGTTCGATGGAAATGACGCTTTTCAGTTTTCTCAGGCCCGCGGTGACCTGGTTCAACTGCTCCAGGTCGCTCACGTCGAGTTCGAAATTGCACAGGGCGTTTTCCCCCCGGTTCGTCTCCACCGTCGCCGTGCTGATGTTGACGCCCATGGTGGAGAAAACGGAACTGAGCTCCGCCAGGAGGCCTTTCTTGTCCCGGCAGTGGACGCGGATGTTCACGGGATAGGTCTGCTTTTGGTCCACGTCCCACTGGACCTCGATCAGCCGCTCCGGGTCCATTTCGCGGACTTCGGGGCAGCTCGCGAGGTGGACGCTGACCCCGCGGCCGCGGGTGATGAAACCGATGATGTCGTCTCCCGGCAGGGGATTGCAGCACCGGGCGAACCGGACCATGACGTTGTCGACGCCGGTGATGGAGATCCCCGCCGCCGGGCCCTTCCGGGGCCGTCTCCGGGCCGGTTCGAGAATTTCTTCCCCGGCATCCTTCGAAGGCTCTCCCGGCAGGAATCGGTTGACGATCTGCTTGGGCGAGATCTTCCCGTAACCGATGAGGGCGAGGAGGTCGTCGAAGCTCAGGATGGAGCTTTCCTCCATGAACTTCTTCATCTCCTCCGATTTCGCCATCTGGGTCATCTTGAGATGGTTCTTTTTCGCTTCCCTGTCCAGGATCTCCCTGCCGAGGTCGACGCTCTTCTCCCGCTCCTCCGTCTTGATCCATGCCTTGATTTTCGACAGGGCCCGGGTGGTCACGGCGAACTTCAGCCAGTCCTTGCTGGGATGGGCCCCGGGCTGGGTGATGATTTCGATGGTGTCGCCGTTCTGAAGCTTGTATTTCAGGGGCACGATGGCCTTGTTCACCTTGGCGCCCACGCACTGGTTCCCCACGTCCGTGTGGATGCTGTACGCGAAATCGATGGGCGTGGCCCCCTGGGGGAACGCCTTCACGTCTCCCTCGGGGGTGAACACGTAGACCTCGTCTGGGAAGAGGGCGAGTTTGAGGCTCTGCATGAATTCCCGGGCGTCCTTCGTGTCATGCTGGAATTCGAGGAGTTCGCGGAGTTTCTGGATCTGCGCCTCCTCGTCCGAGGAGATGGCGCCTTCCTTGTACCGCCAGTGGGCGGCGATCCCCTTTTCCGCCCATTCGTGCATCTCCTCGGTCCGGATCTGGATTTCCACCCGTTCCCCGTAAGGACCGATGACCGTCGTGTGAAGGGACCGGTAGTTGTTCGCCTTGGGCATGGCGATGTAGTCCTTGAATCGGCCCGGAACGGGCTTCCACAGGGAGTGGACCACGCTTAAGACCTCGTAACAGTCCCGGATCTTGTTGGACTGGACGACGATCCGGAAGGCGATGAGGTCGTACACCTCGTCGAAATGGATGTGCTGCTCCTCCATCTTCTTGAAGATGCTGAAGAAGTGTTTCGCCCTCCCTTCCACCTGGGCATGGATGCCGTAATTCTCCAGCTCCTTGTGGATCATCGCTTTCACTTCCTCGGTGTACCGGTCCCGTTCCTCCTTTTTCGTCGCCACGCGGTCGATGAGATCGAAATATTCCACGGGGTGAAGGTACTTGAAGGAGAGGTCCTCCAGCTCCGTTTTCATCCAGTTGATGCCGAGCCGGTTGGCCAGAGGGGCGTAGAGTTCCAGCGTCTCCGTGGAGATGGCCTTCTGCTTCTCCTGGACGTGGTACTGGAGGGTCCGCATGTTGTGAACCCGGTCGGCGAGCTTGACGAGAAGGATGCGGATGTCCGCCGACATGGCGAGCATCATCTTCCGGAAGTTTTCCGCCTGCCTCTCGATCCGGCTCCCGAAGGTGATCCGGCTGATCTTGGTGAGGCCGTCGACGAGAAAGGCCGCGTCCTTGCCGAAGGCGTTCTGGATCTGCTCGAGGCTGGCGAGGGTGTCCTCCACGGTGTCGTGGAGAAGCCCGGCGATGAGGGAGGCCGAGTCCAGCTTCATGTCCACGAGAATCCCGGCGACCGCCAGGGGATGGACCAGGTAGGGTTCCCCGGAAAGCCGGCTTTGTCCCTTGTGCACCGTGGCGCTGAAGATGTAGGCCTTTTCGATCAGCTCCACATCGTGCTCGGGGAGGTACTTGTTGGCCTTCTCCAGGATGTCCGTGATCCGGATCATCTTTTCCGGAACAGCCTCGGGGACCCTGTTTTGCGGATCTGTCATCTCACTGCCCCGATACGACCGGAGACGTCCGGCGGTGCCTCCGGGGGAAAGGGCCGATGCGGGAAACGGGGCGGCGTCTCATCAGATGTCGAGGGCAGACGCCACCTCTTGTTTCAGGAAGGCCGCAATCCCGTCCAGGGGCATCGCTTCCACCGCCTTCGTCTTCCGGTTGCGGACCTCGCCCTTTCCTTCCTCGATCCTTTTCGGCCCGAGGGTCACCCGCCAGGGAATGCCGATGAGATCGGCGTCCTTGAATTTGACTCCCGCCCGTTCGTCCCGATCGTCGAAGAGCACCTCCAGGCCGGCTTCCGTCAGCTCCCGGTACAGCCGTTCCCCCGCTTCCATGAGACGCCCGTCGTTGATGTTCACCGGTGTGACCACCACATGGAAGGGGGCCAGCGGCACGGGCCAGACAATGCCCTCCTCGTCGTGGTTCTGTTCGATGCAGGCCGCCGCGGTCCGGCCGATCCCGATGCCGTAGCAGCCCATGATCATGAGTTTCTCCTTCCCGTCCCGATCCAGGAAGGTGGCCTTCATGGCCTTGCTGTATTTCGTTCCCAGTTTGAAGACGTGTCCCACCTCGATGCCCCGGGCGAACCGGATGTCCTTCCCGCACCGGGGGCAGGTGTCCCCCTCCTGGATCATGCGGAGATCGGCGAAGGCTTCCACCTTGAAGTCCCTGCCGAAGTTGCAGTTTTTCAGGTGGTAATCCTCCCGGTTCGCTCCCATGACGAAGTTCTTCATGTTGATGAGGGAATAGTCGGCGATGATCCGGCACTTGATTCCCAAGGCGCCGGCGAATCCCTTGGGGGCCCCCGTCACTTCCAGGACGACGTCGTCCGTCGCCAGCTCCACCACCCCGGCGTTGAGGTAATTCTTCAACTTGATCTCGTTGATCTCCTCTTCGCCCTGGATCAGGACGGCGACGGGTTTGCCGTCGCAGGAAAAGAGCAGCGTCTTCACCACGTCCCCCGGCCTGCAGGACAGAAACGCGCAGACCTCCTCGATGGTCCGCACGTTCGGGGTGTGCACCTCCTCCACGGGGAGGAAGGTGGAGGGGTCGGGCTTGACGGCCTCCGGTCTGGGGATTTCCGCTTTTTCGAGATTGGCCGCGTAAGGGCAGGCGATGCAGTACACCATTCCGTCCTCTCCCGAGTCGGCGGTGACGAGAAATTCATGGGAAAAGCTTCCCCCGATGCTGCCCGAGTCCGCTTCCACGGCCCGGAAACCGAGACCGCACCTCTCGAAGATCCGGGTGTAGGCGTCGAACATCTTCCGGTAGCTCTCCTCGGCGCCGCTTTCGTCGGAGTCGAAGCTGTAGGCGTCCTTCATCCCGAATTCCCGGCAGCGCATGACGCCGAACCTGGGGCGGATTTCGTCCCGGAATTTCGTCTGGATCTGGTAGAGGTTCCTGGGAAGCTGGCGGTAGGTCTGGATCTCGTTTCGCACGAGATCGGTGATGACCTCTTCGTGGGTGGGGCCGATGCAGTAGTCCCGCATGTTCCGGTCCTTGAAACGGAGCAGTTCCTTGCCGTACATCTCCCATCGTCCCGATTCGATCCAGAGTTCCGACGGCTGCGCCGCGGGAAGGAAAACCTCCTGGGCGCCGGCCCGGTCCATCTCCTCGCGGACGATCTTTTCGACCTTGCGGATCACCCGAAGCCCGAGGGGCAGGTAGGAATAAATCCCGCTTGTGAGTTTGCGAATCATCCCCGCCCGCACCATCAGCTGGTGACTGGCCACTTCCGCGTCCGAGGGGGTCTCCCGACCCGTCGGCAGGAACATTTCCGAGTAGCGCATCATGCCTCCTTCTGTCCGGTCATTTCCTCGATTTCGTCCATGAGCCCGGTGAGGAACTCGTCCTCCCGGAGCTTCCGGACCGGCTTTCCCTTCTTGAACAGAACCCCCGTGCCCCTGCCGCCGGCGATCCCCACGTCCGCTTCCGAGGCCTCCCCCGGCCCGTTCACGACGCACCCCATGAGGGCGATTTTGAGATACCGGCGCATTCCCGAAAGACGGGCCTCCACGTCGTCGACCAGGCCGGCGAGGTCGATTTCGCACCGGCCGCAGGTGGGGCAGGAGATGATTTCGGGCCCGACTTTACGGATTCCCAGGGCCCGGAGAATTCCGTAGGCCACGGGGATTTCCTGCGCGGGGTCTCCCGTCACGGAGACCCGGATCGTATCCCCGATGCCGTCATATAGCAGGATTCCCAGCCCGATGGAAGACTTGATCGCCGCCTGGAGGAGACTGCCCGCCTCCGTCACGCCCAGGTGGAGGGGATAGTCCGTTTTCCGGGAAACGAGGCGGTACGCCTCGATCATGGTTTCCACGCGGGACGACTTGAGGGAGAGCTTCAGGTTCGAAAACCCTCTTTCCTCGAACGGGACGAGGTTCCGGAGGGCGCTTTCCACGAGGGCCTCCGCCGTGGGGCCCCCGAACGTTTCCAGGAGGTCCTTTTCCAGGGAACCGGCGTTCACGCCGACCCGGATGGCCGCGTCCCGCTCCCGGGCCAGGCGGATGATCTCGCCGATTTTTTCCTTTTTCATGTTTCCCGGATTGATCCGGATCCCGTCCGCCCCCCTTTCGAGGGCCCTCAGGGCCAGGGACTCGTGAAAGTGGATGTCGGCGACAAGCGGAATCCCGATCCCTTTTCGTATGGAAGGCAGGGCGTCGGCGGCCTCTTCGTTCGGAACGGCCACGCGGGCGATTTCACAGCCTTTTCCCTCGAGGCGCCGGATCTGCGCGACCGTGCCCGGGATATCCCGGGTGTCCGTGGAGGCCATGGACTGCACGGCCACGGGGGCATCCCCCCCAATGAGAACGGATCCCACATGGATGGATCGGGTTTTTCTTCTTACGATTCCTGTTTCTTCCAGATGTGACGCTCCCGTCGAATGTGTCGAGAATTCCTTTATAACATGAGGCCGGTGGCCGATCAACCAATTCCGTCGGCGGGACCGGGGAAGGGGGGCCGGGTTTCCATGGATTCCATGGCGAGAAGAATCTCCTCCTGGACCGCGGCCGGGGGTATCGAAGAAGAGGGGACACCCGCCGGGGAGGGGACCTCCCACCGCCGGAACAGGAAGGGCAGCGCCTCGAACATGGGCATGAGGGGGAAGGCCTCTTCCGAAAGGAACCGGACGAGTTTCAGGGTTTCGAAGCCGTCGAACCATCCATGGAACTGGCGGAGGAGCCGATCGTCCCCCCGGGTGTTTTGCCGGATGTTTTCCCAGGCCGCAGCGAATCCCCTCGTTTCGAGAAACGCCGCGAGGGCGGGGTGAATGTCCTTCGCCCTCCCGAGAAGGGCGACCCCCTTTTCAGCGGGATGCCGGGAGACCGTTCCCAGCCAGGATTCGAGGATTGAAAAGACCCGGGGGTGGTACAGAAGGTATTCGTCCCGTTCCTCCTCGAGGAAACGGAGGACCCGCCGCCCCGTCCCGAAGGGAACCCTGCCGGAACGTCTCGGCGAGGGATGGACCGTGGTCGACCGGATGTCGCCCACGGCGGTCACCTTGGCGAGCTTGTTCAGGAAATAGAAATCCTCGCCTCCTTTCCGCCGGTTCATGCCCCGGACGGCGGCGTAGGCGCCGGACGTGCAGGCCATGGCGGAGCCCACGGCGTGGAACGCGTAAGGGGAACGGGCCGTCCTCAGGCCCAGGACGTAGTAGCGGAGGAAGATCTCATAGCAGACGATGGCCTTTTGTTCTTCTTCATCCGCCGGCCGGGGATGGCGGAAACGGATGGCGGCGGCCCCCCGCTTCCCGTTCTCGAAGAAGCGGCCAACCGACGACAGGTAATTGGGTTCCACGAGGGTGTCGGCGTCCAGGGAGCACAGGAGGACCCCGCCGCCGCGAGGCGGCGGAAGCCTGAGGGCGCAGTCGAACCCGATCTTCCGGGCGAGTCCGACCCCGCCGGTCTTTTCGGGAAGCTCCAGTCCCGGAGAGGAGGCGTCGACGACGGCGAGACGGACCCGCCCCGCACCTTCCCGGGCCGCCGGCCGGGGCGCCCCGCCCCCTTCCCGCCCCGAGGCCATCTCCCGAAGGATTTCCAGTGTCTTCCGGTTGTCTTCCCATTCGCCCGGTTTCAGAAAGGTCCGCTCCCGGTTGTTGACCACGACGAGGACCAGCGTCCGGGCGATGTCTTCTTCGGGATTGGCGGCGAGGCTCTGCAGCGTGTGGAGGATCGACGACGACTCGGCCAGGGCGGGGATGACCACCACGGTCCGGAAGCCTTCCAGGATTTCGGGAAAGGGCTTCCACCGGGGATCGGCGCCGTATCGTTCGAGATAATGGTTTTTCATGGATGAAAGGGGTTCCCGGCCCTCCCTTTGGGAGGGTATTCGTGTTTCGCGCGCGTTTGCCGCCGGGGGAGGCGGTTCGGGAAACGGACGCCCCCCCTTCCGGCGGGGCAATCGTAAGCTCCCCCGTCCATCCTGTCAACAGGATTCGAAACGTTCTTCCTGTTGACAGCTCCCGCAATTTGTTGCAGTATCGTCCTATCCTTTCAAATCCCGTCCGAAAAGGAGAACCCATGGCAACGAGGGATGCCTTGAATTCGGCCCCGAAACAGTATCCGTCCGTTCCTTCCCGTTTTTTCACCCCCGAAAGAATCCTGTTTCTCGTCCTGTTCCTCCTTTCCCTGGGGGGGATCGGCGTTTCCGATTTTTCCCTCGACGTCGGCTTCTGGTACTGGCTCGTCATGGTTCCCATTTTCGCCTGCGCGAGCATCTATCACGCCTGGGGGGAGTCGACGAAAAAGGGAGAGCCCTGGAAGGGCGTTCTCGTCCGGCTGATCCTTCACTGGGCGGCCATGATGGCGGCCGTTTACCTGGTGTACCTTCTTCAGCACGCGGGGAGGATCAGCCAGGGCGACGCCGGCCTGATCCTGCTCCTTACCCTTTCCCTGACCGTTTTTCTCGGCGGGATTCATTTCAACTGGCGTTTCGCCGTCCTCGGTGTCATTCTCGGCGGCACGGTGGCCATGGCGGCGCTGGTGGAAAAGTATCTCTGGCTCATGGTCGTTCCCGTCATCGTCGGGGCCCTTCTCGTCGTTTTCTGGAAAACGGCGGCCTCGAAGAAATAGAAACGGCCGGTGCCGGCGGAACCCGGCCCGGGGAGGGCAAAGGCCGGTACGGGCCGTCCCCGTGCCTTGCCCACCGGGATTCGAGCCCCCTGCATCGCAAACGGTCCGCCTCGCCCTTCGGAAAAGCGTTTTTTGTCTTTTTGCGGGTCCTTCGAAAATGGCAAAGGCGATCCTTCTCATTCTTCTTTTTCTTGCCGTCTGGCCGCTCCTGGGACTGGCCAGGGTCCGGTATCTCATGTCCCCGGGACATCCTCCCTCCCCGGATTCCCCGGATGAGGCCGTTTCCCCGCTGGTGGGACACGTGAGGGAACTTTCCGTCCGGATCGGTTCCCGGAGCTTCGGTGAACGGGAGAAGCTGAAGGAGGCCGGGGAGTACGTCGCGGAAATCCTCGAAAAGGCGGGGTACCGTCCCGAGTTTCAGCGCTACCGGCATGGCGGCGGGGAATTCGTCAATATTGTCGCCACCCTTCCGGGAACGGGGAAGGACCCCTCCTGGGTCGTGGCGGGGGCCCATTACGACACGATCCGGGGAACGCCCGGGGCGGACGACAACGCGAGCGCCGTGGCGGTGCTTCTGGAAATGGCCCGCCTGCTCCGGGGATCGGCGTTCGGCCGCACGGTGAAACTCGTCTTTTTCACCCTCGAGGAGCCCCCGGTCTTCCGGACGGAATTCATGGGGAGTTTCGTTTTCGCCAGGGAGGCGCGGGACCGGGACCAGCCCGTTCACGCCATGGTGTGCCTTGAAATGCTCGGGTTCTTCGGCGAAGGGAAATGGCGGCAGGCGTATCCCATTCCCTTTGCGAGCCTTTTCTATCCCTCGACCCCCGATTTCATCGCCGTCGTAGGGAACTGGAAATCCCGAAAACTCGTCGAAACCGTGGCGGATTCCCTCCGGCGGAACGGCCCGGTGCCCGTGGCGGCCCTGGGCGCCCCGCCCGTCGTTCCGGGGCTAGGCCTGTCCGACCACCGGTCGTTCTGGGAAATGGGGTATCCCGCAGTGATGGTCACCGACACGGCCTTTTATCGGAACCCCTATTACCACACCTCGGGGGACACCCTGGAAACCCTCGATTTTCGCAGGATGGGGGAACTGGTCCCGGCGCTTGTCGCCGTGGTCCGCCAACTGGCGGACGGTTCCTAGGAGCGGATGCCCCCGTCGACCGTGACGATCCTGCACTCCACGGGGATGTTCCTGCCTGAAAGGGCGACGGCCTCCCGGACCGCCCGTTCCAGCCCCTGGCAGCAGGGAACTTCCATGGCGCACACCGTGATTTCCCGGATCTCGTTTTTTTTCAGGATTTCAACGAATTTGTCGCGATAGCCGGCGAGGTCGTCGAACTTGGGACAGCCCAGAAGGACCACCCTGCCCGGCAGCAGTTCGCCGTGAAAGCCCGGGTAAGCCACGGCGGTGCAGTCCGCGGCGATGAGCAGGCGGGCGTTCCACAGGAACAGGGCCCCGGGGGGGACGAGACGGATCTGAACGGGCCAGTGGGAGAGGGCGGATGGGGGCGCCGGGGAAGGCGTTTTCCCCCCGGCCGTGGTTTCGTCAAAACGTTCCGCCTCCTGTTCCACCAGGGTGAGCGCCCCCTGGGGACACTCGCCGATGCAGGCCCCGAGGCCGTCGCAGCGGCGCTCGGAAACCAGCCGGGCCTTGCCTCCGGCGATCTCGATGGCCCCTTCCTCGCAGGCGGGGACGCAAAGGCCGCATCCGTCGCACTTTTCTTCGTCGATGTGGAGGATGGTTCTCAGGATTTTCATGGGTCCCGTTTTCCCTGCGCCTTTCCCCGCACGGCGTCCTCCCGGGGAGGCGGGTGAGGGGCAATCCCCCCGGAATGCCTCACTTCGGAGGGAGGATGGCCTTCCGGGCCTTGACGACGAGTTCGTATTTCATCTCCTCCAGGGCCATGGAGAGGGCGTCATGGACCATGTCCCCAAGGGCGACGTCCTGGGGATCCTGGGGCGGGGTCATGAAGGCGAAGATGCCCCCGGACGAACCGCCGGACATCTGCTGCGCCGCAGCCTCGCTGATATTGGCCTTTCGGGTGCCCGTCGCCGTTCCTTTCCAGAGGAGCCTGTTCTTCCGGTCGTACATTTCCCCGGCGAGCCGGATCTCCGCCGTGTGGTCGTGGAACATGGTGATTCCGTAACGGAAGGCGGAACGGGGGTCGAACCGAAGAACCAGGATCCGGTCCGTTCCGTAGGGGGCGGACCGGATGTCGGGGACGACGTTGCAGGATCGGAAGATCTCGGCGAAGGACGACGTCGAGAGCTCAAAAAGGGCTTCCCCGACGGGGAAGACGGTTCCATGCTGGGAAACGGTGAACTTCCGCGTTTCGTCGCCGATGACGACGGCCACCGGGAAGGCGTACCGTTCCGGCTGCCGCTTGAAGAGGGAGTAATCTTCCGGCATCGCATCGGGGTCCGTTTTCACGGGGATCACATGGGTGCACCCCAGGAACGGGAGAAGCGCGAAGAAACAGACGGCGAAAACCCATCTCTGCACGGCGGCGGGGATCATAAAGGCCCTCCCGAATACGGCCCCGGGGCCGGTTTTTTTTCCTGAAGGAAAATTTAACACAAAGAAAGAGAGACGGAAAGAAAAATGGGGCGTTCCCCGTCTTGACAACAGGGAAAAAGTGGATATATTTCTCTCGAATTTCCTTATCTTTCAGGCAAATCATTGAAGACAAAACATTTTTTATTTGCAGTACATACAGAAACGTTATCCGCGAAAAATGAAACAAAGCGAAATAAAGGAGGTATGGAGCTGATGAAGGTTAGGCCGTTGAACGATCAGATCATCGTGGAGCGGGTGGAGAGTGAAACGAAGACGTCCGGGGGGATCATCATTCCCGACACGGCGAAGGAAAAACCCAAAGAGGGAAAGATCCTTGCCGTCGGAAAAGGGAAAATCAACCGGGACGGGAAGCGCATTCCCATGGAACTGAAGACCGGCGACCGGGTCCTCTTCGAGCGTTACGCAGGTACGGAGATCAAGATCGACGGGAAAGAGTACCTCATGATGCGCGAGGACGACGTTGTTTGCGTTCTGGAATAACTGAGGAGGAAAACGAAAGATGCCAGCGAAAGAAATCAAGTATGACAGCGTCGCCCGGGAAAAGATCCTGAAGGGCGTGGATGTTCTCGCCAATGCCGTGAAGACGACCCTGGGCCCGAAGGGGCGGAACGTGGTCATCGAGAAATCCTGGGGGGCTCCGACGATCACCAAGGACGGCGTGACGGTGGCGAAGGAAATCGAGCTTTCCGACAAATTCGAGAACATGGGGGCCCAGATGGTCCGCCAGGTGGCGTCGAAGACCTCCGACGTCGCCGGGGACGGTACGACGACTGCGACGATCCTTGCCCAGGCCATTTACCGCGAAGGGGCGAAACTCGTTGCGGCCGGGATGAACCCCATGTCCCTGAAACGGGGCGTGGACCGGTGCGTGAACGCCGTCGTGGAGGAGTTGAAGAAGCTTTCCAAGCCCGTGGAGGACAAGCAGGAAATCACCCAGGTCGGGATGGTCTCCGCCAACAACGACGTCCAGATCGGCTCCATCATCTCCGACGCCATGGATAAGGTGGGGAAGGAAGGGGTCATCACCGTAGAGGACAACAAGGCCCTGGAGACGGTTCTCGACATGGTCGAGGGGATGCAGTTCGACCGCGGGTACATCTCCCCCTATTTCATCACCAACCCCGACAAGATGGAGGCGGTCCTCGAGGATCCCTACCTCCTGATCCACGAAAAGAAGATCACCGGCATGAAGGACATGATCCCCATCCTCGAGCAGATCGCCCGGACGGGGAAACCCTTCCTTCTCCTGGCCGAGGATATCGAGGGCGAGGCCCTGGCCACGCTCGTGGTCAACAAACTGAGGGGCATCCTCAAGTGCGTCGCCGTGAAGGCTCCCGGTTTCGGCGACCGCAGGAAGTCCATGCTGGAGGACATCGCCATCCTCACGGGCGGCAAGGTGATTTCCGAGGACCTGGGCGTGAAGCTGGAATCGGTTTCCCTGAAGGATCTCGGCCGCTGCAAGCACGTGATCATCACCAAGGACTACACCACGATCGTAGACGGCGCCGGGACGAAGAAGGATATCGAAGCCAGGGTCAGCCAGCTCCGGAGCCAGATCGCGGAGACCGCGTCCGACTACGACCGCGAGAAGCTTCAGGAAAGACTTGCCAAGCTCGCCGGCGGCGTGGCCATCATCAAGGTGGGCGCGGCGACGGAAATCGAGATGAAGGAGAAGAAAGCCCGCGTGGAGGACGCGCTGAACGCGACCCGCGCCGCGGTGGAGGAAGGGATCGTGCCCGGCGGCGGGGTCGCCCTGCTCCGGTGCCTGCCCGCCCTGGAGAAGCTGTCTCTCCCCGAGGACGAGAAGCCGGCCCTGACCATCGTGCGTCGCGCCCTCGAGGAACCGGTGAAGCAGATCGCCGACAACGGCGGGTACGTGGGCGCCGTCGTCTGTGAAAAGCTGAAGGAGAAAAAGGGCGACTACGGCTTCGACGCCGACAAGGGCGAATACGTGAACATGATGAAGGCCGGAATCATCGACCCCGCCAAGGTCGTGCGGTCGGCCCTTCAGAACGCCTGTTCCGTGGCGGCCCTCCTCATCACCACGGAGGCCATGATCGCCGAGAAACCGAAGAAGAAAGCCCCCATGCCGGCCATGCCTCCGGGAGGCGGCGGGATGGGGATGTCCCCCGACATGGGAATGGGCATGGGAGACTTCGATTAATCGGGCATGACGTGCCCCTGAAAGCGGATCGATTCCCGGACGGCCGGCGGCCGTCCGGGAATTCGTTTGTTACGGGGCCGGTCCCGCCGTGGGGGCCGTGCCGGGGAAAGGAATGGGGAAGCCGAATGATCCATGTGGAATCTCTGACGAAGTATTACGGGAAGCTCCTCGCCGTGAACGGAATCAGCTTCGATATCCGGCGGGGCGAGGTTCTCGGCCTCCTGGGACCGAACGGCGCCGGAAAGACGACGACCCTCCGGATGCTCACGGGGTACCTGGCCCCCACATCGGGGACCATCCGGATCGGGGACCTCACCCCGGACCGGGACCTCGTGGGGATCAAAAAAAAGATCGGCTATCTCCCCGAATCCGCCCCGCTCTACAAGGACATGCTCGTTCACGATTATCTTCTTTTCGCCGCCGGCATCCGGGAGATGGAACGGGAGGCGCGGCTTTCCCGGATGAAGGAACTCGCCCGGCTGTGCGGCATCAACGGGATCATGCACCGGACCATCGGGGAACTCTCCCGGGGGCTGAAACAGCGGGCCGGCATCGCCTCCGCCATGATTTCCGATCCGGAAATCCTGATTCTCGACGAACCCACCGCCGGCCTGGATCCGAACCAGGTGGCGGAAATACGCGACATCATCCGGGATGCCGGCCGGGAAAAGACGGTCATCCTGTCCACCCACATCCTGAGTGAAGCGGAGGCCGCCTGCAACCGGATCATGATCATCGACAGGGGCCGGATCGTCGCCGACGACGCAACGAGCGCCCTGACCCGGACGGCCGGAGGCCGGGCGGTGATTCACCTGGAACTCGGGAAGGCGGACCCTGCAGCGGCGGCGGCCCTCCTGGGGACCGTGGAAGGCGTCGAGACGGTCGAACACGGGGAGGGCGGGGAGCAGGGCCTCTTCCGCTGCCGCCTGCTTTGCAGGGCCGTTCCCGGTCTCCGGGAACGGATCTACGGAAAGATCAGGGAAACCGACTGGGTCCTGACGGAATTTCATCAGGAGACCCAGACCCTGGAAACCATCTTCCGCGAACTGACCAGGGAGGCCTGACATGAGAGCGTTACGGATCTTCTCGAAGGAACTTCGCGACTACTTCGTTTCCCCCATTGCATACATCGTCATCTCCGTATTCCTTCTGGTCACGGGATGGTTTTTCTTTTCGCCGTTTTTCATCTTCGACCAGGCAAGCCTGAGGGATTTCTTCAACCTGCTGCCTCCCGTGTTTTCCTTCATCATCCCCGCAATGACCATGCGGCTCTTTTCCGAGGAGTTCAATACCGGGTCTTACGAGATCCTGGAAACCCTGCCGGTCAACGGGCGGGACATCATCCTCGGCAAGTTCCTGGCGGTGGCGGCCCTGGTGGCGGCCCTCCTCGTCCCGACCCTGTCCTACGCCGTTTCCGTTTCCCTTCTCGGAGACCTGGACTGGGGCCCCGTGGCGGGCGGGTACATCGGCGCCCTCTTCCTCGGCGGCGCCTACGGGGCCATCGGGCTCTTCGCGTCCTCCCTGACGAAAAACCAGATCGTCGCCTTCATCATCGGCGCCGCCCTGTGCTTCGCGCTGACCCTGGTGAACAAGATGGTTTTCTTCTTCCCCTCTTCCGTCGCTTCCGTCCTCGGTTTCCTCGGGGCGGATGCCCATTTCCAGAACATTGCCCGGGGCGTCCTGGATTCCCGGGACATCCTCTATTTCGTAAGCATCATGTTCCTCGGACTCTACGGGACCTCGGCGGTCCTCGAGGCAAGAAAATAGCGAAGGAGGGTGCCGCCGTGAAGACGAAAAAAGGCTTTTCCATCCGGATCGTCCTGTACATCGTGCTCATCGTTCTCATCAACGTCGCCGGGATGAACCTGTTCTTCCGGACCGACCTCACCGCCAGCGGCGCCTATTCCCTTTCCGAGGCGAGCCGCCGGGCCGTTTCCTCCCTGTCGGAACCGCTCACCATCAAGGCCTTCTTCAGCAAGGATCTGCCGGCGCCGTACAACGGAACGGCGCGGTACCTGCGGGACCTTCTCGAGGAATACGGGATCTACGGGAACCGTTACTTCAATTACCAGTTCCTCGAGGTGGCCCCCGAGGATGCCCCCGGAAAGGCCGGGGAAAACGAGGACGTCGCGAGGAACTACGGAATCCACCCCATCCAGATCCAGCACATCGAAAAGGACGAGGTGAAATTCAAGAAAGTGTTCATGGGGATCGTCATCCTCCACGGCAACCTCATCGAGAAGATCCCCTCCGTCACGTCCAGCGACGGCCTGGAATACCGGATCACCACCGCCATCCTGAAACTGCACGGCAGGATCGGCGCCCTCCTGGGCCTCGATGGAAAGGTGGCGGTGACGCTCTTCCAGTCTTCTTCCCTCGATGCCGTGGCCCCGTTCATCAACGTGAAGGAACTGCCCCGGCTGCCGGAGCGGATGGCCGAACTCGCGAAGGACCTGAACGAAAAGAACTACGACAAGCTCGCCTTCGCCGTCGTCGATCCGGAAAAGGGAGAGGCGGAGAGGGCGGAGGCTCGGAAATACGGCCTCATGAGGCTCCGCTGGCCCACCCTGGAGGAACGCAACCTCGCGGCAGGCGAGGGCGTCATCGGCCTCGTCATGGAATACGGCGGAAAAACGGTGGAGATCCCGGTCCTGGACGTCCTTCAGATCCCGCTCCTTGGGACCAGCTACCGGCTGGCGGGGCTGGACCGGATCCGGGAACAGATCGAGGGGAATCTGGACGGTCTCATCGGCATCTATGAAAACGTCGGCTACCTCGCCGATCACGGAACCCTGCCCATCTACGAGGTTCCCGGGATGGAAGACGGCGGTGACAGCGCCTCCAGCTTCCATTCCCTCCTGTCCGGGAACTATACGGTCAAGGATGTCCGGATGAAGGAAGGGGCGCTTCTCGACAACTTCAACAGCCTCATCATCGCGGGGCCCAGGGAGAAATTCACCGACTACGAATTGTTCCAGCTGGACCAGCTCCTCATGAAGGGCAAGAACCTGGCCCTTTTCCTGGACGCCTACCGGGAGGAGGAGCCCCCGGCGAACCAGCCGAACCGGTACAATGCCGGCGGCGTCCTCGTCCCGCTCGATACGGGCCTGGAAAAGCTCGTCGCGCACTACGGCGCATCGGTGGCAAGGGCCTTCGTCCTCGACGAGAGCTGCTTCCGGCAGCGGATGCCCGCCCAGGCCGGGGGAGGGGACCGGGCGCTGTATTTCGTGCCGATCATCAAAAGCGGGAACATCCGGCGGGACGCCCCCTTCATGAAGAACATCCGCGGCCTCGTGGTCATGAAGGCCTCCCCCCTGGAACTGAAGGAAGACCGGATCCGGGAGGAGGGCGTCACGGCGACGGAACTCTTCACCTCGTCCGACCGTTCCTGGACCTTGAAAGACGTGCCGAACCTGAACGCCCTTCTGATGCAGGTTCCGCCCCCGGAGAAGGAAATGGGGAAATCGCCCCTGGCCATCCTGCTCGAAGGGTCCTTTTCGAGCTATTTCAAGGGAAAACCGATTCCGGAACGGCAGGCGGAAGAAAAGGAAGGCGGCGAGAGCGGCCGTGCCGCCGAAGCCGCGCCGCCGGTGGAGCGGGAGGGCGGCGTGATCGAGCAGGGGAAACCGGGCAGGATCTTCCTCATCGGGACGTCGGACATCCTGAGAAACCAGATGGTGGACGAGCAGGGCGGCAGCCCGAACAGCGTCTTTCTCCTGAACGTGATCGACCACCTGAACAACCGCGACGACATCGCCGTCATGCGGGGGAAGGCGCAGGAACTCAACCCTCTCGCCGACACGAGCCCGTGGGCGAAAACGGCGGTGAAGGTCTTCAACATCGCGGGCCTTCCGGTCCTGGTGGTCCTCTTCGGACTCGTGGTCTGGGCCTTGAGGGTTTCAAGGAAAAAAGCCATCCGGGAAATGTTCGCCCCCGGGGGAGGTACGCCATGAAACGGAAAAGCGAAGTCCTCGTTCTGATCCTTCTCATCGCCGCCCTGGCGCTTTACCTTCTGTTCCGGGACCGGGACGGGACCCGGTACGAACTGCCCGTCCCTCCGAAGATGGAAACGGGAAAGATCACCGCCCTCGCCATCTCCCGCGGGGGGGAGAAGGGCTTCGAACTGTTGCGGAAGGAAGACGGATGGGTCCTCCTCCCCGGCGATTATCCCGCCGACGGGCACAAGGTGGAGGTTCTCCTTGCGGAAATCGCGAAGTTCGACCTCACGGCGCTGGTGTCGGAATCGAAAAATTACGAGCCCTACGACCTCACCGGGGACAAAAGGATCCGGGTCGCCGTCCGGGAAGGGGACCGGGAGGCGTTCCGGTTCGACCTGGGAAAGGCGGCCTCCACCTACCGGCACACCTTCGTCCGGGTGGGGGAGGACCCCGGGGTCTATCATGCCCGGGGGAATCTTCGCTCCCGGTTCGACCGGTCCGCCGCCGACCTGAGGGACAAGGGGGTGTTGTCCTTCAACCGCGACGAGATCACGGAGATCGCTTTCACGGCCGCGGGGAGGACGGTCCGGTGGCATCGGGAGGAGGCCCCCGCCGGAGAGGGTGCGGCGCCATCCGGTGAGGCGAAGAAGGAAGGGGAAAAGAAAAAGGTCCGCTGGGTGAGCGACACCGGAGCCGAGGCGACCGGAGATGCGGCGGCCCGTCTGCTGGAGAGCCTTTCCTCCCTGGCGTGCGACGGCTACCTGGAGGGCAGGAAGAAGGAAGAATTCGGGGAACCCCCGTATGCGATCCGGCTCAAGGGCCGCGAGGAATACGCCCTCTTCCTGTACCCCGGAAACGGGGAAGGGGAGGAGAGGGTTTCCGCCGTGTCCTCCGGGAGCCCTGACCCCTTTTTCCTCGAACGCGGCCGGGCGGACAACCTGAAAAAGACCCTGGAAGCCCTGGAGGGCGGAAAACCGTAAGCCCGGGCCGTGCCCGCCGTGCGGTTCGGGTGCTCGCAAAGATGAAGCCGATTCTCGTTCAGATCTATGAGATCCAGGAACCCCGCGAGGCGGAAGCCCTTCTCGGCCTCGGGGTGGATCACATGGGGTCCGTTCTTCTCTCGCAGGAAGGCTGGAGGGTGCCGGCCATCAGGGAGGTGACGGCCCTTCTCGCGGCGGAACACGTCAAAAGCTGTCTCATCCCCCTTTTCAACGACATGGAGGACCTCTGCCGGGCCTTGGATTACTACGAGCCCCGGATCCTCCATTTCTGCGAGGCCCTGCCCTTTCCACGCCCCGGAGGTCCCGACGTCCGGCGGCTGTGGGAACCCCATTCCATCCTCCAGGGGAGGCTGAAGGCGCGTTACCCCGATCTGGAAATCATGCGTTCCATCCCGATTCCGCGGAGCGGGAAAACCGGTTCCGCCGAGGCGGGGGAGGCCCTCGGGCGGATGGCGGACTGGTTCGCCCCGGCAAGCGATTATTTTCTCACCGACACTTTACTGGGGGACTGGGATGCCCCGGTGTTTTCGGGGGAACCGGTGGCGGGCTACGTGGGGATCACAGGGGAGACCTGCGACTGGGATCTCGCGGCGGCCCTCGTCGCCCGAAGCGTCGTTCCCGTCATCCTGGCGGGGGGGATCTCGCCGGAAAACGTCCGCGAGGGGATCCTGAAGGTGCGCCCGGCCGGCGTGGACAGTTGCACGGGAACGAACGCGCGGGACCCCGGAGGCCGTCCCGTCCGGTTCCGGAAGGACCGGGAAAAGGTAAAAAAACTCGTGGAGGAGGTCCGCCGCGCAGAGCGTTCCCTTTCCCCCGGATGACCTTCGGGGGGATTCGGGACCGCGGCGCCGGCCGTCCCGGTGTTCACGGGACCGGCCGATCCGTCAAGACGGTATGGAGGCGGCGCTCCGGCGGGAACGGCGCCCGGGCGGGCGCCGCCGGATCTTTCCCTGGTCTCACGTTACCTGCTTGACGTACGTTTTCTTCTCGTTTTGAACCGGGCGGACCCGAAAAAGGACTTGCCCGCGGACTGGAAGGGGGATGCGTTCTGGAAGCCGGAGCCCTGCTGCGCAGGCGGCGGCGTGAAGGCGGGGTTCCCCTGGGGTGCGGCCGACGAACGGCGCCCTTTCCTCCCGGACCCCATCCTCGCGGAGGGAGGGGGAACGGTGTAGTCGAAATCCTCCAGGGTTCTCCTTTCGATGGTTTCGCCAAGCAGCCTTTCGAGCGTCCAGACGAAGGCCCTGTCCTCCAGGGTCACGAACGTGAACGCGGTGCCCGTCCTCTCGGCGCGGCCGGTGCGGCCGATGCGGTGAATGTAAGCGTCGGCGGTGTCGGGCATGTCGTAGTTGATGACGTGCGAAATCCTGGAAATGTCGATGCCCCGGGCGGCGATGTCGGTGGCCACGAGGACCTGGTACTTGCCGTTGCGGAACCCGTCGAGGGCTTCCTGCCTCCTGTTCTGCGACAGGTCCCCCTGGAGGCAGGCGACGCCGAACCCGGCCTTTTTCATCCTGATCGCCACGCGGGTGGCCCGGTCCCTGGTCCGGGTGAAGACGAGAACCGATTCGGTCTTCGTCCGCTCCAGGACCTTCATGAGAAGGGACGTCTTGAGATGGGGCTCGACGGGGTAGATGGCATGGGAAACGGTCGACACCGGGGCGGTCATCCCGACCTGGATCGTGACCGGCTCCGTGAGGATTTCCCCGGCGAGTTTCCGGATGTCTTCGGGCATGGTGGCGGAGAAGAGCAGGGTCTGCCGTTTCTGGGGAATGCCCTTCATGATTTTACGGATGTCGGGGAGGAAGCCCATGTCGAACATGCGGTCCGCCTCGTCCAGGACGAGGACTTCCACGCCCGCCAGGTCGATGGCTTTCTGTCCCATGAGATCGATGAGCCGTCCCGGGCAGGCCGTGACGATGTCCACGCCTTCCTTCATCTTTTTGATCTGGGGCTCCAGTTTCGTACCCCCGTAGACGGTGGCGCTCCTCAGTTTCGTCTTTCCGCCGAGAAGGAGGATGGCCTCATGGGTCTGCTCCGCCAGTTCCCGGGTCGGCGCGATGATGAGGGCCCGGATGCGCCTGCGGGGCCCCTCCATGAGCCGGTGCAGGATGGGAAGGACGAAAGCGGCCGTCTTTCCCGTTCCCGTCTGGGCAAGTCCCATAAGGTCTTTTCCCTGGAGAATGGCCGGGATGCATTGTGACTGAATGGGGGTGGGGTTGGTGTAGCCTGCCTTGAAGATCCCCGATTCGACATCGGGGTGCAACGCAAATGTCTTGAAACTCATTCATTTTCCTTTTTCGTGATTGATACGAAGCGGCAGCGCTCCGTTCGCCCCCGGTGGGGCGGTATGCTTCCGGACCGGTCTTTCAGGCGGAAAGGTTTTCCGAAGGCTGATTTTCGATCTGATCCTCCGGCGTGTCTTCGGACTCCTCTTCCTTGCGTTTCCGTTTCCCCTGACGCCGCTCCATTTTTTCCTTTGCTTTTCGTTTTCGTTCCAGTTCCTTTTTCCGCTTGATGAATTGATTCTATCTGTTCTGCGCCATGCACCTCCTCCGGGATCAGGAAGCGGCCATGGCCTCTCAGGATTCCGTATGGACCCCTAAAAAAAAACCCAGATGCCTTCCACTGGCTCTGGGTCCCGATCCAAAACCGCTTCAAAGAATGTCTGATCCATACTCCTTTTCGCCCGGGGTGTCAAGCGTTATTTGACGAAGGAAGGCCGCCGCCGGAACGGTCTCTCGTGTTCCCGCCGCTTCGTTCCTCCCATTTCACGATTCCGAGGTCGAGGACGGCGATGGCGTAGAGGACGGGCACAAGAAGGAGGGTGATGAACGTGGCCACCGTGAGGCCGCCGATCTGGGCGAAGCAGAGGGGCTGCCAGAGGGTGCCGCCGTGGATCGCCAGGGGGAAGAGGGCGAAGACCGTCGCGGCCACGGTGATCATGACGGGCCTGAGCCGGACGATTCCCGCGTCCAGGAGGGCTTGCTGGAGCGGTTCCCCCTTCCGGTGCATTTCCTCGATGAAGTCGAAAAGAACGATGATGTGGCTGATGATGACGCCGATGAGGCTGATCACGCCGAGGAAGGCCATGAAGCCGAAGGACGTTCCCATGACGGCCAGGGCGATCACCGCGCCGGCCATCCCGTAGGGAATGGCGGCGAAGACGATGAAGGGTTTCACGGCATTCCTGAACTGGATCACGAGGGCGATGAAGATGGCGAAAATGGAGATGATCATGACAAGGGTGAGCTGCCTGAATCCCTTGATCTGTTCCTCCTGTTCGCCGCCGATCTCAAGCCGGTAGCCCGGGGGCAGGGTCCCGGCGAGTTCGTTCAGCATGGGCGCGGCCTTCTTGATGACCTGCGAGGGAAGAACCCCGGGGATGGGGAAGCAGGAAACGGTGAACGTCCTGAACTGGTTCCTTCGCATGATCGTCCCCGTCTCCATGGCGTAATCGATCGTGGAGACCTGACGTAGCGGCACCTTCTGGTTTCCTTCCAGGGAATAGACGTAGAGATTCTCGATATCCGAGAGCTGGGCCCGCTCCTGCTGGCGGAGCCGGACCAGAATGGGAATCTGGCGGTTCCCCTCCCGGAGGACCGACACGGGAAAGCCGCTCATCCCCGCCACGGAGGACAGGGCCACGTCGAGATTGCTGACGCCGGCCAGGTTCGCCCGGTCGGGGTCCACCCGGAGACGGACGGCGAAACTTTCCGCGCCCCAGTTGTCCCGGATCCGTTCCGCTTCCGGAATGGACCGGAAAATCTCCTTCAGCTTTCCCGCGAATTCCCGCAGGGTGGGGATGTCCTCGCCGGAAAGGCGGACCGACACGGGAATGCCGACGGGCTCGGCGTTTTCCAGTTGCCGCACGTCGAGCCGGGCCCCCGCGATCTCCCGGGAGAGAACGTCCTGGATGGCGTCCGCAAGCCGTTCCGTGTCGCGCTTGTCGTACATCTGGAGGATCAACTGGGCGTAATGGAGCTGCTGCTGCTCCGGCTGGGCCGCAAGCCAGAACCGGGGGCCGCCGCCACCGATGAAGGAGGTGATGGAACGGAGGCGGTTTTCTCCGCCGGGCCGTTCCGTCGCCCGCTGGATCGCCGCTTCCGCCCGGACCGCGACGGCGTTCGTCTCCGAAAGGGTCGCGTCCTCGGGAAGCCAGACGTCGACGTAGGAGAGGGCGTTCGTGTCCTTCGGGAAGAACTGGGTCTTCAGATGAGAGAACAGGAACCCGCCCAGGACGAGAAACGTCAGGGATGCGGCGAGAACCTTCCAGCGGTTGGCGATGGCGAAACCGCCCACCCGGAAATACAGCCCCGTGAATCCACTGGTTCTTCTTTCCTCCATGGACGGCTCCCTTTTCCTCCCCTTCCTGAGAAGGTGAAAGGAAAGAAGCGGCGTGAAGGTGAGGGAAACGATCCAGGAGCAGACAAGGGCACAGGTCAGGACCACGGGCAGGGTGTACAGGAACCGGCCGATGTCCCCCTTCAGGATGAGGAAGGGGAGGTACGCCACGATGTTCGTGACCGTGGCGAAGAACATGGCCCTGGCGAGCTTCGTCGGACCGGTCCATGCGGCGGTGAGGGCCGGAGTTCCCGCGGCGAGTTCCCGCTTGATGGCGTCCCCCGCGACGACGGGGACGTCGACGAGAAGCCCCAGGGAGAGGATGAGGGAACCGATGGAAACCTGCTGGAGGTCGAGACCCAGAAGATGCATCATTCCGAAGGTCATGGCCAGCGTCAGGGGGATGGCCGCCGCCAGGAGCAGTGCGGAACGCCATTCCCAGAAACCGATGAAAGCGATCAGGACGACCAGGGCGATGGCCTCGTAGAGGCTTTTCATGAAAAGATCGACGTTTTCCTTGACCTGGAGCGGCTGGTCGGAGGTCTTGGCGAGGATCAGGTCCTCCGGGAGCCTCCGTTTCAGGTTCTCCAGCATGCCGTCGACCGCTCTTCCGAAGGCGTCGACCTTTTCGTCCGGCCGCATCTGGACGGCCAGCGTGACCGCCCGGTTCCGCTGCCACGCGCCCGACCCGTCACGCCAGGTGTAAAAGTTGAGGAACCGGGCGGGATTCTCGTATCCCCGCAGGATGTCCACCAGGTCCCGGAGATACACGGGGGCTCCCTGGGCCGTCGCGGCGATGATCACGTCGCCGATCTCCCGCTCGCTCTTGAATTCCCCGGAGGGGTCGATGGAAAGGTTTCTTCCCGTGGCCTCGAAGATCCCCCCGGGAAGGGTGATGTTCCGGGCGTACAGGAGATCCCTGATCTTCCCGGGCTGGAGGCCGTAGGCGGCGAGACGTTCCTGGGAATATTCCAGGAAGATCCGTTCCGGGAGGATCCCGTGCCGGGTGACCTTGGATACCTCGGGGACCGTGTGGAGGGTTTTCTGGATGAGGTCGGTGAAATCGTCCAGTTCCCGGTAGGTGTACTTGTCCCCCGCGGAGCGGGCGAGGATTTCCCTCGCCGCCATGGGGTCGCGGATCAGGACGGGCGGCCACGAGTCGGGGTGGAATTCCGATGCATGGAGCCGTTCCCGGATGAAACGTTCCCCGTAGGCGCGGAGTTCCCCGTCCGTCTTTTCCGTGAGGCCGTCCAGGCCGATGAATCCGCTTCCCTCGAGCACCCTGCCGTCTGAGAGGAAACCGTCCTGTTTCGCGAAACGGGCGAAGATCTCCATGGTGGGACGGATGATCCGCGTGTTGATGGAGATCGGGAAATTGAAGACCAGCGTAACCGCCCGGCCGTCCCCCCTGTGCCCGGCCAGGTCGCGGGCCTTTCTCACGGCCTCCCCGATCCGTTCCGCCCGCAGGGCGATTTCCACCTCTCCCGCCTTGGGACTCGCCACGGTAAGCATCACCGTCGCCGTGTCCCCGAAGTCCTTGATGAAGTCGATGGGCCCCGCGCCCTCGGGAAGATCCTGGATCCCGTCGAGTTTCCCCTTGATGTCGTCGAATTCCTTGCCCATCTCCACGATGTCCTCGTCGAGGATCACATAGACGACGGTTGCGCCCGCCCGGGTGTTGGAAATGATCTTTTCCACCTTGGCGTTCCCGGAGATCTTTTCCTCGAGTTTCCGGGTGACGAGCTGTTCCATTTTCTCCGCGCTCGCCCCCGGCCACGGGCAGACCGCCACGGCCACCCGGACGGGGATTTCCGGGTCTTTTCTCTTGGGCATTTCGATGACGGCGAACACGCCCCAGAAGACCACCGCCAGGAGAAGGACCCAGGCGACGTGGCGGTTGTTCACGAAGAAGCGGGCGCTGTTGAACGGGCGGTTCGAGTCGGGCATCAGGGGTGTCACGTTCCGTTTACCTGTTTCCCCCGGGCTCAGGGGATGATTTTCACCCGCTCGCCGTCCGTGAGGAGCGGGGCGCCGGTGGTGACGATTTCCTCGCCCGCCTTCAGACCCTCGACTACGGCCACGCTGTTCCCGAGGATGTCCCCGGGCCGGATGACGCGGATCCGGGCGACGGCTTCGTCGCCTTCTCTTTCCACGACGAAGACCGCGTAGCCTTCGGGGACGGCCCCGGGCCGCACGACGGCGTTCAGGGGAACGACGGGAAGCGGTTTCTCCGTCTTCGCGGCATCGATGGTCAGTGAGGCGATCATCCCCGCCTTGAGCCGTTTCCCGGGATTCGGCACGGTGATTTCCACGGAAAAGACCCGGCTTTGCGGATCGGCCGATGGGGAGATGGTCGTGATTCTCCCCGGAAAGCGTTCTCCCGGGAACACCTCCGTCATGATGGACTGGGGAGTTCCGACTTGGAGTGTTTCCACGACCACGTCGGGGACGCCGAAGACGGCCTTCACGGAGGAGATGTCGGCGAGGACGAATGCCGGGGACCCGGGAACGGCGAGGGTCCCGATCTCGATGAGCCGTTTCAGGATCACCCCGTCCATGGGGGCCTTCAGGCGGCAGTCCCCGAGGGCCGTTTCCGCCTCCTCCAGGACGGCCCCGGCGCCGCGGACCTTCGATTCCGTGACCTCGTAACGGGTGCGGACCCCGTCGCGGTCCGCCCGGGTCATGCTGTTCTCGCGAAAGAGGTTTTCCGCCCGATCCAGGTCCCGGGCGGCGTTCGACAGGGCGGATTCGGCCTCGGCGAGGCCGGCCCTTGCCTGGTCCACCCTGGCCCGGTATTCCGTTTCCCTGAGCCGGGCGAGAACGTCGTCGAAACGGACGAAATCCCCTTCCTGGAGGATCGGGGACCCTTTGTCGGTCGAACTTTTACGGATCTCCTCCACGTAGCCCCCCACCCGGAAGGAGAGAATCACCTGGCGGTAGGGGACGATGCTCGCGGCGTAGCGGGAAGCGTCCTTCCCGGTGCTTTCGGTGACCTCGGTGACGCGGACCGCCTTGAGTGGCTTTACGTATTCCTGCCGGCGGTCGCATCCCGGAAGGAGCAGGAACGCCGCGACGATAAACAAGGCAAGGGATCTTCTCCCGATCATTCAATCCACCCCCATGGCTTTTTCCAGGTCGGCCCGGGCCTTCCAGAGATCGAGAACGGCCCCGTCGAATTTCCGGGTCGCATCCCGGAAGGAGGCCTCGTCCTGCAGGACGTCCTTCAGGAGGGCCGCCTTTTCCCGGTAACGGTTCATGGTGATCCTGAGTCTCTCCCTGGACGCCTCCTTGCGGAGCCGGGCGGTGTCGATGGCCGCCCGCGCCTCATCCAGCTTCCGAAGCCGGAAGCGGACGTCGGAGAGGACGAGGGCCTCCGCTTCCCGGCGGCCGTTTTTCGCCTGAAGGATCATCCGTTCCCGTTCCTCCAACTCCCTCTTTTTCCTTCCCCAGTCGAAGCACTCCCACGTCAGGATGAGTCCCACCGACGCCGCCTCCTCCGGGAGGACCTCCACGTTGTGCAGGCGGGCGTAATTCAGGGCGAGGCTCAGGTCGGGGATGTACTCCGCTTTTTTCATCCGTTTCCCGTATTCGGCCTGATCCACCCTGAGCCGGGCTTCCAGGAGTTCGGGCCGGCTCGCCAGGGCTTTTTCCGCCGCCGTTCCGCCGTCCACCTCGAAGGGGGCTGGTTCCGGAATCTGAGCGACCTCAAAGGCGGTTTCGATGCCCCGTCCCATGAGGCGGTTCAGTTCCTCCTTCCGGGACCGGATGGCGTGGCCGACGGTGCGCTCGTCGTCGAGCGCCCCGGAGAGATTGGCTTCCACTTCCAGGCCGTCCACGGAAAGGGCGACCCCCTCGCGGATGAACTGATCCACGACACGCCGGAGTTCCCGGTAGAACGACACCGTTTCCCCGGCGGCGGCGAGGGCGTTCTGGAGACCGAGGATCTCGAAGTAGCCGTGGCGGATTTCGTTCGCCACCGTCTGGCGGCGAATCCGGAGGGCTTCCCGGGCAAGGTCCCGGGAGATCTCGAGGAACTCGATTCCCAGGCCGATCCTGTACTGCTGGGACAGCGGCTGGGTGACGCGGGCCAGGGCATAGGTGGCGAAACGGGGTTCCGTGGAGATGTCCGTGTCCTCCGCCGGGATGGGACCGATGACAGGGTTGTCCCCGAACACGCCTTTCCTGAATTCGAAGTCGAGGGTCTTCAGAAGGCGGGACTCCATGACGTACAGCTCGAAGGAGGGGTAGCGCTTCGTCCGGGCGGCGGTGATCCGGTCCTCCATCTTGTCCACCTCGATGGCGGCGTTCCGGGAGAGCCGGTTTTCCTCCGTGCCCAGGCGGAGCGCTTCTTCGAGGGTCAGGGTCTGGGAACGGGCGGGAGCGGCCACCCAGAAAATAAGGAAAAGTACCGGAAAGAAAAAAAACGCGGCCGACCATCCGGGATGCTGATTCATGGGGAAATTCTCCTGCCGGTATACGTCCGGGCATTATACATGATCCTGCGGAAACGTCAAATGGGCGTGATCATTCAATTCTGTGCGAAGCAGTCCGGGACGGAATCCACAAGAACTGTGGGGAATCAGGACGGGCGAGCCTCACCCCGGGAGGAGGGGAACCGCCGGCCCTGAAGGGCCGGACTACGGAGGCGGGAGGCATTCGCGGATCTCCCTGTAGTCCGGGGCTTCAGCCCCGGGTGGTGCCAAGGGAAAGATGCACAGGGAAATCGCCGGCCTTGAAGGATCGGTCGACATTGGATGGCCGTCGCCGGCGCGGTTTCAAGAGGCCCGGAACGGCGGGTATCAGGAGAGGCCTTCCCCGGGAAGGGCCATTTCGAGACGGTTCAGCGCAAGCGCCAGGGCGGCCCTGGCCCAGTTGAGGGGAACCACGGGGGAGGGGAGCAGGAGGGCTTTTCCGCGGAGGATCACCGTGTTGATGCTTTCCGGCGGGAGAAGGGTAGGGACGGCGGCGCCGTCGGCGGCGACGGGTTCCTCACCGCACATGTTTCCCGTGAGCTGTCCCAGGGCGCGCTTGAGGTGGACCGCCGCCAGGAAAAGATCCCGTTTTTTCAGCAGGGGGTCCTCCGCCGCAAAGGCGGCCTCCAGCCTCGCCGGGACGAGCAGGCTGTCGAAGAACCACTGGGCCTCCGTGTGGGGAATGAATCCCCGGAACCGGTCCAGGAACGCCGCATGGCCGGAGGCGTCGGCGGTCTCGACGGGCGCCGCCGGCGTTTGTCTTTCTCCCCTCCGGATCCAGGCGTTTCCCGACTGATAGCTGTCGTTCACGTACCGGATCACGCCGGCGGGCCGCTTCAGGGTGTCCACGATCTGAAGGACCGACCGCCGTTCCGCCCCGGTGAGCCCCTCCAGGGGGGAGGGGAAGAGAAGGGCGATCAGGCAGGCATCGGCCTGGCGGTACCGGATGTCCCCGGGGTCGTAGTCCGGCGATTCCCCTCCGAGTTCGAGCTGTCTTCGGACGGCGGCCAGTCCCCGGGCGGCGAGGGCGGAAAGGCATTCCTCCCGCCAGACGAATCCGGCGGCCCCTTTTTCCGCACCCAGCTTTTTCCGAAGCGCCGCGACGAAAGGCCCGGCGGGGCCGTCGCCCTTCGCCGGGACGGCCAGCGCCCTCCAGAGCTGAAGGGCCCTTGTGACGAGTCCGATGCTGGAGGTGTTCCTCCGGTCGATCTCCTCCCACGCCCCGGCGTCCTCGTACCGTTCGAACCGGATGGCGTCGAAGAAGGCGGGAAAGCGGAGCAGGGCGGCGTACCGGCCCGCCGTCAGGTCCCTCGCCGTCAGGGAGCCTTCCCACGCCGCCGCGGCGAGGGCGATGAGGAACAGGCCGTGGGCGTCGTTCTGCTTGTGATTCCAGTCGACCGGTTTCCCCCGGAAGGTCACGTCGTCCAGGGAGGGGGAATTCCCGTCGAACCGGATGTGGGGAACCCGCAACCGGTCCTCCCCGTGTTCCGGGCGGGCGAGGACGTCGTCGAACCGGGCGATCTGGGCCCGCGATCCGTAATAGTCCCAGAGGGCCAGAAGGAGCCTGCGGGCGTCGCCGCGGCGCCGGGGGTCCTCCCGGAGGGCGAACCAGGCCCAGACCGCGTCGCGGACCCAGACGGCGTCGTAGCCGATGGGGTCCGTTTCCCCCGGTCGGACCCGGTCGGCGGCGCGGACGAATCCCCGGGGGGTGAGGGGGATTTCCAGGGAAGGCGCGAGGGTTTCCCGGATGCTCCGGATCCCCGCCGGGGTGAGCGGTTCCGAAATCCACCGGGCGGCGGCGGGGTGGAAGGCTGCCACGAATTCCCCTTCCGGGGCGAAGACGTATCGGCACGCGGCGCGGGAGGGGACGGACGGCACTCCCCGGTCCCCCCGTTTCTTTTTCATGGCCTTTCCCCCCGCTTCCCCCTTCTCATATGGATTTCCTCCAGGCAAGGCGTCTTTCGAGCCACCGGGACAGCTCCGTGAGGGCGAAGCAGAGGATGAAGTAGAGGACGGCGATGAAGGCGAAGATCTCCGTGGGGTAGACCATGGTCCGGTTGTTCACCTGGGTTGCCACGTGGGTCAGCTCGGAGACCCCGACGATGAAGGCGAGGGAGGTGTCCTTGATGAGGGAAACGAACTGGTTCACGAACGAGGGGATCATGTTCCGGAGGGCCTGCGGCAGGATGATGTACAGCATGGCCTGGTTGTGCCCCAGGCCGGTCGAGAGGGCCGCTTCCATCTGGCCCCTGGGGATGCTCTCGATCCCCGCCTGGACGATCTGGGACATGTAGGCCGACGTGAAGAGCGTGAGGGCGGCGATGACCGTCCAGCTTTCCGGGGCGGGACGGCCGAGGAGCCAGGGCAGGAGAAAGTACATCCAGAAGATGACCATGAGGAGCGGGATCCCCCGGACCGCGTTGACGAAGGCCAGCGTCGCATAGCGGATCAGGCGGTTCCGGGACACGCACAGCAGTCCCAGGATCATGCCGCCGAAGAAGGACAGGATGCAGGACACGACGGCAAGGTAAAGGGTCAGCAGGAGCCCGCCGACGGGACCGCTGGGGTAGCGGCCGATCATGAAGTGGGCCATGTTGTCCCAGATGACCTGAAAGTGAAATCCCGTGTCCATGGTCAGCGCATCCCGATAGGATTGAGGACTTTCCTGTCGTAAACGGTCACCATCACGGTGATGACGACGGAAATGACCAGATAGACCAGGGTTGCGGCGGTAAACGCCTCGAACCCCTTGAAGGTGTAACTTTCCACCTGCCTCGCCTGGTAGGTCAGCTCGGCGACCCCGATGGTCATGGCCAGGGACGAGTTTTTCGTCAGGTTCAGGAACTGGCTGATCAGCGGCGGGATCGTGATCCTCACGGCCTGGGGGAGAATGATGTACTGCATGGCGCGGACGTAGGAAAATCCGGAACTCCGGGCGGCCTCCATCTGTTCCTTGGGAATCGACCGGATCCCGGAACGGATGTCCTCGGCGATGAACGCCGACGTGTAGATCGTCAGGGCGATGACGGCCGACGCGAACTCGAAGTCGTGGCGGTTCAGCCAGTCGTTGAGGAACAGGGGCAGGATCTTGTAGGAACCGAAGTACCAGAAGAAGATCTGGACCAGAAGCGGGGTGTTCCGGAAAAATTCCAGGTAGCCGACGGCGACCCACCGTACGGGGCCGAGGGGGCTCATGCGCAGGATGGCGATGAGAAGGCCGAGGAGAAACGCGAGAACGATGGATACGAGGGACAGCTTGACGGTGATCTCAACGCCCGAGACGAGCCACCAGAAATACTGGCCCGACGTGATCACCGACCAGTCGAATTCATAACCGGACATGAAACGCCATCCTCATGGACGCCGGGGGGCTCCCGCGGGACGCCGCCCGGCTCCGGGGCAAGGAAGACCGGTCATCCCTCCCCCGGGGGATGACCGGCGCATCGGGCATTTTCCGGAAGAAACCGGATCCTACTCGTATTTGCGATCCGCGGTGATGGTGAAATCCCGCGACATGGGCTGGTCCGAACCGGGTCCGAACCATTTTTCGAATATTTTCTTCGCCTCGCCGTTCTTCTCCATTTCCAGGAGGGTGTCGTTGACGAACTTGCGGAACTTGGGGTTCCCCATGCGGATGCCGAGGCCGTAGGGTTCGTCGGAGATCCGGAGGGCGGCGATTTCGAACGCCTCCTTGTTGGGGGCCTTGCCCAGGATCCCCGCCAGGATGGACTCGTCCGTCGTCACGGCGACCACCTTGCCCTGCTGCAGGGCCAGGAAGGCCTGGGGGTAATCGTCGAAGGAAAGAATGGTCGCCTTGGGCAGGGCCTTCGAGGCGTTCTGCTCGGAGGTCGATCCCTTGGCGGTGCCGATCTTCTTCCCGTCCAGGTCGGCCAGCGATTTTACGGTGCCCTTACGGACGAGGAACTTCTGGCCCGTCAGGAAGTAGGTATTGCTGAAGTCCAGCTGTTTCGCCCGCTCCGGCGTGTAGGTCATGGTGGCGGCCACGATGTCGATGTTTCCCGAGAGAAGCTGGGGGATCCTGGTTCCCGACGTGACGGTCTTGAGTTCCAGCTTCACGCCCATGGCGTCGGCGAGGTACTTCACGAAATCGACGTCGTACCCGACGACTTCACGGGTTTTCTGATCGATGTACCCGAATCCGGCGGTGGAATCCTTCACGCCGGCCACAAGGGTGCCCCTGGCCTTCACGGCATCGAACGTGTCCTCCGCCGCCGCGAGTCCGGCCCATCCGGCCATCAACAGGACAACCGCAGACAAGAAAACGAGTCTCTTCATACGCTCCTCCTTCGATTTCAGTGCATGGGCGACAGGATTTCCTTCAGGAATTCCTTCGCCCGTTCATGCCGGGGATTCCTGAAGAACTCCTCCGGCTTCGCCTCCTCGAGGATCTTTCCGTAATCCATGAAGGTGATTCGGTCGGACACTTCCCGGGCGAATCCCATTTCATGGGTCACCACCACAAGGGTCATCCCCGTGTGGGCCAGTCCTTTCATGACCTGGAGCACCTCGCCGATCATCTCGGGATCCAGGGCGGATGTGGGCTCGTCGAAGAGCATGATCCGCGGCTTCATGGCCAGGGCCCGGGCGATGGCCACGCGCTGCTGCTGCCCGCCGGAGAGCTGGGCGGGATAGGCGTCCCTCTTTTCCGCCAGGCCGACCCTTTCGAGAAGGGCCATGGCCTGTTCCTCCGCGTCTTTCCGGCTCAGGCGGCGGATCTTGATCGGCGCCAGGGTGATGTTCCTGAGGGTGGACAGGTGGGGGTACAGGTTGAACTGCTGGAAGACGAACCCGATCTCCGCCCGAAGCCGGGTGATGTCCGTCCCGGGATCGGACAGGTCCCTCCCGTCGACGACGAGGGTTCCCTTCTGAATCGGTTCAAGCTTGTTGATGGTCCGGATGAGCGTCGACTTTCCCGAGCCCGAGGGACCGCAGACGACCACCGTTTCCCCCTGTTTCACGGTGAAGTCGATGTCGTTGAGGACGTGAAGGGTGCCGAACCATTTGTGCACGCCTTGAAAGCGGATCATTCCCGTCTCCAGAACCGAGGGGCGCCCGTCGATCATGTCCGGTTGCAATCAACCGCCCATGGTTCTATTCCCTTGCGATCGAAAAATCAAGGCAAACTTTCCCCGGCCCCGCGAAAACGGGCGCAAGCATCCCCGTGATCCTTCGGGATGGGAGGGGTCGATCGATCCGGCAAAATGCTTGCCCGATCCCCTCCCGTCGGGTAAACTGCGTTTTGCGGAACCCGCCGGGCGGTCGGGCGGGTTCTCATTTCCAGCGCTCCGGGATGCCGTGAATGAATGTACCGTGGTTCGTCATTTTCTTCGCCGTTCTTCTGTGGTCGGCCATCCATCCGAAGGACTGTTTGACGTGGTTTCTCGAGGTGTTTCCCGCCCTGGCGGCCCTCGTCGTCCTCGTCGCCACCCGGAGGCGCTTTCCCCTCACGAGGCTTTCGTACGGACTCATCCTGATCCACAGCATCATCCTGATGGTGGGGGGACACTACACATACGCGGAGGTGCCCCTGTTCAACTGGATCCGGGACGTCTTCGAAATGGGGAGAAACAACTACGACAAGGTGGGCCACCTTGCCCAGGGCTTCGTCCCGGCCGTAGTGATCCGGGAGATCATCATCCGGCTGCGCCTCGTCTCGGGGCGGGGATGGACCCATTTCTTCGTCGTTGCCACCTGCCTCGCCGTCAGCGCCTTCTACGAACTCATCGAATGGTGGGTCGCCCTTCTGGAGGGGGCCTCCTCGGAGGCCTTCCTGGGGACCCAGGGCTACGTCTGGGACACCCAGTCCGACATGGCCATGGCCCTCGTCGGCGCCGTTATGGCCCTGGCACTCCTCGGCAGGATCCACGACAGGCAGTTGGCGGCCCTGCCGGGATCGG
>Ga0209604_1000132_pt1 | contig 69268 bp, 57 predicted proteins | sample AD_UKC097_MetaG_FD_184405 | JGI IMG/M metagenome (GOLD analysis project Ga0209604, IMG submission 184405) | Active sludge microbial communities of municipal wastewater-treating anaerobic digesters from USA - AD_UKC097_MetaG (SPAdes) (version 2) | ecosystem: Engineered > Bioreactor > Anaerobic >...
GTACCGATATACGTTTACGGGTACGGCTGCCGGCGAATCATTTGTTGCCGATAACAAAATTCTTTCCGCCATGTACAGGCGCATTGCAGCCTTGTTGGAATATTTTATGCCCGCTAAAGAACTAACAGCGCTATTGTCTTATTTGGCAAAATCATCTTTTAAATATTCACGGCTTTTCCGCGAAAAAATAACCTATGAAAAAATCAAAATAGCACCCATTAAGGATGTTTCAAAATGTATAAAAATCATCCCCTGCAAAGGGTATAGCGAAAAAACAGGATGCCGTTCCATTCCTTATTATTATAACATCCTTGATAATTCTCATGCCCTCGATCTGCCTGAGCTGTGGCATGCACACGATCTTGATCCGGCGCTGGATCTGGTGTATAACTATTACTGGTGCGACCTGTCCGTGCCCGAAAACTATGAACAAGAATTCATGCTTAATCTGGAGAATTATCCTTTTTACCGGATAGAAGGCCATCTGGGCTTGTCCATTACGGATGTTTATGATTATCTCAAAAGCCTTATCGACGATTTGGATATCCCGGTACAACTGGTAAAAGTGGATGTTACCAACCATGCATGGAACAAATTCAGGGATGATTTTGAAGCTTTTGCCGGGAAATACAAAGAATTTCTTGTTGCGGTAAAAGAAGATATTAAAAAGAATTACGCCGATAATCTTGAATTGGCACGAGTTGAAAAAAATCTTGAAAAGTTTAAACGCCAGTTGACACAGACTTCGTATCGCAACATCGGAGGTGCCACTAAGTTGCTTGACGATATTAATGCGTACTGCAATTTGTTGATATCCGGCGATTTTGATTTGCAAAAAAAGAAAAAGGAAAAAGCCAAGGGTGCTGATTTTATAAAAAATCATCTGCAGACTTTTGGAATTTTCGAAAAACGTAACGCCCTGGCCGGGCTTTACAAATCACCGGAACCTATCACCGAAATTTCATTGTCGGAAATCAAAGGCCTTGAATACCTGGCCGGTGTTTATAAGGGCGGTACGTTTATCCTGTTACATGACGGGCAAAAAGTAATTGCCGATTTTTCGCTTCCCTATTTTTATTGCCTGGATAAAGACCGGATGTTGTAATATTTTAAAAATTAATAATTTAATGTCTGGCAAAAGCGAAAAATTTGTTTGGTTTTAGAAATAAAAAATGCTATTTTTGTATTGATGTTTGTCATAATGTTAGTATTTGTATAATTGCGATAACCGAAAGGTAATAGTAGCACCGAAAGGCATAGAAATAGGAACAGATATGGAAAAACATCTAAGTATAGTTGATAGAGCAATCTATTGCTAATCTAAGTTTTAAAAGGGCGACCTGCAAAGGCGTACACTTTTGAGAGCGGCTGATAAGTCGCTTTCTTATTTTTATCGCAGGGACAATACAATGTCGTTGATAAGGCGAAATTTACTGTAAATACTAATTGTTTCAATCTTATTTTTGTGAGGCAGGTTATTTTAGGTTAAAGTTTGAAAATTATCTTGCTTTCACCAAATCCAGTAAACAAGGGAAAAAAGGACATGTAATAAACTGGAACCACATGAAATCATTAGCAATTCATAAGCATCTAGAAACAATAGCATCAAACGAATTAAATTATACTATTAAGTTGACCCTGCACACCCTGTTTAATGATTTCCTGCTTAGTGGCAACAAGAATACACTTAGCACATTTCTTAAATTCACCAATCAGTACAACCTTATTGACTGGGTTTTTAAAAAAATTAATCTTTGGAAAAGAGAAATTATATATTAAAACTGCAAAGATTCTTTCAATAATTATTTACCTTTGGCTACGTACTTAAAAAAAAAACTCGATTAATGCCCACGCTAAACTGGATTGGAAAAGATAAAGTAGTTAATCACCACATGGATGTGCCCTTCCGTGTATTGGAGCATAAATACGGCTTTTCGGAAAAGGCAGAACAAGCAGAACCGACCAACAGTGGTAACAAAATAATACACGGTGATAACCTCGAAGCATTAAAAGCATTACTTCCCGAATATCAAGGCAAAGTAAAATGTATTTACATAGACCCTCCATACAACACAGGAAACGAAGGTTGGGTATACAATGATAACGTAAACGACCCCAAAATTAAAAAGTGGTTACATGAAGTTGTTGGCAAAGAAGCAGAGGATTTGACTCGTCATGACAAATGGCTATGTATGATGTATCCACGATTAAAATTACTCCATAAATTGTTGTCTAATGATGGAGTAATCTTTATTTCAATCGATGAAAATGAAATGACTAATTTACGTTTCATATGCTCAGATATTTTTGGTAGTTCAAACTATGTAACAACTATAACTGTTATTGTAAAACCAGAAGGTAGGCGTTACGGTTTTTTTGCAAAAACTCATGAATATATTGTCGTTTTTAGTAAGAACCAGTCATTATTAAACCTAAATGATATTGAAGTTGAAGGAACAAAATATTCTTATTTTGACGAGAAGGGCGGTTTTAATTTAAAAGGCTTAAGGAATCGTAATGTAAAATCATTTAATTCAACTAACCGTCCAAATCTTAGATACCCTTTTTATGTTAATATTAATAATCCTGACAAGAATGGGTTATTTGAAGTAAGCGTTGAGCCACATGAAAATTGGCAAGTAGTAATGGCTAGTACTATTGATGGATTAGAAAGTGTTTGGAGATGGGGTAAAGAAAAATCACTTAAACAGAAAGAAGATTTAACAGCATTTGTTGGTTCCGATGAAAACATAAGAATATTTCAAAAGGAAAGAAAACTTACTCAAACTGCTAAAACAATGTGGAATGATAAGAATTTTCATTCCATCAAAGGGACTAGAGAACTAACGGAACTTCTTGGAAAATCTGTTTTTGAATTTCCAAAACCTGAAATGTTAATACGCCAAATATTAACTATTGGAACAAATGAAGATGATATTATTCTGGATTCATTCGCTGGTTCTGCTACAACTGCACATGCAGTTCTTAATCTTAATAAAAATGACGATGGTAACCGTAAATTCATTCTAGTAGAAATGGAAGACTATGCGGAAACTGTAACAGCCGAAAGAGTTAAAAGGGTTATCAATGGTTATTCAGAAATAGAAGGCACTGGGGGTAGTTTTGATTTTTACAAGTTGGGCGAACCGCTTTTTAATTCCGATAATGAGTTAAACGAAAAAATTGAGGTTCAGAAAATCAATGAATATGTTTTCTACACTGAAACTCAGCAACCATTGGTTAAAGCTAAATCAACAAACAAATATTTTCTGAATATATTCAATAGCGCCGCTTATTATTTCTTTTATGAAAAAGACAGCATTACGACTTTAGATTATGATTTTCTGGCTACCCTTGATAAAAACTATAAAGCCGAGCAATACATAATTTATGCTGATAATTGTTTATTATCAAAAGAAGTAATGCGGAAGTACAACATTATATTTAAAAAAATACCAAGAGATATTTCAAGATTTTAAGTTATGAACGAAGAATTAAGCAAGTTTTTACTTTATACCACACCTTCTGGCGATATTAGAATTGATGTTTATTTAGAACAAGAATCTGTTTGGTTAACTCAAAAAGCAATGGCTGAATTGTTTGGTGTTGCTAAATCAACTATTAGTGAACACTTAACCAATATATACGACACTAATGAATTGGACAGACTTTCAACTGTTCGGAAATTCCGAACAGTTCAAAAAGAAGGCGAAAGGCTCGTAAATAGGGAGTTAGAATACTACAATCTTGATGTTATAATTTCGGTTGGCTATAGAGTAAATTCATCAAAAGCAACACAATTCCGTATTTGGGCAACTAATACATTGAAAGAGTACATTATCAAAGGATTTGTGCTTGATGATGATAGATTGAAACAGGGTCAAACGATATTTGGCAAAGATTATTTCAAAGAGTTATTGCTCAGAATTCGCTCTATTCGTGCAAGTGAAAGACGAATTTATCAACAAGTAACAGATATTTTTGCTGAGTGCAGTATTGATTATGACCCAAACTCTGAAATAACCAAAGGTTTTTACGCAATGGTTCAAAATAAATTTCACTTTGCAATTACGGGGAAAACTGCTGCTGAAATAATTTATAAAGCTGCTGATAGTAATAAAGAAAAAATGGGATTAACCACTTGGAAAAATTCACCAGATGGTCGTGTGCTAAAATCAGATGTTGTAATTGCTAAAAATTATTTGCAAGAAAATGAAATTAAAAGTTTGGAAAGAACCATTACCAGTTATTTTGACTACATAGAAGGATTAATTGAGCGTGAAAACACTTTTACAATGGCGCAACTTGCCGAAAGTGTAAACAAGTTTCTAACATTTAATGATTACAAAGTATTGGAGGGGAAAGGCAAAATATCAAAATTACAAGCTGAGAAAAAAGCAATAAAAGAATACGACACCTTCAACAAAACACAAAAAATAATATCGGATTTCGATAAGCAAATAAAAAAGCTTGAAAAGAAAAGTAAATAAATGGAACTTAAACCATACCAGCAAACAGTATTAAATGATTTGGATGAATATTTGAATTGCATCCAACAGCAGAAGAACCATAGGTTCGATGTTGCCTTCAATAAATTTTGGGAAGATAAAATCGGTATATTCAACCCACTTGAAGGCAAAGGCATGGAGCCATATAAAAACACACTTGCAAAAGCTCCGCAAGTAACAATAAAAGTTCCCACCGCTGGTGGAAAAACATTTATTGCAAGTCACGCACTAAATGTAATTTTTAATCATTTCGATTCTGAAATTCCAAAAGCTGTTGTATGGTTGGTTCCTTCCATTACAATTTTAGACCAGACAATAAAAAATCTTTCAAATCCTGTTCACCCATACCGCCTGTGTATCAATACTCATTTTAATAGTCGTGTGGAAGTTTACAAAAAGGACGATTTATTAAGTGGAGCTGGATTTAACCCTACGTCTGTAAAAGAGCAATTAAGTATTTTTATTTTAAGCTTTGATTCGCTACGTTCAAAAAAGAAAGAAGACCGTAAATTTTATCAGCAAAATGGACAACTTGCGCCATTCGCAGAACTAAATAGTGATACGAGCCATATTCTGGAAGGAACGGAAGAAACAGCATTAATAAACATCATTCGCAATCTAAAGCCTGTTGTAATAGTTGATGAAGCACATGGGGCAGTGAGTGATTTAAGTGTTGAAATGCTGGCAAATCTTAACCCGTCATTTATTTTGGATTTAACTGCCACACCTCGTAACAATAGTAACATTATTAGTTTTGTTGATGCATTCCATCTGAAAAAGGAAAACATGGTTAAGCTTCCTGTTATTGTTTACAATCATCATGACAGGAACGGAGTAATCGAAAGTGCAATCAATCTGCAAAAGAAACTGGAAATCGAAGCAAAAAAAGAAGAAGAAAACGGGGGTTCATATATTCGCCCCATCGTTTTATTTCAAGCTCAACCAAAAACAGATGACGACAACACAACCTTTGAGAAAATAAAACAAATTCTGATTGATTTAAAAATCCCAGAAAATCAAATCAAGATTAAAACCGCTGCTATAAATGAAATCAAGGATATTGATTTAATGGCAAAAGATTGTGAAGTACGTTATATAATTACTGTAAACGCACTCAAAGAAGGCTGGGATTGTCCTTTTGCTTATATACTTGCATCACTTGCAGAAAAATCTTCACAAATTGATATTGAGCAAATTGTTGGCAGGATTTTACGTCAACCCTATGTAAAACGTCATAAATTTGATTTACTAAACTGTTCATTTGTTATAACAGCATCTAATAAATTCAGAGATACTTTGCAAGTAATAGTTGATGGCTTAAATAAAGCTGGTTTTAGCAGCAAAGATTTTAAAGTGGCAGTTGATGAATCTGTGGAAGAACAGCAACAAGAAGAAAATGTGTTCAGACAATTAACAATACAAATACCCGAACAGCAGGAAACAACACCATCGCAAACAGAAGAAACCCCCATTGATAAAGAAGTTGACACATCAAAAATCAACATCGTTTCTGAAAATACAACAATACCAAATGAAGTGCTGGAAAAAATTACACAGAAAGCAACAGAAGCCAGTGCAGAAATGGATAAGTTAACTGAAGAATTGGGGGATGATGCAAGTTTTACATTACCAGCTGAAATTCAACAGAAAGTGAAAGTATATAAGATTAAAGAAACGTTTGCAGATTCCGCAAACAAAATAAAATTGCCCCAATTTTATTTAAACGTTCCATCAAATCCACTTTTTCCAGAGCATGAAGCAGATTCTGTTCTTTTATCAAAAGAAGCATTGCTTGAAAATTTTAAGCTAAGTCAGGAAGACATCAAAATAAATTTTGATAGTATTTTCAGTGAGCTTTATAAAGTTGATTTGGAAGAAGGCAACAAAGGTGAGTATTCACCCACATTTAGCCAGATTGAAGGCAAAATTAAAGAACCATTGGTTGAATATCTGTTAGCACAGCCAAAGGATACACAGATAGCACAAATAACAGGTAGGATAGCAAAACTGATTGGTAACATGTGGCCAATTGCTGACAAGGAAATAAACACCTACATAAAACGTATACTTGAAAGTTTAAATTCAGAGCAAATTTCCGACCTGGTAACACATGAGTTAACGTATAAAGACAAAATAAAAGATAAAATAAAACAGTTATCTGAAAAATACGCTGAATCTCAGTTTAACAAATATCTCGATACTGATAAAATTACCATTAAAGACAATTTCACTTTTAAATCTTCGATAATTCCTGCTCGTTTAGCTCCTGCAATTACAAAATCATTGTATGAGCACGAATCAGAAATGAACGATTTCGAAGCACAAGTTATTAATGAAATAGCCAACTTATCCAATATTGCTTATTGGCATAGGAACATTGAAAAATCTGGCTTTTACTTAAATGGCTTTATCAATCACTATCCTGATTTCATTGTACAAACCAAATCTGGAAAAACTTTAATCATTGAATCCAAAGGCGATTATCTCGATAACGAAGACAGCAAGGCTAAAATTCGTTTAGGGCAGAAATGGCAGGGAAAAGCTGGAAACAAATACCGCTACTTTATGGTCTTCGACCAAAAGCAGGTTGAAGGTGCATACAAGATTGATGATTTGATTAATGTTATAAAAGAAATCTGACGGCAGAATAATTTATCATAATCACTCCCATCACATTATAAAAAAAATCACTAGTGTCCGGTTGTTGATTTAAAAATGTTTTTCCTAACCAATTGAATTTGTTTGAGTAATAACCGGACACTAGTGAAAAGTAGTACATAATAAAAAAAAGCTGCCTTAAAGCAGCTTTGTCGGGATGAGAAGACTTTCCGCCTGTGGCGGCATAGACTCACTTCCGACCCCCACGTCCCGAACGTGGTACCCCGCCACAGGCGGGGCTACATCCCGAAAATGGGGTTTTAATCGGAAATGTTTTTAAAATTATCCATCAAAATTTTAAAAGCCCTGCCCCCCTTAAAACTTTTTATTTGTTTTTCACGGGCGAGAGCGATGGCCTTGTCTTCAAAAGATTCTGAATATACCAGCACGAAAGGGATTCTGTTTTTTGTGGATCGCTGCCGGCCGCTGTTGTGGTACAGGAGTCTTTTCTCCACATCGGCAGTAGACCCAATGTAAAACCTGCCATCTTTCAGACTTTTAAGAATATATACGTAGTACATGAATAAAAAAGCTGCCTTAAAGCAGCTTTGTCGGGATGAGAAGACTTTCCGCCTGTGGCGGCATAGACTCACTTCCGACCCCCACGTCCCGAACGTGGTACCCCGCCACAGGCGGGGCTACATCCCGAAAATGGGGTTTTAATCGGAAATGTTTTTAAAATTATCCATCAAAATTTTAAAAGCCCTGCCCCCCTTAAAACTTTTTATTTGTTTTTCACGGGCGAGAGCGATGGCCTTGTCTTCAAAAGATTCTGAATATACCAGCACGAAAGGGATTCTGTTTTTTGTGGATCGCTGCCGGCCGCTGTTGTGGTACAGGAGTCTTTTCTCCACATCCGCAGTAGACCCAATGTAAAACCTGCCATCTTTCAGACTTTTAAGAATATATACGTAGTACATGAATAAAAAAGCTGCCTTAAAGCAGCTTTGTCGGGATGAGAAGACTCGAACTTCCGACCCCCACGTCCCGAACGTGGTACGCTAGCCAACTGCGCTACATCCCGAAAAATTCGACTACAAAGGTAATAAAAAAATAAAAAACAGAAAAACTTATTGTGCTAATTTCATTTTTATCTTCGAAGAGATCACATCGATGGCTACATGGTTGGCTCCGCCCTGCGGCACCACAATATCAGCCACGCGTTTGGTGGGCTCGATAAACTTGAAGTGCATTGGTTTTACCCATTTTTCGTAATGGTTCAGCACATCGGAAAGTGACCGTCCCCGTTCTTCCATATCACGCCGGATGATTCGCATAAGGCGCTCATCGGCTTCCGCATCAACAAAAACTTTAACATCAAAACGTTCCAGAAGTTTGGCATTAGTAAAAATCAGTATGCCTTCCACAATCATAACACGCTTAGGCTGAACAGGAATGGTCTCTTTAGCTCTTGCACACGTAAGGTATGAATAAATGGGCATTTCGATAGGTTTGCCTTTCTTTAATATGTCGAGGTGTTTGATCAACAGGTTGAACTCGATGGAAGAGGGGTGGTCAAAATTTATTTTTGATCGTTCTTCGGCGCTGAGATGGCCGTTATTTTTGTAATAAGCATCCTGTGATATAACAGTCACGGCACTTGCCGGCAAACTGTTTACGATTTTTTTTACTACGGTGGTTTTTCCCGACCCGGAACCACCGGCAATACCAATGACTAGCATTTTTTTTTTCAAAATTACAAAAAACAGAAATAGGACAACGGCACTACCCTCAAAAAAAAATGTATTTTTGTGAAAAAAATTTATTGGTCATGAAGAAAATTGTTTTATCAGCATTCATGCTGTTGGTGGTTTGTGCAGGATTTGCCCAGGAGAAAAATCCGACATCTCCGTTACTTTATCATGCAGATGATATGTTATTAAAAAAAGCGGTTACCGAAAAGCCGGAGCTAATCAATCAATACATGATTTATGAGGAAAACCTGAAGAACCTCATTAATTCTATATATAGCCAGAACGGGAAAAATGGAGCCAAAACAGATACACTCATTGACGGAAAAAGAATTATTCCCGTGGTGTTTCACATCGTGCACAACGGCGGCCCCGAAAATATCAGCCGGGAACAAATTGAGGATGCCATCAAACTTATCAATATTGACTATAATAAACTTAATGCCGATACCACTTTAGGTCACACATATCCTCCGTTCAATGCCTTGAGAGCCGACTGTAAGATAGAGTTTCGCCTGGCAAAAGTCGATCCCAACGGAAACTGTACCGATGGTATTATGAGACATTATGATCCCCAGACCAACTATGGCTATTTTAAAACTATGACAGACTATTGTTGGACACCAAGCCGTTACCTGAATGTTTTTACTGTGAATTTTATTTATCCCGAAGGTATGTCTCTGCCTGATGGGGCCTTCATCGGCGGGATGTCTCCTTTTCCTCCCAGCAATACCTTGTCGTCGGCACTTACCGGTGGCGATACCCTGGCTGACGGGGTGCTGATAAGGCACGACTGTATCGGTAGCATTGGCACAGCTACAGCTATGGGCGGAATGCCTATCAATGCAATTAACAGGACATTTACCCATGAAAGCGGGCATTATTTCAACTTATACCACACCTTTCAATCTCTTCTGGCCGTCATAGGGGTTGATGGATGCCTTGATATGCTGGGAAGCGGTGATGAAGTGGCCGACACTCCTCCGGTTTCTTCAGGCACACAAAATACCTCTTTGGCCTGTTATGAACCGGGCACGGTGAATTCCTGCACCACCGACAGTCCCGACCTGCCGGATATGATAGAAAACTATATGGACTATCAGTGGGGCTATTGTGCAAATATGTTTTCATTAGGACAGTATGCAAGAATAGATGCCACACTACAAACCGATAGATTGAAATTATGGTCAAAAGAAAATCTTATTTATACCGGAGTGTTAGATACCACGCCGGTGCTGTGTGCTCCAATAGCCGAGTTTTTCTCTTCTTCTAATCTGGTTTGTGCCGGCGGAAATATTCAATTTACCGATTATTCTTTTTCAGGAGCGGTACAGGATTACCTGTGGACATTCGAAGGCGGAACACCTGCCACATCTACCGATCAGAATCCCCTGGTTGTATATAACACCCCGGGAACTTATTTTGTGAAACTTTCGGTTAGCAATGCCAGCGGTGCAGATTCACTCATCAAACAGGACATGATCACGGTGAAGCCCGCTACGGCTGCATTATTGGCGCCTTTTATGGAAAACTTTGAAACCACCGTGCTCAACAATGGATGGATAGTGAAAAATGATGTGGGTAATCAGTGGGAAATAAGCGATACGGCCTACTTCTCTGCTTCCAAAGCATTACGCCTGAAAAATTTCACGGGAAACACAGCAGGAAGTTTTGACGAGATTATCACTCCGGCTTATGACTTAACTTCGCTCCCCGCAGGCGGAACACCTTTTGTACGGTTTAAACTTGCCTATGCCGGCAAAATCAGCAGTTCGGATACCGTGTATGATGCTCTGAAAATGTTTGTTTCAAAAGATTGCGGCGAAACCTGGTCGGAAAAATACACCGAAAGCGGTGCTACTTTGGGCAGTACCAATGCTACCTCAGGTAGTTTTGCTCCGGCAACAACTGCTGATTGGAAAGAGATTTCAAGGCCGTTGCCGGGCTTCCTGACAGCAAACAATGTGATGTTTAAATTTGTCTTTCATTCCAACGGCGGTAATAATGTTTATATTGACGACATCAATGTTACTACCCAAATCTCAGGTTGTGAAGAAAACCTGATGGAAACCCTGAACTTTACGGTGCAGCCCAACCCTGTTGCTGATGTTTCTCAGATAAAATTTGCACTTGAGAACGCTGCACAGGTCAGTATCATCGTTTATGACATCCTGGGCAACGAAGTGAAAAATCTGGTCAGTCAGAAACTCAATCAGGGTGCACATGTTATCGAACTTAGCAAATCAGCTCTTGGCGGTAGTGGAGTTTATATTGTGAAAGCTTACTTTAACGGAAACGGAATAGTTAAAAAGATAGTAGTCGAATAGGCTAAATGTTTTTGATCATATTAAGGCTGTCTCAACACAGGGACAGCCTTTTTTATGTGCGCTACGCATGCCTTAGTTCTTTAAAGTGGAAGTCTTGAACGAGCAACCAACGGGAATCGTTAATCCAAAGCAAGGGTGTTGCAGGTGACTGCAAATCTGAAGGAAGCTTCGGATAAAATTGTGAGTTAACGAACAGAATATTTACCACACATAATTCTTGAAAGAAAATCTAATAAACACTAAGTCGGGATTATCCTGGATGCAACGCTCCAGCTAACACACTTGTCATTAGAAACGAAGTGCGCTAATGATAAATCTGGGATTTTGGAAAGACATGAGAAATTTATTAAAGATTGAACTATCGGCGGTTCAAATTAGGTACAGAATTTTTTTCTGAAGCCAAAAAGCTTTTTTATCGTTTGCTCAGCCACTCGGTAGGATTACAGATAGTTTTACCTTGCCAAACTTCAAAATGAAGTTCGGTTTTTCCTTCTTCAGAGTTGGTATAGATGGTGCCGATACTTTGTTTGGTGGAAATAGATTGATTCTTACTTACCGATACGGATCCCAGATTGGAATATACCGTAAAAAACTCACCATGCCGAATAATAACAGCCATATTGTTATTGGCAATTGTAACAATGCTCGACACTGTTCCTCCTAATACTGCCCGGGCCGGTGAACCGGCGGTGGTGCTGATGTCGATGCCGTTATTTTTAATTTTTATGCCATCAAGGACAGGGTGGGGGTGTTCACCAAAATAACTGGTTATGGCGCCACGCTCCACAGGCCAGGGCAGCTTTCCTTTATTACTCATAAAATTATCCGAAACAATTTTTTCTTCTGGTGTTAACACGTTTTTTACCGTGGTGGTTTTGGTTACCGTTTTGTTTGTTTTGCTGGCCGATTTGTTTATCTCGGCGGCAATGGCTGCTTCAATTTTTTTCTTTAGCGCCAGGGCTTCATTTTCCTTTTTCTTGAGGCTTTTCTTAAGGTCGGATTCTTTTTGTTTTAATTTTTTCAGGTCGCTGTCTTTTTTTGTCTTTTCAGCATTGAGCTTTAGCTTTTCTTCTTCGCTGGCCTTCAAAAGGTCTTCCTTGGTTAATTTTTGCTGAACGAGTTCCTTATTTTTTTGTGCTATAAATTCTTTGGTTTGCTTTATAAGGGCAATCTGTCGGCGCAGGTACTCATTGTATTGCTGAAAGTATTTTATTCTCCTGAAAGCCTGATTAAAATCATTGGCCGCAAAAATCAGGGTGAGGCGGTCGTTGGCATTTCTGTTTTTGTATGCATTATAAATCAGCTCGGCGTATTCGTCTTTCATGGCCGCTAATTGTTCGTTCGAACGTTGTATCTCCAGGTTGTTTTGCGAGATTTTTTGTTCCAGGCCGCCGATTTCGTCGTTTATTCCGCTAATCAACTCCTCGCGTTTGGCTATTTGATTTTTTAAAAGCACCACCTGATTCAGCGAAATATCTTTATTCTTTTTGGTTTCGTCAAGTAGTTTTTTGTAATAGTTTATTTCTTCTTCTATTTTTTTCTTTTTATCGAGCAACTTTTCTTTAGATTGCTGATTTTGTGCAAAAGGGAAAAATACCAACCCCATAAGCGTGATGATTAGTCCGGCCAACAGCCATTTTTTTGTTTTTTCCCCTTTATTCATATCGTTTTAACAAAAGTGTAAAAATAATTATTTTTCAAAACACGATATTTTAAGTTTCAAAAAACTACAAACAGTGCATTGTTTATAAGAACACAACAGGGGCAGGTTTTTGCCGTTTATATATGGGCAACTCAAAAAACTTTGCATTTCTTCGTTTGTCTTCGTTCTTTAAATACTCATATACGTTCTGTATACTGCGCTTTTCAGGACTTCGACAACCCAGGACTTTTTTGTTTTTAGAGCTGTCCGATCAACGTTATTAGATGTGCCCATATTGTATTTATTAGTACTTTTGCAGTAAAGAAACGCATTAGTAATTGCAATATAAACGATAGTTCATGAAAATAATTATCCCCATGGCCGGCATGGGCAAACGCATGCGGCCGCATACCCTCACAATCCCCAAGCCTCTGATACCAGTAGCCGGAAAACCTATAGTGCAGCACCTTGCCGAAAGCCTTATCAATTCTTGTTCGCAGCCTGTTGAAGAGATTTCTTTTATAGTGGGCAATTTTGGCGAAGAAACAGAAAAAAAACTTCTGGATATCAGCGTAAGCCTGGGCGTTAAGGGAAAGATATGTTATCAAAAAGAGGCTCTCGGGACAGCCCATGCGGTTTTATGTGCCGCAGAATCTTTGGATGGCCCCGTTATAATTGCTTTTGCCGACACCTTGTTTAAAGCGGGGTTTAGCATAGATTCGGACAAGGACAGTATTATCTGGGTGCAAAAAGTTGAAAACCCTTCACAATTTGGCGTGGTTACTACGGCAGAAAATAATACCATCACGGGTTTTGTTGAAAAGCCGAAAGAATTTGTTTCTGACCTTGCAATTATTGGTATTTATTATTTTAAAGACGGCAAAAACCTTCGCAACGAATTACAATACCTGATTGATAACAAGGTGATAAAATCGGGAGAGTACCAGTTGACCGATGCGCTGAAAAATATGTTGGACAAAGGCCTGGGCTTTTATGCCGGACATGTTGACGAATGGCTTGACTGTGGCAATAAAGATGCTACGGTGCATACCAACCAGCGGGTACTGGAAATGATGAAAGAGCAGGAGCTAATTGCTCCTTCGGCTGTGATTACCAATTCGGTGATAAAAAAACCATGCTTTATCGGAGAAAATGTGGTGATTAGCGACGCCGTTATTGGTCCTCATGTTTCTGTCGGGAAAAATACGCACATACAAAATTCAATAATTACCAACAGCATAATTCAGGAAAATTCAACTATTACCGATGCCAACCTCGATAATTCCATGATAGGCAGCTTTGTAGATTTCAAAGGCAAATTGTATGAATTGAGCATAGGGGATTATACCACTATGTGTTAAAATATGCAGATGAAAATTAGCCGAAAAATAGTATTCTTTTCATGCGTATGCCTTTCGCTTTTGATGTGTTATGCCTGCCGCACAAACCAACCCGCATCAAAGCCTGTGGCTGCCGACAATAGCAAGAAACTCACCCAACAACAATTGATTCAGAATACAGCTCTGTTTCTGGAAGGTCTGAGAGAGAAATACCTTAACAACAATGATAAGGCCATGGGGCTTTTTGCTCAGTGTATTAAACAGAACCCGGCCAACGACGGCGCTTTGTATGAGATGGGCTTTTTGTTGTTTGAGCAAAACAAATATGACGATGCGCTGGTGCTTATCAAAGATGCCTGTAAGAGAAAACCTGATAATGTTTGGTATTCTTTGTTGCTGGCACAGATTTATTCCGCAAAAAAAGATTTTAACAGCGCTGAAAAAGTATATAAGACACTTACTGACAAAAACCCCGATAAACCTGAGCTTTTTTATGAATGGGCCGATGTATGCATCCTGCATGAAAATTATACCGAAGCCATAAAAGTCTATGATTTGCTTGAAGACCATATAGGAAGGCAGCCCGAAACCACTCTACAAAAGGAAAAATTGTATATGCAGCTGGGCAAAAGCGACAAAGCTATTGAGGAGGCCAAAGCGATTATTCGGCTGTTTCCGGGAGAAACTCAGTATTATGAAGACCTGGCGGACTTGTATATGGCCACCGGACAATCGCTTAGGGCCTTTGAACAGTACCAGAAAATACTCACCATAGACGCCTCCAATCCTCAGGTTCACCTGGCTCTTGCTGATTATTACCGTAGCCAGAACAATACGGAAAAGGCTATCGATGAACTAAAAACGGCCTTTTCAAGCAGGGAACTCGACATCGACTCCAAGGTTAAAATACTGCTGACATTGATGAATAATCCTGTGAAAAACAAGGAATATTTTGATGCCTTGCCCGAACTGGGCAAAATCATTACAGAAGCTTCCCCCGAGGAGGCCAAGGCGTTTTCGGTGTACGGCGATATTTTAAATCAGCAAAAAGATTTGGCGGGTGCCCGCAACGCGTTCCGCAAGGTTACCGAAATTGACAATAGCAAATATGTGGTGTGGCAACAATTACTGCAAATCGACAGGGCTTTGGAAGATTATGATGCCCTGGCCGCCGACAGTAAAAGCGCAATGGAGCTTTTTCCTGAACAGCCAGAGCCCTATTTGTTTTTTGGTCTCGCCAGAATGAAAGCTGGTGATTATGAAGAAGCGACCAGGATATTGAATACCGGTAAAAATTTTTCCATAGGTGATGATAAAATGTTGTTGAAGTTTTATTCAGCCCTGGCAGATTCTTATTACCAGATAAAAAAGTATGATTTGTGTTTTGAATCTTTTGAAAAATCACTCAGCATCGACCCCAACAATACTTACGTGCTGAACAATTACAGTTACTACCTTGCTCTGCAAAACACCAACCTCGCAAGGGCCCAGCAGTTGTGCGAACGCCTGCTCAGCCTTTATCCTGCCGAACCAATCTTTCAGGATACTTATGCCTGGGTGCTTTTTAAGCAAAAAAAGTTTGAGGAAGCCAAAAGCTGGAGCACAAAAGCCGTGGCAGGAAGTAGCGAAAAGAACGGCGGGATACTGGAACATCACGGCGATATATTGTTTATGTTGCAAGATGTTGAACAAGCTGTTTCGTATTGGAAAAAAGCAAAAGAAAATGGTATTGCCACCGAAATGCTGGATAAGAAAATTGCAGAAAAAAAGCTCTATGAATAACAGGGTTCCTTTCCTGGTAATTTGTTGTGTGGCGATGCTGTTGTTATTTTCATGCAGGACAAAACAGGCGGTGCCTGAGCTGAAGCCTGGCAAAACGGTTGATGGAGATTCTTCTGCCGCAATGAAAATCCAGCCGTTTCTTTTTCATACGCTGTCGCTGAAATTCGATGCGGAAGTGCAATCCGGTGATGAGAATAACAATTTTTCAGGAAATATTTATGTGGTCAGGGACAGCGCCCTTTGGGTTTCGGTTCAGAAATTCGGGCTGGAGGTGGTAAGGGTTTTGATAACCAATGATTCGGTGCGAATGCTTGACCGGATTAACAAAAGTTATCTGGCAGGAGATTTTTCCCTTATTTCCGGTATTTTAAAAACCAGTATTGATTTTGATGGCCTGCAGTCGCTGATCACCGGTAATGATGTTATGTCGTACGAGGATGCCGGCTATACCGAAAAAAATACCGGCGATACGTTGGTGTATTATTTTGCAAAAAGAAAAAAGAAAACCGGGACTTCATCGATAAGCCAAGAAATCATGGTTAATAAAGTGGATAACAAAATCTGCAAAAACACCATTAACAACCTTTCGCAAAATTCGGGATGGGCTTCGTTTTCCTATTCGGATTTTGAGAGTTTTGACGGGCAAAAATATCCCGGTAAAATTGCCTTTCAGGTAAGCAACACCGGCACCCTTGAAGGGATTATTGAATTTACACGCATCACTCCCGAAAAAAAAGAATCCCTTCCCTTCAACGTTCCGGATACCTATGTCAGAAAAAATTAATAGTGCCCTTATTTGGTCAGTGTTACTTTTTTTGTAACGCTATGTTTTCCGGTGCTTATGGTGATAAAATACATTCCTTTTTCCAGTGACGAAAGATTAACCACCAACTGATTGTTTCCTGCATTTTGGCAGTGGAGGTCGGCGGCCACGGTATTACCCAAGATGTCATAAACTTTCAGGCTGATTTCTGAAACATCAAGGGCATCGGTTTGAATGGTAATAAAATCTTGTGCAGGGTTTGGGAAGAGCATTATGTTTTTGGATAGTTCCTGTTCCTCAACACCGGCAGTAGAATATACATAAATATAATTGGTTTTCGTTTCGGTATCGCTACCGGCCGAGTTTGTCGAGGTAAGCGAAATGGTATAATAGCCGGGAACAGTGAACTTCACAACGGGATTTTTTGCCGTGGAGGATGTAGAGGCCATATAGGAAATTCCTGTGGATGGTGTTATCGACCATGAATAGTCAATAGGGTCGTTGGTTGATGAATTAGTGAAAACCACCAATCCGTTGATCGCCAAGCTGGTTTTGTTGGCGGTAAAACCTGCTACAGGGGTTACCACATCGGTATTGGGTGCGATACCATAAACTATGTTCTGATAGTCGTCAAAATCAAAACTGGTGCCGCTGGGAGCAATATTGTTCAGGTACACATAGCCATTGGATGAGCCGCTCCATCCCCAGTTGAAATGGAAATAGCTGGAATAGCTTCCGGTACCCTGGTAGCCATCGCAAACAAAAGCATGGCCGCCGCTTTGTGTGTCGGTGCCGCCATAGATTACAGGAAGGCCGGCATCGAGGTCGGTTTTTATCATTAAGGCCCAGTCGGTATCGCTGTAAGAACTGCGCAGGGCATACTGGGCATCATAAATAAAGTATTTTATCAATGCATTGGTGGCATCAGTCAACAGGGCTCCGGAACCCTGATCGTCGTAACTCATATTGACAGATACGCCGCAATGGTACATCAAGGTGGCAAGGGCCGAATTGGCCGAATAAACATTATTGGGCATGGATGACCAATTATAGGTGGTGTTGCCGAAATTAGCGCTTAATGTGCCGTAGTTATTTGGAAAACCATTGGCGGTAGAATGAACATAGCTGTGTGATCCATAGCCATGAGCAGGCCAACTGTGTGTTTTCATAACCATGGCCATCGCATCGGCAACACAGCCGGCATATACATGATAACATGGGCCTCCCGGCGCCGAAGGGCAGGCCGCGTTAAAATAACAATCCTGACCCCAGTTGGCTGCAACCAAAGGCGACACTGCTTCAATATCTTTTGCCGGGACCATGGCAACTGCAGAATACTTATCCCACAATAATTCGATGGTGTTGTTTTTTTGTACGTTTTGTTCACGGACGGCCTTGATTTGTTTTTTGTACTGTTCCAGCCAGTAGGTGAAATTTCCAGGCTGATTTCCGGGCACATAGTTTCCTTCAAAAGAATAAAACAATACAGGCATGGTGCGCTTTTCGGCCGATATTATTACAAAACCCCGATTCTGTGAAACATTAAAAACATAATACATGGCCTGCGCTTCTTCTTGGATAGTAAGTTCGTTGATAAAAGCCACGTCCTTATATGCAACGGTTTTTTCGATGTTTACCCTTTCAAAATAAAGATTTTTTGCAACTTGCCGGGCTGTTTCTATTGGTACAATTTGTCCGGATGATACCAAAAAGGATGATACGAGGAACAGGGTAAGAAAATAATGTTTTTTCATCAGAGCTTTTTTACAAAGGTATAAAAAAATAATGCATGAACAAGCAGAAAACACAAACCTCTGGCTTGATTTTGCCGACCAAATAGGCAGTCGCACCCGGCATGTTATGATTGCAATAACTGATGTTTCTTAAGTTGCAGGTGACATCAACCGTATTGTATCAGGAAAGCTTTGATGAATTCTTCCAGGTCGCCGTCCATCACCGATTGCACATCGGAAGTTTCTATTCCCGTACGCAGGTCTTTTACCATTTTATACGGATGCATTACATAATTGCGGATTTGTGAACCCCATTCGATTTTTTTCTTGTTGCTTTCGATTTCGTCGATTTTTTCTTTTTTCTTGCGGAGTTCGATTTCGTAAAGCTGGGATTTTAGCATGTGCATGGCTTTTTCCCTGTTTTGTAATTGGGAGCGGGTCTCCTGGCATTCCACAATGATGCCGGTAGTAATGTGTCTTAATCGCACCGCTGTTTCCACTTTGTTCACATTTTGTCCGCCGGGCCCGCTGGATCTGAATGTCTCAAAAACGATGTCGGCAGGATTAACGTCAATCACAATATTGTCATCAATAATGGGGTAGGCATATACTGATGCGAAAGAAGTATGCCGACGGTTGGCGGAATCGAAGGGCGAGAGACGCACCAGCCGGTGAACACCGTTTTCGCCTTTCAGGTATCCGAAGGCAAATTCGCCTTCAAATTCGATGGAGGCCGATTTGATACCAGCCGTATCGCCATCCTGCACATTAAGGGTATTGACTTTATAGTTGTTGCGTTCGCCCCAGCGGAGGTACATGCGCATGAGCATCTGTGCCCAGTCCTGGCTTTCGGTACCGCCGGCACCGGAATTGATGTTGATGATGGCGCCGAGCCGGTCTTCCTCGCCGCGGAGCATTTTTTTAAATTCGAGTTTTTCTATGGTCAGCGAGGTATCGTCGTATTGCTTCTGTATATCTTCCTCGTCAGCTTCGCCATCAGCAAAAAAGCCCCACATCACCACCAGGTCATCATGGGCATTTTTGGCTTTGGAATAAGCCCCTGTCCAATTTTTTTTCTCTTGTATGCTTTTCATTAATTGCTCGGCCTTTTTGGGGTCGTCCCAAAAACCGGGCTGCAGGCTGGTTTTTTCTTCTTCTTCTATCTGGAGTTGTTTGCCGTCAATGTCAAAGAAACCTCCTAAGGTCTTCCAGGCGCCTTTCAAGATCTTTGATATGCTCGTTGGTTATCATTGTGTGTGTTTTGGTGCAAAGATAGGGATTTCTTATTTAATACAGGTAATACATTACTTTTGTCATGACACAAGGCTCGGCTGCGACTTTGTCTTTTCAGACTCCGGTGTATTGGGTATAATAGTTCCGGTATTAATCTAAAATTTGGATTTTTCTGATTATTATTCTTTTATAATTTTCCTGAATTCAACAGTATTTTTGTCGTCGAATTTTATCTGGTAAACCCCGGGGGCAAAGTGTTTAGTTTGAATCCTCACCTGGTGCAACAATACTCCTTTATAAACTTCAGCGCCAATGGCATTATAAATCACAAAATCTAAGGGTTTATTGTTCCCTTCCATTTCTATTATCAATTCGTTGGTCACAGGATTGGGATAAATTTTCACAGCGCTTTCTTCTGGCTGAGAATCAATCCCGAAAAACCAAAATTCTACGATATTTGAGCTGTCGGAACTGCATCCGTTTAAGGTTACAACTACATAATAATTTCCTTCCGAATTTGGCGAAAATACACTTGAGTCGGCCCCTGTTATAATACCGGTTGGCCCATACCACTGATTCCCGTCTGGAGCATTTGAAATCAGGTCGGGATATGAAATTGTGATTGTCGGTGTGGAAGGAACATCAAGGATGTTAACCGTTATTTCGGTGCGGGGGCTTTCGCAACCATTTAATGTCTGGCTTACGTAATAAAGTATTGTTCCGGCAGAGGTCGTCGGAGGTGTCGGAGGTGTGGGCGTTCCGTTGCTGTCCGCAGGTGAAGAATACCACAGAAGATTTGTTCCTGTGGCTGTCAGGGGCGCAGCAATATCACCGAGGCAATAGGTCAATGAGGTCGTTGCCACAGGTGCCGCTGGTGCTGAATTCACAGTAACCGTAATCTCGGTTCTTGGGCTTTCGCAAGAGTTTTCCGTTTGACTTACATAATAATAATAAATTCCGGGAATGGTTGTTGATGGGATAGGTGCTGTCGAAAATCCCGTGCCGCCGGAAGGAACAGTGTACCACAGAAGATTTGTTCCCGTGGCTGTCAGGGGTGCAGCAATATCACCGAGGCAATAGGTTAATGAGGTTGTTGCCACGGGTGCCGCTGGTGCTGAATTCACAGTAACCGTAATCTCGGTTCTTGGGCTTTCGCAAGAGTTTTCCGTTTGACTTACATAATAATGATAAATTCCGGGAATGGTTGTCGATGGGATGGGTGCTGTTGAAAATCCCGTACCGCCGGAAGGAACAGTGTACCACAGAAGATTTGTTCCTGTGGCTGTCAGCAGGGGCGGTGTGCTGTCCTGACAACAGGAATATGTTGATGTTGCCGAAGGCATTGCCGGTAGGGGGTTGACGGTAACCGTTATACTTGCTGTGGCAGTACAACTGCCGGTGGTGCCGGTAACGGTATAAGTAGTCGTATTTCCCAGATTTGCAGTAGGATTAGACATTGTCGGGCTGCTTAACCCGGTTGATGGGGTCCAGTTGTATAATGTGGCGCCTGAGGCTGTGATCGTTACCGGTACATTGCCCTCGCAAAAGAACGGATTGGCAGGACTGACAGATACCGTAGGCGGCGTGTTGGCCAGTTGTGTAATCGTATGAGTGGCATTACCGGGAGTAACGGTGAGAGTGCATGAGCGTGTACTGCACGAGGTGTTGGGAGAGACCGTCAGGGAAATGTTCCCTGTTCCGGTACCGCTGCTTTGACTGATGTTGACCCATGAAGAGCATGGATTGGCAACGGTCCAGGCACATGGGGATGATGTGGAGATAGATAAGTTATATGTTGAGCCTGATGCAGAAACAGAATTGGAAGCAAGGGACAGATTGTAAGCACAGCCGCTTTGGGTAACGGTAAACGGGGTGCTATTAACGTAAAAGGTACATGTTCGGGCAGTAGCACTGGTATTTGCCTGAACTACACAGGACAAAGTGAATTGACCGGAAATGTTCGCATAACCACTGGCGGGTGTTACGCTTAACCAGGAGCATACCCCGGTTACGGTGTAGGCGCAATTTGCATTGGCGCTTACAGTAATATTTGTTGAAAACGCAGTAGGATCATGGGCTATGGATGCCGGAGAAAAGGATGTAACGGCACATTGGGGAGGTGTGGGCGTTGTTACGCAAATGGTAAAAGTATATGAGGTGGGAGGCACTGAAGATCCTGTATAATCATAAACCCTGACATAATATGTCGTGCCGGCTGTTAGCCCGGTGGCATTTATCACCTCCGTGGCGCCGTGGCCCCCGCCGTTATCCGCACAGGCGATGTTTGAGCCATTGCAGGCACCGGACCGGAGGTCTACTACAGCATCCATGCCTGAAGATGGAACCACAGTAATGGTATGGGCTGTTGTCGTTGCTGTAAATTTATACCAAACATCAGTACACAGTGTACTTGTATATCCGGCGCATGCGAGTGGGGCTATTGATTGCGTAGCGCCTGAAATGGTGCCTGTTGTTGCACCTCCGCAAGCAGACGTGGGATAAACAGTCAGCGTTTGTGCTCCGGAGCAGTTATTATTGGAAGGCGGCGCAACAGAGCCACAACTGGCCAAAGTCCAGTTGGGATAATAATGACTAAGTATTTGCTGCCATGTTTTGGTTCCGTAACCATGAGACCCGGCCAGACTACACGAAGATAGCACATCCCCGGTGGCCCACCTGGCGGTTCCCCACTGGCAAGCGCCCCTGCCGTGACCGTTATAGGTTTTACCGGTGCACGGGCCGTCGGCAGTGCAGGGCCATGAAGTGGTTCCATTACCTTTATACCCATTACCGCACGATGGATGATTATTCTGTTCCGCAGCATATTCGGTTGACTGGATCGTACTTCCGCTGACGAGTACCATGTTGGCCGTGTTGTTAACAGCATTGTTCGAATTGGTATATTGCGTGGTGCCATATACATGACAGCAGGTAGTGGTGCAAATATCATAAGTTCCCCCTCCATGCGATGAAACATAATTGGCCATGCGGGGAATGGTGTACGACCGGATAGCCACTGCTCCTGCCTGCAACGAATTCATACCATTGGTAAGAGACCCCCAGCAATTATACCATTCCTGAGGAAGAACCCTTTTGCAGTAGGTTTCGTAATTTACCACATCAATGGTGCCGGTGCATGTATGACATGAACAACTGCTGCCGACTTTGATAGTAGTTGGACAAGATTAGCCCATTAGTTCAAATAACGTATAAAAAGACAAGATAAGGTACAAATATGTTTTTTTCATAGTTGATTTTTGTTGCTGTTTTTGTTTATTTTTCCGACGATGTCTTTAGTGTTACCACCGATTGTCTCGAGAGGATAATATCTGCTTCATGGGTTCCTGTGCCTTTATTCATTCTTATTTGTATTATGGCATCTCCTTATGGCCACATGTCGAAGTTTTTTCTGATTTCTGTGATGTAATCATCTTTTTCAAATATCAGAATATTCCGGTCAGCTATTTCTGCTTCCTTTTCAGGTAAAGGGGCGCTAAGTACGAAATATCCGTTTTCTTTTGAAAACGCAGATGCTGTATTGTCTTTAAGATAAACTTTGACATGGTTTAATGGTTTCCCGGAAATTTCATCTACAATGACTCCTGTGATAACAACAGCATCTTGTGCCTGTAAAGATTGAATGTAGGTGTCTGTCAACTCATTTAAGGGGGCAATGGGCTCTAAATTGAAATTCACATTCAGGGTGTCATTGGTCAATTGGAAAAATGTGGACATCGAGAAATAATTCGGGGCATTTACAGTAATATCATAAGTCCCGTTCATGAACGAAATTGAAATTGTCCCGTTTTCCGATATTTTCTCTGAAGTTATTGTCATAGCAAAATCCTTATTTTCTCTTTGGGTGATTATCACCTCATCAGGAATTACGAAATACCCGGTGGAAACATCCAGAAAACGCAGGTTCAGTATGTTTGAGGCAGAAATATGTCCCTGGGCCCGGCTTCCTGATACTATAAAAAATATTGCGAAAAAGAAGAAAAACAGTTTTTTCATGATGGTTTTTTTTACACGATTATTTTCAAAAAATCAATAAAACTTTTTTGTACAAAAAAACAGAAAAAAAATGGTTTTCGGGTAAGAAATTTTTGAGTTTATCATACATTTAAAACGATTTTTAGACTACACGTAAGGTGCAAAAAGGGCGCATTCTGCCCATAATCCAAAACCTTATACTCATTAGCACATTCTTTCCTATAGTGTTGGGCCCTGCAAGGAAAGAAGGGATCATATGTGACTGGTGTTTGCTGCGTGAAACACTTTGTGTTTTTTTGTTATGTTTGGATTATGGATCCGCAGTGATCTGTCCTGACTACCCGGTCAGGTGGAATATTCTGGACTATAAAACGGGGCAGAGACAAGAATGTTTCTACCAATTTTTATTTGAAAGGAACCTGACCGAACACGAATTGTCAGGACTGGACTTGCTTTTTAGAACACTCCAAGAAATGATACTGATTTGAAAGATCAAAATACAGCCCGGTTGTCCCGGCGTATTTGATTCTGAGTTTAGAGCTTCGAAAACAATGGATTCCCTGATTTCACGTAGTGTGGATGTATAAAAGAATGACTTTAGAGCCGGCTCTTTATTTTACAAAGAGAAATGTTATAGATTGAAAATGGATAGCCGGTTAATATTCTTTGATAAATTCCCGCGACTCTATCTTCTTGCCGTTGTTAAGCTTCAATAAATAAGCGCCGGCAGCATACCCCTTTGTGTCCACTTTGGTTTTGTGTTTTAACACCCCCTTATAGACAACTTCGCCGATAGCATTATATATTTCGAAATCAATAGGTTTTTTAAAGTGGTTATTAGTTATGACTAATTCATCCACCACCGGGTTGGGATAGGTTTCAATGCCGCTCAAATCCTCTGTTTCATCAATATTGGTGATTACCATACTGATCGTGTTGGATGTGTCGGACGTGCACCAGTAAGCATCCGTAGTTACTATGTAATAGTTGCCGGAAACCGTGGGTGTATATGTGGTCGTCGTCACTCCGGGAATCATTACGTTATTATTGTACCATTGAATAGTTGATGTTGATGAGGTGTATAAGGCAGCGCCGTTTTGATAAATCACGGGTGCAACAGGGTGCAGTGGGACATTTACAGTAGCTGTTTTGAATGTTTCGCCGCTAAGCGTCTGAAAAGAATTATCAAAAGTAAGATCCATGGGGTTCACGTCGGGGGTGGGTGATGGCGAAGGATTATTATTGCCAAACATCCGCACACTGCTTGGACACACATCCTGGGGCAGGCTGAAAGTGAACAGAAGCACATCGGCTCCGGCAGTAAGCGGCGGGATAAACGACTGTCCGTAAGTAACAAATTTATGATAATCTTTGTTTCCATCGTAGGTGGCAATACTATAGGCCGGCGTTTTATCAGCCCAATTGGCGCTTACGGGGTTGTGGCTTGCACAGGCAATAGGCTGGTCGGCTACCGAAGCCGGTACCACAATACAAAAACCGGAAGGCCCTAAAAAATTGTCCAGTCCACCCTCGTTTAAGGTGCCGCCTACAAGCAAATGGGCTTCGTAAAGCTTGCTCGTCTGATTATATCTCAATTCAAATGTGGATTCCATTTTGTTTTGAGCTTTTGACAGGAGAGGCATCAGCGCAACAACTGTACAAATTATGATATTTATTTTTTTCATATTTTCATGAATTTTGAAAACATTTTTTTGTTTATCACTATCTCTTTTAGAGATAATTATGAACAAATATACGATAATTTATCTGAAAAGTTATGAAATTTTATAAAAATTTCACTTTTGCCTGCAATGGAAAAAATAATGGTCATCAAATTTTGCCTTAACGAATTGATTTTTTTACAGTTTCCGGCTCAGGGCCATTGTCATGCCTCATTTCAGGGCTATGTTTGGCGCCTGTAAAACATTCTGAATTATGAAAAACGTGCCGTTATCACAAAACCCGGTACAGGCTGTTACCGCATCATTTTTAGTGATACGCTTTCGGACAGCTTGTTTCCCGTAAAATCAAGCCTGAAAAAATACAATCCATGAGGCAGGTTTTTTTGTGAAAAAATCACGGAATGGTTACCGGCATCAAAGTTATTATTCAACACCTCGGCAACTTGCCGTCCTTCGGCGTTGAATACCCGCAGAGACACCGTTCCGGATTCCGGGATATTAAAATATATGGATGAGTTGTCATTAAAGGGATTGGGATAGGCCGACAATTCAATTTTGGTTTCTGTGTTAATTTTCTGCATTTTTATTTCCGGTACGGAAAGGTACACATTTTCTTTTTCAGTTCCATATTGGTCTGCTAACAAGCCTGAGCCGTTCAGGGCAAAAACAGTTTCTTCAAACTTATCGTCATGCCGGGCACGGAAACATAGTACAATTATTTCTTCCTGCGCATACACATCAAAAAAATCCGTGGTAGCGTAAACCACCCTGATGTTCCCTTCGGTATCTGTAACCAGCAGATCGTTGTTGCCGGCAATTACTTCTTCAAGGGTGGGGTTAATTTTCAACGGGATGCTACTCTTACTGGCCCGGGGCATATAGGCGTTCGTTAGAAAAAAATTCTCATCAGGATAAGTCAGGGACAAATCCATAGCGGAAAAGTCATCAATAGCAGAGGTGATTCTCAACGGAACTTCAAAATATGCGCCCTGTCCAACCACTAAGGCTTCAGGCTCCTGAATGATGATATTATCCTTAGTCCATGATTTTGCCTGACTCCAGGTGTAGGTCGAATCTTTGTATTTATAGCTGGATGCATTGAAATCTCCGTAACAGATGGTTTGCAGGGTGATGTTCAGGTTGGCGCCGGCAACAGTAACCATGGTATCAATAGCCACCCAATTCCCTTTTGGGAAGTTGGCTGCCGGAAGATTGGGCTGTCCTATTTTGGATTTTAGCCGGGCAATGTCAATAGAATTGATGTTTGAATTATTATCTACATTAATGGCTTTTTTGTGTTTTGCCGAAAAGTTTCTGGTAGGATCCAGCAGGGTATCGTGGCCAATAAAATATAATGCGATGGCCACATCGATTGAATTGATGTCGTTGCCCATTTGCATGGTATCGGCGGTATATTTATCATAGGAAAGGATGTAATTTCCGTCAGGCACATTGGCAAAGGAATAAATACCCGAAGCATCACTGGTGTCTCTTGCCAGTTCAGCACCTCCCGGGCTGGTTTTAAGTTTTACAACAACTTTGTTTATGTTATACTTTACCGGATTATAGGTCGGTTGGTTGGGAAAAGGATTGCCGGGATTAGCTTTGGCCACGTAGCGGGTTTTTCCGCTGATGGTATGCCCGTTTCCTGCAGGATAAGAGATGATATTTGATGGGCCGGAAACACAGTTTTCATTGTTGGTAACAACCACATAGTAGTTACCCGGGGTGCCGGGGAGGATAGTGGAGTATATTTCACCTGTGATGAGGCCATTGTTGTTGTACCACTGGTTTCCTGTGGTGGCCGAAGAACACAGGGTGTCACCGTGCTGTGTAATCACCGGAGTCAAAGGAGGGTTGCCGTTGTTTATTACCACGGCAGTGTTGGTTACCTGGCAGTTGCCGGAATCGGTAATGGTTACACTGAAGGTACCGGCGGCTACATTAGTCAAATCTTCACTGGTTATGCCGTTCGACCAGATAAAACTGTAGGGATCCCTGCCTCCCGTTACCGTCAGATTTACCGAGCCGTTGGCATTTTGGCAGCTGGTGTTGACAACCGTGGCCGAAGAAGACAATGCGCTGGCGGGTTGTGAAATTTTTGTGGTCGCTGTGGAAGAGCAACCCATGGCATCAGTAATGGTAACGGAGTAGGTTCCAGCGGCCAGGTTTTGTGCCGTTGCTGAATTTTGAACAGGTGTTGTGTTCCATGTGTAACTGTAAGGAGGATTTCCGCCCGAGGCAGTCGCCGAGATACTCCCTGTGTGTTGACCATAACAGGCCACATGGGTTATCGAAGCAATGGTTGCCTGAAGTGTGAGTGGCTGATTGTTTATCGGCACACTGGAAGTGGCAGAGCAATTGTTGACATCGGTAACTGTTACGATATAGTTTCCGGGAACGGTAAATGGATTTGCCGTCGGATTTTGTTGTGAGGAGGTGTAACCACCCGGTCCGGACCATTGGTATGTCAGCGTGTTGCAACCCAGGCTGGTGTTGCCGTCAGCGTATAGGTATAAAGTGCTGAGGTTGCAGGAAAATGCGCAAGAGGCTGTTATTTGTGGCATAGGCAGAGCAACAGCACTGCCGGTATTACCTGTATAGGTTTCGCCTGTAAGTGTTTGTAACGAGTTGTCGAATGTTAGACCGGGAGGGTTGGTGTCCGGTGTTGGCGAAGGCGATGGTGAGTTGTTTTCAAACATCCTGACACCATCAGGGCACACTGAATTTGGCAGACTGAAAGTAAATAAAATGATATCGGCTCCGGCGTACAGAGGCGGGTTGAACTGCGCGCCCATGGTGGCAAATTTGTGGTAATCTTTAATTCCGTCAAAAGTCTGTACGTTGTACACAGGAGTATTATCTGTCCAGGTTCCGGGACTAAGGGATGTGCACGTTATGGGCGTATTGGGTACCGAGGCTGGCACTACAATACAAAAACCCGATGTGGCCAACAAATTGTCAATAGGTGTTATATTGCCCTGGGTGTGCAGGTGGGCCTCATAAAGGCAGCTTGTCTGGTTATATTTTATCTCCAGAAAAGACTGCATGGTTTGTGCTTTTAACATAGTAGATATTGTTAAAAGAAAGGTAATTATTATGGTGGGTATTTTCATGAAAAACGTCTATTAATTGATTAAAAATGAATATAAAACAATGTAAGGCAAAGATAAGAAAATATTATTAAAAAACAAAACTGTTTTTGTAGATATTATGCCGGTAAGTTTTTATGTGCTTTTTGGGGAAGTGTAGTACCGGGATAAGGCGAGGAGTTTTTTTAGATAAGGGCTGCTTTGTCAAGCCAGTGCAAAGTTTGCTCTCCGGCTTGCTGCATGGTGGCCCCCATGGAAACAAAACCGTGTTCTTTTATCACGATAAAGTCGTTATCAATAGCAATTTCTTTTACGCATTTGGCCAGTTCAGTGGTTCCATAAGATGTTTTTTTTGTGGTTTCGGATATTCCCAGGAGGCCGGCATGCTGAATGATGAGTGGGTTGTGACCGTGAAAAATGGCCTGGATATCCGGGCGGCTCTGGTACAGGATATGGTGCATAAAACTTTCGGAGGAAGGTGCTCTCATTCCCTTAACAATTACTTCTTTTCGAGCCATATCACAGGATATTACTTCCACAAAACATGAATTATCCAGGGCGTTTTTTAATCCGATGCATGTTCCGGTTATAATGAAAGAATTGTTAGAAGTTCTGAAGCTGAGGTTTCCGTAAGATCCTCCTGTATATGGGGGGGCCAGGCCTTTTTCGTGAAAAACGGCACACCACTTTTTCAACTCGTCGAGCAGGGGGTGATGCGGTGTGGTTTTTTCTTCAAAAACCAGATTGAATTTTATGCCGCTGTATTCTTCATTGCTCATCAGGTGAAAAGTTTTTTTATTTCTGTTGTATCAGGATTGATGATGCCTTTTTCGGTAATTATTTTCGTGATGTATTTGGCGGGTGTTACGTCAAAGGCCGGATTCAGCGCTGATGAGCCCGGGGAACAGACAAGAATTTCGTGCATGTACCCATTTTTGTCGGGGCCTTTTTGATACAATACTTCATCGGGACTGCGTTCTTCTATAGGAATGTTTTTGCCTTCGGAACAATACCGGTCAAATGTTGACATAGGTGCGGCCACATAAAATGGTATGCCATAAGCATGCGCGGCAATGGCTTTTTCCAGTGTTCCTATTTTATTGGCCGTGTCGCCGTTGGCGGCAATACGGTCGGCACCAACAATCACCATATCAATTTTGCCCTGCGACATCAGGTAGGCACCGGCATTGTCGGGAATGATGGTGTGAGGAATATTTTCGTTTTGTAATTCCCAGGCTGTAAGGCGCGCTCCCTGACTGCGCGGCCGTGTTTCGTCCACATAAACAAAAATCTTTTTTCCGGCATGAGCGGCGGCATACACCGGGGATAGCGCCGTGCCAAAATCAGTGAAGGCAAGCCATCCGGCATTGCAATGGGTTTCGATGCGCGAATTGTGGGCGATTAATGTGTTGCCGAATTTACCTATTTTTTTGCTGGATTCCACATCTTCCAGTGCCAGTTTTTCTGCTTCGGTTATGGCATGGGCGATGGATTTTTTTCCGGCATTATACACGCGTTCCACCGCATAGAACAGGTTTCGTGCCGTGGGGCGGGTGGCTTCAATTTGGATTTTTGCAGCGGTAATGTATTCTTCAAAATTGTACGGATTACTTTCCATAAAAGCCTGAGCCATGGCATAGCCGGCGGTAACGCCTATGGCGCCGGCACCGCGCACTATCATTGTTTTTATGGCATCGCAGGTTTGCCGGTAATTTCTTGATTCGAAAACTTTAAAATCATAAGGAAGCAGGTTTTGTTCAATCATAAATACCGAGCCCTGCTCCATCCATACGGTCCGGTAGTTTTTTCCATTTACTTGCATGGGATACTTGGTCGCTTTTAAACTTGGTTATTCAATCGGCATCATACCAGCCGGCATACATCATGTAGTTTTTTGAGATGCGGTTTACCTGGCCTTCGAGCAGCGATTTGTCAATGTTTTTGATTTTTTTTGCAGGCATACCGGCATAGATACTTCCCGATTCTACCAATGTGTTTTCGAGTACCACCGCACCGGCGGCGATGATGGTGTTGCTTTCGATAACAACACCGTCCATGATTATGGCCCCCATTCCGATAAGCACATTGTCTTGTATGGTGCAGCCATGAACAATGGCGCCGTGAGCAATGGAAACATTGTTGCCAATAGAAACAGAAGCTTTTTGGTAAGTGCAATGAATAACGGCACAATCCTGTATGTTGACATTATTGCCGATACGTATGGAATGCACATCGCCGCGGACTACGGCATTGAACCAAACGCTGCAATCGTCGCCCATTATTACATCGCCGGCCAGGGTTGCGTTGTCGGCAAAAAAACAATTGGCACCCCAGGAGGGAACAATGCCTTTAACTTTTTTTATTAGTGCCATAAAATTATTTTTTATAATCGGGATAATCAAGAGAATAGTGAAGTCCTCTGCTTTCTTTGCGCTCCTGGGCCATTGAGATTATCAGAAACGCTACATTTATCATGTTGCGTAATTCACAAATTTCTACTGTCAGTACCGATTGATCATATAGTTTTTCCGTTTCATGATATAAAATGTCGAGGCGGTCCATGGCTCTTTTTAAGCGGAGGTTCGAACGGACAATGCCGACATAGTTGCTCATGATTTCACGCAATTCCCGGGTGGTTTGTGTTATCAGGATCATTTCTTCGTTCAACACGGTACCTTCGGCATTCCAGTCGGGTATGCCGGTATTGAGGCCAATGGTGCTGAATTTTTCCAGTGCGTCCAAGGCGGCACGGTGCGAAAAAACCACTGATTCGAGCAGCGAATTGGAGGCAAGCCTGTTAGCGCCGTGCAGGCCTGTACAGGCGCATTCGCCGGTAGCATAAAGATTTTTTATGGAGGTTCTGCCGTACTCGTCTGTTTGTATTCCCCCGCACAAAAAATGTGCAGCGGGTACCACGGGTATCATTTCTTTGGTGATGTCAATACCTATGCTAAGGCATTTTGCATAGATGGTAGGAAAATGTTCGATGAGCTTGTTGCTGTCGAGGTGGCGGCAGTCAAGACATACATGTTCGTCGCCGCTGATTTTCATCTCTGTGTCGATGGCACGTGCGACAATATCGCGGGGTGCGAGACTCAGGCGGGGATCATATTTTTGCATGAATTCATTTCCTTTTATTGTTTTCAGTATCCCGCCAAATCCCCGAACAGCCTCTGAAATCAGAAAGGATGGCCGTTCTTTGGGATTATATAATGAAGTGGGATGAAACTGAAAAAACTCCATATCTTTTATTTCTCCTTTCGCGCGAAAAACCATAGCAACGCCGTCGCCGGTAGCTACCGTGGGGTTGGTGGTGTTGCTGTAAACATTGCCCGCACCGCCGGTAGCCAGCAAAGTGATTTTTGATAAGATGGTAATGATACTATTTTCAGCAGGATTTAACACATAAGCGCCATAACATTTGATATCATCGGATTTCCTGTTTGTTTCCATACCCAGATGATGTTCGGTGATAAGGTCGATAGCAAAATGATTTTCCAGGATTTCAATGTTTTTGTGCCTTTTTACCTCGTTGAGCAGCGCTTTTTCGATGGAGGCTCCTGTGTGATCTTTGTTGTGCAGTACGCGGTGTTCGGAGTGTCCGCCTTCTTTGGCAAGATCATATTTACCGGAAGCCGTTTTGTCAAATTCGGTTCCCCAACTGATGAGTTCTTTGATACGTTCGGTTGATTCGGAGATAGTGATGCGGACAATGTTTTCATCACACAATCCGGCTCCGGCTATCAGGGTGTCCTTTATGTGTTTTTCATATGAGTCGGGATCATACATTACTGCAGCAATGCCTCCCTGTGCGTAATTGGTGGATGATTCTTTTGCCTGCGACTTTGTGACAATGCAAACACTACCCTTCGAGGCTACTCTCAAAGCATAGCTAAGTCCGGCGATACCGGAACCGATGATAAGAAAATCAACTTCTTTTCTCATAGAGATTTTTAATCAAAGTTAGTAAATTCAGTTCATGCTGACAGGTAATAAAAACAAAAAAACCCTTCCGTTACGAAAGGGTTTTTTACGAATGACGCTATGATTATTCCGGGTGAATTGCTTCCACCGGGCATACATCAGCACAGGAGCCACAATCGGTGCAAATCTCGGGGTTGATTTTGTAAATGTCGCCTTCGGAGATTGCTTCCACGGGACATTCATCAATGCATGTTCCACATGCTGTGCAGTCATCAGAAATTTTATAAGCCATGTCAATAGGTTTTTGGTTAATAAACACTACAAAGATATGCATTATTTCCTAACCAAATGATTTTTTACTATAATATTTTGAAAAGAATGAAATATCAACAGGTAAGAAAGAAAACTCGCAGCATACTAAAATCACAGGCATAGAAAAAAAGATAAAAAATTCTTGAAAATTTTGGTTAAAAAGAAAATTCAAGATTATCTTTACAGCAATATTAAAAACTAATAAAAATGGCAACAGCAAAAAAAACAACAAAAACAAAAGTTGAAAAACCTGCCAAAGCTCCTGCAAAAAAGGGCTGTTGTGGCGCAAAGAAAAAATAATTGTGATTATTAAATCATCAGAAATTTCAGGCATCAATGAATATTGATGCCTGTTTTTTTTTATGAAAAAAATTTTCTTTAACCATGTGCTTTTGTTTCATTTTGTCTGTAATGCTTGATTTTAAAGGGATGCAGAAGAGTTGTGCAAAAACAGAATTGTTGATAAATATGTTTATTTTTTTTATTGGTAAAGTTTAAACAAGTGAATGATTGATAGTACATTTACAAAAAATTATTAAACCAAATAAAAATGGCAACAACAAAAAAAGTAACAAAACCTGCAGCTAAAAAAGCACCTGCTAAGAAAGCTGCTCCTGCAAAGAAAGCTGCTCCTGCAAAAAAAGCAGTGGTAAAAAAAGTGGTTAAGAAAGCCGCTCCTGCAAAAAAAGTAGTAGCTAAGAAAGCTGCTCCTGCAAAAAAAGTTGTGGCAAAAAAAGTAGTAGCTAAAAAAGCTGCTCCCGCAAAAAAAGTAGTGGCAAAAAAAGTTGTGAAAAAAACAGCCGTTAAAAAACCTGCAGTAAAAAAGTAAAAAAACTTTTTTAGTGTGTGATTTCGGCGCCTGCAACTTTGCAGGCGCTTTTTTTGTAAAAAATTTTTTGGTCAATCATTTTTTTTGAGGTAGTGGGAGAGATTGTTTTATTGTACATAACTCAACTTTCGCAATTCAGATAAAAACAGAAAAGCTTTGGCAGTTATTAAGAAACGACCTGTTTTTTTAATACTTTTGTTACGCAATCTTTTGTTATTTTTGTTTTATGATTGTTATAGGAATTACCGGAACCCTCGGTGCAGGAAAAGGCACCATAGTGGAGTACCTGGTGACTGAAAAAAACTTTACTCATTTTTCTGTCAGGGAGTACCTTACCAAAGAAATTCTGGCACGTGGCATGGAAGTCAACCGCGACAGCATGGTTGTCGTTGCCAACGAGCTTAGGGCCATGCATTCTCCTGCGTATATTGTGGAACAACTGTACGAGCAGGCATTAGTCTGCGGACAAAACTGCATCATTGAAAGTATCCGCACACCGGGAGAAGCCCACATGTTAAAACAAAAAGCAAAATTTTTTCTTTTCGCCGTGGATGCGCAGCCCCAAATACGTTATCAGCGCATAATACAGCGGGCATCGGCTACTGATTTTATTTCGTATGAGACCTTTCTTGAAAACGAAAAGCGCGAAATGACATCCGATGATCCTAACAAGCAAAATCTGAAAAAATGTATTGAGATGTCGGATTTTTACATTGAGAACAATGAAGACCGGGAACATCTTTATCATAAAATCGCCATCATTTTAAACAAAATCGGGCAAGATGACTGAAGAAAAAAATAACGCATACCATCGTCCCAGTTGGGATGAATATTTTATGAAAGTGGCCGATACGGTCGCTCAACGGGCTACCTGCGACCGCGGACGAAGCGGCTGCGTGATTACCCGCGACAAACAAATCCTTGTTACCGGATATGTGGGTTCGCCTAAAGGATTGCCGCATTGCGATGAAGTAGGACATTTGTATAAGCAGGTAACCCACGAAGATGGCAAGGTTACCAATCACTGCATGCGTACTGTCCATGCCGAACAAAATGCTATTTGCCAGGCGGCCCGGCGCGGTATCATGCTCGATAAAGCCACCCTGTATTGCAGGATGACACCCTGCAGGACCTGTGCCATGCTCATCATCAACTGTGGGATTGTGAGGGTGGTATGCGAAATGAAATATCATGCAGGCAGCGAATCGGAAGCTATGTTTAAAGAAGCAGGCGTAACGCTGGTGTATATGAGTGAAGATGTTATGAAATACAGTAATCAATAAAAAAATGAATAACGGCTGGAAACCATTGCCGGTCATACTCAAGATTATTTATGTAATTCTTGTGTTCCGGGTATTTTTTTCTTTTCTCTCTTTATCTCCGTCTTTTGACAAGGGGTTTGATTTTTTCGGATTTACCCTGTATGGATTGATAGCTATCAATATTGTTTTTATCTTCAAGGTGCTGCTGCCGCTGGTCATCCTGGTGTGCATGCACAAGCGGTACGTACACACCTGGCTCATCGCTGTGGTGTATTTTTTGGTGAGTTCGCTGAGCGTGTTTTTTAACCTGATGAATACCTCGGCTATGTTGAGCAGGGCGTTGGAACAAATGCCCGAAATATTTCAGGTGCCACAAGGTATCAGCGAAGACGAATTCACCACTATGCTGAAGATTGCCTTTGGCTTTTCCATTGTGCTTTCTGCGCTGTTTGAACTGGCCATTATGATAATTTTCTATGTGAAACGCAAATATTTCAGGGATTATCGCCCGGAAGAACAGTTGACAGCGGAAAACAGTTCCGGACAAAACCAGTAAGCGATTTTTTTGTTGTGTTGCAGGAAGTTTTTTCTGAAGGAGACTTTTATTTTCGTAATTCAAAGTTTTCGCCGAGGTACACTTTGCGTACCTGTGGGTCGTTGGCAAGGTCTTCGGCGGTGCCGGCTTTTAATATCGATCCTTCGAACAGCAGGTAAGCCCTGTCGGTGATAGAAAGGGTTTCGTGCACATTGTGATCGGTGATGAGGACACCGATATTTTTTGTTTTGAGCTTGGCTACGATAGTCTGAATGTCTTCAACGGCAATGGGGTCAACGCCCGCAAAAGGTTCGTCTAACAGGATAAAATGAGGGCTTACGGCCAGCGCCCTTGCAATCTCGGTTCTGCGGCGTTCTCCGCCCGAGAGGGTGATGCCTTTACCTTTGCGTACATGCTGTAACCCGAATTCATCAAGTAATTCTTCGAGGCGTTGTTTTTGCTGGCTTTTGGTGAGTTTGGTAAATTCAAGTACGGCCATAATGTTGTCTTCTACACTCAAGCCCCTGAAAACAGAAGCTTCCTGCGGAAGATAGCCGATGCCTTTTTGGGCACGCTTATACATCGGCTCGTCGGTAATATCAATGTCTTCAAGAAAAACCCGGCCTTCGTTAGGTTTTATCAATCCGACAATCATATAAAAAGACGTGGTTTTTCCTGCCCCGTTAGGCCCGAGCAATCCTACTATCTCGCCTTGTTTTACTTCCAGCGAAACATTTTTCACCACAGTGCGTGAACGGTATTTTTTTATGAGATTATCCGTGCGTAGGATCATGTATTACAAAAAGAATTGTTGCAAAATTACATTAAAAATTAAACCGTAACGATGCCATCACTATAAATTTATTAGTATGAGGATGGTCCAGGTAGTTTAATCGCCAGATGCCGTCGATACGCAAAAATTTGAAAATATTTTCGATACCTACGCCGGCTTCACAATAAGGTCCTTTGTTTAAAAAATAGGTGCTTTCAGGAAAAAAATTATAGTTTTTATTCTTGCTGGTGATGCTTCCCACCAGGCCCCTGAAATGTACTACCTCACGCCAGCGCAATTTTTTTATCAGGGGGATGCGGTTCAGAAAAAACCCGTCGAAGTGGTGCGTGTAATACCAACTGAAATACGCATCGCTGACAAATTCATAATAGTTCATCGTGTTAAACGCATATTCATCCCACAGGTAAGTTTCGTTACCTTCATGAATTTTCAGCAACTGAAAGGGTAGTGTCCCCCACACCTTGCCGGCGCCAATCATGTACCGCGACCAGCCGGCCGTACCGATATTGAACCACTGCCGGATGCGAAGGTCCAGTTTGTGATATTCATAGTCGCTTCGAAAACAGTTTTTTATTCCGTAGGAATATGTAACATCCACAATAGGATATTTTGTGCCTATGCTTCTGCGGCGGAACGCACCGGAAACGAATTTTTCATTATAGGCAAAGTGTGTCAGCAGTTGTATTTCAGCGATAGTAATCACGTCTTTGGTGGTGGTTCCGTTGCCATCTTTAAATTTAAAAGCTTCTTCTCCGGGCAAAGGATAAAGCACACGGTATTTTAAAAACAGGTCGTTATAAAAACCCATGAACCAGTCTTTCTCGGCAAAGATCAGCAAGTCTTTGGCCATGGTGAGCTTGTCGGATTTGTTACGCGAAAGAATACCTCTCAGAAAGTAATCTTCACTGAAAGCATTGGTGCTTTGCCCTAGCTGTTCAATATCGTATTTGTATCGGAAACCAACTATGGTGTGAGGATTTTTTGAAAACATATAAAAAGCGCTGATACCATATTTGAAGGCGTCGTCGTAAGTGCCATAAGCGCCATGCATCAGCAACTGAAATTTTTTGCTTAATTGGCTGCTCGTGCGAAAACCCAGCCTGAACCGCTGGCCTTCAACGGGGTTGATGCTGATCATCTGCAACAATGGCCCTACATCAATGTAACCCATGCGGATGTAATTACCCAAAATAGCTTCTCCGATACCTTTGTAAAGTTTATATGCAGAAAGCGTTTGCACCGTATCGATGAGTTTATAAATCTGCTGTTCCTCTTTGCTAAGTTCCTCCGGCCTTATTTTTGTCCAATCATCATCTTTTTTTTCTACAGCGCTGTCGGCGATAAATATGGCTTCGGGACTATTGTAGAATTTGTTTTCTTTTGGCTGGTTGATGATAAAGTCGTGGTAAGCGGTTGTCTTGTGAAGGTATATCCCGATGATTTTACTGGTGTTTTCAGTAATGTTGAGATCTGCTACCATATAATCTTTTACCGGCATCCAGAAGGTGTTGTCCACCAGGGCGAATTCCTGATCGAACAGTATTTCGTTGATGATATTGATGTTGGCATCCTTAACGACACGCATGTTGATTTTTACTATTCCGTAGGTGGTGTCGTGTACCCACAGGTTGCCGGTGTAGGTGAGTTCCTGCGAACGGCGCGGTTTGAACATGATATGATAACACCACCGGTTGCCGATAAACCCGCTGTCAACCAGATAATATTTATAGTATGATAAACCAAAATTGGCTATCGGGCTGACGAAGTTTTTTTCAAACAGTTCGTTATAGTTGTCGTAAATATTGATCTTTTGGTAGGTGTCACCCAAAAATTGTGAAATGGTTTTGTTTTCCATGCCCGACACTTTGCTTGCGCCGATGATCTCGCGGTATTTTTTGGGTTCTTTTCTATAATAAATGTCCGACATGGATTCGGAGAAAAACACGGGGAGATACACTTTTCCGCTAACCGTGGATGTGTCTGAGTTTTCAAAAACAAATTTGAACGGCCGCAGCAGGAGGTTGTTCTGCAGGTTTTCGGAATAGTTGTTGGCGTCAATCTGCACTTTGGTGTAGGCCTTATACTGGAAATAATCAAAGAATTCACGGTTGTTGACAGGCTTGTTGTAGATGACTTTTTTTAGCAGCACTTCGGCAGGATTTTCGCCGGGTAAGATAACTGCTTCGGTCAACTGAAATGATAAGACATTTAGCTCAAAATCTATGTATTGAAATTTGTTTTTTACCACGGCTTTTTTTGCGGTATTGTAACCCATATATTGCGCAGTGAGCGAGTCTTTGGCCAACTTGGTTTCGATAGAAAATTTGCCGTCAAAATCGGTGGTAGTTTGCACACCGGTTCCCGCAAAATAGACATTTACAAAAGGCATGGGGTCCTTGGTGGCAGCGTCAATAACTGTTCCCATTATCTTGGTGGTTTGCGATTGGCTGTAAACAATGTTAGGGAGCAACCATAGCAATAAAAAAAATAATATGTTGCGCGTAGGATTAATGGGCATAATTAATAAACAACAAATATAAAAAAAACAATGAGGGAAAATTCACATGGATTTTTCAAAGTCAAAAAACCTACTGTCAGGATTATTATTGATGCGATGAACAAAGAACTTGTTGATCTCTATTGGCATGTTAAAACAGCATTATTACCGAATCAATCTTAAAGTGCGTGGTGTCCTTAGCCATGAATATTTTGGAGTTGCCTTTGATCTCAACCTTTTTTATCATGTCCAGCGTATCCTGAGGAGTGGCGCCTCCCTTGTCTATCATTTTCTTAGCGATCAGGCTGAAGTACCCTTGATATTTGGTTGATAGTTTTCCTGTTTCATCAAAAGAAGATTTGAACCAGCGCGGTTTCGGGATGATGCTGGCCAGGAATACACTTTCGGGCAAACTTAGCTGCGCGGGTTTTTTCTGGAAATAATATTCCGAAGCTTCGGAAACTCCATAAACGCCAGGCCCCCATTCGATAAGGTTCAGATAGACTTCGTACATTTTTTCTTTAGTACAGAGATTGTTGTTGTTGATAAGCCATGAAATCAGTATTTCTTCGGCCTTGCGTGCAATGGTTTTGTTTTTGCTCAGGAAGACATTTTTTACAAGCTGCATGTCGATAGTACTCCCGCCACGAACAAAACGCCCGGCATGTATGTTGGCAATAATTGATTCGCGGAAAGCGGCCACATTGAACCCATCACCATAAAAGAAACCGCCGTTTTCGGAAATCAGGACGGCATCTTTCAGGCAGGGCGAAATCATCTCAAGCGGCGTATATGCGGGGTTGTCGGGGCCGACAATAAATGTTCTTACAGGCAGGCCGTTCACATAGGCGGTATGGCTGAACGATCCGTTTATCATGCGAAAATCTGTCGCACCATATTTTATTATATGGAAATCTTTGCCGGTGAGGGTTGCATCAAACCTTAGGGAATCGGGCTGGCGCATATCTATATCAAAATTCACCGCCAGCCGCAGTTTGCCCTCGGTTTTAATACCTGCAAAATTTCCGAACATCCCGCCGGGTAACGATTCAAAAAAATTTTGAGCAGTAAATTCATGATTGATTTTCAATATGAATTTCACCCTGGGTTTGTGGCAGGCTCTGATATATGGATTAAGTGCAAAACGGTTATAAGCGATCAGGGAGGTGCTGTCGAGTTCCACGTAATCTCTGCTGGCCCTGATGTTGAGTTTTAGCGCAATTTTTTTGAACAAGACATCCGACTGTGCGATTTTTTTATGATTAAGCACCAGGCCGGTGATCAGATTTTCGCCGTTTATGCTGAGTTCGGAACTGTTGCCCTGCACCGCAATGCCCGCATACAAGGTGTCGAAATCACAGCGGAATCCGTATTTTGATTGTATGTAAGGCACGTGTACTTTTTGCAGGTGGGGCGCATAGACCATAAAATTCAGGCGTTTCCGGCTTTTGTTTATTTCTCCCCTTACGAAAAGCACACGTTCTATTTGTTTTTCCGAAACAGCCACCATCGATAAGAAATGGTAATTTTCAATATGAAATGAGGGCAAAAAAGCCGTAACGGAATTGGTGTCGGACGTGGCGTGTACCAGGAAGTTACGTATTTCGATGTCATCGGGGATGTTGGAAAAGATACCCGAAAAAATCCTGTCAAGCCGTTCGGCATAATTGTAGGTGGAATCGGTGACTTTTGCGGTGGAGTCTTTTTGATGTTTGAATAAAAAGCCATAATTGTTTTGCTTGCCATGACGGATAAGGTTGATCATGGTGTTTTCAAGCAATACTTCATTGATGCGCACCTTGCCCGCGAGCAGCGGCAAAGGCCTGATATGCGCGTATATCCTGCCGCTCCTGAACAGCACATCACGCTGAGCCGGAATAACTGATATGTCCTCCAGGGTGATGCCGGCGAAACCTTTAAAGGCGGCCTGTTTAATAATAATCTCTGCACGGTACTTTTCTTTAAACTCCTGGCATTTTTTTTCGATTACAGCATGTAATACGGTATTGCGGAAAAGAAAAAACAGGATAAAAAGCAATACCGGCACACCCACAGAATACAAAACAATTTTTCTGAGCAAGGCTGATTTGTACAGGCTTTTCAGCATTTCAGGCGTTGTGTATTTTTTGATGCGGGATATCAGTTTTGATAAGAGTTTCATTGTTTCAGACATCCCTCATTTTTAGTGCCGAAAATACCAGCCCGGGTTCATAGCCTTTTGAAATAAGAAACCTGGCGATTTTTTGATTTTTTTTGAACGTGTCTTTTTCTGTGAGTTCCTTTGATTTTTTTTCTGCCAGCATCATCAGGGCTGAATGGTATTCTGCATCGTCGATGTGCTGAAGATGCCTTACAATAAGGTCTTCGGGAATTTTCTTTATGCGCAGTTCTGCGGCAAGTTTATTTTTACCCCATTTTTTTAAACGGAATTTGCTTCTTATAAAAGTTTCGGTATATCTGTCTTCATTCAGGAAGTTGTCTTTTTCCAATTGCTCCATCATTTTTGCCGCCCTGATTCTGTCCACGCCCCACTGCTGGAATTTTTGTTCCATCTCGGAGCGGCACCGTTCCTGGTAGGCGCAAAACTCACGGGCTCTGTGCAAAATTGTTTTCAGCCCGGTGAGGTCTTTGTTGATGTCGGTCATCGGAGGGCTTAGCGGATGAAGTGTTTCCACACATCGTTAAATACCGCAAACACCATGATGGCGATGAGGATAATCATGCCGACAACCTGTGCGCGTTCCAGAATTTTTTCAGGAACTTTTCTGCGGGTAATCAGTTCCCAGGTGGTAAAAATCACGTGACCGCCGTCCAGCGCCGGGATTGGCAGTATGTTCATAAAGGCCAGCACCACGGATATCAGCCCTGTGATAAGCCAGAATCTGTGCCAGTCCCAGATACCGCCATATATTTTCATGATGCCGATAGGGCCTTGCAGCGATTCGCTGGCGTTTTCCTTACCGGCAAAGATTTTTCCCAGGCCGCGTACATTGGCCCACAGGTTTGTCATGGCGTCTTTGTTTCCGTATTTGATGGCGGCAAAAAAACCATAAGCTTTGGTTTTGTACGGATGTTTGCTTACCACACCGATATAGCCGGTAGAATCTACCAGCAGGCTTAGAGACAGCGTGTCGGTTGCCCTGAGAACTGTTAATGTGCGGTTTTGATTTTTTGAATCCCAGATGATTTCCCTGAACTGGCCATAACTCGTTACTGTCGTTGAGTCAATGGCGAGAATCTTATCCCCCGATTTCAGGCCGGCTAAAAAGGCAGGACTTGCTTTTTTGGTTTTATCTTTATTGATGACTGTATCAAGTACACTGTCAATTTTGAAATCAAAATTATGTGCTTCAATAAAAAAATCCCTCACAGTTTTGTTGTAATTTCTGTACATGGTGTCCGGAACAATTACGTCGAGGTTTTTTCCGTTGCGGTCAACGGTGATGGTAGAGCCCATCAGCACATTAGCCGTTACCACGTCTTTGAAACGTTCTACGTTTTTGCCGTTGATTTTTAAAATTTTGTCTCCTGTCATGAAGCCGATTTCGCGGCCTGCCGGATAAGCATAGATACCCTGATCGATGCTGCTGACGGGCAGGTATTCTTTTTCGTAGTGCATGATGACACCCGTAAAGATGATAACCCCAACAATAAGGTTCATGACCACTCCGGCAATCATAACAATGAGGCGCTGCCAGGCCGGTTTGGAACGAAACTCCCAGGGTTGGGGAGGCTGTTTCATTTGTTCCTTATCCATCGATTCATCGATCATACCGGCAATTTTACAGTAGCCGCCCAGGGGCAACCAGCCCATTCCAAATTCGGTATCGCCTTTTTTGAATTTAAAAAACTTAAAATTCCATGCATCGAAAAAAAGGTAAAACTTATCTACACGGATTTTAAAAGCCCGCGCGGCCAGATAATGTCCCAACTCATGTACGAATACCAAAATGGATAAGCCCAGTATCAGTTGGGCAATCATAATTAATGAACTCATTTATAAAATTTTTTTATTATTTCTTTGGTGATTGTTCTTGTTTCCCGGTCGCTTTGAAAATAATCTTCCAGCGAAGGGTTTTTTATGTAAGTGGCTTTTTGCATGCCTTGTTCAATAACGTCGGCAATAGCCAAAAATTTTATAGTATCGGTTAAAAAAGCCTTCACGGCAATTTCGTTGGCAGCATTCATAATGCAGGGCATGTTTCCGCCCGTTTTTAACGCTTCGTAAGCCAGTGTCAGGGCATGAAAAGTGGCAGTATCGGGAGGTTCGAACGTTAGTTCCCTGATTTTTTGCCAGTCTAGTTTCGGGAAGTCGGTTTTCATCCTCGACGGATAACTAAAGGCGTATAAAATGGGCAGGCGCATATCGGGCAGCCCCATTTGGGCTTTTACCGAGCCATCGGCAAATTCAACCATGGAATGTATGATCGACTGCGGGTGTACCAGCACCTCTATTTGTTCGGGTTTCATATTGAAAAGCCACCGGGCTTCAATAACTTCAAGGCCTTTGTTCATCAGGGTGGCCGAGTCGATGGTGATTTTGTTTCCCATCACCCAGTTGGGATGTTTCAGTGCTTCTTCTTTGGTGATGTTGGCTAAGACTTCCCGGTCTTTGCCTCTGAAAGGCCCTCCGGATGCTGTCAGAAAGATTTTTTCAACAGGATTGTGAAATTCGCCGGCCAGGCATTGAAAAATGGCGGAATGTTCAGAATCTACCGGGTAAATATTCACGGCTTCTTCACGTGCTGTCCGGGTAATGATGTCGCCGGCAACCACCAGTGTTTCTTTGTTGGCCAGTGCCAGCGGTTTTTTATTTCTGATGGCGTTCAGGGTGGGACGAAGGCCGACAAAACCCACGATGGCTGTCAGTACCATGTCGATATTTCCCGATTCCACAATTTGTTCCAGCGATTCGTGGCCGGCATATACCTTGATGTCATGAGGTTCCAATGCCGCTTTCACCTGTTCATACCGCGTGTCGTTGGTGATAACCACTGCATCCGGCATAAACTCCAGGGCTTGTTTTATCAGCAGGCAGGCGTTGGAATCTGCGGTCAGTATTTCGGCTGAAAATTTTTCCGGAAAGGCCCGGATGATTTCCAGCGCCTGTGTTCCTATCGAACCGGTAGATCCTAATATGGCAATTCTTTTTTTCACCGGGCTGAAATTATTTAAAAGACATGTATTCTTTAGGGTTTATGGGATTGCCGTTGTGCCACAGTTCAAAATGCAGGTGCGGACCGGTGGATATTTCGCCTGTGCCGCCCACAATGGCAATGGGTTCTCCGGCATTAACATAATCGCCCATTTTTTTGAGCAGGGCGGAATTGTGTTTGTATATCGAAAAAATATTATTACTGTGCTGCAAGCCGATAACATAGCCGGTTTCAACAGTCCACCCGCTAAAAATGACAGTGCCGCTGAGGGTGGCCTTTACCGCTTCGTTTTTGCCGGCCAGGATATCTACCCCGTAATGTTTCTTGGCAGGGTTAAATCCGTTATCAACAATGCCTTTGATAGGGCTGAAAAAAAAGAAACTACTGATGTTGCTGCTTTCGGCAGATCCGCCGGAAAAAGTCAGGTTGTAACGGTCGTAATTTTCAAATTCATTGCGTAAGGCCGAATCTTCGGGAGAAATATCAAAACTGAGGTTGTTGTGCTGAATCATAATGCTGTCGGAAGGTTTCTCCATTTTTGGGGAAGGAAAATCTTTGCCTTCGATGATATATTTCAGGTTTTCCATATAAGCCCTTCTGAGATCGAGTTCCTTTTCCAGAGAGTCAGTTTTTCGTAAGAGCAGCATCACGTCACGCTGTACGCTGATGTCACCGTATCCCGGAATAAATTCACGCAGGGGAGTATAAGCTATCAAAAGGGTGGTGGCTCCAATAAGCATCATAACAGCAGCGCCAACTACCACAAAAACATTCATACGCGTCAGCCGGAACGAGAGTTTTCGTTCAAAAGTGGAATCGTTCATGATGACCAGACGGTACTTATCATGAAGCTTTTTCCGGAAACGTTTCCAGCGCGATGGTTGATCTTTTGACATACTTAATTAAGGGTGCAAATATCCGAAATTATTGAATTACTTTTGAAATACAAGCCAAATAAACTTGAAAAAATCAGGGAGAAATAAAAAAAATAAAATAATTTTGTAAAAAATAAGTTATTTTTATTTAACCCTATTACACGTGCGATCAAAATCTTTGTTTAAAACTCTGCTTATTGTTTTTTGTTGTTTCATGATCTTTTCTTTTTCTTGTTCAACAAAGAAAAATACGTTTACCCGAAGAGTTTATCATAATCTTACCGCGCATTACAATGCTTATTTTAATGGTAAAGAAGCTCTCAAGGAAGGGGTGGGAGAGCTTGGGAAAAAATGTAAGGATGATTTTACCGAAGTGTTGCCGGTATTTCAACTTGGCACCAAGGCCGATGCACAGTCGGTGTACAACCTGCTTGACCGGTCCCTGGAAAAAGGCTCCATTGTGGTTCAGAAACACTCTATTTATATCAAGGGGGTGGAACATATAAAGTGGATTGACGACGGCTATATGCTGATTGGAAAATCCTATTTTTACAAGCAGGAATACGATCTGGCAATGCAAACTTTTAATTTTGTGTTGAATCGTTTTAAAAACAGCAGCATAAAATACGAGGCTGTCATCTGGAAAGCCAGAGTTCAGGCCCAACAGGGCAATCTGGACGACGCCGAAGCCCTGCTTAATTCCATTGAAAAAAAGATAGAAAAAAATAAAAGCACCCGCACCGCCGAACGCTTGTATCCTTTGGCTTATGCTGACGTGTTGCTGAAACAGGAAAAATATGATGAAGCCCTAGATTACCTGCAGCAAGCCTATCACCTGAACAGATCCAAAGCTATACGCACACGTCTGCATTTTATTATGGCACAGGCATTTCAGCGAACCGGAAACGGCCAAAAAGCTACCGAGAACTTCAAGGAAGTTATTAAAATGAATCCGGTGTACGACATGGAATTTGCCGCTAAAATTAACCTTGCAAAAAGTTACGATGTGACCATGGGCGGAAGCAAAGATATCCGCAAACTGTTGGAAAAGATGCTGCGTGATGAAAAAAACAAGGAATACCAGGATCAGATTTATTATGCGCTGGCAGAACTTTGCCAGAAAGAAAACGATATTCCGGGCATGATTGAAAACCTTAAAAATTCAGCTCGCACAAGCATTTCTAACAATAAACAAAAATCCTTGTCATACCTGAAACTTGCCGACCTGTATTTTGCCGAACCGGCTTACCGCGAGGCTCAGATATATTACGACAGCTGTATCATGTTTTTGCCCAAAGATTATCCCAATTATTCGCTGATCGATAATAAAAAGAACACCCTGAACGAACTGGTTAGAAATATCGATATCGTGGAGTTGCAGGATAGTTTACAAATGCTCGCTAAATTACCGGCAGCCGAACGCAACCAAAAAATTGATAATCTCATTGCCGAAATTATCAAAGAAGAACAACGCAAAATTCAGGAAGAAAACGAACGTATGAACAACCTTGCCCTGGCTCAGCAAAATCAAAATAATAATATGAGCCTGCAAAATTCCGGGTCCTGGTATTTTTATAATCCATCAACTATGAGTCTGGGTTATACCGATTTTGTGCGTAAATGGGGCAACCGCAAATATGAAGACTTGTGGAGGTTGAGCAACAAAGCCGTTACAGATTTTGGATTTACCGAAGTAACCGACGAGAACGAGAGCAATAGTGAGAAAAAAGATACTGCAGCAGTGAATTTGAAAGACCGCAACTACTACCTGTCGAAATTGCCTAAAACACAAAAGGATTTCGATACATCCAACCTTATGATCAGCGAAGCCCTGTTTAATATCGGATATACTTATAAGGAATATTTGTCGGATTACGACAGGTCTATCACAGCCTTTGACAAACTGGAAAAACGTTTTCCGGAGTCAGGGAAAATTTTGCCTGCCTATTTTAATCTTTACCAAATTTATATTCTGCAGGAAAATACTCCCAAGGCTAATTATTACAAAAACCTGATAATGACAAAGTATCCTGACAGTGATTATGCCATGATTATCAATGATCCAAACTATTATATCAAGCTTCAGGAGCGGGCCAACCGCCTGTCGGTTTTTTATAAAGAAACTTATCTGGCTTATGGTTCGGGCAATTATCCCGCGGTAATACGCAATGCCGACAGCGTTCTGAAAACACAAAAAGACAAAAATCTGCTCCCCAAATTTGCCCTGCTCAAAGCGTTGGCTGTCGGGAAAACGCAGCCTCAGCAAGCCTTTGAAGCGTCATTAAATCAGGTGGTCACAAAATTTTCCGGCACCGAATCGGCCCAAAAAGCCCAGGAAATTCTGGACGCTATCAAAAAAAAGGTGGCCACTCAGCCCGAAGTGAGCACTGACCAGGATACGGTAAGCGCAAAGGCAGACCCGAAAGAATTATACAAATACGAACCGGATGCCTTTCATTTTTATATTGCGGTAATCGAGATGAAAGCCGCCAGCATCAACGAAATCCGAAACGCATATTCCAACCTGAACACAAAATATTATTCAACAAAAAAATACAAAATAGATACCTGGTTTCTTGATGATAAACATGAGGTGCTGAACATCAACCGTTTTGATAATAAAAATGACGCCATGAATTATCTCACGGCTCTGGAAAATAATAAAGAACTAATGGAAACCCTGCAAAAAACCAGCTATACACATTTCGTTATCTCAGCAGCTAACTACCCGGTGTTTTATCAGAGCAAGGACGTCGATAAATACCTTTCCTTTTTCTCGAAAAATTATAAAAAATAAAAACATAATTAATAATCATTTGAAAAAAAACTACAGTCATGGCTAAAAATACAGAAGTGGAAGCTCCGGTCATTAATATACTTGGCAATGGAACCAGTATCAAGGGCGACATCAAAGCCAGCGGCGATATGCGCATCGACGGAACCCTTATCGGCACTATTAATGCCAGGGGAAAAGTAGTGATAGGTCCCACCGGCAGAGTGGACGGAGAAATTATTTGTCAGAGCGCCGATTTTTCGGGAAATCTGAATGGAAAAATTACTGTTACCGAACTACTGGCTATGAAAGCATCATCTCAGATTCTGGGCGATATAGTTACCGGGAAATTGTCTGTAGAACCCGGAGCCAAATTTACAGGAAACTGCAAAATGTCCGAAACCCCTAACAACCACATACCCGCATCACAGGAAATGGATGAAAAATTTAAAAAAACCGCTCAATAATTATGCACGCTATACCAGCATTGCTATGCAAATGTTGGTTATCATCGTGCTGGGAGTTTGGGGAGGCGTATTGCTGGACAAATATATTGGAATAAAATTTCCGGTTTTTACCGTATTGCTTTCCTTGGGCTCTGTGTCCCTCGCAATTTATGTCGCCGTTAAAGATTTTTTAAAAAAGAAATAAATGCCGTTAAAGAAAAAACTATTACTCAACACCCTCTTGTTTTCGATCCTCCTCGAAATCATTGCCGTGCTCATGTACTTCACCCTGGACAAAAACATTGTTTCGCCAGCCCTGCCTTTTCTGGTGCCTTTTTTCTTTTCCGTTTCACTGCTGTCGAATCTTTGGCTGGTTTCTATTCCACCGGATAATCCGAACCAATTTGTCAGAACATTTATGCTGACCGTGTTCCTTAAATTTATGCTATATGTTATAGTGCTGGTGGTTTATGTGATGCTTTACCGCTTCGATGCTATGAGGTTTTTGTTTACCTTTCTCATATTATATATTATTTACCTGGTCTTTGATGTTATTATTCTTCTTCAGCACCTTCCTAAAAAACAATAATTTATCAGCGGGAAAGGCCATGAACAAAAAAAATGAAAAGAAAAAAAAATTTCCGGTTTTATAAAATGTTTATATTTGCCCCGTTTACTCAATAGCAAAGGAACCCCAAAGCAATGTACTCAAATAGCTTAAAATCAAAAAGATATATTCTTGTCCTGTGTTGTTTTTTGTCTTTTTTCATTTCGCAGAAAGCATTTTGTGAAACCGAATCAAAACCCCACGGACAGGAAAAAAAGTTCGATCCCGGCAAAACCATCATGGATCATATTGCCGATGCCCACGAATGGCACATTGCCACCATAGGTACAAAACACATCAGCATCCCCCTGCCGGTAATCCTGTACGATGAAGGCAAAATTGTTGCTTTTATGTCGTCAAGGTTTCATCACGGCACCGAGGCATATAAAGGATACCAGCTTAATGAAAAAGGGAAAATCGTAAAAGTGGATGAATCTGCCAAGCCGCCTCTCGATTTTTCGATTACCAAAAATGTGGTTTCTTTGTTTTTTAGTGTCATCCTGATCTGCTGGATGTTTATCTCGGTGGCCCGCCGGTTTAAAAATCATCAGAATGAGGCCCCCAAAGGCCTGCAGTCGTGGCTGGAACCGCTCATATTGTTCGTTCGCGACGACATTGCCAGGCCGTCCATTGGCGAAAAACGCTACGAAAGATATATGCCCTATCTGCTGACGGTGTTCTTTTTTATTTTTATCAATAACCTCCTGGGCCTCATTCCGTTTTTTCCCGGCGGGGCCAACCTCACAGGCAATATCTCGGTAACTATGGTGCTGGCGTTATTTACTTTTATCATCACCACGGTGAGTGCCAACAAACATTACTGGAAAGAAATCTATAATGCCCCGGGCGTACCCTGGTGGCTCAAGTTCGGACTGCCCATCATGCCTATTGTAGAAATTATCGGTGTCGTTGTCAAGCCTTTTGTCCTGATGGTCCGTCTCTTTGCCAATATCACTGCAGGACATATCATCGCTCTTGGATTTATCAGCCTGATATTTATTTTCGGACAAATATCCACCGGCGCAGGCTACGGGTTTTCTGTACTTTCTGTATTGTTTTATGTTTTCATGGGCTTGCTGGAATTACTGGTTGCTTTTATACAGGCCTATGTTTTTACCCTGCTGTCGGCTTTGTACTTTGGTATGGCCATGGCAGAACATCACGAAGAAGCACATTAAAAAATAAAAACTATAAATTAACTTAAACTAAAAAATTATGTCACTAATGTCAGTTTTATTACAAGCAGCAGCCGATTATGCACCTATCGCAAAAATGGGCGCGGGTATCGGAGCAGGAATTGCCACCGTGGGAGCAGGCCTGGGTATTGGAAATATTGGTAAAGGCGCCATGGAATCTATCGGAAGACAACCCGAAGCCGTAGGCGACATCCGTTCAAACATGATTGTTGCCGCAGCTCTTATCGAAGGTGTGGCTTTTTTTGCTATCGTGGTTTGTCTGCTCATACTTTTCATTTAAAAAAGTTTAGCCAGTTCAAAAAACTCCTGAACAACACAGGAGAAAAATGTTATTTTAATTAACTCAAAGGTTAAAAATTATGGAACTAGTATCTCCCGGCATAGGCCTCATTTTTTGGATGACACTTTCTTTTTTGCTATTGATGCTGATTCTGGGAAAATTTGCCTGGAAACCTGTGCTGAAAATGCTTAAAGAACGCGAAAACAAAATTGAGGATTCGCTGAAACAGGCCGAAAAAGCCCACGAAGAAATGAAACAGTTAAAATTCAGCAACGAAGAACTGTTGAGAGAAGCTAAAAACGAACGCGACAATATCCTTCGTGAAGCCAGGGTAATAAGGGAAAAACTTATCGAAGAGGCACGTACAAAAGCCACCGAAGAAGCCGACCGCATTGTTCAGTCAGCAAAAGACAGCATCAAATATGAAAAAATAGAAGCACTCACCGATCTGAAAAATCAAATCGCGCTTTTATCTGTTGAAATCGCTGAAAAACTCCTGCAGGAAGAGCTTTCGAAGGATGAAAAACAAAACAAACTGATCGAAAAGTTTTTGAACGAAATAAATTTTAACTAAGAAACCGTAGAACTGATGATATCCGAAAGAATTGCCGCTCGTTATGCAAGGGCCTTATTTAGCCTGGCGCTCGAAAAAGCTCAGGTAGAGGATATTTATAAGGATATGGTCCTCCTGAAAGAGGTGTGCGAAAAAAACAGCGATTTTGTTCATTTTCTGGGAAGTCCCATCATTAATCATGGTAAGAAAGTGGCTGTTTTTAAAGCCTTATTTTTCGAAAAACTCACTCCGCTATCCTTTAATTTCCTTACCATCCTCATTAAGAAACGCAGGGAGTTGATCATCAGAGAAATTGCCACGGAATTTGTGCTGTTATACAAAGAACACCACAATATTAAAACGGTATATTTTCAAACCGCCTCTCCGGTTTCTGAGAAAAATATCCAGCAATTAAAAGATGTAGTGGGGAAACAACTATCCTCAAAAATTGAGTTGATTCAAACAGTGAATGAAAATCTTATAGGAGGATTTATTTTTAAAGTGGACGACCTCCAGTACGATGCCACCATCAGAAGAAATATCAATCGGCTGAAAAAAGAATACAATATAAACATTTATATACCAAAATTTTAAACAAATTATTTGAATGGCAGAAATAAAACCAGCAGAAGTTACTGCAATATTGCGCCAGCAACTGGCCGGGTTCAAATACGAATCGGAACTTGAAGAAGTCGGCACAGTACTCCAGGTAGGCGACGGCATTGCCCGTGTTTACGGTCTTACACAAGTAGGCTCCGGCGAGTTGGTTGAGTTCGAAAAAACAGGTGTTATGGGCGTGGTACTCAACCTCGAGGAAGACAATGTGGGCGTAGTACTTTTGGGCGAATCGGAAAATATCATCGAGGGCGATATCGTTAAAAGAACTAAACGTATCGCCTCGTTAAACGTGGGTGAAGGAATGCTTGGAAGGGTTATCAATACCCTGGGACAGCCTATCGATGGCAAAGGACCTATCGAAGGACCCGTGTATGAAATGCCCATCGAACGCAAAGCCCCGGGAGTAATTTTCAGGCAACCCGTCAATCAACCATTGCAAACCGGTATCAAAGCCATCGACGCCATGATACCTATTGGCCGCGGCCAGCGCGAACTTATCATCGGTGACCGCCAAACAGGGAAAACGGCTATTGCCATTGATACCATTATCAACCAGAAGACATACTACGAAAAAGGCGAACCCGTTTATTGTATCTATGTCGCCATTGGCCAGAAAGGATCTTCGGTAGCCAATATTCTGAAAATCCTGGAAGAAAAAGGCGCCATGCCCTATACTATTATTGTATCGGCTACTGCCTCCGATCCTGCCGCCATGCAGTTTTATGCCCCTTATGCCGGCGCCGCAATAGGCGAATTTTTCAGGGATACCGGACGATCAGCCCTGGTGGTTTACGACGACCTGTCAAAACAGGCCGTAGCTTACCGCGAAGTATCGTTGCTGCTGCGCCGTCCCCCCGGACGCGAGGCTTATCCCGGCGACGTTTTTTACCTCCATTCGCGCCTGCTCGAAAGGGCTGCAAGGGTTATTACATCGGATAAAATTGCCCGCAAAATGAACGACCTGCCTGAATCTATCAAAGATATGGTAAAAGGCGGCGGCTCATTAACGGCTTTGCCTATTATTGAAACGCAGGCAGGTGATGTTTCGGCATATATTCCCACCAATGTGATTTCCATTACTGACGGACAGATATTTTTGGAAACCAACTTGTTTAACTCGGGAATACGGCCGGCTATCAACGTGGGTATCTCGGTGTCGCGTGTAGGCGGCAGCGCACAGATAAAACCTATGAAAAAAATTGCAGGGACACTGAAACTCGACCAGGCACAATACCGCGAGTTGGAGTCGTTTCTGAAATTCGGTTCCGACCTCGATGCTGCCACCAAAGCCGTATTGGACAAAGGCGCCAGAAACGTGGAAATCCTGAAACAGCCACAGTACACCCCTATGAAGGTGGAACATCAGATAGCCATCATTTTCTGCGGAACCAAAGGCTTGATGCAAAAAGTTCCTGTAAAAAGTATAATAGATTTTCAGGAGGAATTTTTACACCATCTGGATCTCTATCACAAAGAACTGCTTGAAAAACTTGGTAAAGGAACCCTTACCGACGAAATGATGGCCGAATTGGAAAAAGCCGCAAAGGATATCATTCCCAAATATGAGGCTTGATTTTTTTTGAAGACTGTAATAGCAAAGATTCATGTCAGGATTAAAAGAAGTAAGAATACGGATAGCATCTGTTAATAACACCAAGCAGATAACCAGCGCCATGAAAATGGTGTCGGCTGCCAAACTGAGGAGGGCTCAGGGAGCCATCCTTAAGTTGCGGCCCTATGCCAACAAACTTAGCGGACTGCTTTCTGATCTTAGTGTAAGTACAGGTCTGCCCGAAGATATTGCCTACTTTAAAAAAAGAAAAGTACAAAAAGTATTGTTGGTTGTTATCAACTCCAACCGGGGACTCTGTGGCGCTTTTAACAGTAATGTTATCAAGGCTGCGGTGTCAAGAATTAATAGTGAATATAACGAACTCAACAACACTGGCAATCTTCATATTTTGTCGGCAGGAAAAACCGCCAGCGATTTTTTTACCAAACGTAAATATAATGTAATAGCTAATTACGACAGTATTTACGATAATCTTACCTATGAAAAAAGCTGTGAACTGGCCGAAAAATTGATGGAATACTATGCCAATGGCACCTACGACAGGATAGAACTGGTGTACAATCAGTTCAAAAATGCCGTATCGCAGATACTGACCATCGAACAATTTCTGCCGGTTGAAAAACTCGGACAAAACGGGCAAAGCACCTTAAATCAAACAGATTACATATTTGAACCGGAAAAAAGTATTATCCTGAAAGAATTGGTGCCTAAATCATTGAAAATTCAAACTTATAAGGCGCTCCTCGATTCATGGGCATCGGAGCATGGTGCCCGTATGTCGGCCATGCAAAAAGCCACCGATAATGCCGAAGAACTGATTAAGGCGCTGAAACTCTCCTACAACAAAGCCCGGCAGGCTGCCATTACCAAAGAAATTATTGAAATTGTCAGTGGTGTAAATGCCTTGAAAGGTTAAAATAAATATTTTAATACCCAATTATGTAAAAGAAATTATGTAATTTTGTACAATTAAAATATATAATAAAAAAGGAGGACATCATGTTATCAAAAAAAATGGAAAAAGCGCTGAACGAACAAATCAACGCTGAATTTTTTTCTTCATACTTATACCTTTCCATGGCTGCTTACTTTGAACGGCTTAATTTAACCGGTTTTGCCAATTGGATGCGGGTTCAGGAAAAAGAAGAAAACGCTCACGGCATGATATTTTTTAACTACGTCAACGGACGCGGCGGAAAGGTTGAGTTGCTGGCCATTGAAAAACCGGCCTCTGACTGGAAAAACCCTATAAAAGTTTTTGAAGAAGTATTAAAACATGAACAGAAAATAACGGCCTTGATCAATAACCTTGTTAATATTGCCATTCAGGAAAAAGACCACGCAACCAACAATAAACTCCAGTGGTTTATAGCCGAACAGGTTGAAGAAGAAGCAAATGCTTCGGCCTTGCTGGAACAACTGAAATTGGTGGAAGGTAATGGGCAGGGACTGCTGCTTCTCGACAGGGAGTTGAAAACACGGGTTTTTGTTGACCCGACATTACAGGCCTGATAAAAGGATTATTTTTTTGCTACAGGCTGCCCTTTTTCAAAATTTGGCAGCCTGTCGTATTTTTAGTAAGCCTGTAAAAAACGCCGGACACCATACACATATCTGGAAATTGTCCTCTTGGAAATATTATCATAACTGAATAATAATCAATGAATAATAATAAAATTATTAGTTTGGCTGGTTTACTAGTAAAAAAATTCCTAATTTTGCAGACATAAAATAAACAGTTATGGCACAGGGAATATCAATATTTTCAGGAAGGGCAACGCGTTATCTTTCAGAAAAGATAGCCTTAAGCTACGGAAAAAAACTCGGTGATGTTTCTTATGCCTGCTTCAGCGATGGCGAATTTCGTCCTTCTTTCGACGAAACCATCCGCGGAGATGATGTTTTTATTATTCAATCCACTTTTCCCCCTGCCGAAAACCTGCTCGAATTGTTCATGATGATTGATGCGGCCAAAAGGGCATCAGCACGAAACATTATCGCCGTCATTCCATATTTCGGATTTGCACGTCAGGACAGAAAAGACCAACCCAGGGTTCCCATCACTTCAAAACTGATAGCTAACCTGCTCACCGCTGCCGGAATCAGCCGGCTCATAACCATGGACCTCCATGCTGATCAGTTGCAGGGGTATTTTGATATTCCTGTGGATCATCTTTACGCATCAAGCATTTTTGTACCTTATCTCCAAAGTCTTAACCTGAACAACCTAGCCATGTCATCACCTGATACCGGTGGAACCCGCCGGGCCGGAGTGTATGCAAAATACCTTGACGCTGATCTGGTAATTTGTTTTAAACAGCGGCCCAAACCCAATCAGGTAGGCAATATGGTGGTCATCGGCGATGTGAGGGACAAAAATGTTATCCTGGTAGATGATATTATCGACACCGCCGGCACCATTACCAAAGCCGCCAACCTGATCAAAGAACAGGGAGCCGCCAGCGTACGGGCTATGTGCACACATCCGGTATTATCGGCCAATGCCTGCGAAAAAATTGAAAAATCGGCAATGACAGAACTCATTGTCTCCGATACCATACCCCTGAACGAAGAATGTAAAAAACTCAGCAAGATAAAAGTGTTGTCCACGGCCAATCTGTTTGCTGATGTGATAAACAGCGTGGTCAATTGCGAATCCATCAGTTCACACTTTAAGTTTACCTCTTTGCAATAACAATCTATAAACATATCACTTACAATTAACAATTAACAATTAAAAATTATGAGAACAGTATCAATGAGCGGTTTCCTTCGCGGAAACGTAGGGAAAAAAGATGCTAAAAAAATCCGCAGGGACGGTAGCGTACCTTGCGTGGTTTATGGCGGAAAAGAACAAATGCATTTTTTCACCGACACAAAAAATTTTCAGAAGATCGTCTTCACCCCGGAAGTGTGCTTTGTAAAGCTTACCATCGAAGGGAAAGAAATGGATGTTATTTTGCAGGATATTCAATATCATCCTGTTACGGATAATATCATGCATGCCGACTTCATGGAATTGAAAGCTGACAAGCCCATTATCATGAATATTCCTGTAAAGATATTCGGCACGGCTCCTGGCGTTCTTAAAGGTGGAAAAGTGGTTCAGAAATACAGAAAACTGAAAGTAAAAGCTTTGCCTGGCAACATGCCCGAAGTTATTGATATCAACATTGGTTCGCTGGAAATTGGCCAGAACATAAAGATTGCTGACATTCCTGCCGAGAATTATTCGTTGCTTGATAATAAAAATAACACCATCGTGGGTGTTGTGGTTACCAGAGCTGTCGAAGAAGCTGCCACAGCTGCTCCTACTGCTGAAGCCGGCGCACCTGCTGCAGGCGCCGCTGCTCCCGCTGCCGGTGCTGCCGCCCCGGCCGCTGATGCCAAGGCAAAAGCAAAAAAATAACTTTTGACCGACAATACTAAAGCTGCCGAAAATAGTATTCGGCAGCTTTTTTATTAAAAAAAGATGACACAAAGCGAATCCAAAAAGTTTTTGATTACCGGCTTGGGCAATGTAGGCGATGAATATGTCAATACAAGGCATAACATTGGTTTTGTGGTGTTGGATGCGTTAGCACAAAAATTAAATGTGGCCTTTGCTTCGGGGCGCCATGGACAGGTGGCCATAGCCAGGTTCAAGGGAAAAACTTTGCTGCTGCTTAAGCCATCGACTTTTGTCAACCTTAGCGGAAAGGCTGTCAAATACTGGCTCGCCACCGAAGATATTCCCAGAGAAAACGCCCTGGTAGTGGTCGATGATCTTGATTTGCCAACCGGCACTTTGCGCATGAAATCAAAAGGCGGTGACGGCGGACACAATGGCCTGATAGATATTACTACTTCCCTGAACAGTCAGGAGTTTGCGCGCCTCCGTGTTGGAATAGGCAGCGATTTTGCCCGGGGATTTCAGGTTGATTATGTGTTGGGAAAATGGACCAAAAATGAAGAAAAAATTTTACTGGAACGCATACCTGTAGCGGTTGACGCTATCCTCAGCTTTATCTGCGAAGGCGTAAACGCTGCCATGAATAAATATAACAATAAGTGAGGATTTAAAGGCCCTGTGTGCCGGCAGGTAAGCCCTGTTGTGCGGCCATGCATTCAACAACAAGGTCTGTTAGGATAAGAGCTGTTTCACCAAAGCCGGTACTCCGGTTCCGGCTTTTTCTTTGATCACAGTTAGGTTGTTAAAATGCCCCGTGTTAGCCGCGTTGGGATCAACATAATATTTCGGGATGAGAGAAGGAGTATAATTCAGCAGCCCCGCAGCAGGGTAAACGACCAGCGAGGTGCCAATCACCAGCAAAATGTCGGCATGTTTAGCCAGCGTGGCTGCAGTCATGATATTTGGCACCGCTTCGCCAAACCAGACAATATGCGGGCGTAATTGCGAGCCTTTTGAGCATTTGTCGCCCTCCCGTATGTCGTTATATCCAATATCATAAATCAACGATTCGTCAAGTGAACTTCGTGCTTTGGTAAGCTCGCCGTGCAGGTGCAGAATATTGCTTGAACCGGCTCGTTCATGAAGGTTGTCAACGTTTTGGGTAATAATCTGGACATGAAATTTTTCTTCAAGTCTGGCGAGGGCACGATGTGCCGCATTGGGTTGGACTGTCGCAAGCTGCCGGCGGCGCTGGTTGTAAAAATCCAAAACAAGCGAACGGTTTTTCTTCCAAGCATCAAAAGTAGCCACATCTTCAATACGGTGCTCTTCCCATAAGCCATCGCTGTCGCGGAAGGTTTTGATGCCGCTTTCCGCACTGATGCCCGCCCCCGTCAATACAACAATGGTCTTCATAGTGGCTTTTATTTTTTTACCCGTGTAAAATATACTGATTTTCCTATAAGTGAAAATCCTATATAACCATGCAGTTCAAGCACGTCCTTATCAATAAGTTTTATCCAGCAGGAATATGTGTTGCCGTGGTCGGAATCGTACAGGCTTCCGTCAACATATTTGTCTTTGGAAGCGTTGTATTTGAAATCGTAAAACAGTACCATGCCTGTAATAGGACGGTTACGTAATGACGGATTGGGATTGTGCTTGTCCAGCATGGGCTTTCCCGTTTCGGGGTCAATACTTTTTTTCATCCAGGCTACCTTGCCCGAATATGTGCTGCCGTTTTTAAAAAAAATAATCCTTCCCTGTCGTTCGGGAGTCCACCATTCTCCGCAAAGGGCATCGCTGCCATACGAATTCTGGGCTGTTGAGAAATTCGGCAATAAGAAAAAACAACAGAACAAAAAGGCAAAAAGCAGTACGCTGATGATACTTTTGGGCTTAGCTGGCATAATGAAACAGTTGATATAGTGTACAAAAATAAGGAAAAATCAGCTGAGCCAATGTGTTTTTACCAACCTTTTTGAACTGTTGGGAAAAATCATTTTAATACAAAAATACGTATAACATTCTGCAAATTAACATTATACTTCGCCTGCTTTCCTCCTCTCAGATGCGAAAACCATAATATCTACAAAACAGAGCGAAGCGAAATGAGAAATCTTAATTTATTTTTGATACATCAAAAAATTGATTTAACCGGTTTTTTTGTCTTATAAAATATTGTGAAGTTTTTAAGAAAAAAAACTTACTTTTACACATTATTGGAAAAATTTAAACCTAAGGCTATGGAAAAAATACTATTGGATTTATCAAACCTTGATAGGGCTTTTCCTGAAAATTTTACCCAGGAACAGATTGCTAAAGCAAAGACACTGTTTTTAAAAAATCTTGCAGAAACAGCCCACAGCTATTATGAAGGAAAAATTCAAACCCTTCCAAAGGCTCCTGTCATAGGTTTTAACTGGTTTAATGTGTGGTACACGCCGGGTGTGTCAAAAGTGTCAACTACCATACGCGACCAGGTGGATACCTCGTTTCACCTTACCAATCGTGGCAACCTGGTGGCGGTGGTAAGCGATTCAACACGGGTGCTGGGCGACGGTGACTGCGGCCCCTCGGGAGGGCTGGGCGTGATGGAGGGCAAGGCATTCCTGATGAAATACCTGGGCGGATGCGATGGAGTGGCCTTGTGTATCGACAGCCGTAACGAAAAAGGAGAACACGATCCCGATAAAATTATTCAGTTTGTGAAAATGGTGCAGCATAGTTTTGGTGCTGTCAACCTCGAAGATATCTCGCAACCCAACTGTTTCAAGGTGCTGGACGTGCTGCGCGAAGAATGCGATATCCCGGTATGGCACGACGATGCCCAGGGGACGGCTTGCGTTACCCTGGCCGGCCTTACCAACGCCTTGAAACTTGTGGACAAAAAAATTTCGGAAATAAAAATAGTCCTGTTTGGAGCAGGGGCTTCCAATACCACCATTGCACGACTTATTATTGCCGATGGAGGCGATCCGAAAAAAATGGTGATGTTCGACACTAAAGGCTCGCTGCATGCCGGAAGAGACGACATAAAGAACGATCCCCGCTTTTACCGCAAATGGGAGCTGTGCGCCAAGACCAACCCCGAAAAAATCCTTAGCATAGAAGAGGCAATAAAAGATGCCGATGTGCTTATCTCTTTGTCAACTCCCGGCCCCAACACCATAAAAAAAGAATGGGTCAGCGCTATGGCGCCAAAATCCATAGTGTTTGCCTGCGCCAATCCTGTCCCCGAAATATACCCCTATGCCGCCAAAGAAGCCGGTGCCTATATTGTGGCTACCGGAAGAGGAGATTTCCCCAATCAGGTGAATAACTCCATTGGATTTCCAGGCATCCTAAAAGGCGCCCTGATGGTCCGTGCCAAAAAAATTACCGACACTATGGCTATTGCTGCGGCACACTCACTGGCGGATTATGCCGAAAAAAGAGGCATTCATCCCGAAAATATTGTACCTTCCATGAGCGAGGCGGCCGTTTTTCCACAGGAAGCCGCCGATGTGGCCATGCAGGCAATACGCGATGGAGTGGCACGCATAAATATTTCTCACCAGGAGGCTTTTGCCAGAGCCGAAAAAGACATCCGCGAAGCAAGGGCTGTTACACAAGCGCTTGTTGATGAGGGGTTTATACAAAAACCGCAGCAAGAAATGGTACAAAAAGCTATTGATTGGGCAATTCAACAAGTTTTGTAACTTTGTACCCTTTTTATTTTATCTATGATTCATTTTATTGAAGGAACACTTGTCGAAAAAAACCCGGTGTATGCAGTAATCGAGGCTGGGGGTATTGGGTATTTCTTGAATATCTCTTTGAATACCTATACAAAGCTGGGTGAAGAGGGAACAAAATGCCGGCTTTTGACGTATATGGCAATAAAAAATGAAGCAGCCACACCGGTAGGTGTTACCCTGTATGGGTTTTATACTGCCGAAGAACGCGATATGTATATCAATCTGATTTCAGTCAATGGTGTCGGGGCTAATACCGCCAGGCTGATACTGTCCTCGCTGACAACCGGCGAGATTGTATCCGCCCTTGCCAATGGGCAGGTAGCCACCTTTGAAAAGGTAAAAGGTATAGGCACAAAAACGGCACAAAAAATAATCATTGACCTGAAAAATAAATATTCAAAATTAGCGTTAGAACAGGATGTCGTTATGGGCGTGAATAACACTAACAAACAGGAAGCATTGTCTGGATTAATGATATTGGGTTTCAACAAAAATATTGCAGAGAAAGCCATTGATAAAATTTTACGGTCAGATCCGTCGATAGATGCTGTGGAAGAATTAATAAAACAAGCTTTGAAAATTTTATAACCGAAGACTTACCGAAATTGAAACTGGCCCGATACATATTTCAGATTTTTGCTGCAGCCTTTATATTGTCGATCGCCATTGCCGGCAGTGTTAGCATGGCGCCTGATTATAAATTTATCAGCGACAGGGCAGCGGCACCCCCCGACACCAATCCTCCCGACACCAACCCCTTACCCTATCCGTTTGGAGATAACAGCGGAAACCCTTACGATAATGACCAGAATGGAGGACTTTACCTCAATAATCCTTCGAATATTACCCCTGGGGTAGAGTATGACCCGGAAACCAATTCATACATCCTTACCAACAAGATAGGAGCCCTCGATTACAGGCAGTCCAACTACATGTCTTTCGATGAATACCGACAGTTTGATATGGAAAAAGCCATGAGGGATTACTGGCAGACCAAAACCGGAGCTTCCCGGGGTACAAAAGGAGATGGAAACATTATTCCCAAAATTCATATCGGAGGCAAAGCATTCAATAAAATTTTTGGCGGAAACACCATTGATATCAGACCTTCCGGCTCTGCCGAACTGATTTTTGGTGTAGTGTCCACCAAAACAAACAATCCCGCGCTGGATGTTAAACAAAGACGAACGACAAACTTTGATTTTCAGGAAAAAATCCAGATGAATGTTACGGCCAAGATAGGGGATAAAATCCAGTTTGGCGTAAACTACAATACGGAATCATCCTTTGATTTTGAAAATAAAATGAACCTGAAATACGAAGGAGAAGAAGATGATATTATTCAACTGATTGAGGGAGGAGACGTAACGCTACCGCTGAACAGCACACTGATCACCGGAAGCCAGTCGCTGTTTGGTATCAAGGCCAAGTTGAAATTCGGCAGGCTGTCGGTAACAGGGCTGTGGTCGCAGCAGGAAAGCGAAACGGAAAATATTACCGTGGCCGGTGGCGCACAAACCAGCGAATTTAATGTGAAAGCTGACCAGTATGAAGAAAACAGGCACTTCTTTCTTTCTCAGTATTTCCGCGATCATTACGAAGAAGGCCTGAAAAAACTTCCTATCGTTACTTCAAACATCAACATCACAAACCTCGAAGTGTGGCTCACGAATATCGGTTCGGCAACCACCGAAAACCGCAATATTGTAGCTTTTCAGGACTTAGGCGAAGGTCAGATTATCTCCAATACCAACATTGTTTCCACCGGCTATTATCCCGCCAACGATGCCAACACCCTGTTTTCCTTTGTGGACGAAGCTCAGCTCCGAAATCTCAACGGGGTTAACAACTATCTTGCTTCTCTTGGAATGACGGCCGGACTGGATTACGAAAAGGTCGAACTTGCCCGTAAATTGCAACCGTCAGAATATACTTTTAACAATAAACTTGGCTTCATTTCACTGAACACCTCCTTAAATTCCGACCAGGTGCTGGCGGTGGCCTTTCAGTACACTTTGGTGGGCGACACCACCGTATATCAGGTCGGAGAGCTTACCAATACAGGTGTCAGCGCACCCAGTTGCCTGCTGGTAAAACTGATCAAAAGCACCACGCTTAGCACCAAAGTGCCGATGTACAAGCTGATGATGAAGAACGTGTATTCTATAGGCGGCTACCAGATTAACTCCGAAGATTTCCGCCTGAATGTGCTGTACTCCGGCGAAGAACAAGGCATCCCCATGGGCTACATCACCGAAGGCGCTGTAAACGGCATTCCGCTGATTCGTGTTATGGGCTGCGACCGCCTCGACCTGAATCAAAACCCCATCCCCGACGGTGTATTTGATTTTGTGGGAGAAGCCGCCACACAGGGAGGACTTATACAGGCCTCTAACGGACGTATCTTTTTCCCCGTCCTGGAGCCGTTCGGCAGCAACCTGCGAAAAGCAATAACAGGAGGCAACCCGTCACTCAACAGTATCGCCGACAAATATTGCTACGACTCGCTTTATACCATGACAAAGACAGGCGCCCAGCAATATCCCGACAGGAACAAATTCGCCTTACAGGGAACCTACAAATCAGCCGCCGGGGCCGAAATCTCGCTGGGTGCGATGAGCGTTCCACAGGGGTCTGTGAAAGTTACGGCCGGAGGGATACCCTTGACGGAAAATGTGGATTATACCGTGGATTATACCATGGGTAGGGTAAAAATCATCAACGAAGGTATTCTCAACTCGGGAACACCCATCAATATCTCCCTCGAAAACAACAGCACCTTCAGCATACAAACCAAAACGCTTATGGGTTTGCGTTTTGATTATATGATCAACAAAAACTTCAATGTGGGTGGCACCGTGCTGAACCTTACCGAAAAACCGCTGACACAAAAAGTGAACTTTGGCGACGAACCCATTTCCAACACCATCTGGGGTATTGACGGCGCCTATACTACCGAAGCCCGCTGGCTTACCAAGCTGGTGGACATGATTCCGCTGATTAATACCAAAGCCGTTTCCAATTTAAGCATCAACGCAGAATTTGCCAACCTGATACCCGGCCACTCCAGGGCTATTGGCAAAACCGGAACTTCTTACATCGACGACTTTGAAAGCAGCAAGTCAACCATTGACCTGAAAAATGTTGGCAGTTGGTTTATAGCCAGTACCCCCCAAAACCAGCTTGATATGTTTCCCGAAGCTAACCCGAACAGCGGACTGGGATTTAACTATAACCGTGCAAAACTGGCCTGGTATGTCATCGACCCTTCGGTGTTTTACCGCAACAACAACCAGCTCCCCCCCAATATCACCAACGACGACATTTCAAACCACCTGGTACGCGAAGTGTATGAGCAGGAAGTTTTTCCCAACCGTCAGCCGGCCAACAATTTGCCATCCAACATTGCCATCCTGAACCTGGCATACTACCCCAAAGAACGCGGCCCTTATAACTATGATGTGGATGGCTCGGAAGGTTTTTCATTAGGTACCAACCCTGATGGCTCTCTTATTGGCCCTGATTCACGCTGGGGTGGCATGATGCGGCGTATTGAATCTACCGACTTTGAAGAAACCAACATCGAGTATATTGAATTCTGGATGATGGATCCTTTTGTGTACAATCCCAGCGGTACCGGAGGCCAGATATATATTGACCTGGGCGATGTTTCGGAAGATGTGCTGCGAGATTCAAGAAAAAGTGTGGAAAATGGTTTACCGCCCGATGGAGTTATGGAGGATGTGGACACCACCATCTGGGGTATTGTTCCCAGTCTGCAGCCGCTGACCAACTCGTTCGACAATAATGAATCGGCACGCCCGTATCAGGATGTCGGCCTCGATGGCTTGGCCAACGATAATGAAAACCTTTTCTTCAGCGATTATATCAACCGCATTGTTGCTTACCACGGTGCGGCCTCGGGCGCTTATCAGAAAGCCCTGTCAGATCCTTCAGCCGATGATTTTCATTATTTCAGAGGGCCGGATTACGACACAGAACAAAAATCCATACTGCAACGCTATAAAAACTATAACGGAACTGACGGCAACTCGCCCACCGACCAGCAAACGCAGGACGAATATGGCGTTAATTATCCCATGCAATCCACCACCATTCCCGATGGTGAAGATATCAACAGGGATAACACCCTTAGCGAAGGGGAACGCTATTTCCAGTATCACATAGACCTTTCTCCCTCCAAGATGGTTATTGGTCAGAATTATATCTCTGATATTCTCGATGCTTCCACCGGAAGACTTCCCAATGGTACTTCTACTACCATCAAGTGGTATCAGTTTAAAGTGCCTGTACAGTCGCCTGATAAAATTATCGGTGGTATCCAGGATTTTAAATCCATCCGTTTTATCAGGGTGTTTTTCCGCGGGTTTACCGATTCGGTGGTATGCCGTTTTGCAACTTTCGATTTAGTGCGCGGTGACTGGAGACGGTATAACTACAGCTTGCTCAGCCCCGGAGAATATGTTCCAAACGATGAACAGATGCTGACAACTTTTGATGTTTCGGCCGTCAACCTTGAAGAAAACGGACAACGCTCTCCTGTTACCTACGTGGTTCCTCCCGGCATTGAACGCGAGATAAACTACCAGAGCACTACCATGCAGCAACTTAATGAACAGGCTTTGTCCATGAAAATATGCAATATTATGGACGGCGATGCACGTGCTGTTTATAAGACCTGCGATTTCGACATGAGAAAATTTAAAACATTAAAAATGTTTATCCATGCCGAAGCTATGGGTAATGAAAGCGCCCTGCAAGATGGCGAGTTGACAGCCTTTATAAGACTTGGCTCGGATTTCAAGAATAATTTTTATGAATATGAAGTACCGTTGGCATTGACGCCTTGGTATAACAGCGATCCCAATGTGATTTGGCCGGAACAAAACCGCATTGAAATCACTCTTGATGAGTTGGTGGATGCCAAGCAACTGAGAAATACGCTGCTGCATGATGGCGGCAACTCGGTGTCCTCATCGCTGCCTTTTATTACCTACGACAGCAAAAACAATAAAATCACCGTTATGGGAAACCCCAGCATCAGCGATGTGAAAGTAATTATGCTGGGTATCAGAAACCCCAAAAAAGGTAGTGCTAATCCCTCGGACGACGGAAAAGATAAGTGTGCTGAAATCTGGTTTAACGAACTTCGTCTGACCGATTTTGACCAAAGCGGAGGCTATGCAGCCACCGGCAGGATAGCTGCCAACCTGGCCGATTTTGGCAATGTCAGTCTTGCCGGAACGATCAGTACTCCTGGCTTCGGGAGCATTGACAAAAAACTGAACCAACTGCAGAAAGAAACCATTATTTCGTACGATATTGCCACAAACCTCGAATTAGGAAAGTTCTTCCCCGAAAAATGGGGCGTTAAAATCCCGATGCACTTCGATTATTCTGAAATGAGAACTGTGCCGGAATACAACCCGTTAAATCCTGATGTCATTTACCGCGAAGACCTGAAAACCTATTCAAAAACGGCCCGCGACTCTGTTAGAAAAATTACCCAGGATGTAACCACCCGTAAGAGCCTGAACTTTATGAATGTGCGTAAAACAAAGGTGGGCGCATCAACCAAGAATCATATCTACGACCTCGAAAATTTTGATTTCACCTATGCCTTTACCGAACTGTTCCATCGCAATGTAGACATCGAATATGACAGGCGGGTTACCCATATGGGCGGACTGGGATATAATTATTCGGCAAATCCGAAAATTGTCAAACCGCTCGATAAATGGAAACTGATATCTAAATCAAAGTGGCTGCGTATCATCAAGGATTTCAATTTCTATTACATGCCTAAATTGCTGTCGTTCAGAACGGACCTGAATAAACAATTTCAGGAAAACCTGATGAGAAACAAAACCAATGCGATAATAATTCTGGAGCCTGCCTATGTCAAACGCTTCGGATGGACACGCGATTATGCGCTGAAATGGGATTTGACACAAAATCTAAAACTCGATTACCAGGCACATGCCATCGCCCTGATAGATGAACCTCCCGGAAAAATAGAAAAAGGACAGCCTAATTTTAAACAAAACAGGGATTCTATTTGGGAAAACGTTCTGAATTTCGGACGTATGACCAATTATAATCAGAATATCGATATCAATTATACCCTGCCGATAAACAAAATTCCCGCCTTTAACTGGATGAACATTTCGGCCAGGTATGGCGGTGCTTACTCTTGGACGGCCCTGCCGTTATCTACCGACTCGCTGGACAACATTATCGAAAACCCGCTCGGCAATGTAATCGAAAACTCCAATTCCGAGCAGTTAAACCTTACGGCCAACCTTACCAACCTGTATAACAAGGTAAAATACCTGAAAAAAATCAACGATAAACGCCGCGGAGGTGGTTCCTCCAAACCGCAGATAAAAACCAATATGCCCGGTGAAAACCCCGATTCATTGAAGCCCAAAATTAATATCGGTAAGGAAATTCTTGATAATACCTTAAGTTTGCTTATGCTGGTCAAGACCGTTAATATTTCGTATCAGGAAAGTAATGGCCGCCTGCTTCCGGGGTTTATGCATAAACCCGTGGCTCTGGGTATGGACTGGAAACACAAGGCACCGACTGCCGGATTTGTCTTTGGCAGCCCGGGCGATATGTTTGCTTCTACAGGTGATATCCTTGGAAAAGCCTTCCAGAACAACTGGATAACAGCAGATACTTCGCTGAATACTCCTTTTTCCGTTAAGCAGTCAAAAGTTCTGAACTACCAGGCCTCGCTCGAACCCCTCAACGGAATGCGTATCGACGTTACCGGAAATACCAACTATGCCAAACAAAACCAGGCGTTTTACCGCTACGATATGGACGGTGAAAACAACCACAGCGAACCGTTTTCGCTGGTGGAAACCGGAAATTTCAGCATGACCATCATTGGCATGAAAACCGCTTTTATTGCTGACAACAAAGATAACTCCAATGATGTGTTCCAGAAATTCAAAGATTACCGTATCATCATTGCAACCCGCCTTGCGGCCCAAAATCCTAACTCTACACAGCAGATTGTTGACTCAACAGGATTCCCCGACGGCTATGGTCCCACCTCGCAGGATGTCCTGATACCGGCATTTTTGGCCGCATATCTGGGCAAAAGCCCCGATAATATCTCCCTGACACCTTTCTCGGAACAGATACTGAAAGCCATACCATTGCCAAACTGGAGACTGACATACAACGGGTTGACAAAAATCGGCTTCATTAAAAAATATTTCAGAACAGTAACCCTTAGCCATACCTATCGCTGCACATATAACGTAAGTTCTTTTGCCACCAATGTCAGATACAAAGAGGGTGAAGACGGTTTTTCGTTTATCCGTGATCAGATTGGTAATTTCATCGCTGAAAAGGAAATAGGACAAATATCAATCACAGAGCAGTTTAGCCCATTGGTTGGGTTAGACCTTACCATGATTAACAGCCTGCTGGTAAAATTTGAATGGAAAAAGTCCAGAAACCTCTCGCTGAGTTTTGCCAACAACCAGTTGACCGAAGTCGCCAGCAACGAATATGTCGTTGGTGCCGGGTATCGTTTTAAAGATGTTTCATTCAACCTGAACCTTGGCGGAAAACGCCGGCATATAAAAAGCGACCTTAACCTGAAAGCCGATTTTTCGGTTCGGCAGAATAAAACCACCCTTCGCAAACTGGTTGAAAATATGGACCAGGTGTCGGCTGGCGGCCAGATAATTTCCATTGGGGTTTCGGCTGATTACCAGATCAGTGAAAAGTTTAATGTGCGCCTCTTCTACGATCATATCATCAACAATCCCTATGTGTCGTCGCAATACCCCAATTCCAACATCAACGGAGGCTTGAGCCTGAGATTTACTTTAGCACAATAATAGTTGCATTAATAAAAAGTTGTATATTTGACAAAAAAATAAATCACAATCATCATGAAAATAGAAGAAAACTTATTGTACACCGAATCTCACGAATGGGTGAGAATTGAAGGCGAAAATGCGTATATCGGTATTTCCGATTTTGCACAGCATGAATTAGGCGATATTGTTTTTGTTGAAGTGGATACCATCGGCGAAACTATTAACAAAGGAGAAGCTTTTGGCACCATAGAAGCCGTTAAAACCGTTTCTGATATGTATCTCCCTCTCAGTGGAGAAATCCTCGAACTGAACCCCGTCATTGAAACAAACCCGGAAACTATTAATAAAGATCCTTACGGCGAAGGCTGGATAGTTAAAATAAAACTGACCAATCCGGAAGAAGCCGGCAATTTATTAAAACCGGCCGATTATGCTAAGTTAGTAAAGGCCTGATTTTTTTAAAACATGCAATTTTAAGCTCTCACCTGTTACAGTGAGGGCTTTTTTTTATTTATATGTGCCCTCTGCAAAATAAAATAATAAAACCCCGTTATATTTATTGACTTTTATAATTTTGGCATTAAGATTGAGCAAAATTTCAATAAATCAAGGCAGTGATTAGTTACCTGAACGATATTGACGAAATAATTTTTCGCAACCGGAATAAGGAATATGGCGCTTATTATTTGCGAAAAAACTATAACAGGTATTTGGTTGTTGCCACTATCCTTGCCGTGACCTTTTTTGTGTTGTGCTGGTTGGTGCCGGCCATGACGGTGAAGCCGCCTGAGAAAAAGCTCAACGAAGGGGCCTTGTATACAGAATATTTGGGGCCTCCGCCCAAAGAAATAAAGAAACCAGACGAAGACTTGCTCCCACAGTTGCAGAAAGTGCAAAAGATGGCCAGGTTTGTTATTCCACAGGTGGTCATAAACCTTGAGGACGAAAACAGCGAAATCAGCCTGGAATCGCGTCCGGGTGATACGGCTTCGGACGGCAACAGTTCTTCGGGAAGCCCGCAGGGAGCGCTCGAAGGCGGTGGCGGTGATCCTGATGCTGTATATACTTATGTGGAAGAAGCTCCTGAGTTTCCCGGAGGAGAAAGTGCCCGTATGCTGTTTTTGCGAAACAATATCAAATATCCGCAGTTAGCTCTGCAAAACAAAATTCAGGGGAAGGTGTACATCTCTTTTATCATTGAAAGAGACGGCAGTGTCAGCAATGTCAAGGTATTGCAGGGTATTGGAGCCGGCTGCGATGAAGAAGCCCTGCGGGTAACCCGGCTGATGCCTAAATGGAAGCCTGGCAAGACACAGGGCCACGAGGTAAGGGTGGTTATCAATATGCCGGTAAATTTTGTATTGCAGATGAGCAAGACGTAATATCCGGATACAACAAAATTATGCTAAAAAAACAGTGAAAAGCTATCACTAAACGAAAGTGTTGACATTGGTTGAACAAAGCCACCCCCCGCAAATTTGGCTTGCAAGGCGGTCAAACTTTCATAAATAAAAACGGTTCTGACTAATCATCAGAACCGTTTTTTATGTATGGGAAGCGCCTGAAGGGCGGCACTTGCTCCGATTATTTTAGTAA
>Ga0209604_1000135_pt1 | contig 68905 bp, 61 predicted proteins | sample AD_UKC097_MetaG_FD_184405 | JGI IMG/M metagenome (GOLD analysis project Ga0209604, IMG submission 184405) | Active sludge microbial communities of municipal wastewater-treating anaerobic digesters from USA - AD_UKC097_MetaG (SPAdes) (version 2) | ecosystem: Engineered > Bioreactor > Anaerobic >...
AAAACAGGTGTCAGAGATACTTAGATTCATGGAGGTTTGCAAATGTCATTTGGTTTCAAGAATCTGGAAGTATGGAAAGTAAGCAAGTCCTTCGCAAAGGATGTGTATGAATTGACTTCATCCTTCACTTCAGATGAGAAGTTTGGTCTTGTCGCTCAGTTAAGAAGGGCAGCGATTTCAGTTATGTCGAATATAGCCGAAGGAGCTGGGAGGAAACACAAGAAAGAGTTTGACCATTTTCTCTATCTTGCCCGCGGTTCGTTGAATGAGGCACTCGCTCAGTTGGAGATTTCGCTTTGAGTTTGGCTATCTGAATCGAGATCAGCTTGAACTAATCGAGAAGAAGGCTGAAAGCATTAATAGAATGCTCTGGAAACTCTCCAAATCTCTTGAAAAATCGGAGGACCGATGACGGCTGACTGAGGACCGCTATTCCAGCGATCAGCGCACAGCGGCTCTTTTGCTTGCAACTAACAACTTGGAACTTGGAACTGAATTCAAGAAAGGAAGGTGATTCGCCATGAATCCGGCAGTAAAAAACGAGAACGGATCTCCTGCCAGAGATCCGCTCTCAAGAAACAAATTTAACACCCAACTAAATACTACCACTTTCAGGCGGGAATGGTCTAAATCTGTTTACCCTTTTTGCAACAGTGATATTACTTCGTCAATTCCCGCAGAAGAAATGTCAGGAATAGGACAGAATTTCTCTTGCCCATACATATCCAAGCGATCAGGTCCTGAGAAATCGGGGAACGGAGATCGGCTGACGGAGAACCGCCAGCCGTTCCCACTATCCTACTCACGAATCAAATCCTTCGTAGAATGTCCTCACAGGTTCTATCTGCGATATTTCGAGGGACTTCCAGAAGCGCAGGGAGAGGGAAGAAAACACAACGGCCTCATCCTGAGAGCCTTGTTCAATTCCTATCTCGGTAATTCTCCTACTCCTCTCCTCTTTGGAGAGAACCTTAAGAGGGATCTAAACCAGATAGAGTTCGGAGTTCAATTCCTCAAGAGCAAAGATGTTGTAGCTATCAATATTCCTTTCGCACTGGATAGATTCTCGAACCCAATTCCCTTCGACGAACCCGAAGTGGTGTTTAGGGGCGTAGCGCAGGCGCTCTATGAAGATGAGCGGAAAAACGTCCCTCGTCCTTCGTCCCAGAGCATGTACCCGTCCTTCGAGAAGAACTGTGAAGCAGAATTCTTTGTCTCCAATCCCGGGGAAGAAGCTAACAAGAGCCTTGAATCTGCCTTTCTCCGTCTTTCGGAGGACGGAGGACCGGTGACGGTCAACCCGGCTCTTGTTCTCTGCCACTTCAAGGCAGGATTCGGTGATCCCGACTGGGAGAGGCTGTTTATTTACGCATGGGCTCTCTCGAGACAGGGTTATGAGATAGGAAGGATAGAATGGGTATCTCTTTCTGCGGGAGCCTCGATTTCTAAAGAGGTGACAAAGGAAAACCTCGAAGAGGCAGGGATCAATCTCTACGCCTGGATAAGCCAGATCCTTCAGAGCGACTTCAAACCGGAAGCGGGAGATCACTGCTCTTACTGTCTTTATCATTCCTTCTGTCCCTTAATGGAGAAGCTCGGAGAGGATCTCATGATTACCGACAGTAATTCTCTAAAGAACACCCTTCAGAAGACAGTAGCCTTTCAGGAAGGCGCGAAGAAGATGAAGAAGCTCGCGGATGAATTCATAGACAAAGAAGGGATAGGAAAGGTGGAGCTCCAGGGCTACGAGTATGCCAGTGATGAAGCTCCAACGCAGATAAGGCTTCTGGATAGAGAGGCGGCGCTGGATACCGTCGTAGGGCTCCCCGACCCATTCAGATTCATCACATTCAGGAACCTCTCCGAGCTGGTGGACTATCTTCCCGAAGAAGCCTACGAGAAGAAAGAGAAGCTCAAACCGGTGAGGAGATTCAAAAGAGCCGCTGATCGCTGAACGCTGGGTAGTTCAAGGATCCGCTGGGAAGATCCGCTTATCGCTGGAAGTTGGGGGTACGGGGGTAGCAGGTTCGTAAGATCTTTTCCTACCTTTTGATTCAGCAGCTGGCAACGAAGCTTCTTGCCTGGTAGCGGGTTCGTAAGATCTTGTCCTACCCCCGACCCAAGAAAAGGCAAGCGGTTCACCGTTGACCGTTCTCCGAGGTGGAAGGAGCAAGTGATTTTGAGAGTTTCCATAGCATGCGGTTAATCCGTTCGGCACTCTCTTCGATGGTTTCAAGAGTCTCTTTGTCAATATAGCCGAATTCAGACGAAAGTTCCAGCTGGGAAACTGTTTCATTGAGAGAGCCACAGGCCATGTAGAGGAAATGAATGAATTCCTTCCTGTACTGGCGACCAGCTCCCTCGGCAATGTTAGACATTACGGAAACCGCTGCCCTGCGAAGCTGAGAAACCAATGTGTATTTCTCTTCCTCAGGAAAAGTTGAGGTAACAGAGTAGATATCCTTTGCGAAATCCTTGCTCAGCTTCCAAACCTCGAGGTCTTTGAACCTAAAAGCCATCATCACACCTCCCGATGATGATGATAGCAAAAAGAAGGTTCACCGGCAAAACTTGGCCATTTGCTCAGAAGACGTGAAAGCATCCGCTATAAATGGATCTAGTTCTTTCGGAGATCGGTGAACGCTCAACGGACAACTATTTCAATGGAGGTTTTGTATGAATTACATAGAACTGATCAACAACTTCTGGATACAGCACAGGCGGTTTCATTTCAATGAAAAGGAGATTTCCATGTTCTTCTTCCTTCTCGACAGGGCGAATGAGTTATTCTGGCCCGAAAGCTTTTCCCTGCCTGCCAGTGTTTTCAGAAAAGAATTCGGCTGGACGAGAAATCAGGTGAGATGGGCGAGAAGCAAACTGATTGAAACCGGCATTATAAGCTATTATTTAGGCGATACAGGCAGGAGCGGAGAGTACTCTTTCTCGGGAACATTTCTACGCGCATCTTCAACGCAATGTGTGAGCAATCCATGCGCACTTCCCGCGCACGGTGATGAGTCGTTAGAATCCTCTTCAGAACTGGAAGAGCGGTCATCGGAAATGTGTAATGGCGAAGATTCTACGCGCAACTCATGCGCAGACCATGCGCAACTTTCGCGCGAATCACGCACACGCACATTATATATAAACAAAACAAAACAAGACAAAACAAAACTTAAAAACATTCTTTCTCCTTACGGAGAAACGAAAGTTTCACTTTCGCAATCGACAGGAGAAGGGGTGAAGAATGAAGAGAATTATGACCCTCCGGTAAACACTGAACAGGCAAGCAACTCATCGACGATGCAAGCTACCGATTCCCCCGAGATTTCCCCGGGATTGGAGACACTATCCGGTGTTTCGGAAAAGGCAAAGACTGATCTAAAAGAAGTTCCTCCTGGAGAAGTCGACGTTTGCTCAGTCAAGTCCAATGCGAAAGAGACATCGCGGGACAAAAGCAAACCTCCTGAAACACCCTCTGCGGAAGACTGTGTAGTCGTTCCCCTGTTCGAGATGAACGATACCGGAGAAAAGCAGATTGAGGAAGGTCAGGAGGATTTCTCATACCTCGAGTCCTGTTCGAGATACGAGAGAGACGTAATGGAGACCTGGGAGGCGATAATAGGGCCCTTCGAGAGAGAATGGATTCCTCTGCTGAGAGAAGCCCTGAGGAAATGCTATCCCTCCCAGATAAAGACCGCGATCATAGCTATAGACAGATCGAAACACGAGGTACTAGAAGAGATAGGATTCGAGTATCTGATGCAGCCCCTCCTAAGGGGAGCCTTCGGAAGGAGAGTGAAGAAAAATGGAAGAAAAGATTGGAGCGATTCTGAACCGTTTAGAGATCCTATCGAAAAGTTCAAGAATCCGGCAAGAGAAAGACCCAAAACATATGAAGAACTCCTCAAATACACGGTATAGCAAGGACGAGGCGATCGAAGAGTGCATGAGAAATTGTCCCGGTCCGGAGAAGTGCCCTTTCGGGGGATACATAATCTACGCCAGCGAAGATCCACAGTACAGCGACCTCATGTACGAGTGCTCGATATACAGGGAATTCAGAAGGGTGAGGGAAAACATGGAGAGGCTTATAAAAGTCCTTCCTAAAGGACTTTGGGAGAGAAGACTGGACAACTTCATACCCGAAGACGAAGTTACAGAAAGGGCGCTCGACCTCTCGAAGAAGTACGTGAGACACAGGGCCTGGAAGATAGGATCGAACTTCGTACTTCTCGGAGGCTACGGAACCGGAAAGACTCACCTCGCTGCGGGAATAGCGATAGAGGCAGTCAATATGGGAGACACTGTAGCTTTCATAACGGCCCCGTCCCTTAAGATAGGAGACTTCAAGACAGTTTCCGAGAAGGTACAGGAGTGTTCGGGGGTTGACCTTCTCGTTATTGACGACCTAAGCAACGAGACGGAAAACAAGATGACCACAGACAAGATATTCGAACTGATAAACCACAGGTATGAACAGGGAGCTGGAACGATAATAACATCCAACCTGAACTTGACAGATTTCGATGGAACCGTCGGGGCAAGGATCTTCAGCAGGCTGGGCGAGAGGACCGCGATCATGCGGCTGGAAGGAGTCAGTTCTTACCGGGAGAAGAAGAGGGAGAGATACTTGGCATGGACGAGAGAAGAGCCGCTGGAAGATCAAGGACCCGCTGAGCGCTGAAGGCTGGGAAATGCTAAAACCCGCTGGACAGATCCGCAGGCGTTTATACCAAGAATTAAAACTGGAGGAGTGATGCAATGGAAGACAGAATAACCAAGACTTTGGCTTTGCTTCTGGATGGAAGATGGAATGAGGCGTTTAAACTTTATCACGAGATAATAAACGATCTCTCAAAGGAGAAGAGTGTTCCGGAAACAGTTGAAAACACAAAGGACAGTCAAACCTCTTCGAAGACTGAAGAGGCGGTATCTGTCGTGAGTGAATTTGAGCGATGGCCCACACTGAACGATGAAGAGCTGTGGGATCTCGGTCATATCGCTTATCTCTTCGATGACACAGAGACGGCAGAATCTCTTATAGAGGAGCATTACTCAAGAAAACCGAACGACATAGAGGGGATGGTATTCCTCGGAATGATCTACAAGAAGAGAAACAAGCCTTACAAATCCGAACTGATGTACAGGGCTGCACTTTCGGAAGATAAAGACAACATGAAAGCTGTGGAAGAGCTTGTTTATCTTTACCTCGAAACCGAGAGGCCTCTCGACGCCCTCGCCTGGGTACAGAAGTTACTGAGACTCGATCCCCGGACTCCGAAAAATTACTTTCTTGCAGGCAAGGCGCTTGAGAAACTTGACAGGGAAGAGCAAAGCAGAAGATACATTATCGCCAGTATGATCCTCGATCAATCGAGCTCTTTCAGGGGAAGTCTGCAGAGCTTCTACGAAGACAGACTCGGGGAATCAATCACCATAGCCGATCTCTTCGACGGAAAGGAGGTTATTGAGGAATGGGTGGGAAAAAACCGGCACGCGGTTGACCGTTCTCCGTTCTCCGAGTTCGAACACCAGGAGAGCTATTGATACCAAAACGAAAAGGTCCTTGATTGGCTCTTGGCTAGATAATCTCGTATCTGACCATGATGCGAGACACGGGAGGGATCTTCCTCAGCGTGCAGCGAATAGGGGGGTCTCCAATCTTAAGCGTAAAGCCTTTCCGGAGGACGGTGGACCTGTGACGGACAACGATTTCTTCTGATTGCAACTTAGACAATGCCACTGCATATTCACATAGCTGAACCGAAGCCGGGCATCCGCCCGGCTACTTCAATTCTCTTTCATTAGGACAAACGTCTTCAGTTCAAAACGATCTCTTCTTGTTAGAGAAATTCGACAACAGATTCCGAAATGTATATCTGACATGGTTGCCATTCGTTCTGCTAGTCGTTGGTTAGTTCTAGTTCTGCTTAAGAATTCACATATGAACTGAGGCGATTCCCAATTTGATTGTTCCCTTAAACTAAGTGAGATTCCCAAGGTTGAAGAGAGCCCACGTTCTCTTCTAGAAACGATCACTGTTGTATTATCAGTTTAACGGTTTGACAAGACTACCGATCTACCAATCACATCATATTAGTGTATTTTGTTCCGAATGTTAAGTGATGTAAAATAACAGACATGCCGTAATGAAATTCAAAAGGATAGCAGTGAGAAGCAGGGAGAAAGCTTACGAGATCCTTAGCATTAGGGATTTTGGGAAACCCAGCGAAAAAATGTTAAGGTTCTGCTGTTTGATCATACGACATCTAGGATCAACAGAAAAGGATTCCTGCAACCATATGGCAAGAAACGGCCGGGACGTGGAAGAATTAACGACGGTGTTCTTTTTGCCAGAGATTGATGCACAGTCAGTTGCGTATGCCTTCGGGAGGTTTATGAATGCGAAGGGGTGTTATTTGACTTCTCCGCTCTGAGGTTTGATAAGACATTGGCAGCAAAGGCGTAAACCACTGCTAGCCAATAGTGTAGTATATGCATTTTCTTGTCGCCTAGAAAACTGCATGCATGTGAAAGCGGAAGAATAATGAGCATAAACGTGCTTATTTTAACTTAATCGATCGTGATCGTAATTCTATCGAATTATTATTACATAAGTTATAGGTTATAAATGAGGTGTGCGATGAGAATCATAAGATCAGAAAGCTTCAATTCTGAATTTCTAGACTTTCTGGACAAGCATAATAATAGGGTAGCTCCTGTTATGGACAAGCTTGGTTTCTTCGAAGAGGTACTTGAAAGGGACGGGCCTATAGGAGTCAGAAAGTCCGGTCTACTGGAAAAGTTGCATGGTACGAGCATTAACAGCATTACGTTGATTAGAAAAGGATTGAATGTTCGTTGTTTGTGTTTTTTCCCCAGCGATGGGATTGAAGAGGTCTGTGTTTTGCTTATGGTGTTCATTGAGAAAAGCTCAGCAGATTATGATAAGGCAGTCAGGCAAGCTGAAATTCTGGCGGATAAATGGTTGAGCGATAATAAAGGATTCAAAGTTCGAAAGGGGTGAAACAATGGCCAATAAGAGGAGTTCATCTTTTGGTGAGTTTCTTGACCAGATTGCAAAGACCTACAATGTTGAAGATTCTCTCGCTATAGGTAGGATTAAGGGTCAAGTTGCCAGTCAGTTAATGAGCTACAGAAAAGAAAGAGGTCTTTCGCAGAAACAGTTGGGTGAGCTGTTAGGTTTTAAGCAGCCATACGTATCAAATATTGAACGTGGAGAAGAGAATCTTAGCTTAGAAACTCTTGTCAAGATCTCTGCCTGTCTTAAAGGAAGACTAAATGTAGATCTTGGAATAACTGACAGAAAAACTAAGATAACAAAAGAGGTAATAAAATACGTTCCAATATATATTCCCGTAATTTCGGTGCAGAATAATGAAAGCTCTTTTTGCTGGAAACCGAGTGAGGCGGCATGATAAATGAATAGAGTGGAACAAGCTATACTTCAGATGAAAAGATATCTGATAAAGGAGTTTTGCTTCTCCTACACTCCAGTGCAAAATGAGATCGTGATATCTATTGAACTCGGTAGAGAGACAAAAATCATCGAAGAAGACGGTGAGAAGAACTGTCTTCTTGAGCTCACTCTAACAGCATTTGGTAGAGCCGATGAGAAAGATTATCTTATGATAAAGGCAAGCATGGACGGTATCTTCGAATGCCAAGAAACTCTCGAAGAAAAGGCATTAGAAAAAATAGTTGCTGAGAGCGGTACTTCAATACTTCTGCCAGTACTACGCGCAGCTATTCTATCATTTACAGGGCAGGCAGGCCTTACTCCTCCAATTGTTATTCCACTTATGAATCCACGTTTTTCTTCGGAAGCAGAAGAATAGTTAAGAGTCTATATACGCCTCCTCAGCTTTTAGTCGAACTTCTCATTTGATCTTATGATATAGCCAAGATGTTTTTGCATTGAAGAAAGAAGCTGCTTCTGCGAGGCTTCCCGGAGAAAACCGCTCGAAATCAGCGACAAAAATCCCTGATAATTGCCGCAATTACGGGATTCGACTTCTTGCGCCCGTCTTTCAACAGAACAAATGGACATTCAAAATCAAACCCCGGCGCCAGAGGCATCTCCGCAAAAGATTCTCTTTTCGGAGAAACTTCGTCTTCTAAAGAGAAATAATAAACAGGACCCGCAAAAGTACACTCCAAGTCGAGTCTGGGGCCTTTGAGATACTCAACGGATAGGCACGGGGTGATTTGAAAATGCGGTGGTACGTCTGGATTTACTTTCAATTTTGCTCTTCTTTAGCGCGTTTCAGGATTCGTGCTGTCAAAGTCGATTTCATCATTATAAGAACAAGGGCCCTTTAGGGCCCTTGACTTGAATTAGTAGGGGTTTTGTTTTACAGCTGTGCTGCTTTTCCGAATCCTCTGCCGAGTCCCGGTCCCTTTTCGCCAGAAGCTCCGTGCCTGTAGCCTGTTCCGTCCTGGGCATTCTTCAGTTCTCTTACACCGTCATTCGGGCAGTTGTCATTTATTCCGTCGCCGTCTGCATCTACGAAGTTCTCACAGGTTGTAGGATCCTGAACTCTCTGCATTGCTCTTGTTGCTGCTTCATTACCAGCCTGTCCTTTTCTATTCATGTAAACCTTTTCACCGTCTACGGGGCAGTTATCGTTGATTCCGTCGCCGTCTGCATCCACGAAGTTCTCACAGGTTGTAGGATCCTGAACTCTCTGCATTGCTCTTGTTGCTGCTTCATTACCAGCCTGTCCTTTTCTATTCATGTAAACCTTTTCACCGTCTACGGGGCAGTTATCGTTGATTCCGTCGCCGTCTGCATCCACGAAGTTCTCACAAGTAGTATCCTGAACTCTCTGCATCGCTTTCGTTCCATAGCCTACTGCCAATGTCATTCCACCGATCAGAAGAACCGTTATCGTAATCAACACTATCTTTTTCATCTCTTACACCTCCATATGATTTTTGGTACATTCTCAGTCTACGGCCCGTTTCTTAGAGCCCGCTTAACAGCCGCTTAGAGATTGCTTAGAGATTTGAAGAGCGGGGGCTTGGGTTGTGGAATTTAGAGTCTGGCAAGAACGGGGCCACGTACAGTATCCCTGAACAGGAGCACTTCAGTGACGAAGAGAGAACGTACTTCGCAGAGGCCAGCAAAAAGCGGTTCCTACGAAGCGGCTCTTCCAGCGATCAGGGGATTCTTGTTCCTAAACGCACAGCGGTTCTTAGGAGCGAGATGCTGAAACGAGTTCAGCATGACGCGAAGGGCAGGTATCGATTACAGGATATGCTGTCTCGTGAAGGAAACCGGCATGACGCGAAGGGCAGGTGTCGATTACAGGGTATGGGGTCTCGTGAAGAGAACCGGCAATCAATTCAGGGATTCAATGCAAGTGAGGAAGTTATCCCGACATCGGCTTTGGGCAGTTTCTCACTGTGTCATCCCGAACTTGTTTCGGGATCTAGGTTTTTTGAAGAGCGTGGTTGGGGGTAGCGGGTAGGGGGTTGGAAAGAGCGAGTGAGACCGGATCATCGTTGAATGGTGTCCGTTCTCCGAATAAAAAACCTGTTTTTTTGTTCCAGAGCGAGGATCTGTTCTTCGTTCTTGGTTAAGTCAAAAGAACCAAGAGCAAGATTTTGAATCAAGTTCAGACGGATTCTTTCGCTCAGCGATCAGCGGGTTCTCCGCTTTTAAGCGCGCAGCGGTTCTTAGGAGCGAGATGCTGAAACAAGTTCAGCATGACGCGAAGGGCAGGGTATAGATTAAAGGGTATGGGGTCTCGTGAAGAGAACCTGCAATTAATTCAGGGTTTCAATGCAAGTGAGGAAGTTATCCCGACATCGGCTTTGGGAAGCTTCTCACTGTGTCATCCCGAACTTGTTTCGGGATCTAGGTTTTGATCCTCTCGGAGGACCGTGGACCGTTGACGGACAACGCGGTTTTTCACGGCGTACAGCGGGTTCGCCGTTTTTAAGCGTACAGCGGTTCTTAGGTCGAGATGCTGAAACGAGTTCATGACGCGAAGGGCAGGTGTCGATTACAGGGTATGGGGTCTCGTGAAGAGAACCGGCAATCAATTCAGGGATTCAATGCAAGTGAGGAAGTTATCCCGACATCGGCTTTGGGCAGTTTCTCACTGTGTCATCCCGAACTTGTTTCGGGATCTAGGTTTTTTGAAGAGCGTGGTTGGGGGTAGCGGGTAGGGGGTTGGAAAGAGCGAGTGAGACCGGATCATCGTTGAATGGTGTCCGTTCTCCGAATAAAAAACCTGTTTTTTTGTTCCAGAGCGAGGATCTGTTCTTCGTTCTTGGTTAAGTCAAAAGAACCAAGAGCAAGATTTTGAATCAAGTTCAGACGGATTCTTTCGCTCAGCGATCAGCGGGTTCTCCGCTTTTAAGCGTACAGCGGCTCTTAGGTCGAGATGCTGAAACAAGTTCAGCATGACGCGAAGGGCAGGTATCGATTACAGGGTATGGGGTCTCCTGAAGAGAACCGGCAATCAATTCAGGGTTTCAATGCAAGTGAGGTTGCCTCTCTGGTACAAATTCTACGGTCTCGTCTTCTGCGGTATATTCCATTACATCACGGACGGGCGTTTTCTGAGAAAGTCGAAATCGTGTATGGAGAGATCTACGAAGACGCCGCCGCTCTTTGCAATATCGGCGAACCAGTTGTCTATACCGTGAGAGGGAAAGGAACCTCCCCTGTGAAGTCTTGCCATTACAATTTCACCCACGTCTCCGGCGGCAGCTAGTTCCTTCACTCTTATATACTGCGGAAAGAAGCGTACGACGTGGCCCACCATGAATTTTCTGCCGCTCTTTTTGGCCGCCCTGTCCATTGCCCTTGCGTCTTCAAGAGTTAGCGCCACGGGCTTTTCGCAGAAGACGTGCTTGCCGGCCCTGAGCGCCCTGACGGCAAGTTCCCTGTGCGTGAATGTCGGCGTGCAGATATCCACAATGTCTACACTGCTGTTTTCCAGAATCTCCTCAAAGCTGGCGACAGTTGCTCCGTATTTTTCGGAGATCGCCTTTGCCCTGCTTTCGATTGGATCGACTATCCAGAGGGAATTTCTTTTATCGATGGCCCTGTAGGCCCCCGCATGGACTTTCCCATAATCCCCGATCCAAGTATCGCTATAGAGTGCAAACCGTATCTCCCGGGATTTTCCGTTATGTCAAGCCAGTTGTTTGAAGAATACAGGCTTCATGGTATTCGTGGAACGGAAATCTAGAGCTTCTTCACATTCATGTCCATGATCGTAAGTTTCGCGTTCTCAATTCCAAGAAAGTCTTCACTTGAAACGCCACGGAAGTCCTTGCCCAGCATGTCGAAGATGTGTGAACTTAAGCTCAGTTCCGGAAGCCTTCCAATGAATCTGTCTCCATCAAAGAGAAAGGCCAATTGTGCTGGGGTCGCGAATCGACCGTCCTGAGTGAAGTCACCTCCGCTCGCGATTAAAATGAATATGGCCTTCTGACCGTCAAGAAGTTGCTTTGCGGTTTTGTGCGATTCTGCGAATTTGAGCATCGGCATCCCTAACTCAGGCAGGCCATCGTACTCCCCTCCTGCAGAACCGGTATGGGTAAGATTGAAGGTGGCAGCAGTCTTTTTGTCCGTATATGGAGAGATTACTACTCCGTCCTCTATCAACGCAAATCTATCGGAGTCGTTCACGGTTCCTTCCTTGTCAAAAAAGGGTTCAAAGAAACCATCTTCCACATTGCGCGTCTGGAAAAGAGTGACTTTGTCGGAGAAGACTTTTTTGCCGATCTTCCCCGAAAGAAGGGATCCACCCGAGCCGAAAAGCATACCGTTTAGAGACTCGTAGAGTTTCTTGTAGTAAGTCATATCATCTGACCTGAAAACTACCGGATAAACTCCTTCTTCTATGTCAGGCAATTGGTTCATGTATGCATCACAAATCATATTAGTCAGCTCGATAAAGGAGTCTTTATGGAACTTCCTTCCTTCGTATCCCGTCATCGCATCGATGATGTTCGATGATTTCTTGTCCTTTATGACTAGTTCGAGACTTATGAATTCGCGAGATGATTTCAAGTTAAGACCGAGATCGTTCTGCATGGAAGACTCGACTCTTGCAGATTTGAACAAGTGGCTAAAACTAAAATGAGGTTGGTCTCTTCTCAGTTTCTGGAGAATCTCTTCTGTAGCTTCAAGCAATTCTTCTTCGCCCTGGAGATCTGACCGGTGGCGTTCTTCTCTCACGAGCTCTCTAGAAGCCTCGTAGGGATAAGGAATCGCAAGCTTCAACGATTCTTTTGCCTTTGCCACGAGTTCTTCTTCATTACACTCTCCAAGCGCACCGGCAACCCCCATTGACTTGCCATCGTATAGTCGAATCGACGTGCGAAGAATGTCTTTCTTCCTTACAGAACTGACCTGTGTTTGAACTATCTTTACTGCATTTTCTGTATAATGAACAACATATCTTTCCTTCGTCATATCCAGCACCTCCTAGTGAACACTCAGCGAGCGGACTCGGACATATGGTCCCCCGAATCCAACGGGAAGGGGGTATTGCTCCATTTTCCCACACCCTCCAAGCGCAAACGATAGAAGCTTGAACTCCTCGGTCAGTCCCTCGATCTCGTTAAGGGTTTGGAAAACACTTCCCGTCACCACAGAGATCTTTACCGGTTCTGCAATCTTTCCGTTTCTGACCATGTATGCTCTACATGGAGCGAGCGTGAAGGTCGACATGCCGGAGCCGTGGTTTAGAGAATCAACGTAGACGCCTTCTTTTATACCGGAAAGAAGCTCATCAAAGGATAATTCACCAGGTGAAATAAAAGTGGTGGTCATTCTCACAATCGGTTCATACTCGAAATTCACAGCCCTGGCATTTCCCGTCAGTTCTTCGCCTAAAGCTGCCGCAGTTTCTGCACTGTGCAACCGTCCAGATAGAAGGCCCTCTCTCACCAAATAGGTTTCTTCTGCCTTTGTTCCCTCGTCATCAAAAATGACATTCCCGACACCTGGCTTATTCCCATCGTCGACAATAGACAAAATTTCGCTTCCCACTCTTCTGCCCATTTTCCATTCTTCCATCATTGTCCTGTCTCCGATCATGAAATCCGCCTCGCTCTTGTGTCCAAAACTCTCATGCGCAAAGACGCCGGCAGCTTCCGGAGAGAGAATAACCGGATAACTGCCCGAAACAACCGGTCTTGCATTTCTTATGAAATCTTCAGAGGTCTCAACAGTCTTTCTCACTTCTTCATGAAGTCCCTTTATAGAGTCAAGCTCGTTACCGGCAAGATCATATCTTTCCATGAACTGCTCTTCATCTTTGGCCATCTGGAAGAGCAGTCTGAAACCTACTCGTTGGTAATCGAATTCCAGATTCGCCCCCTTGCTCGAAAAGAACCTCTTGCCAACTCTCTGATCTATATACTGACCTCTCCAGAACTTCACTAGCTCGCTCTTTTCGACATGGGGAAAGTAACTTGAAAGAATATCGTATTTCTCATTGAGAGAGGTTTTAAAAACGTTTAAGTCTCCATCGAATCTCAAGTACGACCCTTTGTTTGCCTGGAGTTTCCGTACCACTCCATGCTCTTCAATGGAGCGATTCTTCTTTGCAAGAGAAGCCAGCCTGTCAAGTTCGTCCTGAATTGAATCAAGATCTGTCGTCGCGCTGAAGTACCATCTCTCTCCATCAAACACCCTGATGAAAGCCGCCGAGTACCTCTGCTCTTTCATATTGTCTGTTCTTCCAAGTGTCACCACAATATCGCTTTTCGAAACATCCTCGATTCTGACATCCGAGTACAAAAGGTCCGGGAAACTATACATATTTCACCTCCAACGTGTCCTCCTTCGAAAAGTATACTACGAGATCTTTAGACATCAGGGCGGAGATTACTGTGGTAGGCTTTAACTAAGGAAGACATATTTCAGATTTCGTTTGACCTGGTTCTTATCCATAGTCTCTGCTAAATTGTGGCTGCGTTCGCAATTCCACAAATTTCATGTAGTATTTATTTGACCATTCGACATCTTACGAAGCGAGGTCTTTTATTAACGTGTTAAATACGATAGGAATTATCGATGTGAACCACTACCTTTGCACAATCATGGCCCAGGACAGAGGAAATCCTATCGCTCCTCACTCCCTTGATTTTCTGGACTTCTGAAGCACTGAAATTAGAGATTCCCCTCGCGACTTCCTTTCCCTCGACTGAGCAAATACTTACTACATCACCTTCAGAGAACTCTCCAGAAACATCTTCTACGCCTACCGCCAAAAGACTTTTCCCTCGAGCAATAGCCCCTTCGGCTCCTCGATTTACTGTGATCTTTCCTCTCGGAGTTGAAAGAAAGCCAATCCACGTCTTGCGGGCGCCGGGAGATTCTATTGGGGAGAAGATTGTTCCGACATCCTTTCCCTGAACAAATTCCTCTATCTTTCGGAAATCCCTTCCATTACAAATACAACTTCTAATGCCACTTGCAGACGCGGCGCGTGCAGCCCTTATCTTTGTATCTATTCCGCCTGTACCCCAGGAATTATTCTCTATGTTCTTGAGTCTCTTCGATGGGTCAAATTCCCGAATCACTTTTCCTTCCTCATCGAGGATTCCATCTATAGTTGACATGAGTATCAACAGGTTAGCCTGCCATCCGATAGCAAACATTGAAGCGAGAATGTCGTTGTCCCCGAACATGATCTCTTCGGTGGAGGTTGTGTCGTTTTCGTTCACTATAGGAACAAGACCGAGTTCAAGAAGCCCTATAAGAGTATTTCTGAGATTGAGAAATCTCTTTCTGTCTCCAAAATCGTCTCTGTTAACTAGAATCTGTGCGATTCTCTCTCCAAAGAGATCGAAAACCGTCTCATACAGCTTCATCAGCTGGACCTGCCCTGCGGCGCAAAGGGCTTGCTTCATGTAAAGATCGCCATTCGACTTTTTTCCCTCCAGATAACCAAAGCCAGCCGCTCTGGCTCCTGAAGACACTAAGACAACCTGGCTGCCTGACGATTTCAGCAAAGAGATCTCTCTCGCAAGCTCAGTCACATATTTCTTATCGATTTCTCCGTTACTCTTTACAAGCAGGTTGGAACCAGCTTTCAGGACCACTCTAGACATCACTTTCTCACCTGATTATTCCCAAGTATCGTATACTTGTAACTTGTTAGCTCCTTAAGACCAAAAGGTCCTCTTGCGTGCAGCTTCTGTGTGCTTATGCCTATTTCACTGCCAAAGCCGAATTCTCCGCCATCAGTAAACCTTGTTGAAGCGTTAACGTAAACGGCTGCGGAATCCACGTCTTTCAAGAATTTTCTGGAATTAGCGTAGTCGTTGGTCAAGATTGCTTCGGAGTGCCCCGACGAGTATTTCTCAATATGCATAATCGCTTCATCCACGTCTTTAACTACCTTTATGGCAAGCACCAGATCAAGAAACTCAGTGGCGAAATCCTCATCGGTGGCGGAAATCATCTTCCAGTATTTGGTTGATTCATCACAGCCCCTCAGCTCCACTCCTTTTTTTGAGAGAACTTCGGAGACTATTGGAATGAACTCTGCAGCTATGTCCCTGTGAACAAGCAACGTTTCAACGGCGTTGCACGTTCCTGGTCTCTGTGTCTTCGCATTGTCAACTATTTCCACCGCTTTATTCAGATCTGCATTGTAGTCCACGAAGATGTGGCAGTTACCAGTTCCAGTCTCTATTACGGGTATTCTTGAATTGTTGACCACGAACTTTATCAGTCCCGCGCCGCCCCTGGGTATTATCAAAGATAGATACTGATTCATTTTCAGCATCTCTTGCACAGCTTCATGAGAAGTATCTTCAACGAGTTCCACCGAACTATCGGGAAGACCGGCCAAAGCTAGGGCAGTCTTAATTGCGGAAACTATTGCCTTGTTGGAGTTAATAGCATCGCTCCCTCCTTTTAGAAGGACCGAATTGCCGGATTTTATGGCGAGTATGGAAGCGTCGACGGTGACATTCGGCCTCGACTCATATATCATACCGATTGCCCCAATCGGAACTCTCTCTTTGGAAATAAGCAGCCCATCTTTCTGAACCCAAGCGCTTTCTATTTCGCCAACCGGATCAGGCAGAGAGGCAACATTCTCGCATGATTTAACCATCATAGCGATGCGTTCTTCGGAAAGAGCTAGTCTGTCAATTAGAGACTCTTTCATTCCCTTCTTTCTCGAGTTTTCAACGTCAATGGAATTGGCCCGGAGGATCTCTCCTTTCTGAGCTTCGAGTTCTCGGGAGATCAACATGATCGCTTCGTTCTTCTCATTGGTGCTCAGCAACCTGAGCTTTCTCGAAGCGGTCTTAACTCTCTCTCCCTTATTCAGAAGATCCATTATGTGTCACCTCCAGCTCGGAGTTGATCTCTTCAGCTCTCAAATAGGTGTCAAAGAGAGCCTTCATTATCGTGCCTCTCAATCCTTCTCTCTCCAAAGAATAGATTCCTTCGATCGTCGTGCCTCCGGGTGAGGTTACGAGATGACGGAACTCGCCAGGGTGATTTCCCTTCACCTTAAGCAACTCGACCGAACCCCCAAGAGTGCCGAGAATAAGCTCTCTGGCAACGTCATAAGAGAGACCCATTTTTAGGCCCACATCAATCAATGACTCAACAATCACAAACACGAATGCCGGGCCACTACCGCTTAGAGCGGTAACAGCGGAGAGGTCTTTCTCCCTGACTTCCACAATCTCACCCATTGTGCGAAGGATTCTCTCGACCTCTTTTTTCTCCCTTCCTGTAAGTGAACTCGAGCAAACGAATCCCGTGACGCCCCGTCCTATTGCGCTTGGAACGTTTGGCATAATTCGGGCAATCTTTTCCAAGCCCGTCTTCCTTGAAATCAAAGCTATCTCAATTCCAGTTATTGTGCTGATAATGATTGGAGAGGAGTTCTTACCGTTTATGACTTCCGCAAATAACTCCATACAGTCCTGAGGTTTCACCGAAATTATTACGTGGGTGCAATTCTCCAGGACTTCACCGGGAGTCTTCGCGATAACCACTCTCTCAGTTTCGCCAGAATAATTTGAAAGCCTTTCCTGATTTCTGTCCAGCAAGTACAGCTTCTCGAGACCCTCAAGCTCTCCGAGAAGCCTGTCGGCAAAGATTCCACCTATGTTTCCTACACCGATAATCCCTACTCTCATATTCCCCTCCTGAGTCATCGCTTGTGAAAGCTGACGATCCGGCAAAAATTGGCAAAGATTCTTTGCAGCTGCTCGTCAGAACCAAGCTCAATTTCCTCTGGATGAAACTGTATACCGAATCTCAACCCATCTGTAGAAGATATTCCCTGAATGAAAGTTTCATCCCCCCATGCAATCTGCCTGTAGCCATAAGGTACGTAAGGCAGACCATAATTGTGTCTCTGATAGGCGCTAACTTCACTTTCAATTCCCGAAAAAAGTTCATGTAAAGCGTCCAGTCTTATCTTTGTAACTCCCAGCTCTTTAGATACGACCAGTGACTCACCACCGATCCTGGCCAGAATCTGCATTCCCAGGCAAATACCCAGAATTGGCCCCCTAAAACTACGAACGAAGTTTCCTCCAGAAGATAGTGCTCTTCCTTCGAAGTAGTTGCTCATTGAGAAACCACCAGTTATTATCAATCCGTCACAGCTCAACTCGTCCTCAGGAAACCCGTCAAGAAAGGTTCTCCATGTCGAATACTCATACCCCGTGTTATCCAGGGCCTTTTCAACAGGGGAGATTTCTTTGTAAAAATCACTGTCGTTTTGCAGAATGCAGATCACAGAAATGCCTCCGTTGTTTTGCGCTTATTATAGCACCTGAAAAGCAGTAGACCTTATCGGAAGAGCAACAACATTTGTGGCAAAAGATCTTCAATTATGACTTTTGTTGGAAGCTCTAAAAGATCAGATTTTTTAAGATTGACTATTCAAATATATGGATAAAAACCTCTCGCTCACTTTTCGGGATCCAATATCCGCTCTTTGCAGTTTCCGGTAAGATTTTTGGGTGGAAACGTGCACGATTCAATTTCGAAACGCTGAAAGATACTTAATTGATGAAAAATCGGAACTCCATGCTTCTCCTGCCGCAGATTTTCTCAACCTGATAACGCCCCGGAATAGACGGCGTGGCTTTCTTAATCAGGCATTTCCAGTGACAGCAATGAATCTACAGCTTTCAAAGCGCTGTGGGATCTATTAGTCAAAAATCCCAAATCATCAAGGGTTTTATTTGTCAGACTTTCATGCTCTCTTCCCAAGCAGGCTGTTAAATATGGAGACCTCTCCCCCAGACTTCGTCGTTATGGTTTTGTAAGCTATCTCATGATAAGCCCTTATTCTTCTTACTGTTCTCGTGCTCGATCTCATTGCTATTGAATCAGTAATTGCTTGACTGTGAGTGAACCGGACTCCCTTAAGGAAAGAGCCATCAGTGATCCCTGTCGCACTGAAAACTACTTCTTCGCCATCTATGAGATCCTTTGTCCCGTAAACAGCGTGGAGTTCAAAAGAAGATTTTTCTACTTTTTCAATTTCGTCTTTGTCTCTTGGCCAGCACTTAACCTGAATTTCGCCTCCCATGCACTGAAGTGCGGCGGCTGCAAGAACTGCTTCAGGCGATCCTCCTATTCCCATGTAGATTTCTGTCCCTCCATCCGGAAGAGCGGTAGCGATTGCGGCAGCAATATCCCCGTCATTTATAAGCCTGATTCTGGCACCGACCGTTCTAACTGCTTCCACGAGCGGATGGTTTCTCTCTCGGTCTAGTATCGTTACTGTGAGCTCCGATACATTGACACCAAGAATGGCGGCTGCAATACGAAGGTTTTCCCGCGGGGTAGCTTCAATATCCAGATTCCCTGCAAGTTCTTTCCCGACGGCCAGTTTGTCTACGTAGTAAGTTGGGAGAGGAGCGATCTTTCCGTCTTCAGTCGCAGCAATAACGCTCAACGCGTTCGATCGGCCATTTGCAACTAGTCTGGTCCCGTCGACTGGATCGACAGCGATAAGAACCTCGGGATCATCTTCGTTCCACTTACCCACGTGCTCTCCCGCAGCCAACATCGGAGCCTGATCCTTTTCTCCCTCTCCGATAACGACTGTACCCTTCATGTCCAGCAGATCAAGAATTCCTCTCATGGCATCAACGGCTCTTTGATCCACAGCTTCTTTGTCACCTCGCCCCAGGAAGACACTCGAAAACAGGGCCGCCGCTTCGGTTACCCTAACCATATCCAGGGTTATCTCTGGAATCAAATCTATCACCCCCTTACAAATCATATCACCGCGATACCGTTTTTCTGCCTTACTTCTCCAAACAAGCCAGTCGCTCTGAAAATGGCGAACCTCTGAAATCAATGACAGAATCGCACAAGACCCATTTACTTGATTCATTTTGAGTAAAATGATGTGATTAGTATCAGAGAAAGAATTGCACAATCTTTTTTGGCTCACCCAGCGGTAGCTCGGTGGTATTATTCTTGTATGAAGATGCTTATTCTGTCCTTTGTAGCATTTACAATATGAATGATCGTTAAAAGGAGGGGTTTCTATGCGAAGATTGTTGATTGCAGTCTACTTGGTGTTCGCTCTTGCGGTTGCGTTTTCTTATACCGAGGATCTTCCTGAACAGATCTTTCTTTCCAATGGAAACATGATATCCGTTCTCGGGAAAAACATTGTCGAAGACTCTGAAGTGTGCGAAATAAATATTCAGATTCCTTCAATAAGCGGTTTGAAAGACAAGCCTTTTGAAGAGTATCTTAACGCAACTATTGAGTCTGAGATTACGGATTATAGAACTCAGATCGAAGAAATGGCCCAGGCCGCTTACGAAGAATCGAAAACTTCCGAATGGCCATTCCGAAAATTCAGCATATATGTTTTATATGAGGCTTATCTCAGCGATGGCATTCTTAGCATCGACATGATCTTCAGCGAGTACACAGGCGGGGCCCACCCCGGTGCTTCCAGAAGAACTTATAACATCTCTGTTGACAGATGCCGCCTTGTTGCCCTTCACAGTGTTTTGGACAGTGCGGCCGCTGAAGACAGACTGAATGAACTGATAACAGGAGAGATTGGAAAGCGAGAAGACCTGTGGCCGGAATATTTCAAGGGGGTCACAACCGACCAGGGTTTCTACCTGAAGGCAGGAAGACTGTGCGTATACTTCCAGCCATACGAGATAGGTCCCTGGGCAGCAGGAATGCCGGAGTTCTGCTTCTCGCTGGGCGAATTGCTGAAACAATAGGAAAGCGTTCTGGCTGCTGTAAAGCCGACCGTTCTGACTGGTGGCGTATCCGAAAGAAACTCGTTGACACTGATAACCTTTGATGGTAAAGTTTTATTGCTGGCCGAGGTGGTGGAACTGGCAGACGCGGCGGACTCAAAATCCGCTGGGGTTGAGAGCCCCGTGCGGGTTCGATTCCCGCCCTCGGCACCAGAGGAAGGCTAAGCCTTCCTCTTTTCGTTGAAAATGTGGCTCTTCGTGTTTTAATGAAATTTGGAGGTGTTCGTTTGAGATTCTTAGATTTCGAACTGGAAGAGAAGGATCTAGTTTCTGTAGCAAATGAACTCATTCAGCGAACACAATCGGGAGTTAGATCACACGTCCTTACTATAAACGCTTTGATTGCTTACGAATACATGCACAACGAGGAGTATTGCAGGGCTCTACACAAAGTGAATTACGTCGTTCCTGACGGAAGCGGTGTACTGAAAGCAATTAAGCTAATTTCCAAAAGGAACCTTGAAAGAGTTCCGGGCATCGATTTGATGCTTAAGCTCTGTGAACTCTCTGCTGAAAAGGGATTGAGCATATTTCTTCTGGGATCTAAAGAGACTGTTGTAACAAAGACAACCGAAAAACTAAAACAAAGATTTCCACTAATTGACATTGTCGGGCATCACAGTGGCTTCTTCACGCAAGAAGAAAATGATACAATCGTTTCGGAAATAAACGCTTCATCTGCAGATATTTTGTTTGTCGGGATGGGTGTCCCAAGACAGGAACTTTGGATTGCAGAGAATGCTGAGAAACTCCAGGCAAAGATATTGATGGGCGTAGGCGGATCTTTCGACGTCGTTTCTGGCAATCTTAAGAGGGCTCCTTTATGGATGCAACGAGCCGGCCTTGAATGGCTTTACAGAGTGGTTCGAGAACCTGGAAAGCGGCTCAAAATTATTCCCAAGCTCTTTAGTTTCGAGACTTACGTTATCAGATCTTATTTAGAATCAAGAAGAGGTGGTTCCAGATGATCGTAACTAACGTTTTGGCATTCACAAATGATCTAAAGAACCCTCTTGTGGATGATGCTTTGGTTAGATTTGAGGACGGGGAAATCACTTTCGTTGGTCCAAGAAGAGAATACAGCATCCAGGAAGATGAAGAGATAGTCGATGGCGAAAAAGGCATTCTGTTGCCCTCATTTTTCAATGCTCATTACAGCATCTATTCCAGCATTTCTCCATACCCAGTCAGAGTCCTGAAAGGCGAGAGAACTGAGATCGATTTTTTCGGTGGCTTGCTTAATTCGGGAAGGAAAGAGGTGAATTCCGAACTGGTTCGACTTTCGGCTGAGTTAGCCGTAATGAAGGCAATTAGAAGCGGTTCAGTCGCCATGAGCGGTCCGGTTGTTGATCATCCCGATGTGGATCCGGAGCTATATAGGGAGATTGCTGCGAAGTACGGTGTCTATCTTGCGGTCGGGCCGGTTCTGACTGAAGACACGCTGGACGAGATCGGTGGTCGTTGGGAAAACGTTACCAGAGACGCCTCGTTCTGTCCGATGCTTTATGTTAGCAATCTTGCAACCTTTGAAGAGGAAGCTATTCAAAAGCTACGAGGTCTTTATGAGAAGGGGATGAATCTGAATCTGCTCATCTTCGACATGAAGCGGGAGAATGAAGTGTGCCTCTTCAGGTGGGGAGAAAGCCTTGTAGAGAGGCTTATGAAGAATGGAATATTGATCCCCGAATGTGGTGTTGTCTACGGCGGGAACCTCAGTGAGACAGATATGGACATAATCTCTTCTCGAAGGATTTTCGTCACAAAGTCTTTGAGATCGGAAATGTATGCCGGGACCTTTCAGCCGAATATCTCAGATTTGCTAGGTCGAGGTATGCAGGTCTGCCTAGGCACGGGATTTCTCGGGGCGGACATCCTCGGGGAAGCAAAAGAGATAATTCTCACTGAACGTTGCCATAGAGGTTTTGACAATTCAATTATCGACTACGAGATAAGGAAGACGCTATTTGACAATAATTACAAACTCTTTCAGAGGTTTTTTGGGAAACATTCCGGAGTACTCAAAGAGGGTTACTCAGCAGATCTTGTTCTGGCGAAATCATCGCTTGATCTGGAGAAATTCGATATGAATTTGCCGATAACCCTTCAGCTGGTTCTCAAGTCCTCTTTCGATACATCGTTTGAGAAAGTCTGGAATTCCGGAGAGCTGATCTTTGACAAGGGAGTGCCTCAACGGATCTCGAAGAAGGAGCTTAGGGAAATATCGAAGCAGCTTAGAAGCCTGGAACTGTGATTTCTCCCGATTTTTTGTAGACATCTATAGCATGTCTTATTGCTGAGGCTCGTTTCTCACCGATTCCGTCGACATCTTTGAGCTCGTCTTCGCTGCTTTCAAGGAGATTCGAAAATGTGCCAAACTCCTTGCCCAAATTGATGGCGACCTGCAAAGGAATTCTGGGAATGTGTCTGGCAAAACGAATACCCCTCGACCGGATGAAGTATTCAACGGCTTGAGAAGCGGTATTTATATCGTAACCCAGATTTCTCAATATCACTCCGAAACTGCTTATCTCCTTCTCTCCGAGACTCCTCATCTTGTCGAAGACTTCCTCCAGGCTATCTTGATCCAGTAACTCTTCGTGGAAGTCCAGGATTAAACTCTCGATCTCCTCATTAACATTGACGAGGATCTCCGTAAGCTGCATTGAAGGAAATCTTCCGTGGTTGCCCAGCTCGGCTATCGTGAATTCCGCTTCCTCACAGATAAGAGCAACCATGAGTCCTTTCTGGATTGTCTTCACAACGTCGTAAAGAGTAAGAGACCCGGCCCGTTCCATGAACTCTATACCCTGTAAAGCCTCGATGAATGCCTCTTTGTACTTCTCTGCCGTTCTTATCGTCTGAGTGATCTTTGAAGTGAGAGTCTCCACATTGTTCAGAGTGTAGGCGAAGTCCCCTAGAAAGATCGTCATCGTATTTCTTCTCTTTGAAATTGCAACAAGCATCCTACCTGTTTCTTTGGCCATCCTCTCTGCAGCCCGGTGTCTCATCCCAGTCTGATTTGTAGGAATCGTGTGATCGGGTATCAACTGGACGTTTGCGCCGACGATTGTAGTAAGGTCGTCATCGACGACAATGGCCCCGTCCATCTTTGCCAGTTCATAGAGTTTGTTCGGATTGAACTGACAGTTTAGAAGGAATCCTATCTGCATTAAATGACTGTATTTCTTGTAGTCGTCAACAAAAAACAGCAATCCGCCGACGTTGGCATCTTGAATATCATCAAGAGCGTGACGGAGGGGCGTTCCCGGGGCAATTTTCTTGATTTTTTCTATCAGTTCACTCCTTTCCACTCTTCATACCTCCGATGAATTTTAAGAGTTGCTTTACATCTTTTATACCATTTCTTCCTTCCGGTGCAACTATCCTCATGAAGGATGATTTTTTCGCCCTCTCGATTCTTTTCTCCATAGAAGAAACTGAGCGCACGGTTCCGTCAAGACCTATCTCACCGAAGAAAGCTACACCTTCGGGTATTGAAGTATCTGTATAAGATGAAATCAGAGCCGCTGCGATCGCCAGATCGACGCCAGTATCTTCTATCTGCAGTCCTCCCGCAACGTTCATATAGAGATCTAGGCTGTCAAGAGGAATTCCCGCTCTTTTTGTCAGCACCGCGGTCACAAGAAGAAGCCTTTCAAGAGGTATCCCCGAGGCGAGTCTCCTTGGTGTACCATAAACGGGTTTTGAAACTAATGCCTGCACCTCTATCAACATAGCTCGAGAACCCTCATAGATTGCCGAAACGACATTTCCGGGGGCGCTAATGTAGTCCTCAACAAACAGACTGCTGATGTCGGGAACTTCTTTGAGACCCTCCGAAGTCATTTCGAAGACGGCAATTTCGTCTGAAGGCCCAAATCTGTTCTTAATGGTTCTCAAGAATCTGAAGCCGGTTTTACTAGATTCGAAGTACAAAACCGTATCTACAACATGCTCCACAAGTTTTGGGCCGGCGATTTGACCTCCCTTTGTAATGTGTGACACAATCAGGACGGGAATGTCAGAGGATTTTGCAAGAGAAACCAACATGTTAGCGCACTCCCTGACCTGCACTACAGAACCAGGCAAAGAAGGTACAGAAGACATCTTTATTGTCTGCAGCGAGTCGACGACGATCATGCCGTACTTTTCAATGGCCAAAGATCCCAGGAAGTCTATCTCGGTAGCCGATACTACTTCTATCTGCTCCTTCCTTTGGATTTTGAGCCTCTCCGCTCTCAATCTTAGCTGACGCGCAGATTCCTCTGCCGATATATACAGGACGGGCTTTTCTCCGGCGATCAGCGCCGAGAGCTGGAGCATGAGTGTCGATTTGCCTATACCAGGTTCTCCGCTGATCAGAACCGCGCTTCCCGGAACGACTCCACCTCCAAGTGATCTATTGAGCTCTTCAATTTTCGTGTCAATTCGAGATGATTCGGTCGTGTCAACTTGCGAAAGCGGTCTTACTTCTATATCTGCAACAGAAATGTTTTCGTCCTTGTCTCCTTCGCTAACAAACGATATGGCAGTGTTCCACTCATGGCATGAAGGGCAACGACCAAACCAAGCGGGCGATTCATAGCCGCACACATCGCAGACATAGCTTCTTTTCTTCTTCATCTAGAACGACTCCGTAATATACGGAGATACACCTCCGTTAGTATTTTAAAAAAGGGGGCCACTAGTGCCCCCCGAAACCTCGCCAATCAATGAATCTAGGTGATGGCCTTCACTTCAGTCTTCTCGTCTTTTTTCTTCTTGAAGATCAGAACCCTATTGTCAACTTCGGCCGTAATCAGATCACCGTCCTGAAATCTCCCTCTAAGCAGTTCTTCGGAAAGAGGGTCTTCAACATACTTCTGTATGGCTCTTTTTAGAGGCCTGGCACCATACACGGGATTGAATCCTTCTTCAACGAGGAACTCCTGGGCGGCCTCTGAGAGTATCAGCTTCAGATGCTTCTCATTCAGTCTCTTTCTCATGTCGTTCATGAGAATATCGATGATCGTCTTTATTTGATCCTTCGTGAGCTGATGGAAAACCACAACTTCATCGAGCCTGTTCAGAAATTCCGGCCTGAAAGTACGTTTTACCTCCTCTAGAACGGAGGTCTTCATCGCTTCGTATTCTTTTTCTTCGTGACTCGACTCTACAAATCCGATTGATGACTTTGTCTTGTTTATGAACTCCCCGCCCAGGTTGCTTGTCATTATGACTATGGTGTTTCTGAAGTCTACCTGTCTCCCCTGGGAATCGGTGAGCCGTCCGTCGTCCATTATCTGAAGCAAAATATTGAAGATATCAGGATGAGCCTTTTCAATCTCATCGAACAGGATTACTGAAAACGGCCTCTTCCTGATTCTCTCAGTCAACGTACCGCCTTCATCATAACCGACATAACCTGGTGGAGCTCCAATTAGTCTGGAGACCGAGAATCTCTCCATGTATTCCGACATATCAAATCTCACGAGGGCCTTATCATCGCCAAAGAGATATTCCGCAAGGGCCTTCGCCAACTCGGTCTTTCCGACCCCCGTCGGTCCGAGGAACAAAAAGGTACCAATCGGTCTCCGGGGATCCTTTAGCCCGCTTCTTGCACGCCTTATCGACTTGGCAACTGCGGAGATGGCCTCATCTTGAGATACAATTCTCTCATGAAGAGCGTTCTCAAGAGTAAGCAGCTTTTCGCTGTCAGTTTCCTCGAGCTTCCTAAGCGGAATTCCGGTCCAGTTGGAAACTATTTCGGCAACTTCGTCATCATCGAGCGTGACGATCTCAGAGTCCACTCTGTTCCTCCAATCGTTGTACCCATCTCTATACTTTTGCTGTATTAAACGCTCCTTTTCTTTGAGTTGAGCGGCCTTTTCATACTCCTGATCGGCTGCAGCAGTTTCTCTCTTGATTTTGAGAGACTCAATATCACCCTGCATTTTCTTAAGCTCATCCGGTATAGTGAGCTTCTTCAACCGAGCTCTGGAGCCGGCCTCATCAATGATATCTATGGCCTTGTCCGGCAGGAATCTATCAGACACATATCTGTGCGATAGAGTCACCGCTGCCTCTAAGCCCTTTTCCGTATAGTGCACTTTGTGGTGGAGCTCATATTTATGTCTAATCCCTTTCAGAATCTCCACAGACTCTTCTGGAGTAGGTTCAGTCACATATATCTTCTGAAATCTTCTCTCCAGTGCGGCATCCTTTTCTATGTACTTTCTGTATTCATCGGGAGTGGTTGAACCTATGCACCTTATTTCTCCGCTCGCAAGAGCCGGTTTCAGAATATTAGCAGCATCTACCGCACCTTCTGCAGAGCCTGCTCCAACAATCGTGTGAACCTCATCGATAAAGAGAATTATGTTTCCATTTGTCTTGACCACGTGAATCAGTTTCTTCAGTCTCTTCTCAAATTCACCTCTATACTTAGTTCCGGCTATGAGAGAAGCAACGTCAAGAGCGAATATTACCTTATTCTTAAGCGTTTCAGGAACCTCTTCATCTACGATCATCTGCGCCAGGCCTTCAACAATAGCGGTCTTCCCAACACCGGGCTCACCGATCAAGACAGGGTTGTTCTTCTTTCTCCTTGACAGAACCTCCATCAATCTCTGCCTTTCAATCTCCCTGCCAACTATCGGATCAAGTTTACCCGCCTTTGCCATGGCAGTGAGATCGATGCCAAAACCTTCAAGTTGCTTAATGGCGGGGCCCATTGTAGAGCTCTGTTGAACAAAAACATTCTCGGGCTGTTCTCCACCTTCTTCCCAGTCCCCTGTTATGTTCTCAATGATCTCCCTTCTCAGCTGAGATAAGTTGACTCCCATCTGTTTCAATATGTGGGCAGCTATGCCCTCTCCTTCGCGAACGATTCCGAGCATTATGTGTTCTACATCAATCTTGTCTTGCCCCAGCATCTTAGATTCATCATTTGCGAGCTCAATGACTCTACGTGCTCTGGGAGTCATTTGCGGGGCACCTACTACAGATTGATGAACGTTTGTCCCAACCATCGAAGTGACTTCTCTGGAGATTCTCTCGTATGTAATCGAGTAGTTTCTCAGAATCCTAGTTGTTAGCTCATTTTCTACTTTAATGATCGCCAGAAGGAGGTGTTCAGTTCCAACATAAGGGTGGCCGAGACTTCTCGCCTCGTCCTGGGCTGTCACGAAGACCTGCGCAGCACCTTCAGAAAACTTGTCGAAGTACATTTCAGTCACCTCCCATTTTGATTTTTCTTATGAAACAAAACCCGCAACGACTTCCTGATATCAGTTTGAACTTTCTCTTCAGATTGTTTTCCATCTATCCGAACAAACCTCTCACGATTCTCTACCATCAGTTTCTCATATCCTTCTCTCACTCTTTCGAAGAAATCAAAATTCTCCATCTCTATTTTATCATTTTTCTTTTCTTTTCTCATCCGAGAAATAGCTACATCGGTCGGTACATCAATGTAAAAGGTAATATCGGGAACTGTTCCCCCTACCGCAAATGCGTTCATAGCTTGAACTATCTCTCTACCCAGTCGTCTACCCACTCCCTGATAGGCAACCGATGAATCCATGAATCTATCAGCAATCACCGTTTTGCCTTTCTCAAGCTCGGGCCTTATGACCTCCCTAACTATCTGCGCACGTGCCGCCATAAAGAGTAGAAGCTCAGACTCAGAGAACAAATGATACTCCTTATGGAGAAGTATGTCCCTTATCTCTTCACCGGCCTTTGTTCCTCCGGGTTCCCTGACAATTATGAATTCTACATCTAATTGACTCAAATACTCCGCTAAAAGTTTTATCTGAGTCGTCTTACCGCATCCATCAATTCCTTCTACACTGATGAACATAACTTCACCTCATCCTTATGGGTGGTTCTACAACGATTTCAGAAGATGAACTCTTTCTACCACTCACTAATACCAACTGTGCCTGTCCTTCCATTGACCCATGTGCGAAACGCATTTTATGGATTCCAAGCTTAAAATCCTCAAGCAGGCGGACCCACTTCGTTAGATCCCTCGGATGGAGTAAAAAGAAAAAAGCTCCTCTATTTTTGAGCAACTTACTTGTTGCGGAAGCGAAGACCATAGCCAGTTCAGGGTCGATTCTCCTCGCCCTATTTCTTTTACCATCGGGACTCTCTACACCGGAATGAAGAAAATGAGGAGGATTCGAGACTACCATATCGAAGACCTCTCCCCTGTTGTTTGCCGCATAATCGTCTATGTCGCAGTTCACAAATCTTGTGAGATTTTCAACTCCGTTCAGTGAAGCATTCTTTGTCGCAACAGCGTGCAATTCTCTATCAACTTCGACTCCCGTCACTTCAAGTCCGAAGTTTTTTGCCAAATATATGGAAATCACGCCACTGCCTGCACCCAGTTCAAGCGCTCTTCTCGAACCTTTGGGGGGTTCGACGAACCAGGATAGCAAAACCGTCCCATGGTTTATGCGCGCGTGTCTAGAAGAGAAATCGAATTCAAAAGCCTCTAGAACGTAAGGATCAAAATCGCGAAACTTCTTTCCCATTTCAAAATACCTTTATTGCCGACTTCTCATCCGAAACAATCTCGATCGATCCTTCGAGATCCTTCTGCAGACTCAGCCTTGAAAGGTCTCTGAGCTCTATCTTGACATCTCCGGTCAAATTGGGTTCTTCGATATGGATAGATGATGCACCGGAAACGGAGATTTCAGTTTCTATCAAGGCACCTCTTGTCTGCAACAGATGAGATGTCTTTCGAACAAACAAACCTTCAGCTTCGAAAAGCGATTCATACGCTTCAAGTCTCGAATCTACTATCTCGAGAGAATGGAATCGTAAAGAGCTTCTAGAAAGCAAAACCCTACCCAAACCACTCAGAACCAGACTGCTTCCCGAAAAATCGCTTTGATGAACCAGCAGCTCTCTAACGTTCTCGATCTCCATATCTCCGCTGAACTGGCTGTTGTATATTTGAACCGTTCTGGCTCCGCTAATCTTCAGGTCTCCTGACAGCGTGCAATCCTCAAACACCGCAACGGCAGCATTTTCAATCGATACAGTGGAATTATTGAAATCAACGCTCCTGGCAATAAGAACTCCGTTATTTGTTACCTCAATTGTTCCCGAGGAACCACCGGGATTCACTTTTATTCTATCCTTCCAGCCTTCCAGATCAAGAACACCGCTAACTAGAAGAGTGTTTCCTCGGGGAATCGTCAGAGACGTGCCCGATTCAACTCTCATGACGGTGTTTTCTCGAACGACGATGTTTCCGTAAAATCTGTAGGAATTGCCGCCGACTAGCAGCGCATCCATTCCGAGAAAAGACGATATGAACTCCGTGCTAAATCTCCTAAACAGACTTTCCTTTGCAAAAACCGGAACTGAAGGCAGCAGTTTCTCATTATCAGAGTCCACAACAATTCGGTAAAGATCGCCTTTTTCAGAAATGCTGTCCTTTGCGATTATTGATGACTCCTCTTCCGAACTGTGGGTAGACAGAGTTATCCATTCGCCATCAATGTATCTCTGAAGTTCAACCATGCCCTTTGGCGTCGTCCATCTTGCGTTCCTAATAGTGCCTTCCTCGATGTACAGTTCAGGAATTTCAACCGAGGTCTTTCGGACTGTTTTCAGCTCCCTCTTTAACTCGGTCACGTTTCCCGATGAATCGGCGACCCGAACAACAAGTGTATTTATACCCTCGGGAAGGGGTATCTCAGGAATCAACCTGTTTCCATCAAAAAGCAGAAGAATGTTACTCTCCTCAAGGAAGGCCTTTATAGAAAGATCGTTTGTTCTATCCCAGTCATCGACGACAGTAATATCGACTGCGCCATTCGTAAAAGGAAGCACAGAAGTAAGCTCTACTTCGGGGGCAAAATCCTCCGAAAGCTTGAGATCAAGAATTGAGGGGTCGGATCTTAGATTGCCAGCCACCGAAAAGGCCTGAATAACATAGTGGGCATCCCGATCAACGGGAAATGAGAATGTTCCTTGGGTCGAGCTGTGCAAGACGTTGTTGACAAGAATGCGATAGTCAGTGACCGAATCGGAACTATCGCTTCGAAGAGACAGTTTGAGCTCACCTTGAGAAAGGCTCCAAGTGAGATCAGGTGCATCGGGAGGATTCAGATTTATAATTACTTCTTTGGAAACCGGGGTGCTTAAGAATCTCTTACCATCGACCAAAGTGACAAAAATCGTGTGGCTCCCCGCCTCCTTCAGATCTAAAGAAATCTCTGTTCCTTTGATTCTAATTCCATCACTTCCGTCGACTGGAGGGCGATCCAAAGTGATAAGGAATTCCGGAAGACTAAGCCCGTCTTCGGAAATCTCCAGCCTCAAATTACAGGTTGAACCTTCACAGTCAATCTGCTTTATCGAGACCGCGTAATTTGTGCTGTTACTACAAGAAATCAACATGAGAAGCATAGCGAAAATCAAGACTCTCCAGGCAATCCTCTTAATCTCTTTCACTCTCCCATCTAAAGAAGAATAACATATCTTGATCAAACTGACTCTCTGGCATTGTTCGGAGAGTCAAAAAAAGATAAAATGAAGATCATTGGACATCGTCAACTGGGAGGTGCTCAAAGTGAAAGTCATTGCGGTTTTTGCAAGTACGTTGAATGGAAAGATCTCATTATCAGAAGACGATAAGACAGAGTGGACATCGAGAGAAGACAAAAGGTACTTCAAATCCCTGACCTCAAGTGTCGGCATAGTGATAATGGGGAGGAAGACCCACGAAGCTATCGGGAGGGCCCTTCCTGACAGGCTCAACATCGTATTGACGAGAAATCCAGACTATTATAGACCATCCGAAAACCTCATCTTCACATCCTCAACCCCAAAAGAACTTCTCGAAGATTTGGAGAGAAAGGGGCACGATGAGGTGTGCTTGATTGGCGGCGCCGAGACTTTCGATCACTTTGCGGATTTGGGCCTGGTCAATGAACTCCACATTACTTTTGAACCGATTATAAGAACGGGCATCGCCGGGTTGGGAGAAACTATGGAACGCGACCTAGATCTCAGCCTAAAGGAGTTTCGAAAACTCGGGGAAGCAATTCTAACCGTATACGAAGTCAAATAATTGGAGCGGGCGACGGGACTCGAACCCGCGACCCTCAGCTTGGGAAGCTGATGCTCTACCAACTGAGCTACACCCGCATTCATGGAGATTCTATCACCCCGAGGAAACGCTTGTCAATCGGAAACGCTTGTCAATCTGGACTTACGAATTAGCCGAGCACCGAATTCAAGTCGTGTTCAGCTCTTCAAGAGAGTTCTCAACCAGATCTCTAGCAGAAGGTAAATCGACGGTCGAAATCAGACCAACTGCGCCAAATATGTAATTTCTGTCCCGGAATAATCTTACACTGGATTTAGGCAACAACTCTTTTTCGTGTTTCGCGGAGAGAGTCCGTACGATCTTCATAATCTTCGAAGAGAATTTCGATCTACTAAGGATTCCTCCGGTGCCGATCACCGATTTCACGGCGGTCAGATCCTTCCCATAAGCAACTTCGGTTCTACCAGTCGGACCATAGAGCTGTTTTATGGTTCCAGCGTGTCTTCGGATAGAGGTCTCGAAACAGTATGCGGCCAACTTCAAGGAGAAAGCCTCATCACGGTCATTCTTTGGATAAGGAGTTAGGTTTCGAAGGATGTTCTCAAGGTCGGGAAACTCTTTCCCCAGTTCATCTCTTCCGATTTGCTCTATTACATGACTGGCGTTTACATAGATTCCAAGATCACCTTCAACCGTTCTCTTTGATCTTGGCTCGGGAGCCAGCAAGATCGACGCTATTTCGGGATCTCCGTCTGTAACGGAATCGACATCGGTGGTTGCTCCCCCGATATCTACCACAATAACGTCGTCATTGACTTGGGAAAAGAGTTCCGTCGCCAGCATGACGGCCGCGGGAGTCGGTATTATCGGTTTGTCAATGACTGAATAGACCTTTTCCATCCCGGGACCATTGACGATATTTTTGGAGAAGACTTCACGAATCACTTGTCTCGTTGGTTCGACGTTTAGCTCGTCTATTCGCGGATAAACATTGTCGACAATATGGACGTCTCTCCCGTTAGTCGAGATTATTTCTAGAACGTCATCGGCAGCAGCAACATTCCCAGCGAATATTATTGGAATATTCTGATCGAGATCTCTAAGAATCTCGGCGTTATGTACCACAGTCTCTTTTTCTCCGTAATCGACCCCACCTGCAAGAAGTATGAGCTTTGGATTGGCTGCCTCAATCTTCTTTAGATCTCTCTCACTCAATTTGCCGGCTGTTACCAGCTTTATCACTCCGCCAGCTCCCAGGGCAGCTTCTCTTGCCGCCTTTACGGTCATGTCGTACACCAGTCCATGAACCGTCATTCTCAAACCGCCGGCCGCGCTTGAAGAAGCCAGGAAGACACTCCATTCGAGGTTGTCGCAGCCCAGAGATCTCTTCAGGTTTCTCAAAGCATTGTCAATGCCGATTGTGACATCGTTCTCATTTACGGTCGTATAGGACTCACCCTGTCCCACAAATCTCATCGATCCAGAAGCGTCACATGAAAAAGCAGAGAGCACCGTAGTGGTGCTCCCGATTTCTGCAGTCAAGAACTCGACTTTCATCTACTCTCCAAAAGCTCCCTGACAATCTTGTTGACGAGTTTCCCATCCACTCTCCCCTTCAATCTAACCATCAGTTCTCTCATAACCTTTCCCAAATCGGAGGGGTTGTTTGCCTTCAAATCCTCGATTGTCTTTAGTGCTACTGCTCTTATTTCATCAGGACTCATTTCTTCGGGAAGATAACTCTTAAGTATTTCGAGCTCTTCGGATTCACTTTGTACTAAATCGTCTCTTTCAGCCTTTCTGTACGCTTCGATGGACTCTTCACGTTTTTTCGCCTCTTTTCTTACAAGGCCAATCACAATCTCATCCGTTAGCTCACCCGATCTAGCTTCTTCAGAAGATGCAAGATACATCTTTACCGACGAGATCACGCTTCTCAGTGTATTGGTCTTGAGAGAGTCTCTTGCCTTCATTGCTTCTTTCATATCCTGCTGAATGCGATCATAAAGAGTCATCAAATCACCTCTACTGTTCATCGCTTATCTCTAATGCTTCTTCTTCCTCAAAGGAGATAGGTCTTACAAGTGGAAAGGGGATTATATCCCTGATCGATGGGGAATCAGTAACCAGCATAATTATCCTGTCCCAACCTACTCCAAGCCCACCCGTAGGGGGCATACCGTATTCGAGGGCTCTGATAAAGTCATGATCCATCATTTGAGCTTCCTCATCACCTATATCCCTTAAACCCGCCTGATGGAGGAAACGGTTGTACTGCTCTATAGGATCATTCAACTCACTGAAAGCATTAGCCATTTCCATCGAGCTTATTATCAGTTCAAATCTCTCTGTAACTCTTGAGTCTTCTCTGTGCACCTTTGAAAGCGGAGAAATAATTACCGGGTGTTCGGTAACAAAGGTGGGATTCACAAGATTATGCTCAACCAAATCCCACAATTTTTCGATTAAATGGCCTCTCTCTTTAATCTCCGGTTCTGTGTTGTGTTTCTTAAGGACGGCCATCATTCTATCATCTGAGTCCTCCAGGATATCAACGCCTAGATTCTCCTTGATAAAATCTGCCATCTTCACTCTGCGCCAAGGCCTTGAAAAATCGATCTCTTTACCCTGGTATGAAATAATCTCCGAGCCAGTGATCTCACGGACCACGAAATTTATCATCTCTTCGGTGATGTTCATTATGTCGTTGTAGTCCGCGTAAGCCCAGTACAATTCCATCATCGTAAACTCAGGATGATGCTTGTATGAGACACCTTCGTTTCGGAAGTTCTTCCCGATTTCAAAGATTCTCTCAAATCCTCCGACCAGATACCTTTTGAGGAAGAGCTCTTCCGCTATCCTCAAGTACATATCCGACTCGAAGACGTTGATATGAGTCTTGAATGGCCTCGCTGACGCACCCCCGGTCAAATAATGGAGCATTGGAGTGTCCACTTCAACAAAATCCTTGGACTGAAGAAATTCTCTGACCAGCCGGAACACCTCGGAACGAATCTTGAATCTCTTCAGCGCGTCGTCACTTGAAAGCATCTCTACGTATCTTTGCCTGTAGATTATCTCCTTGTCCTTGACGCCGTGCCACTTCTCCGGCATCATCCTGATAGACTTGGAGAGTATTTCGAACTCCTTAACAAAAACGGATATCTCTCCCGTGTGGGTCTTGAAGGGAAATCCCTTTACGCCGACAAAATCACCAATATTAACGTATTTCTTGAAAACCTCGAAGCTCTCCGCTCCCACTCCGTCAAGCCTGATGTATGCCTGGATTCTGTCAGAGTTATCCCTCAAGACAAAGAAGCTCGATTTTCCGTGATTTCTCAAGGCGACAACTCTGCCGGCCGTACTAAGAACTGTATCTTCCTTCGTTTCCGAATTTTGAAGATAGGCGAACTCGCTCTTGATCTGAGCTGCCCAGTGCGTCTTATCAAAGCTGTACGGGTAAGGTTCAATACCCTCCTGACGCATCTGATTTATCTCTTCGATTCTCTGTCTACGTGTTTCTTCACTCATTAGATATCCCCATCACTTTCCGATGGTAAGAATCTTGTATTTCGCCCAACCCGCAGGAGTCTTCACCCTTACCACCTCATTGACTTTGTGCGTCAACACTCCGCGCCCAATAGGAGAATCGGAAGAGATCTTCCCTTCAAATATGTTTGCTTCCTGAGCATTAACGATTCTGAATTGAGATTTTTCATTCGTATCTATATTCAGTAACTCCACAACATAACCCAACTTCACAGTGCTGAGGTCGCCGTCGTCCTCAATGATCTCGGCATTGTTGAGAATCTCTTCCAGCTGTTTTATTCTGCTGTCGATTCTTCCCTGCTCATTCTTGGCCTCATCGTATTCGCTGTTTTCGCTGAGATCGCCCAGTTCCCTTGCTTCCTTAATCCTTTCAGCAATATCGTACATTAGCTTTTTCCTGAGGCTTTCCAGTTCCTCTTTCATTCCGTTGAAGCCTTCTTGCGTAAGGTAGATCACTTTCTTCTTCACGACCTGGACCCCTCCATTCAACGATTTCTGTCGTCTCTGAGTTCCTCAATTATATCCATGAAATGGTCTAAATCTCTAAATTCCTTGTAAACAGATGCGAATCTAACATACGCAACCCTGTCCAGAGACTTGAGTTTAGTCATCACCATCTCACCAATCTCGCTTGAAACAACTTCATGTTTCCCGGACTTCACGACTTCGTTTTCAACGGAATCAACGATTTCATTAACTATATCAACAGATATTGGTCTCTTCTCACAGGCTCTTAGCAGTCCATTCAAGAGTTTCTCCCTGCTGAACTTCTCTCTCCGTCCGTCTTTCTTCACCACCAAAAAGGGAAGTCTTTCATATCTCTCGTATGTCGTGAATCTAGCACCACATTTCTCACACTCTCTTCTTCTCCGAATCGAAGTGTTTTCATCGGTTGGTCTTGAATCCAGGACTCTCGTAGAATCTCCACCACAAAATGGACATTTCATTTATTTATCTCCTAGCTCTTCGGCCAACGCCATTAGTTTTTTCAACCTATTATATACTGCTGACTTGCTCATCGGTGGATTCATGATTTCGCCGAGCTCTCTCAAATTGAGATCCTCGTTCTCCAGACGTAGAATGGCAACCTGTTGAAGGTCCTCTTCCAGATTTTCTATTCCTAGCTTCCTGTCGACAATTCTGATGGCCTTGACGTGTTTTGCCATGGCCTGTCCGGACTTATTTGCATTTGCTGTCAAGAAGTTCAGGGTTCTACTAACATCACTCCTGATCTTTCTCACTTCTATAGCGCTGGAAAGCCTTGTGACGGTCTTCTTTCCACCCATCAGGGAAAGTAGCTCGATGATATCCATCGAGGACTTCACATATGCTTTGAATTTGTCCCTGACCTTCACCACACCGACTTTTATGTTGAAGTTCTCAGAAACATACTGTTTCACCGAATTCACAAATGCTTCGGTTGTATCGAGAGTAATCTCAAGATGATACTCCTTAGAAGGATCGACTACCGATCCACCGGCCAGATAAAGGCCTCTAAGAAAGGCTCCGAAATAGACCGGATCCTCCCTGACAGGTCGTGGAATCGAATCATCTCGGACAGATATTCCATTCCTTCGAAGAAATTCTTCAACTTCTCCATAGAGATAACTCAGTTCTCCGCCGCGTTTCCTATCTAATCTGACTTCTTCGATTACCTGGGTTTCAAAAATTGGAATAGAAAGTCTCTTTGAAACCTGAAACAGCCTCTTCAAACTTGTAATTGACGTGAGAGGAATCACCAAGAATGAGGTGTTCCCCCTTAATCTCAAAGTTCCCCTTGATTTAACGAAGCCAAGATACTCTGCTCTACATTCTGCCTGATCATCGAGCGGAAGATGACATAACTCTTCTTTGAGTTTGTCGGCATAGCTCAAATTCCTTCCTCTCCCAACAAGCCTAATTCATGAAGAATCGAAATTATTCCGGCTCGAGAGTGCCTAAGTACGGGGCGTCTTCTTCCATTATCTATAAACTCGGTAGTCGCTCCGGTTATTACCTTAACCCTCCCATCCGAAATCATGTCATTTTCGACCGGACGTGAGCCTTTCTCTTCATAACTGCTCAAAACCGACGATGCAACGCCCCCGATCTCCGTCCAGAAAATAAGATCGAATTCTACCCCACAATAACTCTCTGCGATTTGTACGTGCTTTGCCAGTGAAAAATCATCCGTTTCACCCGGTTGAGTCATGATGTTACAAACATAGATCTTTCTCGCTTGAGATCTCTTCAGCGCCTCCTTTACACCGGAAACAAGGAAGTTAGGTACAACGCTTGTAAAGAGACTACCGGGACCGATAATTATCGTATCTGCCGAAACCAACGAGTCGCTCACCTCTGGAAGAGCTTCGCACGCTCTGTCAAGAGAGACTTTTTTAAGCCTCTTTCCAGCTGCCGATACTCGGGATTCTCCCTTGACAATTGTCCCATCGTCAAGCTCACCCACGAGACTAACGAGATCCTCCGCCACGGGCAGGACAATGCCTTTGATCTTAAGCATTCTGGAAGCAGTCAAAACTGCCTCGGAAAAACCTCCACACATCTCCATGAGACCAGCGATAATTATGTTTCCGAGCGAATGACCGTTCATCGCCGGGGCATTGAACCTGTGAGAAAACACTTTCGTCAACAGTTCTTCATCATCGGCTAGCGCGATAATATTGTTTCTTACATCACCGGGCGGAGGCATTCCTAAAGCCTCTCTCAATATTCCGGAACTTCCCCCGTCATCTGTTACAGCCACAATCAGAGTAAGAGAAGTAACGAAATCCTTTATCACTCGAGCGAAAGTCGATAGCCCGGTCCCACCTCCGACAAGAACTATCTTGCTCATCCTAAACTCTTCCTCTCACATTTATCCCTGTAACGTTCAGATCGACACCCTTCACATTCTCGAATCTTCCGAGATATCTCTTTAGAATATCCTGGAAGATTCTGGTGTTGCCACTTACGTAATAATCAACCGTCGAAGGTTCAGGCGACAAAATCGTAGCCCAGTCAGCTACGTCCCTCACAATATACTCGGATGGATCGACAACCTTGGTTTTTGAAGGCAAAAACCTCTCAATCGAGTTTTTTATGAAAGGGTAGTGAGTGCATCCGAGAATCATGAAGTCTGGCTCAATCTCAGCAAAGTCATTCAAATAATACTTGACGATCGAGTCGACAATCTCACCTTCCCAGATACCCTCTTCGATCAACGGCACGAAGAGTGGGCAAGCTTTTTGAACTATCTTACTGAAGCTTTCATAGCGAAATAACTTTCTGAGGTAAAGAGACTTCTTTACCGTGTTTTCAGTTGCGATTATGGCCACCGTTGAATTATCGGGAGCCGACTCGCCGATTCTTCTAACTGTAGGATCAATTATGCTGAAGTATGGAACACCGAGCTCCGCTTTATCACTTTGCGTAAGTATCGAATCAGAAGTGTTACAGGCCGTCACTATTGCATCGACATTTAATTGAGCAAAGAGGTCGAATATTTCTCTTACATATCTTCTTAGCGTCTCTACTGGCTTTGAGCCGTAAGGAACTCTGGCAGTATCGGCAAAATAATGAAAACTCACTCCTTCGGGTAACGTCTCCACGAGCCTTTTAAGAACAGTGAGGCCACCTATTCCGGAATCAAAAACTCCAATTCTTAATCTACTTCTCAACCTCGTCACGTCCCTGGAAGTATTCTGAAAGAACCTCTTCGTATTTCGCCTTTAGCCTAAGCAGTTCATTCTGACTTCTCACAAGGTCGTGTGCAAGGTTGACAGAAATCCCGACCAGTATTTTTTCATAGCCGATTTCCTCTTCATTATTCTTCAGTGAATCATATAGCTCGCCTATCTTTGAAAAAACTTGATCCACGAGTTCTTGCGGATCACTAGTAAGAAAAGTGTACTTCCTTCCTCCTAGATCTAGAGAGACTGAACGCTTCATAGCTGGACTCCTTATACTTTTTTACTGTCTTCAACGAGGCTGCCTCTGACTCTTTTTATCAGTGAAGAGATTGTTCTTGATTCACTCTCAAGGCGGAGCTCAAGCTCCCGGATTCTTAACTCAGATTCTTCGACTTTTTTCTGTGACGTCTCGAGTTGATTCCAGAGCTGTTCGTTTTCCTTTCTAAGTCGGGTGAATTCCTCCACCATTTTGTCCACAACAAGTTCGAGCTCCTGATAACGTTCCAAGAACTACACCCCCTATTGTGAGATTATAACACCTTGAAGAAGAAGAAAAGTAGTAGCCGCCCACGAAGGGGCGGCCATCATTTCGTAGTTGTCAAGCGTGACTTTCAGCTATTGCAACCAGCTGTACAAAGCTTTCTTGAAGGCTTGCGCCCCCAACTAAACCACCGTCAATGTTCTCCATTGAAATGAGTGATTCGAAGTTTTCTGGCTTGATACTTCCACCATAGAGAATCCGAACACTCTCTGACAAATCAACGCCATAAAGAGACGCAATTAGATCTCTGATAAACTTCATCGCTTCATCGGCCTGCTCTGGCGAAGCAACCACGCCAGTTCCTATTGCCCAAACTGGCTCATAAGCGATTATTATGCGCTCTAGATCGCTCTTTCCAAGACCGGAAAAGCCCTTTCTAATCTGGGTTTCCAGTACCTCCTTCATTCTGCCGGCTTCTCTTTCTTCAAGAGTCTCACCAACACAGAAAATCGGTGTGAGGCCATGCTTCAAGACTGACTTGATCTTCTCACCAGTCAGCTCGCATGTTTCGCCGAAAATGTGCCTGCGCTCAGAGTGACCAACCAGAACATATTCAACAGCAAGATCTGACAGCATCGATGCAGAGATCTCTCCTGTGAAGGCTCCGCTGTCGGCTGGATAGATATTCTGTACTCCGAATTTGATCGAAGTGTCCTTTAGAATATCGGCCACCCCTGCAACCGAGAGACTTGTTGGAAAGACAACGACATCTACCGCATTTTCATTACCGATTGACGATGCGAGGAAGCCTGCAAACATTCGAGCTTCATTAGGCGACTTGTTCATCTTCCAGTTTCCCGCGACCATCAATCTACGTTTTTTTTTACCACCCTCAATCGAAAGGCTTTTTATCCCGGGCATTTCCTTACCTTCGAGCATCTCTAGCGATGCGCCGCCCCCCGTCGAAACATGGGAGACCTTTTCAGCAAGCCCAAACTTGTTTATAGCGGCCGCACTATCCCCGCCGCCAATTATCGTAACCGCATCATTGAGCGAGGCCAGCGTTCTCGCAATCGACTCCGTTCCCTTAGCGAAGTCGTCGATCTCGAAGACTCCCATGGGTCCATTCCAAACGACTGTTTTAGCATCGCTCAGTTTCTTATTAAAAAGATCTATTGTTGATGGACCTATGTCAAGCCCCTTCCAACCAGCAGGGACGCCTTCTTCAAGATCAACTACTTTCGATTCACTACCGGCTGCAATCTCCTTTGCGATCACCGTGTCGACGGGAAGGACAAATTCAACATTCTTTTGCCTTGCCTTCTGAAGAATCTCTCTTGCAAGATCGATTTTGTCTTCTTCTACGAGAGAGTCTCCAACACTCTTTCCCTGGGCCTTTAGGAACGTGAACATCATTGCGCCCCCGATTAGGATCCTATCTGCCTTCTCCAGAAGATTGGTGATCACTCCAATTTTGTCTGAGACTTTCGCTCCTCCAAGAATGACCACGTAGGGGTGTTCGGGATTCTCAATTGCCATCCCAAGCATTTCTATCTCTTTTTGCATGAGGAACCCGGGCACACTGGTCAAATAACGAGCAACTCCCACGTTTGAGGCGTGGCTTCTATGAGCAGTGCCGAAAGCATCGTTGACGTGAATATCTGCAATAGATGAGAGTCTCCTCGAAAAGTCCGGATCGTTCTTCTCTTCTTCAGAGTAGAATCTGACATTCTCCAGAAGAAGAATGTCACCATTGTTCATTTTTGAAACGGCCTTCTCAACCTCTTCTCCTATACAGTCCGGGACGAAAGTAACGGGTTTACCGATCAGTGACTGAAGCCTCTCGGCGACTTTTTCGAGAGAGTACTTCGGATCTCTCTTCCCTTTGGGTCTACCCAGATGAGAAACGAGAATCGCCTTGCCCCCTCTTTCGATAATCTCATTGATAGTAGGCAATGCCGCGACGATTCTGGTATCGTCACTCACCTCACCCGTCTCTTTATCTAGAGGTACGTTAAAATCAACTCTTACAAGAACCCTTTTCCCAGCCAGATCGATATCCTTAAGAGTCAATGTCTTAGACATTTCTTAAGCCTCCTCTCCTCAATAAAACGGGGCCTCGGGGCCCCGTCGACAAAACTCAGAGTTACATTTCCATCATTTTCTTCGCAAGATCAACAACTCTGCACGAGTAACCGTACTCGTTGTCATACCACGAACAAACCTTTACAAGGTTACCCATTACGGCCGTCAGTTTACTATCGAATATCGCGGAAACAGTCGTTCCAACTATGTCAGAAGAGACAAGCTCCTCTTCGGTGAATTCAACTATTCCTTTCAGTTCGTTTTCTGCAGCTTTCTTCACAAGTTCATTTACTTCTTCAGCTGTAGTGTCCTTTTTGAGAACGACCGTCAGATCGGTTATTGAACCATCGGTAACGGGAACTCTCATCGCTATTCCATCGAGTTTACCTTTTAATTCTGGGATAACCACCCCTACAGCCTTGGCTGCACCGGTTGATGTAGGAATTGTGTTGGCAGCGGCCGTCCTGGCTCTTCTTAAATCACTGTGAGGAAGATCTAGAATTCTCTGGTCATTGGTATATGCGTGTACAGTCGTAAGATAGCCCTTCTCAATTCCAAAATTGTCGTTCAGAATCTTTATTATCGGTGCTATTGAATTAGTTGTACAGGAAGCATTGGAAACAATCTTCATCTCTGGTTTAAGAACCTCATCATTGACACCGAGCACGATTGTGGCATCCACTTCGCCCTTTGCGGGGGCAGTAATCAAGACCTTCTTCGCTCCAGCATCAATATGAGGCATGGTCTTCTCTCTGCTTCTGAAAACCCCTGTTGCTTCTATGACGAGCTCGACGCCAAGATCCTTCCAGGGAAGATTTGCAGGATTCTTTTCGGCGAATACTTTCACTTCTTTTCCGTTAACTAATATGGCTCCTTCCTTAGCTTCTACTGAGCCCTTGAACCTTCCATGAACAGAGTCGTATTTAAGAAGATGAGCAAGAGTAGCGGCATCTGTCAAGTCGTTGATCGCAACAACGTCGAACTCCCCGCGCTTCACCATCTCTCTAAAGACAAGTCTTCCGATTCTTCCAAAACCATTGATCCCTACTTTGTGCATTCGTTACACCTCCTAAAGTATGTTGTCCGGTAGATTGAACTCACCTGTTATTTTCGCTGTTTCCTCTTCTCTCCTCTTTGTTACTTCAGCTAACGCCTCGTTTATCCCCGCGATTATCAAATCCTGAACGATTTCGAAATCCTCTTCTCTTATTTCCGGCTCTACCTCAATGGATTTGATGCGATAGTCGCACGTTGCAACTACGTTTATTGCACCGCCACCTGCAGAAGCGGTAACTTCAATCGACTTGAAACTATCTTCAAGATTTTCCATCTCTTCTTGTGCCTTCTGCGCCTGTTTAAGAAGGTCGCCCATATTGGAACCTTTCCTTGAACCTCCGTAGTTTCGTCCTCCGAGGCCCCTGAATTTCTTCGCCATAGTTATTCCTCCTCAAGCTCTATCTTTATTTTTCCAGTCTCTATATCACTCTTAAGCCCCAGGCCTGTAATTACCGATTCAAAATACTCTCTTGAATCTCTGTCGAGGCTTTCAAGGGCCTCTTGTCCAGCCGCTTTGTCAGAGAGAACGAATCGTTTGCCGATAATATCTTCAGCGATTTTGTTTATCGATTCCATTCTTTCCTTCAGAAGCTCACTTGAGAATTCGCTATCTGGTTCTATTATTAAGTCCTCGATTCGATTCCCCTTCCTGATTTCCGCCAGACTTATCAAAGTCCACCACAATATATAATCCTTCATTCTAAGATGTTCGATGAATAATGAGATCTCTTCACTTTCTTCGGTGACTGAAACCTCAAGCTTTTCAGGCTTCTCACTATTTTCGTCAACAGCGATCGGAGATACTTCGGATTTTTGCGTGTCTTCGCCGTTCTGTTTTCCGAAGCCGCCCTTAAGGAGGACCATAACTTCAAATGTTGTCTGTTTGTCTTCGGCATACTTTAATTCTTTATTTGTTTCCCAAAGAGCCGAAAGCAGCCTGAAACAATCGTCACTCGGTCGCTCAACAAGTCGTTCCTTGACCGCATCAATCGCCTGTTCAAGAAATACTTCGTGCGTGAAGCCTCCAGACTGGATTTTTTCGGAAATTTCAAGTACTGAAGATGGGTTTCCCGATGAAAACGCCTGGAGAAATTCCTCTATTACCTCTTCGGGCAGGATCCCCAGAGCGGTTCTAGCTGCCTCTTCCTTAACGTTACCAGAGTATGAGATTACCCTCTCCATAAGATTTACAGCGTCTCGCATTCCTCCGTGTGCCGCCTTGGAAATGTATCTCAAAGCCTTTTCGTCGTATTGAAGCTCTTCGGCTCTCGCAATTCTTTCAAGATAAGTTACTATGTCTTCTTCCCTCAAAGGTTTGAAGTAAAAGATTTGACAGCGGGAAAGAATCGTTTCAGGAACTTTCTCGAGATTAGTAGTTGCCAGGATGAAAACCACCCTATCGGGCGGTTCTTCAAGAGTCTTGAGAAGAGCGTTGAAAGCCTCTCTGGTAAGCATGTGAAATTCATCTATAATGTAGACTTTGAATTTCCCCATTACCGGTCTGTAAGAAACCGCATCTCGGATCTTTCGTATCTCATCTATGCCTCTATAAGAGGCGGCATCGAGCTCTACAACATCCATATGCGAAGAGGAGTCGATTGCTTTGCAAGAATCGCAAACTCCACAAGGTTTTTCCGATCCTTCCGAAAGACAGTTGAGCATCTTCGCAAGAATACGAGCGCTAGTCGTCTTTCCAGTACCTCTTGAGCCTGAGAATATATATGCGTGGGAAAGCTTGTTCTTCTCTATCGCCTTTCCCAGGATCTCTTTTACCTGATCCTGACCGACTAACTCATTGAAATTTCTTGGCCTATATTTCCTATACAAAACTTCAGACATCTTAATCACCCGTTCATCTGAATTATAGCAGATCGTCTGAAATTTGTTTGGGCACGAAATGAGAATACTGTGAAAAAGAAAGTGAAAAATTTAACTAACTTTTCTAGACAGAATGATTATTACATTCGCGACTAGGAGACTCTCCTTGTTTCCCATTTTCCCCTCAGATAGTAAAAAATCATTACAGTTGCCTCTGCGATATCGGAAAAAACATATGAAAGCCAGACCCAGACTATGCTAGCTTTCATGAACGCTACGAAAACTATCAGCATAGGAACCTGAATCAGCCATCTGGAGACAACGCTGCCCGCTACGAATGGAAAGTTGTAACCCGATCCCCCGAAAACTGAGGAGAGACCGAAGCCATAGGCCAGGACTGAAATTCCAAGAGAACCATATTTCAAAAAGCTCGCGCCATATGAAATGATCTCTGGATCATCATTGAAGATTCCAATAACTATCTCTCCACCAAAGAACGCAATCAGAGCGAAGAAGAACATAATGAAGAATCCAATTAATCCCGCCGTTTTTGCAGTCGCTCTCGCTCTGCCAACATCATCTGCTCCTAAATTCTGCCCGACCATCGCAGAACCCCCCATGTTAAGTCCTACAAGAGGCATGAATGCAAGTCCGAACAATCTTCCCGTTACTCCTACAGCAGCAACGGCAGTTGTGCCGTATAGTGCCACGAATTTCAGAACCACAACGGCGGCAAGATTTCTGAAGAAACCCTCCAGTCCCGTTGGAAGCCCAATAGTTAGAAGCTTCCTGTCAATGTGCCTATCGAGGCGGAAAAGCCTCGATAGCTTCGGTTTGACTCCCTCTTTGCCCGAGAAAAGAATAAAAAAGCCAAGTAGAAACGATGCGGTCTGTGCTATGACGGTTGCTACCGCTGCGCCGAAGACCCCTAGTCCAAAACCCGGAATCGACGTTCCGGGAATGTGACTAAACATCAGAATCGGATCGAGTACCACATTGAGGGCGCTAGCCATCATCATTATGTACATCGGACTCTTCGCGTCGCCTATGCATCTTAAAGCCGTATTAACGGAGTAAGATGAGAACATCATCGGCAGGAAGAACAACCGGATATAACCGTAATCTAGAGCTGCTGTTATTACTGTCGGATCGTTGCTGAAAAAACCTAGAGAAGGTTTTAGAAATGCAGCAACTAACAGTGCGGAAATCAACGCAACTATGAACTTGAAAGTAATGGTCTGTTCTATCGCCCTGTTCGTCCCTTCTAAATCCTTCTTTCCAAAGCTCTGTGAAATCAACGAAACAGAGCTCTGACCGATAATTGAATTAAGAATGTCTACAATCCAGAAGAGAGTGGTGAAGATGGTGACTCCCGCAATGGCTTCACCGGAGATTCGACCTATCCAGAAAATATCCACTATGTCGTAGACCATTTGTGCACTGAATCCAATCATTGTAGGAACAGACATCACGAGAAGATTTTTCAGAATGTTGCCCTGAGTAAGATCTCTTGCCATTTAAGCCCCCTATGTTACCCTTGAAAAGAGACGCAAAAAGGAAAATTTTATCCATCAGAACACAGAAATTATAACCTATATATACTATCAGGAATCGATTATGTCCCGCAATCTTTCCAGAAAATTCTCCTGGATGAAGTGAAGTCCATTTTCCCAAAAGTAAGGCTCGGAAATATCTATTCCAACTGATTTCAGCAGAATCTCCGGTGAGTCTGAACTACCGCTCTCCAGCAGTCGTATATACCTTCGCTTGAACACATCCCCGTCCTCAAGGTACATCCTGTAAAGTGAGATAACCAGCAACTGAGCGAAGTTGTAGGCATAACAATAAAAAGGCGTGTGAAAGATATGTGGTATGCGAGCCCATTCGAATTTACTTTCAGGAAAAAATACTATAGTGTCTGCAAACATCAGCTTTAGTTCTTCAAAGTACAGATCAGACAGCTCTTTGAACGAAAGAAACTCCCTAGAGATAATACTGTGGGCAGCCATCTCAAATCTTGTGAACATATTTTGTCTCGCCGTCGAGGCCAGTATCTCTTCCATTCTTTTTGAGATAAGCGAAAGTTTTTCCGCCTTTCCACTAATATTGTCCAGAAGAAAATCAGTCATAAGCATCTCCGAAAAAATCGAAGCGGTTTCAGCCATGGTGAGAGGCGTCTCGTAGTTAAGATGAGTCTGTTTTGAAGAAAGCACGCCATGCAAGCCGTGACCCAGCTCATGTGCCAACGTCAAAACATCGCTAGTTTTCCCGCCAAAATTCACAAGGACATAGGGGTGGACTTCAGGTGAGGCGTAATAACAAAATGCGCCACTACGTTTTCCAGGAATTATCGATCCATGAATATATTCATCATCGAAAAAACCGGAAATAATTCGTCCACTTTGGGAATCAAAATTCCCCATTACTTCAAGTATCATATTTTTCGCTTCCTGCCAGCTAAATATATCTCTCGAATCTGCGAGCGGTGCGTAGATGTCGCTGTGAAGAAGGATTTCCTTGTTCATGACACGGGCCTTCAAACGGTAGTAATCCTGCACGATAGAATAACCTTGCGTAGTCGCGTCTATAAGATTCTCAACGGATTCATCTGAAACCTCGTTTTCAATGTTCCTCATTGAAATTGGAGAGGAGAAGTGCCTTTTGCTTGCGTCAAGATCCCAGTCCTTGGCGAGGGAGTTGTAGATGTTCGTCAGAATAACACTATTTTCCTCTGTTTTTCTGAAGAGGCTTTCAAATGCCTTTTTCCTTATCCCTTCATCTCCATGGCTTCTTAGATTCTCGACTTCGCTTTCGGTAAGGACCTTCTCTTCTCCATCAATAAAGATTCTGTATTCGAAAGTCGAGGTAAACTCGTCAAAGAGATTCAGCATAGCCATTTTCCCCGTAATGTCTTTCCTTACTATTATGTCTTCCTCGGGTTCCGATAACTGATGGTCTCTCAACGCTCGAACAAGATTGAAATAGTGTCTGTAGTTCTTCAACTCATCACATTCATTCAACTCTGAAAAGAAGTCGTCTGAAACTCGCGCCAGTTCAAGCTTAATAAACATCAGTCCACTTTCAAGCGCCGCCTCTAGATCGTCCATTTTACGAACTAGTTTTTGAGTCGCTGAATCTGCTGTTAAAACAGAATGATTTAGATAAGCGAACATCGACAGCTTGCCGGCACGATTCAGAAGAGACTCCGATTTTTCAAGCAACCCCCTCAGTTCACGAGCACTAATATTTTCACCTGAGATCCTTCCCCTGTAATCTCTGACGAGTTCATCCTTTTCTCTTAGGACGGTCTTGATGTCTTCAAAAATAGTCTCGTCATCAAGCAAAGCGTAAAGCCTTGTCAGATCCCATTCTATTATCTCCCGTTCATTCAACTTGCTCATCAACCCCTTCTCCAAGTGCAACAACCAGTTCTCCGAACGTTCTTTCTCTTAGAATTTTCGAGACTTCTACCCAGCAGCTGAAGCTGTAAGATCTGTAAGTCATGAAATCCATCCCTGAATAATCCAGGCTTTCCACCCGGTCGAGTATCAGCTCTTTTCGACCAATCCATTCCCCCGTTACGCAACACACTATTCCTTCTTCTAACCAGTAGGGCAATCGATACTGCCTGAGAAAGAGATGGCACATTTCGTGAGCCACCGTTTGCGTCAAATTCGGGACCAAACTCAGAGGTTGAACAAAGATCGTGCTATCTTCTGCAGCTGCAATGAACCAATAGCCTAGGCCGGAGAGTTCCATGAACTCTCCGGTCGATGAAGCGATTATTAAGCGGTAAGTTCCCGTGACGGGTTTGCCTACGAGCCTTTCAAGAAGACCTTTATATTCTTCAAGTTCCGGCATTTCCCATGAAACGAATGTGCTTGTGAAGCAAAAAACTGTCATTCCAAAAAATAGAAATGCCACCAATGCCAGAGATTTCATTCGATAACCAGCACTATAGATTCGGTATTTGCCCGGTAATCCGAATCGTACATTGCCCATGCCTGAACCGGTGGAATTATGAATTCACCACTGGTGAGTATCCTCCAGCTGTTTTTGGTAACAAACTCTCCTCCTTCCCTAAAGAAGAAGGCAATTCGGTCGTATCTTGCGTCTTTGAATGTGTAGCCCCACCAGTAGTAGTCGAAGTAATAGAACTTCGTGTACCCGAGCACGTCTGCTTCCAGATTCTCCTCAACGGATATTCCGGTTGCCGGCAGCATATCTTCGACAACCACGTACGGAACGTCTTCCGGAATCTTAATGTGAACCTCAGAGACTATTGTTTCACCAGCGGTAAGAGAACCTGGGGTACCGAGTCTAACTGAATAGATCTCGACTGTCGGTTCATCATAGTAGCTCTCTTCAAAGGCTCTGATAATTATCTCGCCGTTGCTGATTCCCAGAACATCGCCTTCATACACCTTAAGACCCAATCCGTATTCTCCAAGAAGCAGCTCTCCGTCTTTGATTGAAATCTGCATGTTTTCAACCGTCTTCGATACATTTATCTCGAGAGAACCAACTTCATCCGGTGATAGGGTCTTAATGGACGAAACAACGTATGGTGAATCAATCTGCGGTGTTGTAAGGACATGAGTGTCATCCATGGGAACGGCGAGCTTCCTTCTCAGAACTCTTTTGACGATCAAACCCGAGTTTTCAGGTTCTATCTCCTCAGCTGCCACTGCTTTCTCACCATTTACTGAGACAGCTACCATTTCTGAGCTTTCGACAATTACGTTCTCTTCGCAAAATGGGATTGTAATTGATTCAGAAAGCCCACCGCTGTAAAGAACTTCTCCGCCGATCAATGAAACTTCCACTTGGGCGTTTTCCGAAAGCGAGCTACTCACGGAAGACAGAGACAGAATTGCCAGCGCCGTTGACGATGTTCTATACCAGTAGCTTCCGTTACCCATCCTCAGAAGTCTCTTCGAAATCTCAAAGATGTCCTCCGAAGGCATCTCCAGATCTACCGAAGCCTTCAGAAGCAGAGACAAAGTAACTATATCGTCGAAGAAATAATCAAAACTGGTCCCGGAAATCACGTCGTCTGCATCCAGATCTACGTATTCCATCGCTTCTTCAATTAGATCTTCAGCCTTGTCGTCCATGTTCAACGCTTCGTAGGCCAGCGAAGTCAGAATTATCGAAGGAACGTCACCTTTGAAATCGACGACAGAACCTACGGGATCCCTCAGCTTTCTGCTGAAGAGAACTATCACGTATTGAAGGAAGGGATCTGGATCTTCTTTGTAGAGAGTTTTCATCTCAGAATAGCCCATAGATACCACATCTTTATTGATAACATAACCGTTCTCTGTAGCGAGATACAAACCCAACATCACATACGCGGTCATGAATGGCGTGGAGTTATCGTCCTTCCACCAGCCCCAGCCTCCATCGTAATGCTGGTACCCATATAACCTCTCAAGTCCTTCACTTACCACTCTTGAGACCTTGTTGATAAAAGCAGTATCCGCTTCTTCCAGTAGCTGAGAAGCTGCTAGTGCGGGAAGCAGTCTGCTCATCGTTTGCTCAACACACCCGTAAGGGTAATCTACCAAATACCTGACCGCCTCCAGAAGAATAGGATCAATTGTGGAAGAAATCGTAATCGTTCCTGCAGAGTTTTCTGAGAATTCGAGAGTCTTGTTTCCTTCAAGGAAATCAAGGGAACCGAATCGAGAGTAAGAAAACCTGGGCTTTATGGGAATCTCGTATTCGACTCCGTCTGAGCCGTGGCTTCCCTTGACGACAAACTTCACTTTGAGCTTCTGATCTTTCTCAGAGGACAAGAGATCCTGTACATTGACCTCGTAGCTGAATGAACGGCTCTCAAATGCTTTTATTGAAGAACCCTTTTCCTCTATTACTTCTTCGCCGAGATAGAAGCCGGTGATTACAGGTAGGGTCGAATCAAGGTTATTCTTAACAGAGAAGACAAGGTTAACGGTGTCTCCAGCAATAAGAAACTCTGGAAGAAAACTGCTGACGGTCATTGGTTTCCATGTCTCGAAACTCGATTTACTGTAGCTAAAATCACCGTTCGCACTGGAAGATAAAGTCCTTACTGTCCAGGTATCTAGATCTTCAGGCACTACAAAAGACAGTTCAGCCTGACCGTTCTCATCTGTGAAAGTTCCGGTAGACCAGAAGGCGCTATCACTGAATAGCTTTCTTGCCCTTACATCAGAGGTAAGGCTCTTCTCATCTCCACCTAGATCGCCCATGCCGAGCGGAGCACCTCCCGTAACTTTGGACTCTGCGGCCGGCGGTTGTGATTCAAGCAAATCTCCGAGTTTTGCGATAGATGGGTAGGCGGAATAGTAGAGATCATTGATGCTGATTGTGTTAAACCCTCTGTTGAAAGGACTGCCTAACGATCCCTTCCACTGATCGTAGTCCCCTTCAAATATGGATAGCATTGCCTGGGATACAACGGAAACGGTAAGCCCAACTTCGGCTGGTTTGCCTTCGGAATCGGTAACCTGGATTTTCATATTCACTGTATCACCAGGACTGTACCTTTCCTGAGTGAGAGTCTCTATTGATAGCTCTCTTGAAGACGTTTGGACTTCGATCAGGCTTGATTGGATAATCTGATAATCCCTGTATCCGACGATGAATAACATGAAATTATCGTAGGCATACCCTTCCGGTACTTCTATATAGACCGTGTTTTTCCCTTCAGTCGAACTGAATGGGAATTGACTGAATTCGCCGGAAAAATCAGAAATGATCCACAGATCCATCGGTGACGGTGTGTAGAAGACCACTTCTGCACTAGACCCTGGCTCCGCAGATTTCACCGAATCGATTAATATCGACCCATAATAGTCATAGTAACCTCCGGTGTAAACTGAGTAGGTATTTACGATTTCAGGTTCCCCTGAAGGCGAACCATTTATCTCAAAGTACACTACCGTATCTGGAGGAACTTGCCTAAGATCAATCGATACCTCTGCCTTTCCGCCGCTATCGGTTGAGAGTTCACCCTTGAAGACGTTTATTTTTAGATTCTTTTCAACGTGTTCGCCTTTATCCATTAGAATTACTGATTCCTCGTACCAGGCCTTTATCTCGAATTCCTTAGAGACAGGAGTATCGTCATTCAACCTGGTTTCGATTCTTACAAGAGCTTCATTTTCGGTGAATCTATAATCCACTAGGAAATCGAAACTTCCCTGTACAATTTTGAAATCGACCACACTCCGTGACTGCATACCTGTGTCATCTGACACAGTCACTATCGCGTAGTAGGCTCCGCTTTCAAGCTCCCCTGTGTATCCTATTACGGTCTTTCCCGAACCGTCCAGTCTTGCAGAGCCATTGTCAATGTATTGAGTGCCTTTGTAGATCGTGTAGTCTACCTTTCCAAGAGAGACCGGATCTCCAAAGTAGTATTCCGACGAGACATCAATTGTGACAGGCTCTCCTTTTCTGAAGGCACTGGTTGTGGGTTCTGCCAGTGTAAAGAAAGTAGGCTTCTTATAATCTGCAATCTGGAAGTAGTAGTAATCCTCGTTTTCACCCCATCGAACGATTATTCTGTAAGATCCTCTGGTTATTTCGGAGTATGTTCGGAAACTACCGACAACTGATCCCAGATCGTCTGGCTCCAGAGTTTGAGCGTAAACTCCTCTGTTCAAAGGATCGACTATCTCGATTTCGACAAAATCTATTTCCGGTATCTTATAACCCGATGGAGTCACTTCTCTGATGAAGGATCTGAAGTTAACTACCTCTCCAGCTTTGTAAGCCGGTCTGTCTGTAAACGTCAAAGAGATGTGCCTGGAAGAGAAATAGTAATCATACTCCCCTGGCCTCCATAGAATCGATCCCTCGGAAGACTGAACAAGTATTGCCTCTTCGGTTTTAGGAAGGTAATCGAAGACGAAAACTCCCTCTTCAGATTGCCCCAGCAGCTCCCCATCACTGAGTCTGTAAAGCGAGAAGTGATCCAGGAAGCTCCCATCATCTTTCTTCCAGAGCCTCAACATCGCTCCGTCTTCATGAGCGAGCAACTGGGCTCCAACCATGCGAAAACTCGTCATTAGCTTTGCGGTACCGGACTGCGATGAAACAACTATTAATCTTAGACCCATGAGTTCTTCTCTTGGCAAGTAGATTCTCTGTTTCTCCTTAACTGTCTGCCTAAAAGCATATAGAGGATCTCCGGAAACTCTTACATCACCAATTGTTATCGCTCCAGTAAGGTCTTCCTCGTCTAGATCGTAGATCTTGATGTCGATGAAAGAATCCTTGTCATCGGTGTAGACACTTGGAAGATAATCAAGCGAATAGAACTCCACGAAAGAGGAGCTTAGCTCGTATCCATATCGCTGAATCTCAAACGCAATCGCCGTTAACCCTGCTAAAAGAAGAATTAGAAGAAGCACACATACCTTTCTCATCGCGTTCACCCTCCATCACTTCTGGGGCAGAAACTTGAAAGCGTATACCCCTAGATAGTTTTCGTTAGTATATATTGGTTGCCATTGGTAAGGCATAGTTCTTACGTAATCATCCATACTCCAGAGTTTCAAGACACCGGAATCGGTTTCGGAAAGGGGTCCAGTATGGTATATGAGGCCATCACCGGTGAAGATCATTGAATGAAAGGTTGACGGCGAAGGATGATGGAAGAAAATTATGTCGCCAGGTCTTGCTGCTCCCAGATCCCTACCCTTAAATACCATACTACTACGAACCAGGTTGTAAGCATCGGCAAAGTAAGTGAAGGCTCCGTCGTTGCTTATGAAGATTCTGTTTCTCAGTATCGGGATATCTGGATAGTTATACTCTCTAACGTCCGGAATCTTTCGAAGATCAATTCCAGTCTTCTCACGCCACAGATCATAGTCTACTGCTGTCTCGGAAAACCACTCTTCGTCGTGCGTCTTAAGAGCTTCTCTGGCGGCGAATCTGATCAGCCCGCTACAATCTCTTTCTTCGGATTTCCAGTTATTTGAGAACTCAATAACCTGGTAGGCAGCAATGTTCACAAACCATGCTCTGAAGTTCTCGGCATCTTCACAGTCAAGCACCAGTTTATCAGGGAAACCGTCGGAATTACTGTCAACGAAATCATTGAACTCCAAGGAAAGGGTTTTGCTGGCTCTGAACAGGCCCTTGAAATCAACAACAATGACCGCATTCTTGTCATCAGCGCAGAAAGAATATGTCACGAGATCAGAATCGCTGTAGAAACTTTCTAGTGTTGCACCCCTTACATATGAAAGAGTAGATCTTTCATAGGTGGATTTGGGGACTGAAATGGAAAAAGACTCACCCCTTCTTACATCTGACGTCTGCACTCTTATGTTCGAGTAGTCGTCTTTGAAGTTCAGAAAGGTTGCAGATAGAACAACAGTAGTCAAGATTACCAGGAAAAGATAAGCAATGTTCATTCTCATAGACTAATCTCCTCACAGAACCGCTAGACTAGCTTACCACCTGTAAGACTTCCGAGTGATGATTTTGTTCGACTCTCCACAAGTTCATCTTACAGATCTCTAATTCATACGATTCTCCAAGAACATAGGATAGTTAAGCCTGTCGATCTGCTATCATATGAGGAGAAGATTAACCTGGGGGTGAAGCTTTGTCGAGAAGAAATTTCATCTTTCTTTTGCTTTCGCTGATTTCATTATCTATCCTTACTTCCGGATGCATTAACTATGTGCTGGCCAGACCGGAGAGTGTCCTAACCAAACTGGAGCGCGAAATAAACAGAGCCAAGGAAGACAGAATTATTGAACTCTACTCAGAAGAGGTGTGGGTGGCTACTCCGGGTAATCCCTCCGGCAGAATTCTTCCGAAGCACAGCCTTGCCTCTTTCTACTCGGACTTTTTCGAGCTCTACGAAGACATAAGTATAGAACTGCACTCTGAAGAAACCCTTAGAGATTCTCTGGAAGCAACCATGACGGTCTCTTTTACACTCGAGTATTCTTACGAAGGAAAGAGGTATTACGACATCGGAGAGGGAAGTATTCTGTTATCGGGAATAGATAATCATTGGCAGATTTGTGGGGAAAGAAACAATCCGATACTGAGCCTTTTCGAACCTGCAGAGATGTAAGATTCAAACTTAAAGGAAGGCTCTCGGCAATTACGGTTCCACCGCTGAATCTCATTCTGTTCTGGGACTGTTAGTGGGATACATCGAGAACTGTAACGATAGATGCACCATTATTTGGGAAATGAAGAAGCCTCATCTAGTGCGTTTTTGACCGCCGCAACGATAGACTCGCTTGGGGTTGTAGCTCCAGTAACCAAATCAACATCGGGACTCTGTGCTTCAAGTACTCTATCCGCAGTTCCTTAAGCTCTTATGTCATATCTATCCGATTGATTCTTGAGTATTCGTATTTCGATTATTCTCTACTGGAATCTATGACCTCCAGACTTATACATCCTTCACTTACGGCAAAGACTTTATCAACCATGTTCGGAAATGCTCCTGACATCTCATTCATCGATTCTCGAAGTCTGCTTGCCTGAGAGTCGGAAATTGTCCCGATGATCGCAGCTGCAGATACCAAGAATAGCAAGAAACTAACTGCATATTTCATTCTTACCTTCCAGACTAAGTAAATTTCACTGAATCTACTATCTGTTGGATAAAGAGTGGTGGAATTTCCACAAAGAAATATTCAGATTAAGGTTGTCCGGATTAGTTGGCTTGACAAGAAAAGTTGAAAGAGATCTGGCAGCATAACGAAATTTCATACTGCGGCCGAATTTGAAGTTATTATCCCGATGACATCGTCGTACAGGAGTTTTGTTGCTCCCTTGCCCATCATTACACTCTTGTCGATCTTCTTCAGTGAGTGTATCACCGTTGAGTGCTGTTTCCCGGTTTCACGCGCTATTTCAGTTACTTGCTTACCAAAATGATTCTTCAGAATGTACATAGTTAACTGCCTCGCAAGAACAATGTCCTTGCTCCTGCTCCCCGATTCGATTTCTTTCTTAGTAACCTTCATCGTCTTCTCAATAGCGGAGTAGATCTGGTCAATCGGTCTCTGGAATGCTGGAACGTTTATCGAGCCAGTGAAAGACTGGAGAATCTGGGTTGCCAGAGATAGATCTATCTGTGATCTAAAGACACTACTGTGTACAATCAGTTTTATAATTGCTCCACGCAATCTTCTGAGGTTACCATCGATGTTGTCCGCGAGAACTTTGGCAACATCATCCGGGAGAGATACGGATTCCCTTTGAGCAAGCTGCTTGGCAATATGAAACCTGGTAGATGGGCGGGGTTCTTGAATTGACATCAGCATTCCCATCTGGAACCTTGACTTAAGCCTGCTGTGGAATGTCTCTAACTCCTCGGGATTTCTGTCGGAGCAGATTATCAACTGTTTCCCCGAATCGTGAAGTTCATTGAAGGAATGGAAAAACTCATTCTGGACACCTTTCTTGCCTATTAGAAACTGAATATCGTCTATCAGAAGGATATCGGATTTCTTCCTGTAATGATCTCTGAACTTCTGAATGTTGTTCTCTTTTATCGACTGAATCATGTCGTTCATGAACTGTTCGCTTGTTATGTAGAGAACCTTCTTGTCAGGAAAGTTGCTCATGGTCTCCTGAGCTATTGCCTGCAGAAGATGAGTCTTTCCCAATCCCACTCCCCCATAGACAAAGAAGGGATTATACTTCCCCGGATTCTGGGTTACGTCCAGCGCCACTTCATAGAGGGCTTTGTTTTCACTTCCCACAACGAAGTTACTGAACGTATACTCTGGATTTAGATTTGAAATCATCAGAGGCTTTCTCTTCAACAGAGAACCGGATATCTGGTCGCTGGTCGAATCTACAGAGGGAGTCTCCTTGTTCTTGTACACAATTTCAAAAGAGACTCGCCTGCCGAGAATCTCGGCTATAGAATCGGAAATGACAGCTCCATATTTTGTCTGAAGCCAGTCCTTGATGAACAGGTTGGCGACCGAGAAAACGACCCTTTCATCTTCGACTGCCTTCAACTCAAATGTGGAGAACCAGTTGTCCCACGTTTTCTTTGAGACCTTCTTCTTCAAAGTGCTTATAATAGAATTAGACACAACGACCTCCACGGAATAATGCTATAACCCTGAAGCGAACCGCAAAATAGGAAATATTTACAATAAATCTTTCCGAAGCAATTACTACTATATCAGACTTAACACTCAGAAAAAATAGACAAATTTTGTGTTCCACTATAGAAAGGGGCAGATCATTTGTCTGCCCCTACATGTGAACGTTAAGAATTGGAAACTATTCTACTTTTATTGCCTGAACTGGACAGGAGTCTGCAGCATCCTGAGCACAAGCCGCTTCCGTCTCGGGAACAATAACCTCGGCCTTTCCATCATCATTCATTTTGAAAACCTCGGGACAGATTCCCTCGCAAACTCCACATCCAATACAAGTATCTTTGTCCACGTAAACCTTCAACGTTTACACCTCCACCAGAAAAATCATGTGAATTATATCATGCTCTTGCATTCTTCTACGATAATCTTGGCCATTTCAAGGCCAACCCTTTTCTGACCTTCAGTCGTGCTTGCTCCAACATGAGGAACACATATCACATTGCCCAACCCGATCAATTTCCTTCTAAGTTCGTCAGAGGGGGGCTCTACTTCAAAAACATCCAGGGCAGCTCCGGAAACCTTTCCAGAAACTAACCCGTTATATAGGGCCTGCTCATCTATCGTTCCCCCTCGGCTTGTGTTAATGATGATAACGCCGTCTTTCATCGCTGAGATCTCTTTTTCACCAACAATGTGTTTCGTTTCGGCTGTTAAAGGAATGTGGAGCGAGATGACATCTGATTTATCGAATAGAGAATCCAGTGAAGAAACAAGTTCAATTTCCATCTCGGTTTCCTTCACAAATGGATCGTAAGCACAGACATTCATTCCAAAAGCAATAGCCCTCTTCGCGACTTCTCGGCCTATTGCCCCAAATCCTATAAGACCAATCGTCTTGCCGAATATCTCTGTACCTTTCAGTTCCTTCTTTTCCCACTTTCCTTCCTTGATGCCGTACGTACCTCTTGGAATGTGCCTTACAAGGCTGAGAAGCAAACCGAAAGTGAGTTCGGCCACCGAGATGGCGTTGGCTCCGGGTGTGTTTCTAACCATTATGTTGTGCCTTTTCGCAGCCTCAACGTCAACATTGTCCAGTCCAACTCCGGCCCTTGCAATCAACTTTAGCTTCTTTCCGGCATCGATCACCTCAGAGGTTACCTTCGTTGCACTTCTCACGACCAAGATCTCTATTTCGGGCATCTTCTTAAGCATCTCATCTTTATCTAGATGCTCAGCAGTTATCTCGAACAGCTTGCTGTCCTCAAGGATCTTCATTGCATCCTTGTCGAGAGGATCGTTAGCGTGTAGTCTAAGCATCAAGCGCCCTCCTTCTCGAAAATCTCCATAGCAACTCTTGCTCCGGTTCCGTACTCCACCTTGAACCCTAGCCTTCTGAGGACTTTCTCGAGAGATGTCAGGGCAATAATGACATCGTAGTCCGACATATACCCGAGGTGGGCTATCCTGAAGATATTTCCTTTCATCGAACCCTGTCCACCGGCTATCGTTACTCCATATTCGTCTCTCATTATGGAGACTATTTTGCCTCCGTCGACACCTTCAGGCACCTTGACAGAAGTAAGCACATTTCCCGGCCTCTTGGAGAAAAGCTCCAACCCCATGGCTTTTATGGCTTCTCTCGTTGCCTTCCCCATTAGTTCGTGTCTCGCCCACACGTTTTCCATTCCTTCTTCGAGAAGCATTTTTACGGCAAGACTCTGCTGATAGATCAGGTTGACAGCTGGCGTCCATGGAATAGGATCCTTCAAGTATTTCTTCAGGTTGAAGTAAAAACTGGTAGAACTAACGTTCTTGGACTTTTCGATAGCCTCTTTACTGAACGATATGAAAGCCAGTCCAGGAGGTAGCATAAAACCCTTCTGAGAGCCAGATACAACTATATCAAGCCCCCAGTCATCGGTAAGCAAACGTTCGGCAACTAAACCACTAATGCCGTCTACTGCGATGAGTTTGCCCGCTTTCTTCACAACTTTACTTATGCCTTCGATATCCATTACTGTTCCAGTAGATGTTTCGCTAAGGGTTGTAAGAACAGCAACTGCATCGGGGTTTTCATCCAGGGCTCTTTCAACCATTTCCGGGGTGTAGAAGTCTCCATAATCTCTTTCAACCAAGACTATCTCCGCACCGAAAGTCTTCGCAAGTTCAACCCATCTCTCGCCAAACTTTCCAACGCTACAGACTATTAACTTCTCTCCGGGATTGACTATGTTTGCAACGGCCATTTCCATCGCTCCCGTACCGGAAGAAGCAAGGATAAAGAGATCGTTTTGTGTCCTGAAAACCTCCTTCGTCCCGTTTACCGCGTTTTCAAAAATCTTCTTGAACTGCGGAGTTCTGTGATGAATCGTATCCTTTGCACCCTCAAGCAGAACGTCGATAGGAACCGGCGTCGGGCCTGGAGCAAGTAAATAGTTCTTCTTGATCATCTTTGCCAATTGGGCCACCTCCAATCCAATCTGGTTTGTAATGGGTTTTTATACTCAACGCTACAACATAAAATTGACCACAAAAGATTGCTTATGAGGGGAACTGTGGCTCATCTATAGTTTAGAGCACTGCTGCCTCCCTGACAACGCCCTGTATTCTCAAATTAAGTCTTTAATTGCTCTTAAAAGCATTCCATCACTTTTTTGCTTGGTTTTGCTCCTCTATCAATCTTGTGATGCAATCTGCCACACTCCACGGACATTTCCTAAAACGACTGTATAAGAACGAGAAATTTCTGGCACTTCGAGTGTTAATATCAGACAAGCAAATAAAAAGCTTGAAGGGGTGAAGTCTTTGAAGAATTTTGTCCTTTTGCTTTTGGCACTTCTTGTTTCCGTTCCAACGTTTGGTTCTTCTGTAGTTTTCGAAAAGTCTTGGGGAGTTCAGGGAACTAAGAATGGTCAATTCAGCGATCCGCAAGGGATTTTCGTTGACGGAAAGGATTTAGTCTACGTTGCTGACACTTTGAACCACAGAATTCAGGTATTCGACAAAAACGGTAAACACAAAACCTCATTTGGTAGCTATGGCAGCGAAAACGGAGAGTTTCTCTTTCCCCACGATATAGTGGTGGATTCAAAGGGCTTCATCTACGTTGCAGATTCTCAGAATGGAAGAGTACAGAAGTTTTCAAGCAAGAACAAGTTTGTCAAATCGTGGGGAAGCAAAGGACCGGAACCAGGTCAGTTTGATGGACCGATGTATCTTGCAGTCGACAAATCTGACCGCATATATGTTGGTGATGCCTTCAATCAAAGAGTTCAGGTATTCGACAATGAAGGAACGCTTATACTTACTGTGGGAGCAAAAGTCGGGATGTTTGATGCAATGAATCCCGGGAATCTTGCAACAGTATCTGGTCTCAGTGTTGACAACAATGGATACATATACATCTCGGACGATATAGTGAGAAGAATTCAGAAGTATGATCCCGAGGGAAACTTTGTTGCTGAATGGGGCTCCGGTTATAGCGGAAAATGGGGGCAACCCGGAGGGTCAACAATCGATAGCTCTGGTAATCTTCACTACATAAATAAAATGAATAATATGGTTGTTGTTCTTGACCCGAAGGGCAGCTTCCTTTTCGAGTGGGGAGGTTCAGGAACGGCGAGCGGTTTGTTTACGAGACCGATTGACCTCTATTTCAGTGATGATGGCTCAGTGTTTGTGCTTGAGCAATCGGGCAACAGGATCCAGAGGTTCGGCATTTCTTACTGACACAAGATTGGATCGAAACAGATTCAAAGTGAAAAAAGGGAGAGATTAAAGGAGGTTGTTTTCATGAAAAAGTTGACTATTCTGTTGTTATTGGTATTGTCGGTTTCAAGTATTGCTCTTGCGCAACGGCTATTGCCTCAGGACAGTGCAAGGTTCATAAGCATTGTCACAGAGGGAACTTTCAATAACTTTCCAGACAATTTGATCGGTGAATCATTTGAAGCGTTCTTTGAAATGCCCAGGTGGAAATATTCTAAAGAGGGAACCGAAAACATTGTCGAGTTCAGCGGCAATTATCTTGATGAAAATGGTGAAGCGGCAACAGTGAAGATGCGCTTCTTAGTCAAGGAGGAAGATTCAACCTTCATAATGAATTACTGGGAGATCAACGGTGTTCCTCAGGATAACAGTAATCAGTTCGCTTTCCTGGAAAAAATCTTCCTGCCGGAAAGAGCAGACGTCGCAATCTCAATAGTTAAGGACGGCTATTTTTACGATTATCCTGAAAAGATAATCGGTGAGTCTTTCAGCAACTATTTCTCAGATGGGAGCTGGGATTACTTCGTTACCGCCGACAATCAGGATGTCGTTGAGTACATCGGCTTTCTTTACGAGGAAGATGAAACTGTAGAAACGGTTTTCCAATTCACCGTGAACTTGGATGAACGTACTTTCGACATTGAGTATCTGGGAATAGACGATGTCTCTCAGGACGATGCAGCTATCGACTCGCTGCTTGCTTCGATAATGGACTCCAAGATCACCGAAGTCAAAAACTCCTATTTCGATGTTTACTACAACTGGATGACCCTGGGTGAAGCATTCGATGGCTTCTTCTACGAACCACATTGGGACTACTTCGTTTCAACTGACGATCTCCATATAGTTGAATTCTACGGAACATTTGACCTAGGAGGGATTCCCGCCGAAGTATATGCGCAATTTGAAGTTTATGAAGACGGTACCTTCGATCTTTACTACTGGGAGATAGACGAGCAATACGAAACTATAAACGCGTTTTATCTACTTCTAGAACTTATCTACTACTGATAAACAACAACAGAGGGCCCACAAGAGCCCTCTGTTTTTTTGTGTAAGTTTTGAGGTAAAGCAGTATCGATTGATCCAGGATGTATGCGCTTTCCTTTGCAAACACCATTTCCTTCAATCAGCAGAACTTCCAAAAATCATGCAAGCTTCCGAAAGGTTCAGGTGAGAATTTCGTTTACGGAAGCAATCTACGGATCCGTCAAGGTGAGAAGGAGGTTTATATGAGAAGGATAGATTTGTTCTTGCGTTGATACTGCCGGTGCTCTGATTTCCGGAATATTGGTTTTTGGGAGATCCTCGGATATTTCTCGCAGAGATCTTGACCTTTCTACATTTTCTGAGATCAGCCCAATATTCACCACTACAGCCCTATCGAGATTCAACGTCAAGTCAAATAATCCCGCTCATGTTACAATTTGAGGTTCATTTTTCGATTTACAGCCCTTGAGACTTTGGTCTACCGGCAACCACATGGCTCTTTATTCTTCGGTGCAGGCATTTACTTGCGAGCTGAAAGTACTTCCCCACACAAGGAAAATAAGACGGCTGGCCTAGAATCGGCCGGACCACCCGTAGTAGCTCTCGATGAACTCCGGACTTATGATGGAAAAGAATAAAAAGAAAAGTTACGTTGCAGTAGATGGAAAGGTCTATGACTTTTCCCGACTAAACAGGCGGCAGAACGACTCTCGCCAGGCCGGGATGCATCTCGCTGGGAGGGAGCTGACATCCGAGTAATGCAAAGGCTCTCCGCGAAGTGTTCGCGAAATTCCGGGCGTTGAACCGATAGCAATAGTGGAACAATAGTTGACGAGCTTGAAGATAGAAAAGTCATGACGGCGAAAAAGCGTATGTTGCAGTAGAAGGGAAGGTTTACCACGTGATCGAGATTGCTCTTTGGAGAAACGGTTATCATCAGGGTCAACCCCATGGTGCAGGACGAGAACTGACTAGAGATATTCTCGCAGACTCTCCACATGGAACCGCCGAACTCGGGAAAATATTTGGTAGGCCTGCTTGTCTTCACTCGGGAGCAACTCTCAAGATTCAACGGCGTTGAAGAACCCAGGCGGCTGGCCTCTCACAACGGCGCAATATTCGATGTTACAGATCTAGAATCCTGAGGAATGGATTCCGGGGTAGAGATGTGATGGAAACTTCGCAGCTTCTGAAATAGAATTGCTAGAAACGCCGGTCAAAATTGGCTGCCCTGTCATTGATGAATAGGACCCATGAGAAGGGGTTCTATCTGAATCATCCTGTGTTTCGATCTTAAATGCTGGTTTGCTTTTCGCGCAATTGTCGGATGAAAGGCAAATACTGTGCTGATTTGGGTATACGCAGACCAAGAATTCGCGAGAAACAGTTCTTCAATAATAAGCTGGGTTCAGAAGTATCACTTCTTCCTGTAGTGGCCATGTCAGATTTGGGCCGCTCGAATTTACTTTCCAAAACATGAAGGAACTCATCCATTGTTCTTAGATAAGCCAGTTTGGAGTCTCCTGACCTCGTACTCATTAAGAGTGTAGTCCTTCCCACCGACTTCCATTGTTATGCTATGTGGAAAAGGATTTTGAAGAATCGTGTTAGATTCGTCCTTAATAACTCTTCCAGGCCCACTTGCTTTTCTTTCTATTCCGGCTTCAATAAGAAGAGTTTGGAAAGACCCGATTTCAGGAACTGTGCTCAAGTAATACATGTTCGCTCTCTTTATTAGAGCAGGATGATTAGTAAAAGGCCCATTTAGATAGACGGCAAGTACCTCACAATCTTCGCTCGGGAGAATTTTCTCTACGACAAAGGAGCCATTGAAAACATGGTCGGTAAAAGATATCTCTACTTTCGTCTCAATTCCTCCTGCATCAACGACTCTAAGACCCATTAGTTCAGTGATAAAACTTTCTTCGGTCTTCTTGATGAAATTGCGCCCATCTTTTTGATCCGTAAGAGCCGTGAAGAAAATATCCCCTTTAAACCTCCTCAGCTCTTCGACGAAGCATCGTTCAAGTTTGAAACTTGAAGGAACGAAAGCCAGTAAATACCCTTCCAATGAATCGCCGGGAAAAACGAAATCCACGTTGTAACCAAGACTTCTAACTGACTTATAGACCGGCAAAATTCCGTCTAGTAACAAATCGAATTTGTTGTTCAAATTGTCCGTATCATTTATCCAAAAATTCTCATAGTCAATGTAAATCGCCGCTTCTCTTTGTGGAAAAACAACACTCCAGTCTTTTAATTCTTCTATAGCTTTTGAAAAAGCTTGTGCACGTTCGGTGGGTTCACCATCATAGTCGATTAATCCAGTATGAAATTGCTCTGAACCAAAAGGCAGTTGCCTGAATCTGAAGATCAGCGATCCGAATGCACCGTGTGCAAAAGACTGCTTTACCCAAAATGACAGCTGACTGCTTTCGTATGAAGGATTCACAGTGCGCCAGTTAACCCTTCCTGGCTGTTGTTCCATGACGAGAAAGGGCTGTTTCTTGAGGGAGCGCATCAGATCATGGTTGAGAGCTTGAAGATCTGGATCGTAATCCCCTACAATGTAGTTGTCCCATGATACGAAGTCGATAGAGTCTGAAAGCTTTTTATAGTCTATTTCCGTAAAGTTTACCATAAGATTGTGGGTTATAGGTGCTTCGCTCTTTCTCATGATGATCTCCCTCTGCAGATTATGATAGTCTATCGCAGAATCAGAGGAAAATCTTTTATAATCTAGTACCAGGGAAGGGTTTGGCGAAGTAAGAGTCCTTCTTGGCGGTTCTATCTCTTCCCAGTCATTGAAAATCTGACTCCAAAAAACCGTTCCCCAAGCTTTGTTAAGCTTATCGATTGAACCATACTTTTTCTTCAGCCAAACTCTAAATGCAACCGCACAATCCTCGCAAAAGCAGACTGTAGAATTGTGACATCCAAATTCATTATCGATTTGCCATGCAACTATCCTCGGATCGTTGCCAAAGTGATCGGCAAAAGCCTCGACTATTCTTGAAGTCTCCTCACGATAGATCTTCGAGTTGAAACAGTAATGCCTTCTACTGCCACTTGCTATGACGAGTCCGTTGACATCCTTCTGAAGTATCTCAGGGAACTCTTTCGTTAGCCAGGGTGGAGGCGTACAGGTAGGAGTTCCCATAATCACTTTTATTCCTTCTGAATCGAGAAGATCAACCGCTTCATCGAGAACGGAAAAATCAATTTCGCCTCGTTTTCTCTCGACTACGCTCCAGGAGAATTCTCCTATCCGTACTACGTTGATCCCGATTTCTCCCATTGTTCTTACGTCTTTTTTCCAACGCTCACGAGGCCAGTGCTCCGGATAATAAGCCGCTCCAAACCAATTCATCCCTTAACACTCCCAACTGTAAGTCCTTCTATGAAGTACCTCTGGAAAAGAAGAAATACTACCAGAGGGACGACTGCTGCAATTATAGACCCGGCAGCCATAACATTCCAGCTCGTAATCCACTGACCCTGAAGATTTACAAGACCTAAGGTAACAGGCTTGAATCTGTCGCTTTGTATCAGTATTAGAGACCAAAGATAGTCGTTCCATATCCATGTGAACTCGAGAATTCCCAAAGCTGCCATAGCAGGTACTACGAGAGGTAAAACAATTCTTCTGTATATCAAGAAGTGACCGGCTCCGTCAATCATCGCAGCGTCGAATATACTTGCAGGAATTGTCTTCATGAAGTTCCTCAAAAAGAAAGTGCAGAAACCAAGCTGAAATGCAATATGAAAGAGAATAACACCGATATAGCTATCGTAGATTCCGAAAGAGATCGACATACGATATACCGGTATCAACAGCATCTGAAACGGAATAAGCATGCCGCCCACAAAAATCATCAAAATAGTTTTGGAAAGTCTGAAATCGTACCATGCCAATGCGAATGCGCCCAGACTGGAAAGGAACAGCGCGCCAAGAACGGAAGGCACTGTAATTATAAATGTATTCATAAAGTATCTGCCCATATTGGCGTCCTGCCAGGCAGTTGCGTAATTCTCGAATCTCAGTTCTTTTGGTGGTTCCCACCATCTTCTTCCCATCATGAGTTCATCCATGCTCTTCACTGAAGTAAACATCGTTATGACAAAAGGCATTAGCCAGACTAGCACCAGGAGGGTGGCGAATATGTAGAAAAGGGTCTTCTTCATTCGTTTCCGACCTCCTTTTTCAACACATTCCGCATATATACAACAATGAATACCAGAGTAATCAAGAACTGAATTGTTGCAATTGATGATCCGTAGCCCATCCTGTAATTATTGAATGCCTTAATGTACATGTAGTTCGCCATCACAGATGATGAGTAGAAAGGTCCGCCGCGTGTCAGAACATAGACAATATCGAAAGCCCTGAGAGAATCGATAACGCTTACCGTAACGGCCACAACGGTCGCTGGCTTGAGCATCGGAAGCACGACGTTCCAGAATCTCTTCCAAGGACCAGCGCCATCAACCGTGGCAGCTTCAACTAGTTCCCTCGGAACACCCTTAAGCCCGGCAAGAAAAAGAACCATAGCGTAAGAAATCTGCCTCCAAGACGCTGCCATTATCAGAGAGTAGGTTACTACGGAGGGGTCGCTCAACCACGAAACGCCTTTGAATCCCAGCAACGCCAAAAAACTGTTCAAAACGCCGCTTCTTGGCTCGAGAATCCAGGACCAGATCTGTCCAATGACAACGAACGAAAGGGTCATAGGAAGATAGACAAGTGTCTTGTAAAGCTTGTTTCCCCGAAAGTTCTGGTCTAGAAGAAGAGCAATCCCCAGGCCCGCAGGTACGCATACCACCGCAAATCCAATCAGCCACTTAATATTGTTGATCAAGGAAACAATGAAATATGGGTCTCTGAACAATTCTCTGAAGTTGTCCAGGCCGATAATATCTTTGGACATCGAGACCCCGTCCCAGCTGGTGAAGCTGAGAAGAAGCGTACTGATCAATGGATATATGACCCATATAGAATACATCGTAAGAGGAAGGGCAAGGAAAGCCCATGGAACCCATCTCTTGCTTCTCATTATTTCCTCCAAATGAAGGGTGGGTCCTGCCGACCCACCCTGTACAGAAAGCCTTATTTGTAGATTCTGTTTCGTTCGGCTTCGAGATTCTTTAGAATCGTATCGAGTCTGGAAGGGAAGGTCATGAATTCCACAAAGCCGTTCATTCCAGCATTAGCCATTTCTGGATCGGTATCCCGATCGTAGAACTGCATTACTCCGTCAGATGAAAGTATCATTTCCAGGCCTTTCTTGGCATGGTCGTCCGGTGCGGGGACATGCTTATTGGCAGCCAATCTTCCAAGTTCCGTGGCAAAGTATTCTTGCGCTTCCTTCGAAGCGATGAATTTGAGGAATGTCTTGCCTGCCTCTTTGTTCTTGGCATTTGCCGGCATCATGAAGCCGTCGATTGGTGTGTCTTCGTAAAGACCAAGATTACCATCAATAATTGGGAACCTGAAGAAGTCAAGATCATCCTTCACATCAGGTGGAGCAACATCCTTTATGAACTGCCCCATCAGGTACATGCCTGCTTCTCCTGTGAAGAGATAGGTGGCAGCTTCCTGCCATGTGTAGGACGTTGCATCCTCAATGAAATAACCGTTTTCTACAAGCTGTTTCCAGTACTCGAAAACCGCCTTCATCCCATCGTCAGTATATGGGATTTCTCCGTTTGTCAGCTTTAGAGCGTAATCCATTCCGTTAACTCTCATGTTCAGGTAATCAAAGACCCCGGCGGCAGTCCATAGATACTTTGTCCCAATGGTTATAGGGATCATGTCATTTGCCTTCAATGTCTCACAGACGTCCAGAAATTGCTTCCAAGTTAGGGGTACGGTGATCCCCAGTTCTTCGAAAACGGACTTTCTATAGTACACACCCCACCAGTACCATGATTGTGGCAGGAAATAAATACGATCTTCGTAACTAGAAGCGCTAACAAATGCCTTTGGGAAATCTGCTTCAAATCCATTCTCAAAGATATCATCAATTGGTTCGAGAAGATCCTTGCTGGCAAAATACCTCATTCTTTCACCAGCAAACCAGGTGACAACGTCAGGCGGATTTGATGAAGTAAGCCATGTTCTGAGAAGCACTTTGAAATCCTCATGTGCAAACGTGTTCACGGTTACCTCAAAGTCCGGATACATTGATTCGAACTGTTGTACAAGTTCCTCAAAAACTCTCTTCGGTTCCGGGTCAGACATATAGGAATTCACAACCAGTTGTTGAATCCCCAAGCCTACCAGAGCCACCGAAACGAACAGAATGACCAACAAAACTCTTTTCACTTTCGCCACCTCCTGTTTACGCGCTCTTGCGTCGTATGAATTCCGGTGTAAAGACCATTTTTCTTACCTCGTCTCCCAATATTGTCTTGAAAGCTTCTTTCACCATGCTACGAATCGGAATTCTTAAAGTTGTTATGCCAGCAATTTCGGCCATATAAACATCGTCATAGCCAATAACCTTAACTTCACTTCCTAGTTCTATTCCCCTTTCTTCCAATGCCTTCATCACTCCCAGAGCCATCATGTCGTTGTAGCAAAAGAAAGCCTGAGGAAGCTTCTGCATTTCACTAACAGTTGCGCAAGATGCCTTCCAATCAACCTCACAATATATCACTCTGTCTTCAGGCACGTGTCCAAAACCTCTCATAAACCCTTCCATTCTTCCTCTTGTAGTAAACTTGCGAGGATTCCCCATCATCATTACAACATCGTTAATTCCAACGCTCTTGAGATAAGCTCCTGCCTTCGCCGCACCTGTGATTTCATCGATGGAAACCTCCGAAATTTCGTCGTTTTCAAAATGAACGCCGAAGGAAACTATGTCTGTTCCCGAATTAATCACATCAATTAAGTGAGAGCTCTCATACCCCTCAGGAGCCACCAGGATTGCATCAACCTTTATGTCCAGAAGCGACTTTATAGCCTTTCTCTCCTGATTAAGCTTCTTGCTTGTGTCTGAAACAATAATGGCCATATTGTTCTCTTCAGCAAGGTCTTCGAGATCTCCAACCACCTGTGAATAGAATGGGTTCCTGATATCGGAGACCACTATCCCAATTCTGCCAGTCTTTCCACCCCTGAGAATTCTCGCGTCTTTGTGAGGCTCATAGCCCAGCTCACTTATTGCTCTTAGGACTCTATTTCTGGTTTCATCGCTTACCGAATCCTTGGAGTTGATCACTCTGGATACTGTCATCATGGATGTCCCGGCTTTTTTTGCTACTTCTCGCAAGGTGGCCCTTTTCACAAACGATCCTCCTTTGCTTGTTAACGTTAACAGTTAACGTTAACATTATACATCCGATTATTCGGTTGATTAAACCCGTATGCTCCTGATCCGGATGAAAGAGGAGGAATCTGGATCGAATGAAGGCAATTTTCTTTCTTAGATGCAAGAAAACGACGTGAATGATGGTTTTTCACTGGCGTTAGGAAGATATCTGGACTTTCGTGCTGAACTGATTTTTATGAATTAAGCAGGATTTCCGCAGTTTTAGCTTTCAGTGCTCATGCCTTAATTTCTTGAGTTTCTTGCTTGTTCACCTTGAAAGCCTGGTGAGTTTGAGCTAAGGCAGTTGTCGATATGGCAAATTCCTAAGATAATCTCGAGAGACGATCTAGAAGATCTTTTGGATGCCTGAAGGCGAAATGATTATAAGACGAAGCTAACCCTCTGCACGGTCGGAGCAAGATAGAAGCGAATCGTTGCTGTCTTTGAACAAGAAAAAATCAGAGAAGTTGTTGGAAATCTTCCGTAAAGCTGCTGATCTACAAGAAGAGTTTGAATCCATGAGAAATTCTTTCTCTTTGAGTCAACTCCATACAAGCATTTTGGATAGTTGGAGTTGCAGTGTGCCAAGAAGGCGAAGAAGGAAACTTCAAGCCATGCTTAATTGAAGATGAGGGAGGGCCCCTCGAAGCCGCCATGCAGGTGGAGGCTTCAAACCGCCGTAAGCTGCTGTGGTAAAGAGCCATGGTAGTGAACGTTACGGGAAAAGGCGGGACAGT
>Ga0209604_1000136_pt1 | contig 68368 bp, 61 predicted proteins | sample AD_UKC097_MetaG_FD_184405 | JGI IMG/M metagenome (GOLD analysis project Ga0209604, IMG submission 184405) | Active sludge microbial communities of municipal wastewater-treating anaerobic digesters from USA - AD_UKC097_MetaG (SPAdes) (version 2) | ecosystem: Engineered > Bioreactor > Anaerobic >...
TTCTTCCGGCTCAGGAAGCGCTTTTCGACGGTTCCATTTTTCTCGCTTCACTGCAACACCGCAACGCGCCCTTCGGGCTTGGGAGCGGTGTTGCGGGCGTTCCGCTTCGAAAGGAACCGTGAGCGAAAAGGCGCTTATTCGCCTCCGGAACCGTTCCGCGCCCCGCTACGGTGACCGTTTCCGGCAAGGAACCGCCGGCCCTGAAGGGCCGGACTACATAAGACAAACAGTGACCGGCAGGGGTTCCGGCACATGAAAATCTCCAATGTAGTCCGGGGCTTCAGCCCCGGCGGAATGAAAGAGACCCGGACGGCGGAAGAAGGGCAACACAGCATATGGGCTTTTTACGAAGCCGTCACAGTTCGTTGTGCCGGATTTCCCCCCCCAGGAGGGTCATGACGGCCTTTCCCTGCAGGGGCCAGCCGTGGAACGGGGAATTGCGGCTCAGGGAACGGAAGGAATCCACCCGGACCTTCCAGAAGACGTCCGGATCGATGACGGTGACGTCCCCGTCGGCGCCCTCCTTCAGGGTTCCCCGGGGGATGCGCAGGATGCGGGCGGGATGCAGGCTCATCTTCTCGACGAGCTGCGGCATGGTGAGAACGCCGTCGCGGACCAGTTTCAGGGAAAGGCCCAGGGCGGTCTCCAGCCCGATCATGCCGCAGGCGGCGTATTCGAACTCCACGTCCTTCTCGATGGAGGAATGGGGGGCGTGGTCGGTGGCGATGGCGTCGATGGTTCCGTCGGCGAGTCCCTCCTTCACGGCCTCCACGTCCCGCTTCCCCCGGAGGGGCGGGTTTACCTTGTACGATGTGTCGTACCCCTCCAGAAGGTCTTCCGTCAGCGTGAAATAATGGGGGGCCGTCTCCGCCGTCACGGGGATTCCCGCCTTCTTCGCTTCCCGGATCGCCCGGACGGAACCCGCGGTGCTCACGTGGGCGATGTGAACGGGGACTCCCGTATATTCCGCCAGGGCGATCTCCCTGCGGACGGCGATTTCCTCCCCGATGGAGGGGATTCCCTGGAGCCCCAGTTCGGTGGAGACCCTTCCCTCGTTCATGGCGCCGTCTTTCGAGAGGAAGGGGTCCTCGCAGTGGGAGATCACGGGCATTCCGAACGAGGCGGCGTACTCCAGGGCCTGCCTCATGAGAGAGCTGTCGACCACCCATTTCCCGTCGTCGGAAAAGGCCGCGGCGCCCGCCTCCTTCAGGTCCCCGAACTCGGTGAGCACCTCGCCCCGGAGACCCCTGCTGATGGCGGCCACGGGATAGACGCGGACGATTCCGTGCTCCCGGGCCTTCCGGAGGATGAACTCGGTCACGGAGCGGGTGTCATTCACGGGATTGGTGTTCGCCATGCAGGCGACGGAGGTGAAGCCGCCCGCCGCGGCCGCCTCGCTTCCCGACCGGATGGTTTCCTTGTACTCGAATCCCGGTTCGCGAAGGTGGGTGTGCATGTCGACGAGTCCCGGAACGACGATCTTTCCCGTCAGGTCCCATTCCTCGATCCCGGTCAGGTCCCCCCCGGCGGTCGTTGTTCCCCCCAGGGATCTGATCCGGCCGTCCTCGATGAGAAGGTCGAGCACGCCGTCGAGGTTCTGCGAGGGATCGATGATCCGGGCGCCTCTCAAAAGCCGTTTCACGGGGATCCTCCTGACAGCAGATATAGCAGGGCCATTCGAACGGCGATGCCGTTGGTCACTTGTTCGAGGATCACGGACTGCATGCCGTCGGCGATGTCCGGCGCGATTTCCGTTCCCCGGTTGATCGGCCCGGGGTGCATGACCAGGGCTCCCGGATTGGCGAGGGCGAGACGCTCCTCGTTCAGGCAGTAGAACTTGGCGTATTCCCGGATGGACGGGAAGGACGCCCGGTGCCTTTCGAACTGGATCCGGAGCATCATGACGACGTCCCGGTTCCTGACTGCCTCTTCCATATTGCAGGTGACGGAGACACCGAGCTGTTCCACGTCCCTGGGGATCATCGGCGCAGGGCCGCACACGGTGACCCGGCATCCCATCCGGGTGAGCCCGTGGATATTGGAGTGGGCCACCCGGCTGTGGGCGATGTCCCCGATGATGGCCACTTCCAGGCCCTTGAGACTTCCCTTTCTCCTCCGGATGGTCAGCATGTCGAGAAGCGCCTGGGTGGGGTGTTCGTGGAAACCGTCCCCCCCGTTGATGACCGAATGGCGGACCATCCGGGCGATCAGGTGGGGAGCCCCGGAAGCGCTGTGGCGGATGACGACGATGTCGGGATTCATGGCCTCCAGGGTCCTCGCCGTGTCGATGAGGGTTTCCCCCTTGACGACGCTGCTCGTTGACGTGGAGATGTTGATGGAGTCCGCGCTGAGGCGTTTTGCGGCCAGTTCGAAGGACGTCCGCGTCCGCGTGCTCGCCTCGTAAAACAGGTTGATGATGGTCTTCCCCCGGAGGGTGGGGACCTTTTTGATGTCCCGCGTGGAAACCTCGGCAAAGGAGTCCGCCGTGTCCAGGATCAGGAGGATCTCCCCGGGAGTCAGTTCCTTCATGCCGAGAATGTCTTTGCTGTGAAGCTTCATCGATGGCTCTCCCGTTATCCTTCCTCCTCGATGACCACCTGATCCTTCCCGGTCCGTTCGAAGAGGTGCACCTTCACGTTTTCCCAGAGGCTCGATGGAAGGTCGAGCCCCGTGTAATCGGGCCAGATGGGGAGTTCCCTGTGCCCCCGGTCGACAAGGACGGCAAGCTGGATCATCTTCGGGCGGCCGAAATCGATGAGCGCGTCCATGGCCGCCCGGATCGTGCGGCCCGTGAAGAGAACGTCGTCCACGAGAACCACTTTCTTTCCGTCGATGGAGAAGGGAATGTCCGTTCTTCCCGGTTTCGGTTTGTTGTCCATCTTGGTCACGTCGTCACGGTAGAACGTGACGTCGAGGATGCCGAAGGGGATTTCCCTCTTTTCGATGGCCGAGATCTTGTCTCTCAGGCGGCTTGCCAGGAAGACGCCCCCCGTGCGGATGCCGATGACGATCAGGGCGTCGGCCCCCCGGTTTTTTTCCAGGATTTCATAGGCGATCCGGGTGATGGACCTTTCGATTTCCTCTCCGTCCATGACGACCTTGTTCATTCCCTTTTCCCCCTGCGATCAAAAAAAAAGCCTTCCCAGGACCGGGAAGGCTACCATCATCGCATCTGTCAATCGTTGCAGTCATCTACGTACTCGACCTGCCTGTTATTCAATCCAAAATATAACAGCCGGAAGGGGATGCCGTCAAGGAATTAATGGATGACGGCCTCGAAAAAGCGTTGATTCGGCTTTTTTTACGAGTTCGTCAATGGATCGGTTTCCCGAGGCGGTCCCAGCGGGGGGAATTGTCCCCTCCGTCCCAGGACCAGTAGATGATGAAGGCCTTTCCGAGGATGTCCTTCCGGTCCACGAAGCCCCAGAAACGGCTGTCGTAGCTCTGGTCGCGGTTGTCCCCCATGACGAAAACGGTTCCGTCGGGGACCTTGACCGGCCCGAAGTTGTCTCTCGGCTGGATGGTTTTCGGAATGACGAGATTGTCCGTGTACACCCCGTAGGGATCGTCGAAAGGCTCGTCGTTCACGTAGACTTTCTTGTCACGGACTTCCACCGTGTCGCCGGAGATTCCGACGACCCGCTTGATGAAGTCCTTGCTCCGGTCCAGGGGGTAGATGAAGACGATGGTGTCGCCCCGCTTCGGATCGCTGACGGGGATCAGCGTGGATCGCAGAACGGGGATCTTCACGCCGTAGATGAACTTGTTCACCAGGAGCCAGTCCCCCACGAGAAGGGTCGGTTTCATCGATCCCGACGGGATTTTGAATGCCTGGACGACGAAGGTCCGGATGAACAGGGCGATCAGGACGGCGATCAGGATGGCTTTTCCGTATTCGATCACTACGGAGGATCTGCTTTTTACCACGGGATTCTCCTCTTTACGTCGGCGCGTAGATCGTCGACAGGGTGACGATGATCATGACGATCGCCAGGCTGCCTCTCAGTGCGGTCTGGGCGGTGGAGAAGAGGATGTTTCTCCACCCGTTCCGGAAGGCCGGTTTCAGGCGAAGGTCCTCGATGATCCGGAAGAAAAGGGTTCCGGCAAGTCCCCCCAGGTAGAATCCGAGAAAAAGTCCGAGACCCTGCAGGGAAGGGTAGAGAAAGCACGCCCCCGCCACCGCGGCCGCGAGAACTGCGAAAAAATGCCTCACGGTGAGGGGAAGCGGCTTGTGCATCCCCAGGGAGGTCAGCCAGAAGTCGCCCCCCTCCGCGGCTGCGACCATGAGAAGGAGGGCGGCGAGAACGGTGAAGCCGACGGGGGCGAAGCTCGTCCAGACGGCGAAGACGAAGGTGTCCACAAAAATGACGACCGTTCCGGGGAGGCCGAAGTTGATGAGAAAGATCCCCAGGAACAGAAAAGCCATGAACAGGGTGTATCCCGCGGTTTCGATGGAGGACAAGGCTACCTTTTTTTCTTCTCTTTTGCCGGCCTTGCCTGTTCCCACGCGAGAACGATGGGGCTGGCGATGAATATGGAGGAATAGGTTCCCACGACGATGCCGACGATCAGGGCGAAGGCGAAGTCGCGGATGACGGCGCCGCCGAGAAAGAAGAGGGCGAGGACGACCAGAAGGGTGGTTCCCGCCGTGAGGAGCGTGCGGCTCAGGGTCTGGTTGATGCTTCCGTTGATGATCCCCCTCAACTCGCCCCGGATGTTCGCCCTGCGGTTTTCCCGGATCCGGTCGAAGACGACGATGGTGTCGTTCAGGGAGTACCCGATGATCGTCAGGAGCGCCGCGATGATGGGCAGCGTGAATTCCAGGTTCAGGAGGGAGAAGATCCCCACGGTGATGAGGACGTCGTGGATGAGGGCGACCACGGCGCCGACGCCGTACCGGAACTCGAACCGCCACGTGATGTAGATCAGGATGCCGATGATCGCGTAGAGGATCGAAAGCAGCCCTTTTTCCCGGAGGTCCTTGCCTACCTTCGGTCCCACCATTTCCACCCGCCGTACTTCGAAATCCCCCTTTGTGAAGGTCTTTGCCAGCGCGTCCTCGAGGGTGTCGGAAAACCCTTTCAGCTCCGACGTGGACAACGGGGTTTTCACGAGGTATTCGTTCTCTTCGTATCCGAATCTCTGGATGATGCTGTCCTGGAGATTCACGGGCTTGAGGGCCTCGCGGATCCGCTCGACCGTCGTCGGTTTCTCGAACTTGAGCTGGACCAGCGTTCCCCCGGCGAAGTCGATTCCCATGTTGAGGCCGCCGTGGATGAGGATGGAAACGATGCTGACGGCGATCACGAAGAGGGACAGGGAGAAGGCCATCTTCATCCTGCCAACGAAATTGATGTTCGTCCCCGGTTTGATGAGTTCCATGAGAGTCTCCTGCGTTGCGGTCTAAATGCTCACCGTCTTGATTTTCCGGAACCAGAGGAAGTAGTCGAAGAAGATCCTGGTCACGAAAATGGCCGTGAACATGCTGCAGATGATACCGATGCTCAGGGTGACGGCGAACCCCTTCACGGGACCCGTTCCGAACTGGAAGAGGACGACGGCGGCAATGAGCGTGGTCACGTTGGCGTCGATGATGGTCGTGAGGGCCCTGGAATAACCGGCGGCGACGGCCGCGCTGGCCGATTTTCCGACGCGGATTTCCTCACGGATGCGCTCGAAGATGAGCACGTTGGCATCCACGGCCATGCCGATGGTGAGGACGATGCCGGCGATGCCCGGCAGGGTGAGGGTCGCCCCGAAGGCGGCCAGGGCCGCCATGATGAGAATGACGTTCAGAATCAGAGCCACGTTGGCGATGACGCCCGACACGCGGTAGTAGAGAATCATGAAGAAGACGACGAGAACGCCCCCCACGAGGATGGACAGGAATCCCTTCTCGATGGAGTCCTGGCCGAGGGAGGGGCCCACCGTCCGCTGCTCGAGGATTTTCACGGGGGCGGGAAGCGCGCCCGCCCGAAGGACGATGGCGAGGTCCCGGGCTTCGTCCATGGTGAAGGTGCCGGTGATCTGGGCTTCGCCGCCGGCGATTTTTTCCTGGATGACCGGGGCGGAGTGCACCACGCCGTCGAGGACGATGGCGAGCCGCCTTTTCACGTTCTCCCCGGTGATCCGTTCGAAATCCCGGGCTCCCTGGGAGTTGAACTTCAGGCCCACGTAGGGTTCCCCGAAACGGTCGCTGATCTTCACGGTGGCGTTTTCAAGGGCGTCCCCCGTCAGGGCGGCCTTCGACTTCAGGAGATAGGGCGTTCTCACCCGCTGCCCCGTCTGGCGGTTCATCACCGTTCCGTAGTAAACGGCGCTTCCCTCGGGGATGTTGCCTTTCAGGGCCTCGTCGAGCGACCCCTCCTCGTCCACCAGGTGGAATTCGAGGAGCGCCGTTTTCCCGATGAGATTGATCGCCCGCCTCGGGTCCTTGATCCCCGGCAGCTGCACGAGGATCCGGTCCGCCCCCTGGGGGACGATTTCCGGTTCCGTGACGCCGAACTGGTCGATCCGGTTCCGGATCGTTTCCAGGCTCTGGTCGATGGCGAACTTCCGGATGTCGTCGGCGTTGGCCTTCCGGAACTGGAGCGTCACCGTCTCCTTCCCGTCGGTGAAGTCGGAGGACTGGATCTCCAGGTTGGGGAAGAGGTCCCCCACGATTTTCCGGAAGGTGTCCCCTTCCTCCCTTCCGGGAAGCTCGAGGGACAGGGTCTTCCCCTCGTGAACGGCGAAGGCCCGGAAACGGAGGTTCCGTTCCATGAGGACGTCCTTCAGGTCGCTTCCCGCCCGGGTGAGGGCGTTTTCCATGGCCTTTTCCGTGTCCACCTCGAGGACGAGGTGCATCCCTCCCTGGAGGTCGAGGCCCAGATGGATCTTGTCGTGGGGGAGATAGGATTTCCAGAAGTCGGGAAGACGGTCCGTCAGGGAGGGGGTCAGGTAGAACAGACCCGCCAGCGCGATGAGAACCGCGAGAATACCTCTCCACTTGATGCTTGAGGCCATGACTGAAATCCCTTTCCGCCCGGTTATTCCTTCGGTGCCTTCTGGGTGACCGTGGCGATGTGATTTTTCGAAACCTTCACGCGGACCTTGTCCGCGATCTCTACGGTTACAATGGCGTCGGTGATGCCGGTGACCTTACCGTGGATCCCCCCCACGGTAACCACCATGTCCCCGTGGCCCAGGCTGCCCAGCATGTCCTTGACCGCTTTCTGCCTTTTCTGCTGCGGCCGGATGAGCAGGAAATAGAAGATGGCGAAAATGGCCGCCATGAGGATGATGAAATGGTATTCCCCGCCCGGCGCCGTACCGCCCTGTCCCCCAGCACCCATTGCATACGCAATGCCGATCATGATTTATTCCTCCCATGCAGTTGAAGGCGGTTCCTCCCGTGTGTCGGGGCCCGCCTGGTTTTCCCGGAATTTTTTCAAAAGATCTCCCGTTCGGCCGTTCCGGACGGCCTCCCGGATGGATTCGATGAATCGAAGGTAATACCGTACGTTGTGGATCGTATTCAGGACGAGCGCGAGAATCTCCCGCGACAGGTAGAGATGTCTCAAATATGCCCTTGAATAGTGCCTGCAGGTGTAACAGTCGCAGGACGGATCCACCGGTGTTTCGTCGGTCCTGTATTGGGCGTGCTTTATAACAAGCTTTCCCGAATTTGTAAATAACATTCCATTCCTTGCCGTTCTGGTGGGAAGGACGCAGTCGAAAAGATCGATGCCCCGGCAGACGCATTCCAGGATGTCCCCGGGCATGCCCACCCCCATGACGTACCGGGGCCGGTCCGCGGGGAGAAGGGGGGCCGCGAGTTCCACGACGCCGAACATCTCCTCCTTCGTTTCCCCCACGCTCAGTCCGCCCAGGGCGTACCCGTCGAAACCCGTTTTCACTGTTCCCTCGATGCTCCTCATTCTCAGGTCGGGGTACATCCCCCCCTGGACGATCCCGAAGAGGGCCCGGCCGTCCTTTCTCCGGGCGTTCCGGCACCGTTCGGCCCACCTGAGGGTCCGCTCCATGGACTGTTCCGCGTAGGCGTATCCCGCGGGGTGGGGGATGCACTCGTCGAAGCACATCATGATGTCCGATCCCAGGGATTCCTGGATTTCCACGGCCTCCTCCGGACCGAGAAAATGGCGGGATCCGTCGATGTGGGACTGGAAGGTCACCCCCGCCTCTTCGATCTTTCTCAGCCGGGACAGGCTGTACACCTGGAATCCGCCGCTGTCGGTCAGGATGGGGCCCTTCCAGTTCATGAACCGGTGGAGGCCGCCCAGGGACTCGATGAGCCTGTGCCCCGGCCGGAGGTAGAGATGATACGTATTTGCAAGAATCATGCCTGCTCCCAGTTCCCGGACCGTTTCGGGCAGCAGGCCCTTGACCGTGCCCTGGGTGCCCACGGGCATGAAGGCGGGGGTTTCCACGTCCCCGTGGGCCGTTTTCAGGAGGCCCAGCCGGGCGCCCGTGGAGGGGTCTTTCCGGAGAACCTGGAACGAAACATCGGTCATGGCCGTCCTCAGAGAATGAGCATGGCGTCGCCGTAGCTGTAAAATCGGAACCCCTCCTCGACGGCCCGTCCGTATGCCCGGAGCATGAGTTCCCTCCCGGCGAAGGCGCACACGAGGAGGAACAGGGAGGACCGGGGAAGGTGAAAATTCGTGAGGAGCCGGTCCACCCGGCGGAAGGGGAACCCGGGGTAAATGTACAGACCGGTGGAACCGCGGAGGGAGCGGGGCCCTCCCGGATCGCGGAAGACCGTCTCGATCACCCGGGTGGACGTGGTCCCCACGGCGGTGACCCGCCGCGCCTCCCGGAGCCTTTCCAGGGTCTCCTCCGTCATTTCGAACGATTCCGGTTCCATCCGGTGTTCCTCCACCGTTTCCGTCTCCACGGGCTGGAACGTTCCCAGCCCCACGTGGAGGGTGATCCGGGCCGTCTCCGCGCCCCTTCTCCCGATTTCCCCGAGGGTCCTTTCCGTGAAATGAAGTCCCGCCGTGGGGGCGGCGACGGAGCCGGCGACCCTGGCGTACACCGTCTGGTACCGCTCGAGATCGAGGCCGCGGAGACCCTCCTTTCCGGTCCTCCGGATGTAGGGGGGAAGGGGCGCCTGGCCCTCCCGATCGAGGAAGCGCTCGAAGGGCTCCCCGGTGTCGAAACGGAGCACCCAGCACTTCGGCGAAACCCTCGAAATCACTTCCGCCCGGGGGCGGCCGGTGAAATAAAGCCTTGTGCCTTCGCGGACCCTCTTTCCCGGCCGCAGCAGCACCTCCCACTCACAGGGATCGACGGAGCCGGAGATCCTCCTCAGGAGAAGGATCTCGACGGCGCCCCCCGATTCCTTCCGCGCGATGAGCCGGGCGGGGATGACCTTCGATTCGTTCAGAACGAGGAGGTCGCCCGGCCCGAAGTGCTCCGCCATGTCGGGAAAGGTCCGGCAGGCGACGGTTCCCGTCGCCCGGTGAACCACCATGAGCCGGGAACCGTCCCGGTCGGGAAGGGGTGTCTGGGCGATGAGCGCCTCGGGAAGGGGAAAATCGAAGTCCTGAAGTCTCATGGGTGCGCCGGGAAAGGGGTTCATCCCCTCCTTGCAAAGAAAACGAGTACGAGCCCGCCGAGAACGGCCAGGAGACCGAAAACCCGCAACTGTCCGTCGGAGAACTCCATGACCTTGAGGAGATACGATTTCATCCGTTCGGGACTGATGAACCAGGGAAGCCCTTCCAGGAAGAGCACGAGCCCGAGGGCGCAAAGAAACAGTTCCATCTACTTTCGCGGGACTCCTTCTTCCTTTTTATACTGGTCCCACAGGGCGTCCATCTCCTCCAGGGTCGACGACCGGGGGTCCTTTCCCCGTTCCTTCAGGGTCTTCTCGATCCGAAGGAAACGGCGGACGAATTTGTCCGTTGCCTCGTGGAGCGCCTCCTCCCCGTCGGCGGGGAGAAACCGGGAAAGGTTGACCAGGGAGAAGAGAAGGTCCCCGATCTCCTCCCTCTCGGCCGGCGGGGAGCCCGATTCCATCGCTTTTTCCAGTTCCCCCAGTTCCTCCCGGACCTTTCCCAGGACCTCCCGCTTGTCCTTCCAGTCGAATCCCGCCGCCGAAGCGCGCTCCGTGACGGCCCGGGCGCGGCGAAGGGCGGGCAGGGAGCGGGGGATGCCGTCGAAGAAGCCCGCCGTTCTTTCCTTCTTCTCGCGGGCCTTGATGGCCTCCCAGTTTTCCCGGACCTCCTCCACGGAATCGACCCGGATGTCCCCGAACACGTGGGGGTGCCGGCGGATCATCTTTTCCGAGATTTCCCGGAGGACGTCCTCCAGGGTGAATTCGTTTTCCTCTTCGTAGAGGCGCACGAGAAAAAGGATCTGGAACAGGAGATCGCCCAGTTCCTCCCGGGCCTCGCCGGGGTCGCCCCCGCGGACGGCGTCCACCGCCTCGCAGGCCTCGTCCTGCAGGTACCGGAGGAGATCTTCCTTCCTCTGCTTCCGGTCCCAGGGGCAGCCTTCGGGTGACCGGAGCCTTCCGATGATTCCCAGAAGGGCGTCGAGGGCGCCTCCGGAAAGCCTGTTTCGATCGTTTTCCATCCTCCGCGCTCCCGGTTCGTTCCCTTTTCTCAACATATCTGCGGCGGGTCCTGAATAACACGGATCCCCTCCTCCTGTCAAAATGCGGTTCCCGAATAATTGCATCCTCCACCCTGTTTCGACTTGATTTTTTGCGGTGAAGGTGTTAAGTAATCATGTTTTTAATGCTCGAAACTTGACGAAGTCGTAAAAAGGCCGGTTCAACACTTTTTCGAACGGCAAAGTAAAAAGCTCCATAGGCAAGGCGCCCGAATCCCGAGGACTGAGGCGTACTTTCGGTACGCCGCAGGGACGAGGGAAGAAGGGCAACGCAGCATGTGGGCTTTTAACGAAGCCGTCAAACTTGCGTCATGGAGCGGAATGAACAGGCGTCTTTTTTAAAGGAAGGGCGTGAAGGAGCGTTGGATAAATTGCGCAGTGATCAGAAAGGAGGAGGATGCATTTATGGCTGAAGAAAGAAAGAAGATGACCCGGGCCGAACGGCTCGAGGCGGAAAGGGAAGCCAACCTCAAACACTGGCTGGAGCAGGACGAGCTTCTCTTCAAGCACAGGGAAGAATCCTATGATATCGGCGGTCAGGCGCAGGTCGAAAGGCTTGCCAAACAGAAAAAGAAACCGGTCAGACAGCTCATTACCCAGCTCATTGACCCCGGCGAGGAATTCTTCGAAATCGGTCAGGATTGCGGTTACGACATCGGGAAGGTCCGGCTGTACGGCGGAGAAATCTACGAATCGGAGAAGAGGGGGCATATCCCCGGCGGCGGAATGGTGACGGGTGTCGGCAAGGTCCACGGCAAGGACTGCATGATTTTCGGAAACGAGAACCGCTATGCCGCGGGCACCTACTTCCCCATCACCCTGAAGAAACACATGCGGGCCCAGGCGATCGCCGAGGCGAGCCGGCTGCCCTGCATCTACATCGCCGACTCCGGCGGAATCAACCTGCCCCTCCAGGTGGGCTGCTTCGCCGATGACGGCCATTTCGGCTCCATGTTCTACAACATGTGCCGCATGTCCGCCATGGGAATCAAGCAGTATACCCTTTCCACGGGCGGAAACACGGCGGGTGGCGCCTACATCGTCTACCTCGCCACGGAATCGATCATGATCGAGAAGATGTCCTTCGCCTTCCTGGCCGGCCCCCCCATGGTGAAGTCGGCCATCGGCGAGACCGTTTCCCCGGAAGACCTGGGCGGTGCGTACGTCCACACCCAGCACTCGGGCGGTTGCGACCACTTCGTCCGGAGCCAGGACGAGGGGATCCAGAAACTCCGGGACATCATGGAGTTCGAGCCCTCCCAGTCGCTGTACACCGACCGGAGGGAGACGCGGCCCCCCAAGTTCGACTACAAGGAAATGATGCGGGGCACCCCCGTCGACACCTACAAGTACATCAACATCAAGGAAACCCTCAAGTGCCTTGCCGACGACAGCTACTTCCATGAGTACAAACCCACCTACGGGCCCGGCCGCGGCGATGCCATCATCGCCGGGAAGATGTGGCTGAAGGGTATTCCCGTGGGCGTCGTGGCTTCCAACGCCAGCGGCGTCATCTACATCGACGCGGCGAGGAAGGCCACCGAGTGGATGATCCGCTGCGGGAACTCGAACCTCCCCGTCCTCTTCCTCCAGGGCTCGCCGGGTTACATGGTGGGCAAGGCCGAGGAATGGGGCGGCATCGGCAAGTACGGTTCCGACATGGTCCGTGCGTGCTCCTGCCTCAAGAGCCCCAAGGTCACCTACGTCATCGGCCCCGACCACGGCGCCGCCAACTACGGCATGTGCGGCAGGGCGTTCCGTCCGAAATTCGCCTTCACGAACATGAGAGGACGCACCACCGTCATGTCCGGCGAGACGGCGGGCTTCATCGTGGAAACGGTCCGCAGGAAGAACATCATCGACAAGGGCCAGACGGTGAACGAGGAAGAAATGCAGCAATTCCGCCAGATGATGAGAGACCGGTACGACGCGGAAGGGCATCCCTTCTACACCGGCGCCATCAATTTCCACGACGGCGTCGTCGCCTTCAGCGAAGCCAGGGACAAGCTGGCGAGGGCTTTTGAAATCGCCCTCCGCGTGCCCGTCGAGAGTTCCGACTGGGGCGACCTCAAACTGTAACTTTCCAACAAGAAACGGCGGCGGAATCGATTTTCCGCCGCCGTTTTTCAAACCGTTCAACAGCTTTTTTTCATACGATAAAAAGGAGCCCAGCCATGGCAGACGTACTCTTACAGGAAAGGACGGACGACGGCATCCTGATTCTGACGCTGAATCGTCCCGATGCGATGAACTGTTTCAATTTCGATCTTCTCGCGGTGCTGGGGGAGGCCATCCGGGAAGCGAACTTTGATATGAATCTCCGGTGCATCGTCATTACCGGCGCGAAAGCGGGCGACGAGCCCAGGAAGTGGTCCTTCTCCACGGGGGCGGACCTCAAGGAAAGACGGACGCTCTCCCAGGATCAGGTCCGCCGGTTCATCTTCACCATCCGGAACACCTTCACGGCGGTGGAGCAGGTCCGGGTTCCCGTCATCGCGGCCATCAACGGGTTCGCCTTCGGCGGCGGGACGGAACTGGCCCTCGCCTGTGACCTTCGGATCTGTTCGTCCAACGTCCTCATGGGACTGACCGAAACGAGCCTGGCCATCATTCCCGGCGCCGGTGGAACCCAGCGTCTTCCGAGAATCGTCGGGATGGCGAAGGCGAAGGAACTCATCTACACGGCTCGCCGGATCGACGCGAAGACGGCCCTGGATGTCGGCCTCGTGTGCAAGGTCGTGGAGCCGGACAAGATCATCGACGCGGCCCTCGAACTGGCCCGGGAAATCGCGAAGAACGGCCCCATCGGCGTGGCCCAGGCGAAATTCGCCATCAACTACGGCATGGAAGCGAGCCTCGGCGTGGCGCTTCCTCTCGAATCCAAGGCCTATGAAGTCACCATTCCCACGAAGGACCGCCTGGAGGCCCTGGCCGCCTTTGTGGAGAAGAGAAAACCCGTTTTCAAGGGTGAATGAACGAAGCGTTCGCCCTTGATTATAACAATGCAGGAGGAAGGATTTTATGGCAACGGAATATGATTACTGGAAGATTTTCCCGAGAATGCCGAAAAAGGTAAGCATCGGGGACATCACAATCCGTGATGGGTTCCAGCATGAAGAGAAATTCATCTCGACCCAGGCGAAGATTTTCTATGGCCAGGAAAGCATTCTGGCGGGCTGCCGGGAGCTCGAGGTGACCAACATGGCCGCCGGCACGACCCCCCAGTTCGTGGACGGCGCCGAGGTCATGAAGGCCATGCGGAGCCCGGAGTTCCGGAAAAGGGCTTCCCGCCAGGGCATCGACCTGGACAAGGACGTCTGCCTGACGGCCGTGACGATTCGCGAGCCCTCGGTGGACAAGGCCATCGAGTGGCGGAAGGAGGGGTACGGCCCCGACCGGATCCTCATGATGGTTTCCACGGACCCGGAACACCATTTCGCCAATTCCGGATCCACGCTGACCCAGTACTGGCGCGAAGCGGAGAAGTGCATCAAGAAGGCCCGCGATGCCGGGATGAAGATGGTCGGCACCGTGAGCACGATCTGGGGAAGCCCCATCAGCGGCGCCACGAAGCTGGAGGACGCCGTGGAGTTCACGAAGCGCTGGTTCGAAATCGGCGCCCATGACATCGAGCACGCCGACCACGACGGCTCGGCCAACGCCGCCGACGTGTACCGGTATTTCTCGATGATCCTCGACGCCATGCCGAACCCTGAAGCCCACCTGTGCCACCTCCATGAGACGAAGCGGGTTGCCTCGTCGTCCATCCTGGCGGCGCTTCAGGCGGGGATCACCCGGTTCGAAGCGACCTTCGGCGGCCTCGGCGGCCAGCCGGCCAACTTCCTCGACGACAGTCCCATCCGGGGCACCGGCGAGTACTACTATGACGATCCCCGGTATGTCGGTCTCATCTGCCTGGAAGACCTTCTCGTCCAGGTCGACGAACTCGGCATCGAGCACGGATATGACGTGGACCGCATCCTGTGGCTGGGCCGGAAGATGGAGAAGACCATCGGCCGCCGGCTCCGCTCCGAGGCGGTCATCAACGGCAGGACCCAGAAGGCGGGCCACATGAAGTTCGCCCGGCCGGGCCTGAAGAAACTCATCGATAAGCTGGGTGAGAAGCAGGGCCAGCGGGTTCCCCCCGATTGGAAGGCGAAAGCGGTTCTTCCCGAGAACTGGGGTCCCTCGGATCCGCTCTGGAAGAAATAACCGGAACGTGCAAGACAACGGGCGGGGGAATACCCCCGCCCGCTTTTAGCCTGTACCGCGATCATTCGAGTGCCCCTTCGTTTTCCGTCGAGAGCACTCACGAATATGTGAAATAATGTTGAAGGAGGATGTTCCAATGGCAGTTGAAGTCGTAGCCCCCATGCCCGGCACGATCGCCGAGATTTTAGTGGAAGTGGGAGACAATGTCAGGACCGATGAGGAACTCATCATTCTCGAGGCGATGAAGATGGAAAATCCCATCGTCGCCCCCGCCGACGGCACCGTCAAGGAAATCAAGGTTGCCGAAGAGGACAAGGTGGACACGAACCAGGTCCTGCTCGTCCTGGAGTAATTTTTTTCAGGAAAAAGAAGTCATCACGGTATGCCGGGAGGATCAGCACGGGTTCTCCCGGCATCCTTGTTTCAGGATACCGGTTGTCTTATGAAGGTTCCCCGGGGAGGGGAATCGCGAATCTTCAGTGGTTTCCATGACTGGAAAAAAAGAGAACATGCTGCCGGCGTCCGTGGCGATTCATGAGGTCGTTCTCAGGGACGGGATCCAGAACGAGCCCGTCCCGGTTCCGACGGACCGGAAACTCGACCTCCTGGACGGTCTCGTCCGTTCGGGGGTGGGCAGGATCGAGCTCTCCTCTTTCGTCAATCCACGCCTCGTCCCCCAGATGGCCGACGCGGAGGCTCTCTGGGAGCGGGTGGAGCGGCGTCCCGGCCTTCTTCTTTCCGCCCTGGTCCTCGGGGAAAAGAGCCTGGAACGGGCGATCCGATGCCGGGTTCCCCACGTGGGGATTTTCGTGTCCGCCAGCGAGACCCACAGCCTCCGGAACAGCAACCGCACGGTGGCGGAAGCGGCGGGCGAGGCGCTTCGCCTCATCGACAGGGCCAGGTCCCGGGGGATGCAGGTCCGGGCCGGCGTGATGAATGCCTTCGGATGCGCCTATGAGGGGGCGGTGCCCGTCGATCGCGTGCTCGGGCTCGTGGACCGCTTCATGACCCTTTCACCGGACGAGATCTGTCTCGCCGACACCTCCGGCATGGGATATCCGGCGCAGGTGGGAGAGGTGATCGCCCGGGTCCGTGCCGTCGCGGGGGACGTCCCGCTGTCCCTTCACCTCCACAATACCCGGGGGCTTGGTCTCGCCAATCTCTGGGAGGCCCTTCGCCGGGGCGTGGCGATCTTCGACACCTCCCTGGGGGGTCTGGGGGGCTGTCCCTTCATCCCCGGGGCGAAGGGGAACATCGCCACGGAGGACACGGTGCACATGCTCCATCTGTCGCATGTCTCCACGGGCATCCGCCTCGAATCCCTCGTCGAGGCGAGCCGGGCTTTCGAGTCCTTCATGAAGAAGGAATTTCCCGCCATGATTCCCCACCTGCCGGACTCCGGCGCCTGCGAATCGTAACCGATCCGCGGATATTTAAATCCCTTTGTCTGTTCGGAGGAAGTCCTTACGCGTTTGGAATAAGGTTCAAGGTATTATTCCTGTAGGAACGAGGGAGATTTACCTGATGTGCGACTCTGGGGGGCGCGGACGGTTTTCCGGCTCAGGAACCGCTTTTCGACGGTTCCAATTTTCTCGCTCCACTGCAACACCGCGGATTCGCCCTATGGGGCTTTTTCGGCTCGGATAAGCGTTGTTGCGACCGTTCCGCTTCGAAAGGAACCGTAAGCGAAAAGGCGCTTATTCGCCTCCAAAACCGTCCCGCGCCTTGCTACGGTGAGCGTTTCCGGCAAGGAACCGCCGGCCCTTCAGGGCCGGACTACGTGAGACAAACACTGACCGGCGCGGGCTCCGGCTCATGTGAATTTTGAATGTGGCCCGATACCGGTTCTGAAGGGGCGTCCTACGATTTTCTGCCCAGGTAGAGCTGCCGGAGAAAATATTCGTCGTAATTCCTGAAAAGATTGGCGGGAAGGCTCATCCTCAGGACCTCGATGCCCTCGCGGGCAAGATCCTCCGCCGTGAGATGGCATGAGGTGAATCCCGTGATGATGACGTATCCACCCGCGGCGAGTCTTCCGAGGGCGTTTCGAAGAACGGTGAGCGCCTTTTCCTTTGAGGGAAGGACCTGGCGGTTCAGAAGGCCGCAGAATAGGATCAGGTCGAAAGTGACTTCCACAGGAAGGATCTCGGCGATTTTCTCGCCGTCTCCCAGATAGATGTTTTCGAGGCGCCTGCCCTTTGCCGCTTCCACGTTTCCGTCGCTGATGTCGATGCCGTAACACTGGTAGCGGGACATCATCCCCCGGCGGATTTCGATGAGGTTCCCGCATCCGCAGCACTCCCATTCCCGTTCACAGCACCTGGGATCGCATTGCTCTCCGATGGTCTCGATGAGGTTGCCGCACCCGCATCCGGCATCCAGGAGGCGTTTGGGGGGAATCCTGTCGAGCGCCACGGCCCGAAGATGTTCCGGTCAGAGACAGAGCTTGTTCAGCACGCCCCCCGCATCGATTTCTTCCATGACGTCGATGATTCTGGGATAGATGTGGTCCCTGTAGATCCGATATTCCCGGGAGTCCTCGAAGATGTCCCATTCCACGGGGCGCCCGATATTTCTTTCGGGGACGATGAGTTCCACTTCGCCGGGATGGCGGGAGGAAAGGTATTCCACGAGAAGGCTTTCCTCGGACGGGCCCACCGGGCGGCCCGAGACCTCCGGCCAGAAGCCGTCGAGACTGCCGGGGTCGGTGCCTTCCCACAGGAGGGCGATGTTCCTGAAGACGCCCCGGGGATCGTCTTCCTCGACGACGCTTCCCTGGAGAAATCGACAGCCCCCGTACCGGATCAGGTTGAACCAGGACCCGGTGCGTTCCTCCTCGGGTCTGCCGCGGATCGTCTGGACGGTTCTTTCAAAATCGGTTTTCGTGACGGTCATCGAACGCTTTCGGGCGCCGGACGAAAAAAGGGGTTCACCTCCCGGTGTCCCCCTTTGTCGGCTTCAATGAAAAAGACGCCTATTTGATCGGCCACTCGCCCCGTTCCTTCAGCACCTCGCGATAAACCTCCAGGGCCTCGTTCACCGCGGGCATGCCCGCGTAGGTCGCCACCTGGAAGAAGATCTCCGCGAGTTTCTTCGGGTCGCATCCCACGTTCAGGGCGGCGTTCACATGAAGTCTCAACTCCCCCGTGGCCCTCAGGGCCGCCAGCATGGCACAGGCCGCCATCTGCCGTTCCGGAAGCGTGAGAACCGTCCTGGAATAGAGATTTCCCGTGATGAACTTGGAGAATTCATTGGCCAGATCCTTGTCGAATTCCCGCCACATGAGATAGGGCGGGTCCATCTTGATCCCCTTGCCGAAAAGCTTCGTCGCTGTTTCCTGGGTTCTTTTCCTGATAGCCTCTTCGTTCACGACAACATCCTCCTTTTTGCGATCCTCCGGGTGATCCTTTCCGATTCCCCGGATTCCCGGCGACTGTAATGGATAGGCACCCCCCTGTCAAGGTCGAAGTTGAGTTATTTTACGAGATAAAGATCCCTGTCCCGATCCTGAAAATAGATGTGCTGATAGGGACCGTCTCCCCGGGAACGGGACCCGTAGATCTCTTCCCCTTTCCGGCGGCACGCGGGACAGCTCCCGCCGGGGACCACCACGGCGAAGATCCGGGTGGCGTGATTCGCCGTCGAGTCGATGGTGACGAGACCGCCGCAGTCGTCGCAGACGCGGACTTCTTCCGTCTGCTCTTCCGAGATGTGGTCCGTGTCGTAGTACACGCTCCGGCGCCGCCGGATGAATTCGCTGTCCCTCCTGATCTTTCGCTTCTGCTCCTCCCGCCGTTTCCAGAGTCCCAGGATTCCCTCGGACAGCCTTTCGATGTACCGGGTCGTGTCGGCCGATTGACGGATCCTCTCCGGGTCGTAGTCCGGCTCCCGCACCTGGCTGTAGTCCAGACCGGCCATGGCGAGGATGATTCCCACGTTGATGTACGGCAGGGCCGTTTCCACCGAGTACCCGCCCTCCAGAACGGCGATGTCCGGGGAAAGCCGGTCGTTGAGGCGGGCGTATCCCTGGGCGGTGAACTGCATGTCCGTGATGGGATCCGTGTAGTGGTTGTCCTGCCCGGCGGAGTTGATCACGAGATCGGGCTTGAAATCGTCGAGAATGGGCAGAATGAGATGGTCGAGAACGTACAGGAACCCTTCCTCGGACGTCTGCGGCGGCAGGGGGATGTTGACCGTCATTCCCACGGCGTTGGGTCCCCCGAACTCTTCCGGGAATCCTGAACCCGGGTAAAGGGTTCTTCCATCCTGGTGAATCGATATGAACAGGGTGTCCGGGTCGTGCCAGAAGATGTCCTGGGTCCCGTCCCCGTGATGGCAGTCCGTGTCCACGATGGCGATCCGCCTCCGGCCGTATTTTCTGCGGATGTGCTCGATCATGACCGCTTCGATGTTGATGTTGCAGAATCCACGGGCGCCGTGGACGATCCGCATGGCATGGTGACCGGGGGGACGGACCAGGGCGAAGGCGTTGTCCACTTCCCCGCTCATGACCTTGTCCGCGGCCGTGATGGCGCCGCCCGCCGAGATCATGTGTGATTCCGTGGTGACCCGTTCCACGTCGGGCACGCAGATGTGGACCCTCTCCACGTCCTCCTTCGTGGCGATTCCCGGTTTGAATTCGAAGATGTTGTCCAGGTCGAGAAGCCCTTCCTCGAAGACCTGGTCCTGGGTGTACAGGAGCCGTTCCTCCCGCTCCGGGTGGGTGGGGCTGATGGCCCAGTCGAAGGCGGGGAAGAACACGAGGCCCGTTTTTCTCTTTCCTGCCGTCATGACGGTGTCCCTCCGTCTTTCCGGGGGCTGATGAGCCCCGGCTTGATCTGGGCCTTGATCCGGATGTTCTTTCCGGTGGTGTAGAATCCCCTTACCATGTTGAATTCCTGGTCCTCGATGATTTCCATGATCAGGTCCTCCTCCCGGGCGCCCATCTTCAGGGCCCTTTCCAGGAGCTTTTCACGGCAGATGAAGAGGGCGTCATCCCGGGAGAACCTCCCGGGGATGTCCTGCCGGATTCCTTCCTCCACGATGGTCAGGATCTTCTTCTCCGTGTCCGCGAGAAGGGTGATCTCCGTCGTTGTCCTTGCCAGGGCCGCCCCGACGGCGTTGGCCACTTCCGCGTGCTTCGGCAGGCCGGGCCGGCAGCCGAGCATTTCCCCGAGCCTCGGGGCCATGGCTTCCGCGGGCCCGCCGACGACATAGAGAACCTTCGGCTCGATGACCTTCCCCTCCAGCATTTCGTGGATGGTGTAGACGGGCTTGTTGTTGATCTCGTCGAGGACCTCCCGGACGGCGTCCGCGATCAGCCCGCACGTTTTTTCAAAGACGATCCGGGCCGTTTCCCCGGGAGAGGCGTTCGCCTCCCCGCCGAGGATTTCCATGGCCGCCGCGGCCTTTTCCCTGTCTCCGATCTTCGTGAGGCCGAGGACGATCATGGCGTCCGTGGGGGTGGGGAAGGGGCCGCCGAAGGCCATTGCCGGTCCCTCCCGTTCCGGGCCGACCCTGAGTTCCCCCTGTTCCCACCGGACCCTGCTGTCCCCGGCGACGCCGATGGACCGCGTCTGGAGGCCCCGGACCAGGGTCTTCCGTCCTTCGATAGTGACGCCGAAAGGCTCCAGGAGGGGGACGCCGTCGGCGAAGAGGGCGATGTCCGTGGTGGTTCCCCCGATGTCGAGGGCGACGGCGTCTTCCTTCCCCGTGGTCAGGCTCAGGATGCCCATGATGCTCGCCGCGGGTCCCGAAAGAATCGTCCCAACCGGGTATTTCGCCGACTGGCTGATTTCCGAGGTGCCGCCGTCAGCCTTGAGAATGTACACCGGTGCGGTGGTTCCGATCTCGGCGGTGAACCGGAGGATGTCCTCGACGAACCGGTTGTAGACCCTCCAGATGGCGGCGTTCAGGTAGGTCGTGGCGATCCGCCTGGGGTAATTCAGGTTTCCCGACATGCGGTGGCCGAAGGAGAGATGCTCGAAATCCCCTTCGACGAGATCGCCGATTCGCTGCTCGAGACCGGGATTTCTCGTGGAAAACTTTCCCACGATCCCCAGGTGGCGGATTCCTTTTTTCTTCAGGCTGTCCGCCGCGTCGCGGACTTCCCTCTCGTCCGTTCCCGCCGCTTCGAGTCCCCGGTGGCTGACGTATCCGGAGATGAAGCGGGTGTCCTCGTTGATCCGGAGCGTCTCCGGGGCAAGCCCCGGTCCCCCCGCCAGGATCATTCCCACCCGGTCCACCCGGTTCTGCACGATGGCGTTGGTGGACATGGTGGTGCTCAGAACGATCCTCTCGAGCTGTTTCAGGTCTCCCCCGTTCAGGATCCGGGAAGTCGCCTCCCGGAACGAGACGATGAGGTTTTCGGGGTTCGTGAGGACTTTGGCGGATGCGACCACTTCGAAGCGGCCGTTCAGGAGAACGGCGTCCGTGTGGGTGCCGCCGACATCGATTCCCAGGATCATGGCGTTTCCCCCGGTCCGTGATGACGAGACCGCCCGGGCCCCGGGCGGCTTTCGGTGTTTCCTGTGAAGCCTCTCATGACGGCTTTCGTCTTGGCGAACGCGCTTCAGAGATCAAAAAAACTTCTTTCGAAGGGCAACGTAGAAAGTTCAGGAGACATGGCGCCCGGATCCCGCGGACCGGCTCATATGGAGAATACGCCGCAGGGACGGTGAGCAACGGGCGACGCGGCATGGGACTTTTACGGAGCCATCCGTCTTGTATCACAGGCGGTGGGGGACCGTCAATTTCCCCTTCGAGCGGCAAGGGAACAGGCTCGGCAGGCAAGGGGCCCGAATCGCGACGACCGAGGCATGCTTCCGGTTCGCCGCAAGGAGGAGGGATGAAGGGGAATGCAGCATATGGGGCTTTTTCCTTTGCCGCCGCTCTTGACAAAAGGGGGGGCCTTCCCTTACGAATGGGAACGGGGCGGTTCGCCCGGGGGGCTTTGGGCGCCCGTCCGGAAACGGAACAGGAGGGAATATGACGCGAAGACGATTCATCGATTTAAGCATCAGCATCGAACCCGCCCTTCCGAGCGATCCTCCGATGATGATTCCCGAAGTGGCGTACGTCGGCCACGAGGAGGGCGCGGAGCAGATGAAGTCCTTCTTTCCGGGGCTCGTCCGGGAGCAGCTCCCCGAAGGCCTGGGGTGGGCCCTGGAATTCCTGCGCCTCACCTCCCACAGCGGAACGCACCTGGATGCCCCGTATCACTACCATCCTACAATGGACGGGGGAAGCCCGGCTCTCACGATCGACGAGATCCCCCTCGACTGGTGCTTCGGCAGCGGCGTGGTCCTGGATTTTTCCCGCAGGGGGGACGGAGAACGGATCACCGCGGCGGACCTGAAAGAGGAACTTGAAAGGATCGGCTACCGGATCAGGCCGATGGACATCGTTCTCATCCGGACCGGCGCCGACGCGGCCTGGGGAACGCCGGCCTACCTGACGAGGGGAGCCGGGATGGACCGGGAAAGCACCCTGTACCTGCTGGACCGGGGCGTCAGGGTGGTCGGCATCGACGCCTGGAGCTGGGACCGTCCCCTTCCGTTCCTGGCGGAGGAATTCCGGAAAACCGGTGACCCGAAGGTCGTCTGGGAAGCGCATTTCGCGGGAATCGAACGGGGATACTGTCACATGGAGAAAATGGCGAACCTTGCGGCGATCGGAAGGCCCTTCGGATTCACCGTCTGCTGTTTTCCCGTCAGGATCAAGGGGGCGAGCGCCGGGTGGGTGCGGCCGGTGGCCATCATCGAGGAGGAATGAGATCGTGAACAAGTTTTTCTGTCCCGAATCCGTCGCAATCATCGGCGCCCCGGCGAAAACCGGCGTCGGTTCGTTCAACAACGTGGAAATGATGCTCCGTTACGGTTACGGCGGGCGGATCTACCCCGTCAACCCGAAGGTCCGGGAGATCTGCGGCCTGAAGTGCTATCCGTCGGTTCTTGAGGTGCCGGAGACGGCCGACCTCGCCGTCATCTCCGTCGGCCGGGACCGGGTGATCCCCCTCTTCCTGGAGTGCGCCCGGGCGGGGATCCGGCGGGTGGTGGTCGTCACCCAGGGATTCGGCGACGCTGACGAACGGGGGAAAACGCTTCAGCGGGAACTCGTTTCCCTGGCACGGCGGCACCAGGTCCGGATCGTCGGGCCGAACACCCTGGGGATCGTCAACAACTACAACCGGTTTACGACTGGGTTCGTCGATCTTCCCTACCACGAGAATTTTGCGCCTGTTTCGCTCATCGCCCAGACCGGCTTCATCCAGGTGGCTTCGAAGGATTACGCCTACCGGTGGTGGGGGAAGGCCCTGGACATCGGGAACGCGGCGGACGTCCATTTCGCCGACGGGCTCCGCTACTTCGGGGACGACCCGGAGACGGAAGTGATCGCCCTCCACATGGAAGGGATCGAGCGGGGAAGGGAATTCCTCGAGGTTGCATCGGAAATATCCGGAAAGAAACCCATCGTCGTCCTCAAGACGGGACGAAGCCGGGCGGGGGCGAAGGCGGCCCTCTCCCACACGGGCTCCCTCACCGGAGAGGACGCCGTGTTCGAAGCCGCCTTCGACCGGGCCGGGATCCTCCGCGTCCGGGACACGGCGGAACTGAGGGACACCCTCCGGGCGCTCGTGTGCATGCGGGAAATGAAGGGGCCGGGCATCGGCGTCATCACCGTCACGGGTGCCGGCGGCATCATGGCCATCGATGCCTGCGAGGAAAGGGGAATCGGGATGGCCCCTCTGCCGGAGGGCCTGCCGGAGCGGCTGACGGCCGGGATGCCCGAATGGATTCACGTGGGGAACCCCGTTGACATCTGGCCGATCGGCATGATCGGTGGGGATTATTCCGGTTCCGTCGGGACCGCCCTGGACGGCATGCTCGCTTCCCCGGACGTTCACGGGGTCCTTCTCATCACCCCGGCGCTGAAGTCGCCCCTCCATTCCGACATGTCCGATCTCACCGGGCTTGTGGCGGAGGCGCGGAAGAAGGCGGGAAACGACAAACCGATCGCGGTCTTTCCTTACGCCGACGAGAGCGGCCGGGCACCGGGCGACTACGAACGCATCCGGGGCGTCGCCGCCTTCCCCTCGGCGGAGGAATGCGTGAGGGGCCTTGCCGCGTGCTTCCGGTACCACGGGATCCGGAATCGCAGGGTTCCCTCCGTGGAGCGGCTCGAAGCGGACGCCGGCCGGGCGGAACCCCTCGTCGCGAAGGGGCGGAGGGAGGGGCTTCTCCTGGGGGAGGACGCACTGGCGCTGCTCGGTGCGTTCGGGATTCCCGTGGCGCAAGGAGGAATTCTGGGGACTTCCGGGGAATGGGAGGCCCTGTCCGGGAGCATCCCCTATCCGGTCGTCCTGAAGGTCCACGGCCGGCATTTCCTTCACAAGAGCGAATGGGGAGGCGTGCTCACGGGGATCGCCGACGGAGAGTCCTTCTCCCGGGCATGGGCGACGCTGGAGGCGCGGGTCCGGGAGAAGGCGCCCGGCGTTCCCTTTGAGGGGTTTCAGGTCCAGGAGGCGATCGCCGGCACGGAGATTCTTTTCGGAATCCGTCGGGATCCCCAGTTCGGGCCGGTCGTCGCCTGCGGTTTCGGCGGGATTTACACGGAAGTTTTCAGGGATGTGGCCCGGCGAATCGCACCGATCGACAGGGAGGAGGCCCGGGAGATGCTCCGTTCCCTGAGGATGTACCCCATTCTCCGGGGGATCCGGGGACGGAAGGGCGCGGATCTGGAACAACTCGCGGACGTTCTTCTCCGGATCTCCCGTCTTGCCCTGGAAATTCCCGATCTTGTCGAGATGGACGTCAATCCCTTCATCTGCGGAGAAACGGTTTCCGCGGCCGTGGACGCCCGGATGCTCTGGAAGGAGGGTTCCTGAACGGACAATGCAATTGACAGATTTCACATTTCTCTATATCGTGAATAGAAATCCTGCCGGGGGGCACCGTATGACATGACAGGAAAGAATCCGGTGGAGGATGCTTTTCGGGTTCGTGTCGCAGAAGGAAACCATACAACTTCGGAAAAGAGGGATTCCGCCGGGTTGTCGCGTGCTTTCGGAGCAGGAGAAGTCATTGTCGGCTTGAGGCGGAGGGTTCCGTCCTCCAGGAACGGCTGGAGAAAAGGCATGCACCGGTTCCGGCCCGATGGACCGGCCGGGCGTTCTTCATGAACCGCCGCGGAGGGAGAATTCAGTGGGAAGGGGGTGATGCATCGATTTCAGGAACATTAGGGATTTCCTCCGTGGATGGATCCTTCAACAGGTGAATACAAAAGGAGGTAGGCCATGATCAGAGCAATGGGGCGCGTCTTTGACAAATGGGCGCGGAAATGGATGCCGGATCCGATGCTGTTCGCGATCCTTCTTACCTTCATTACGTACCTCTTGGGGCTCATCCTGACGGACAGCGGGCCCTTCCAGATGATACAGCACTGGTACAAGGGTTTCTGGGAACTCCTTTCCTTCGCCATGCAGATGTGCCTGATTCTCGTCACCGGGCACGCCCTGGCGACGTCCCCCCTTGTCCGAAAGTGGATCGAGCACCTGGCGGAGATTCCCAAGCACCAGGCCGGGGCGATCTTTCTCGTCGGCTTTACCGCGGCGATCGCGTCGTGGATCAACTGGGGCCTCGGGATCATCGTGGGGGCCCTCATGGCCCGCGAGGTCGGCAGGAGCGGCCAGCTCCGTGGGATCCCCATGCACTATCCCCTTCTCGGCGCGGCCGGCTATGCCGGGTTCCTCACCTGGCACGGCGGTCTCTCCGCCTCGGCTCCTCTCCTGGTGGCCACGGAGAAGCACTTCCTGGTGAACGAGATCGGGGTCATCCCGTCCCGCCTGACCCTTTTCAGCACCATGAACATCGTCGTTTCCATCGCCCTCATCCTGCTCATCCCCCTGGTGTGCATGCTCATGGCCCCGAAGAACAAGGAGGAGATGGAGACCATCGTCGACGTGGACCCGGACCTGGTGAAAAAAGAGGAGGTCAAGGTCATTCCCCGGGAAAAGATGGTCGCGGCGGACAAGATCGAAAACAGCGTCGTCATCTCCGGGATCATCGGCATCGCCGGCATGATTTATGTCGTCTGGTTCTTCTACACCAAGGGATTCGCCCTTGACCTGAACATCGTGAACTTCACGTTCCTGTTCCTGGGCATCCTCTTCCAGCGTACCCCGATCAACTACATCCGGGCCGTCAGCGAAGGCGCCAAGGCCTGCGCCGGGATCATCGTCCAGTTCCCCTTCTACGCGGGAATCATGGGGATGATGAAGTACTCCGGCCTCGTGGCCATCATCGCCAACTGGTTCGTCGTCATCTCCACGGCGAACACCTATCCCGTCTTCACGTTCTTCAGCGCCGGCCTGGTGAACCTCTTCGTTCCCTCCGGCGGCGGCCAGTGGGCGGTTCAGGGGCCCATCATGGTGAAGGCGGCCCAGGCCATGAACTTCGACATGAACAAGACGATCATGGCGGTGGCCTACGGCGATGAATGGACGAACATGCTCCAGCCCTTCTGGGCGCTGGCCCTCCTGGGGATCACCCGTCTGAAGGCGAGGGAGATCGTCGGGTACACCATGGTGGTTCTTGTGGTGAGCGCCATCGTGTTTATCCTCGGACTTCTGTATCTCCCCGTGTGAGAACGGCACGGGGAAATGAACGGTCGTATGGGGGGCGCCCATTCCGAGAAGGGGGGCGCCCCCTGACCTTACCGGAAACCCGCATGCCGGCGGGAAGGGAATTTTCACCTTGACCCGCGGCACTCCCCGAGGCTATAGTTTCCCTGGGAGCAGGTAATGGGGACGAGGGCCGGTGCGGAATGCGGGATGAGGGGATTCCACCCGGAAAGGAAGCGTTCATGGAAGAGAAACCTTCCCGTCCCGGGGAGGAGAGGTATTGGAGCAGCCTTCAGCGTGAGATCAACCAGCGGAAGATCGAGGAACTGAAGGCCCTGTACCCTGAAAAATTCGTCCCCGAGAATACGTTCTTCCAGAACATCCACCGGGGAGACCGCATTTTCATCAGCACGGGCTGTGGCGAGCCCAGGTCCCTGGTGGATGCGCTCATCCGTTATGTCGACGGGCACCCCAAGTCGTTTTTCGATGCCGAGGTGCTTCATGTCTGGACGCTCGGCGTCGCCCCCTACACGGACCAGCGGTTCAAGTCCAATTTCCGGCACAACTCCTTCTTCGTCGGCGACAACACCCGCGATACGGTGAACCGGGGAATGGCCGATTACACCCCCATCTTCCTGTCCGAGGTCCCCGGCCTCCTGTACCGCCGCATCGTTCCCATCGACGTGGCGCTCGTCCAGACCTCGTTTCCGGACAAGCACGGGTACATGAGCCTCGGCGTCAGCGTGGACATCGACAAGGCGGCGGTGGAATGCGCCCGGATCGTCATTGCCCAGGTGAATCCCCGCATGCCCCGGGTGCACGGGGACGGGTTCATCCACATCCGGGACGTGAACTTCGTCTATCCCTTCGAGGAACCGCTTCTGGAGTACCACACCGGCGCCGATTCCGAAGAGATCCGGAAGATCGGCCGGTATGTGGCGCGGCTCGTTCAGAACGGGGACACCATCCAGGTGGGGTATGGGAGCATCCCCAACGCCATTCTGAAAAGCCTGAAGGAGAAGAAGGATCTCGGGGTCCACACGGAACTCATCGGCGACGGCATCGTGGAACTCATGAAGGATGGGGTCGTCACCAACAGCCGCAAATCGCTGAACCGGGGAAAGACCATCGCCGCCTTCTGCATGGGGGTGCCGGAAACTTACGAATATCTTCACGACAACCCCATGATCGAACTGCGGACCATCGACTACACGAACGATCCGCTCGTCATCGCCCGGCACGAAAACATGACGGCCATCAATTCGGCCCTGGAAATCGATCTGACGGGACAGGCGAGCGCCGAATCGATCGGCAAGGTGTTCTACAGCGGCATCGGAGGGCAGGCGGATTTCATGCGCGGGGCCGTCCTCGCGAAAAACGGGAAAACGATCCTGGCCATGCTTTCCACGGCGTCCGGGGGGGAGATCTCCCGGATCGTCCCCTTCCTGAAGGAGGGCGCCGGGGCCACCCTGAACCGCGGCGACATCCATTACGTGGTCACCGAGTACGGGATCGTGTATCTCCACGGCAGAAACATCCGGGAGCGGGCCATGGAACTCATATCCATCGCGCATCCCCGGTTCCGGCCCTGGCTCATCGAGGAGGCGAAGAAAGCGGGTCTCATCTACCGCGATCAGAGCTACATTCCGGGAAAGAAAGGGGAGTACCCCGAAAGTCTCGAGGGCTACCGGACGACGAAAACGGGCATGAACATCTATCTCAGGCCCGTCCGGATCAGCGACGAGCCGCTCCTCAAGGATTTTTTCTATTCCCTTTCCGACAAAAGCCTGTACCGGAGGTTCATCTCCGCCCGGAAGGACATCCCACACGAACGCCTGCAGGATTTCACCGTCATCGATTATTCGAAGGAGATGGCGATCGTGGCGGTGGTGGACAGGAAGATCCGGGAAACCATCGTCGGCATGGGACAGTACGGCATCGACGAGCGGACCCATACGGCGGAGGTGGCCTTCGCCGTCCGAGACGACGAGCAGGACCGCGGCATCGCCACGGAAATCCTTTCCTATCTCACATACCTGGCAAAGAAGCAGGGCCTCCTCGGTTTCACCGCGGAGGTGCTCGTGGAAAACAAACCCATGCTTCACGTCTTCGAGAAGATGGGCTTCGACATGGAGAGGCGGGTGGCCGAAGGGGTCTATGAACTCCGCATGTCCTTCCGGTCCTGACGAAGGCTCCCGCCGGGGAAAAAGACGGCTCCGGAATCTCTCCGGGGTGCCGGATGCCCTTCCGGTAAAAAGGATTCTCCGGAATCCTTCGACGTTATGAAGAGGTCTGTTTCATGAATCGCAAAGATGAAGACGGAAACATCCGCCGTCTTTTCGAACCCCGTTCCATCGCGGTCGTCGGGGCATCGGCCGACCCGGGAAAGATCGGGTACAAGATCCTGGAGAACATCCACTCCGGCGGTTACGTGGGGAGGATCGCCCCCGTGAATCCCAGGGGCGGCGAAATCCTGGGGCTTCCCGTTCATGAGAACGTGGAGGCCGTTCCGGGCGAGGTCGATGTGGCGGTCATCACCGTTCCGGCGAAATTCGTCCGCGCGGCGGTGGAGGATTGCGGGCGGAAGGGGGTGAAGTACCTCCTCGTCATCACCTCCGGATTTTCCGAAGTGGGAAATCTCCGGGGGGAACGGGAAGTGGTCTCCCTGGCCCGGGAAGCGGGCATGCGGATCGTCGGCCCGAACATGTTCGGAATCTATTCCGCCGCCGCGTCCCTGAACGCGACCTTCGGTCCCTCGACCATCCGGCCCGGGGGGGTGGCCATCATCAGCCAGAGCGGGGCGCTCGGTCTGGCCATGATCGGAAAGACCTACACGGAGAACATCGGTCTTTCCGCCATCTGTTCCGTCGGGAACAAGGCGGACGTGGACGAGGCCGACCTCCTCGAATACCTCGTCCCCCAGGAGGAAACGAAGGTCATCCTCATTTACATCGAGGGCGTCCGGGAGGGCGAGCGGTTCATCAAGGCCCTGAGGGAGGCGACGGCGGTGAAACCGGTGATCGTCGTCAAGTCGGGGCGCTCCGCCCGGGGGGCGGCCGCCGCGGCGTCCCACACGGGATCCCTGGCGGGATCGGACCGGGTCTTCGACGCCGTGGCCAGGCAGTGCGGCGCGCTTCGGGCGGAGACCGTCAAGGACGCCTTCGACTGGTGCCGCTACGTTTCCGTGAATCCCCTTCCCCGGGGGGAGGAAACGGTGATCATCACGAACGGAGGGGGAATGGGCGTCCTTGCCACCGACGCCTGTGAGAAATTCGGCATCCACCTCTACGACGACCCGGAGGTCCTGAAGAACATTTTTTCCCCGGTGACCCCCGAATTCGGCTCCACGAGAAATCCCGTGGACCTGACGGGAGGGGCGGAGGCGGAGGACTACGACCGGGCGCTCGACGCCGCCCTGGCACGGGACGACGTTCACTCCGTCATCGCCCTGTACTGCGAGACCGCCGTGTTCGACGCCGGGAAGCTTCCCGGCATGGTCCATGAAAATTACCGGAAATACCGGGAGAGGGAAAAACCGGTCACGTTTTCGCTGTTCGGCGGCGAGTCCACGGAGGCGACGGTTTCCCGCCTTTCCAGGGAACAGGTTCCCGTGTTCGGCGACGTGTACGAGGCGATTTCGCCGCTGGGAGCGGCCTATGCCTGCCGCCGCTACCGGGAGAGCCGGAAGGAAGCGTTCGACGTCCCCGCCGTCGACCGGGAGGCCCTGCGGGGCATCATCGGGCCCATCCGGGCGGAGGGCCGTCATTTTCTTCTGGCCGGGGAGGCCCAGAAACTGATGGGAATCTCCGGCGTTCCCGTCCCCCGGACGCGGCTGGCGTCCACCCTCGGGGAGGCCGTGGAGGCTTCCAGGGACATCGGGTATCCCGTGGTCATGAAGGTCGTTTCCCGGGACATCGTTCACAAGAGCGACGCCGGCGGGGTGGCCCTCGATCTGGACAATGAAAAGGAGGTCATGGACGCCTACGAGGCGATCCTGCAGAACTGCAGGACCCGGGTCCCCGGCGCCAGGATCCAGGGCGTCGAGGTCGCCGAAATGGTCAAAGGGGGGACGGAAATGATCGCGGGGGCGAAGATCGATCCGTCCTTCGGCCCCATCGTCATGGTCGGCCTGGGAGGGATTTACGTGGAGGTGATGAAGGATGTCGCCTTCCGGTCCTATCCCCTGGACCGGGGGGAAGTGCTTTCCATGATCCGGGAGATCCGGTCCTATCCGCTTCTTCTCGGCGTCCGGGGCGAAAGTCCGAAGGACATCCGCACCCTGGTCGATACGATCCTCCTTCTGGGGGAAATGGTGTTCCAGTGCCGGGAAGTGAGCGATATCGAAATCAATCCCCTGGTCGTCTACGACGAGGGCCGGGGGGCCAGGGCCGTGGACGTACGGGTCCTGCTCGCGAAAGAAGAGAGGTGAGTTTCATGGAACGGGTTATCGTGGCGTCGACGAGGAAAAGCGCCGGAAAGACCAGCCTGATCGTGGGAATGGCGAGGGTCCTGGGAGCGCCTTTTTCCTATATCAAGCCTTTCGGGGACCGGTTGTTCTACCGGAAGAAAAGGCTCTGGGATTACGACTCCGCCGTTGTGACGCAGGTCTTCGGCCTTTCCACGGACCCGGAGGAGATGAGCATCGGGTTCGAACATGCCAAAGTCCGATACATGTACGACGAGAACTCCATCAAGGAGAAACTCCTCGACATGACCGGACGGGGGGAGGGGCGGGCCTTCATCGAGGCGGGGGGCGATCTGTGCTCCGGCGCCTCGGTCCACCTGGACGCCCTCTCCCTGGCGAGGCTGGGGGCGGGCAAGCTGATCCTGGTCCTGAGCGGCGGGGAGGGCCCCGTCATGGACGATCTCACCTTCCTGAAACGCTCCGTGGAGCTGGGGGCCGTATCCGTGGCAGGCGTCATCGTCAACAAGGCGGAGGACCGGGACGATTTCGAAAGGGTCTTCAGCAAGGAGATCGAGGCCATGGGATTCCCTCTTCTCGGGATCGTTCCCTTTATCCGGGAACTGACCTATGTCCGGGCGGCGATCCTGGCGGAACGGCTTTTCGTCAAGGTGATCGCCGGCGGGGAGGGGCTGGGAAACGTCATCCGGAACGTCTTCATCGGCGCCATGAACGCCCACGCCGCCCAGCGGGACCCCCTTTTCAGGCGGGAAGGGAAGCTGCTCATCACGAGCGGCGACCAGAGCGACATGATCGTTGCCGGCCTGGAGAGCGACACCGCCTGCATTCTCATCACGAACAACATCGTTCCACCCCCGACGATCCTGGCCCTTTCGGCGGAGCGGAACATCCCCCTCCTCCTGGCGTCCGGCGACACCTACCAGGTGGCCAGAGAGGTGGACTGCTTCGAACCCATCCTGGCCCGGGGGGACGAGGATAAAGTCGCGTTGATGGAAGATGCCGTGAAAAAATATGTCCGAATGGACATCTTCTGACAGGGAAAGGAGAAAGAATCCCATGGCGAAATTCTACGAACTGCCGAAACTTCCTTACGGTTACGGGGACCTCGCACCGGTCCTTTCGGAAGAGCAGCTCACGCTCCATCACCAGAAGCACCACCAGGCCTATGTCACCGGGGCGAACGGGCTCCTGGAGAAGTTCGACAAGGCGCGGAAGGAAGGGGCCGACCTCGATCAGAAGGCGGTCCTGAAGGAACTCTCCTTCAACATCGGGGGGCACGTTCTTCACTCCCTCTTCTGGGGGAACCTGGCCCCCAGGGGAAAAGGCGGGAGCGGACCGGAGGGCGGCCTGGAAAAAGCCCTGAAGGAGGAGTTCGGATCGGTGGACCGGTTCCGGAAGGAATTCACCCAGGCGGCGGTTTCCGTGGAGGGATCCGGCTGGGCCGCGCTTTCCTTCTGCCGGCTCACGGGGCGGCCCGTGATCATGCAGGTGGAGAAACACAACGTGAACGTCTATCCCATGTTCACCCTTCTCATGGTCCTCGACGTCTGGGAGCACGCCTACTATGTCGATTACAGGAACCTCCGGGCGAAATTCGTCGAGGGCTTCTGGGACATCCTGAACTGGAAGGAAGTGTCCCGCCGTTTCGAGAAGATCGGTTCGTAGGAAGAAAGGGCGTCCATGGCCAGGTTGACCTTCAGCAGCGACGGCAGGCGGGTGAAGGGGGCGGTCCGGAAGGAGCCGGGAGCGTCAGGCCGTTCCCCCGACGAAGTCGTCCGCGGGATGAAGGAGGAGGCGAAAAAGCCGCCCGGCGAGGACTACCGCGAACGGTCGCTGCGGATTCACGGGCTCGTGTGCGCCCACTGCGGGCGGGTGTTCGAAGAGGCGAACCGCCATCTTCTGACAGTCCACCACCGCGACGGGAACCACCACAACAACCCCCCCGACGGGAGCAACTGGGAAAACCTCTGCGTGTACTGCCACGAGAACGCCCACAGCAGGGAGGTCCTCGGAGCGTACCTCGGCGGTGCGGCGGGAAGGGACCGGGACCGTCCCGTGGTCTCCGGAGAGGGCAACGGGGGCTTCGGCCTCCTTGCGGAAAAACTGCAAAAAGCCATGAAAGACAAAAGGAAATGACGAGGCTGAGGTGATGTTTTCCCTTCGATTTTCCTTGATAAGTTTCTTTATTTATGGTAAGAGTCGCCCCGAATTGGATGGGGGAAGTCCGCAATTTCCAGATGATTTGCGATCGAGCCTTCCGGTCGGTTTTTTCGTGAGAAAGACCGGAGGGTAGCGAATAAAGAGGAGGAGGTATCAGACAGTGGACGTAATAGAAAAAGGAGTCGGTAGGATCTTTACGGATCCCGATGCGGACAAAGCGCGGGAATTTTTCAGACACAAGAGCCGCGCCCTGGTGAGCAAGCTGACGACCGTAAAAGAGGCGGTGAAGGAACTGATCAAGGATGGGGACTATATTTCCGTCGGCGGTTTCGGCGCCAACCGGGTCCCCATATCGGTTCTCCATGAAATCCTGAGACAGAAGAAAAAAGACCTCGGCCTTGCCGGGCACACGGCGACCCACGACTTCCAGATCCTCTCCGCCGGGAAGGTGTTCAACCGGTGCGACATCGCCTACATCATCGGGCTCGAGGCGAGAGGTCTGTCCCCCAACGCGAGAGCCTACATGCAGAGCGGCGATGTGGAAGTCACCGAGTGGACGAACTACACCATGTCCGCCCGTTACAAAGCGGCCGCGGCGGGCGTCTCCTTCCACCCCATCCGGAACATGATGGGGACGGACACGTTCAAGTACAGTGCAGCTGCGATCTCGGAGTGCCCCTTCACGGGCCAGAAGTACACCCTCGTCCCCGCCCTCTATTCCGATGTGGCCGTCATCCATGCGCATGAGGCGGACATCTACGGGAACTGCCGGGTTCGGGGTATCCTCATGTCCGACTGGGACATTGCACGCTCCTCCAAGAAGGTCATCATCACCTGCGAACGGCTCATCCCGAACGACGAGATCCGGAGAGACCCGACCATGACCTTCATCCCCTACTACTGTGTCGACGCCGTCTGCGAAGTTCCCTACGGAAGCTATCCCGGCAACATGTACCAGGAGTACTTCTCCGATGAAGACCATCTGCGGGAATGGCTGAAGGTGGAGAAAGATCCCGAAGCGTTCAAGAAGTTCCTCGACAAGAACATCTACGGTGTCCAGGACCACTTCGAGTACATCGAGAGGAACGGCGGGATCCGCAAGATGCAGATGCTGCGGCAGAAAGAGTGGCTGTTCAGAGGCGCCAGACAATAACGAGGAGGTAAGGAGACAATGGCTGACTTTAACACGATGGAATTGATGATATGCACCGCCGCCAGAGAACTCGAGGACGGTGCTTGCGTAGGGGTCGGAACGGGCGCTCCCTGTGCGGCCGCCATGTTGGCCCAGAAGACGAAGTCCCCCAACCTGACGATTATTTTCGAGGCGGGCGGTGTCGCCCCCCTGGTTCCCGAAATGCCCATTTCCGTGGGTGACAGCCGGACCACCTGGAAGGCCTGCATGGCCAGCGGCATGCCCGACGTCATGGAAACGGGTTGCCGGGGCATGTTGGACTACACCTTCCTCGGCGGCGCCGAGATCGACATGTACGGAAACCTGAACTCGACGAGAATCGGTTCGGACCACCAGAAGCCGAAAGTACGCTTCCCCGGCAGCGGCGGCGCGAACGATTTCGCCTCCTTCGCCTGGAGAATGATGGTCATGACCCCCCAGGACAGCAAGCGGTTCGTGGAGAGATGCACCTACGTCACGACCCCCGGCTGGATCAACGGCGGCGATTCCCGCGCCAAGTGCGGCCTTGCCGTAGGCGCCGGTCCTTACAAGATCATCACGAACATGGCCGTCATGGACTTCGAACCCGATTCCAAGAGGATGCGGATCGTCGCTCTGAACCACGGGTTCGGTCTGAAGGACGTCGAGGAGAACTGCGGCTTCGAACTCATCAAGGCCGCGAAAATCATCGAGAACCCGCCCCCCACGGAGCAGGAACTCGCCATCCTGAGAGAGGAAGTGGATCCCTACCGGTACGTCATCGGCCGGTAACGGAGCCTGCAGGAAAATAAGAAAGCCGCGGTCCATCATGGACCGCGGCTTTCTTTTCGACGGCTTTGTAAAAAAGTCCATATGCTGCGTTGCCGTTCATCCCTCCTCACTGCGGCGTACGAAGAAGTACGCCTCATTCGTCGGGATTCGGGCGCCTTGCCTCTTGAGCTTTTTACAAAGCCGTCCCGTTTTGCCTGTTCATCGGGGAATTCTCAGGTTGTCCTTCTTCCTGTCCATCTTGTCCCCCACGGAAGTACCGCAGCAGGCGCAGCTGTAATCGTACCGGTCCCCCTCGGCAAGGACCAGGAGAAGCCGCTTCCGGACGGGAACGGCCCTCCGGCATTTCGGGCAGTACAATTCCGTTGCATCGAAGTCCCTGTAATCGCTTTTCATTGAATATCCTCGTCCCCCTCCGGGATGTTCCCGGCGTTTTCGAGCCACACCGCCGCCTCGCTGTCGCTCGGGGCCCGGTAATCCCCCCGGGGGGAAAGAGACCCGCCGGACCCCACCTTGGGGGCGTTGGGGATGCAGGTCCGCTTGAACTGGCTCGTCTTGAAGAACCGGTGCAGGTACACATGGAGCCATTTCCGGATTTCTTCGATGGCGTATGCGTTTCTGCCGCCCTCCGGGATGTCCGGCCAGTGGCCCCGAAGCGGGTCGCGCCACGCGCAGTAGGCCATGAAGGCCACCTTGGACGGCAGATACCCGAACCGGGTGATGTAGAAGTTGTTGAAGTCCTGGAGTTCGTAAGGACCGATGACGGATTCCGATTTCTGGGACGGCTGGTCCCCGCCGTCGCCGGGGATCAGTTCGGGGCTGATTTCCGTGTCCAGAATGTCCAGGAGGATCCGGGAAGTCTCGCCGGGGAAGATTCCCGCCCGGACGACCCACCGCATGAGGTGCTGGATGAGGGTCTTGGGGACGCTGGCATTCACCGCGTAATGGGACATGTGGTCTCCGACGCCGTAGGTGCACCACCCGAGGGCAAGCTCGCTCAGGTCTCCCGTTCCGAGCACCAGCCCGTTCCGGTGGTTGGCGATCCGGAACAGGTGGGAGGTCCGCTCTCCCGCCTGGACGTTTTCGAACGTGGTGTCGTACACCGCCTCCCCATCCGTGTAGGGATGCCCGATGTCGTGGAACATCTGCATGGAACTCGGCCGGATGTCGAGTTCGTTCACTTCCACGTCGAGGGACCTCATGAGACGGAGTGCGTTGCCGTAGGTTTTCCCCGTCGTCGCGAATCCCGGCATGGTGTAGGCCAGGATGCGGGACCTGGGACGGCCCAGGAGGTCCATCGTCCGGGCCGCCACGATCAGGGCGTGGGCCGAGTCGAGTCCCCCGGAAACCCCGATCACCACGTTCCCCATTCCCGCCGACTGGAGGCGTTTGGCCAGGCCCTGGACCTGGATGTTGTAGACCTCGTAGCACCGCTGGTCCCGTTTCTCCGGGTCCGCCGGTATGTAGGGGAAACGGGGGATTTCCCGGGTAAGGAGAATCCTCCGGCCGGGGATCTTCACCGTCAGGGGGATCTTTCTGAATTTCCGGAGGGCTTTCCCGTGGATGCGGGCGTTCTGCCGGAACGTCGTCATGCGCATCCGGTCCTGGATGAGCCGGTCCAGGTCCACTTCGCCGTAGATTGCCTGGGATTTCTGGAGGAAACGCTCCGACTCCGCCAGGAGGGTCCCGTTTTCATGGATCATGGCGTGGCAGTCCCAGGCGAGGTCCGTCGTCGACTCCCCGGGGCCGGCCGAGGAGTAAAGGTATGCCGAGATGCAGCGGGCCGATTGATTCGATACGAGACACGCCCGGTATTCCGATTTTCCCACGGTCACGTTGGACGCGGAAAGGTTCGCGATCACCGTCGCTCCCGCGAGGCAGGCGTAACTCGACGGCGGGATGGGAACCCAGAGGTCTTCGCAGATTTCCGTGAAAAGGGTGAATCCGGGGATGTTTTCCACCGTGAAGAGAAGATCGGGGCCGAACGGGATGTCCTTCCGGCCGAGGAGGTCGATCGTTTCCGACCGGGCTTCGAAAGCCGAGGCGAACTGCCTCGCCTCGTAGAATTCCCTGTAGTTGGGGAGATAGGATTTGACCGGCACGCCGAGAATCCTGCCCCGGTGAATGACGGCGGCGCAGTTGAAGAGCATGGCGTCCACCCGGAGCGGAAACCCCGCCAGGAGAATCGTGTCCAGCTTCCGGGAGACCTTGACCAGCCGTTCCAGGGCCTTCAGGGCCCCCTCGAGGAGGGCGTCCTGGTGGAACAGGTCCTCGTTGGAGTAAGCGGAAAGAACGAGTTCCGGGAAGAGAGCGAGGACGGCATCGTTTTCCGCGGCTTCCACGGCCAGGCGGATGCAGCTTTCTCCGTTGAATTCCGGATCGGCCACCCGGACTTCGGGAACGCACACGGCGACACGGATGAACCCGTGGCGATAGAGATTGAAAAAATTCCCCCGTGCGGTTTTCTTCATGTTCCCTCCGTCATTCTTTCCTCGAGACTCCCGGCGCGGTTCAGAACCGCCTCGGCCCGTTCCCCGGCCTCTCTCATGGTGCGTCCCAGGGAGAGGAAGCCGTGCTTCCGCAGGATCAGGAAGGAGTGATTCCCGAGGACGCCAAGAACGCTTCGGACCAGCTCCATCGATCCGAAAGGTTCCGCCGTTTCCGTCGCCGGAAGCCCCAGCTGATCGGCTTTTTTCAGAATTTCCCGCGAGTGGCCGTGAAAAATCGCCATGACGTCCCTTCTCGCCTCATACACATGAAAGTGGAGCAGGCTTTCCGAGGATGGGGTTCCCGTTCCGCCGGCAAGCACGGCCTTTCCCCCGTCCGCCGTTCCGTAAACGGGGACGAAGGCTTCGCCGGCAAGGTCCTGTTTCAGGGCGAGTCCCGAGGCGGTGATGACGAAGGCGTTTTCCCCCTCCCGGATCCGGAAACTCAGATTTCCCATGGAACGCCCCCGGAAAACCGGCGCCAGGCCGAGATCATGAAAACGGTTGCACCAGTACCGGAGTTCCCCGGTTTTTTCGCTTTCCGGCGGGTCTTTGCGGATCCTCACCGTCCGGAATGGCGCCGCCGCCGCTTCTCCCTCCGGTTCCCGGAGGGACCCCGTTCCATGGCGCGCAGTTCCCTTTTCCATGAAAGACCTCTAATAAGCGGCCCTGACCGGCTCGGGCGAAAGCAGGCGGACGAGATCGGAAGGGGAGATCCGGACGAGAAACCCCCTTTTGCCCCCGTTGATGAAGATGGCCGGCAGTTCGAGAATCGTTTCCTCCACGTACAGGGGAAGGGTTTTCTTCGTCCCGAAGGGGGAGGTGCCGCCCACCAGGTATCCCGTGTGCCTCTGCGCCGTTCCCGGTTCGCAGGGCTGGACCGCGCGCACTCCAAGGTGCCGCGCAAGGGCCCGGGTGGAGACCTGCCTGTTTCCGTGCATCAGGATGATGAGGGGATTTTTCCCGTCGTCTTCCATGACCAGGGTCTTGACGACGGCGTATTCATCCACCCCGAGTTCCCGGGCGGCCCTCGCCGTCCCGCCCTTTTCCTCGTACTTGTAGGGGCAGGGGACGAAGGGGACCCCGTTTTGCTTCAGAAAGCGTACGGCCGGTGTCGCAGGAATCGTTTCCTTGACCATAATGAAAAAAAATAACAGAAAAAAATGGATTTCTCAAGGTGGAAACCGGAGAAACGGGAACGAGAAAACCAGGGACACTGACGGAAAAACCCGGGACACTTCCCGCATTTTTCTTGAGAAAAATACGGGAAGTGTCCCGGTTTTTTCCCTTGGAAGTGTCCCGGTTTTTCCCTCATTCACGAAACATGATTCGGCATTGTAAGACTCTTCCCGTTCTGATATGGAAACAGTCATGGACCCTGTCGGAACGGCGGGGAACACAGGGATCATGCCACGGGGGGTAAAGGAATGGATACGGAAAAGATCGGTGATGTGCGGATTGTCCGTCTTCAGGGCAGGCTGGGGGAGGTCTCGGCCCCCCAGTTCGAGGACAGGATGAAGGAAATGATCGAGGAGGGGGAGGTCCTGTTCGTCGTCGATCTGGGAGGACTCGAGTACATCAGCAGCGCCGGTCTCAGGAGCATCCTTTCCACGGCGAAGGAATTGAAGAAGCTGGACGGTCTTCTTTTCCTGTCCGGTCTGCGGGGACCGGTGAAGGAGGTTTTCGAGATCTCCCATTTTGTCGATATTTTCCGGATCTTCGGATCCGTTCAGGAAGCATTGGAAGCAATGCCGCGGTGAGTTGTCCCCGGTGGCGGGTCATGGCGGAAACGGTTAGATCGGTTGCAAACATAGACCAGTTGGAGCGCATCCTGGAATTCGTCCGTTCCTGTGCGGCCCGGGCGGGTTTTTCCGGAAGGCGCATCATCGATCTGGAACTCGCCGTGGAAGAGGCGATGGTCAATATCTGCCGCTACGCGTACACGGAACATTCCGGCGAGGTGGAAGTCGCCTGCCTCCAGGAGCCGGGAGGGATCCTCCGTATCGAAATCGTCGACCGGGGCAGGCCGTTCAACCTCCTGAAAGCCGAAAAACCGGTATTCGAATGCGACATCGCCCGCCGGCAATTGGGCGGGCTGGGCATTCACATCATCCGGAACATGGTCGACGATATCCGTTACAGGAGGGAGGGCGACAAAAACCGGCTGATCCTTGTCCTTCGCGACAGAAAACAAAACTCCCCGTCCACCCCCGAGCCGGTCGGTCCGGGGCGGTAAGGAGGATCTCTCTCCGGGGCGGAAGTCAGGAGGGACGAATCTCCGGGAGGTTGAAAAACCGGCGGACCGCAGAGACGTTTTTCAGACGGTTCATGACCCGCTGAATCTGCCGGTTTTCCCAGAACCCCTTCAGTGCGATCACGGCCTTGCAGACCTGGAGCTTTTCCGGGTTCCGCATCAGCTCTTCGATCAGCGCCCTCTGGCTGCTCACGAAACTGTCGAACCGAAGCTGAAGGGCCTGGTCTTCCGAAAAGGGGGTTCCGCTTTCCCGTTCCACTTCCTCCGGCGTCAGGCCGAGCCCCCCCAGCATCTTGAGGAAGTATTCCGCGGTGATGTTCCTCGACTGCTGGGAAAACTCGCTGAAACGCTGGGCGGACAGTCCCGAAACCTTCATGAACTGTCCTTTGGTCAAGGCCCTCCCCTGGGCCTTTTCCCAGAGAAAATCGAAATAGTTGTTGAAATCCGTTTCTTTCTGCCTGGCTGCCATACATGGTAACGTAACAGCGAGATTTTTTCCTGTCAAGGAAAAAAGTCCGGAAATGTAGGGAAAACGGTTTTTTTACGAAGCCGCCGTCTGGTGGTTCAGGATCTTCTCCTGTACAACTCCCTCTCGAAGGCCTTCACCAGCTTTTCGATGGCGCTCCGGCTCTGTCCCCAGTCGTAGACAGGCCGTATCTTGATGAGGAAGACCTTTTCCGCCTGGGAGAAGATGCGGACGCCGCTCGCGTTCTTCAGGCTCTTGATTTCAACTTTGATGTCGTGGCCCCCGTGGAGGAGGCTCATGGACTGGTGGATCCTGATGACCCCCTGCTTCCTGTTCGAGCTTTTGACTTCCATGCCGGCGGCGCGGGCGGCCCGGATCATGGCGTCGAAGGTGGCGCCGGAGGGTCTGTCGATCTTTTTCAGGTAAAGGCTCGAGTTGGCCGACGGCCTGGCCCATTCGACGAAGGCCAGGTCCTCCCTTGCCGCGCTGAAGTTCGGGTCTTCCCGGACCGCCTCGTCCAGGTAGGCCTTCGCGTCGTCGAACCGGTCCTGCTTCATGAGGCTCACGCCCTCGGTGTAGTTCTTGTACGCCGCCACCGAAGCCGTGGGATTCTGGGCGATTTGCCGCTTTTCGGCGTCCGACGCCTCGATCCCCAGGTTGTTCAGAATGTTGTCGGCCATGTCGTCTTCCAGGGAAAAGATGTCGTTGTAGTTCCCCGTGACCATGGCCGTGTTGGAGACGATCCCCGTTTCCACCTTGACGAACCGGGCGGTGAGGCGGAGCTTCTCCCCCATTTTCTGGTAAGCGCCGGTGACCACCGTTTCCGCCCCGAGCACCTTCCCCGCCCTGGCGGCCGATTCAGGATCGATGACGCCGCTCTGGCCGAGACTCACCTCGTTGAGGACCGCGTCGATCCGCTGACGCTCCACGATCCGGATCCGCTGGACGCTTCCCAGCTTGGTGGTCAGCGTTTCCGCGATGCCCTCGGCAAGCCAGTCCGTCTCCTTGTCCTTGTTCACGTTGGAAAAAGGCATGACGGCGATGGTGGGAACGTCTCCTTCGCCTGCGGTTCCGGGTGATGGAACCGCCAGGAACGCCGCGACGGCCAGAAGCGCCCCGGCCAGGAATTTCCTCATCGGGCACCCCCCTTTTTCTTCAGCTCCTTCCCCGGTACAGCTCCAGTTCGAAGGCCCCCACGAGCTTTTCGATGGCGCCCCGGCTCTGCCCCCAGTCGTATAAAGGCCGTATGCCGATGCAGAAGACCTTCTCCGCCTGGGAGAAGATGCGGACGCCGCTCGCGTTTTTCAGGCTCTTGATTTCGACCTCGATGTCATGGCCCCCGTGAAGGAGGCTCATGGACTGGTGCACCCTGAGAACCCCTTTCTTCTTGTTTACGCCCCGGACGTCCATGCCGGCGGTGCGGGCGGCCCGGATCATGGCGTCGAAAGTGACGCTGAAGGGCTTGTCGATCTTTTTCAGGTAAAGGCTCGAGTTGGCCGACGGTCTCGCCCAATCGACGAATGCCAGGTCCTCCCTTGCCGCGCTGAAGTTCGGGTCTTCCCGGACCGCCTCGTCCAGGTAGGCCTTCGCGTCATCGAACCGGTCCTTCTTCATGAGGTTCACGCCCTGGGTGTAGCTCTTGTACGCCGCCACCGAGGTCGTGGGGTTCTTGGCGATCTTCTGCTTTTCCGAGGCCGAGGCCTCGATCCCCAGGTTTTTCAGAATGTTGTCGGCCATGTCGTCTTCCAGGGAAAAAATGTCGTTGTAGTCCCCGGTGACCATGGCCGTGTTGGAGACGATTCCCGTTTCCACCTTGACGAACCGGGCGGTCATGCGGAGCGTCTCCCCCATTTTCTGGTAGGCGCCGGTGACCACCGTTTCCGCCCCGAGCACCTTCCCCGCCTTGGCGGCCGATTCCGGATCGATGACGCCGCTCTGGCCGAGGCTCACCTCGTTGAGGACCGCGTCGATCCGCTGACGCTCCACGATCCGGATCCGCTTGACGTTTCCGAGCTTGGTGGTCAGCGTTTCCGAGATGCCCTCGGAGAGCCAGTCCGTTTCCTTGTCCTTGTTCACGTTGGAAAAAGGCATGACGGCGATGGTGGGGACGTCCCCTTCGCCGGCGGCTCCGGGCAGTGGAACCGACAGGAATGCCGCGATGGACAGAAGCGCAACGGCCAGGAATTTCCTCATCGGGCGTTTCCTCCTTTCAGGGCCCTATGGGCGCATCGGCCGGACGGCGTTGCGAACGGCCGAAAACACTTTTCTTAGACTTTTTTTACGCCTTCGTCAATTTTACATTGTTTTTTACGAAGAGGACGGGCCGGCCGGTTCCCCCGAATCGGTCTCCTCCGGGAAGGTCAGGGTGAGTTCGTACACGCCCGCGTTCACCATGGCCTTTACCGGGAAGGGCGCCTTTTCGAAAACCTTCAGCATGGCCTGGTTGTCCGTGAGGACGTCCGCCCGGAATCCCCGGACGTTTCGTTTCCTGGCGATGTCGATGAGAAGGTGGAACAGAAAGGAGGCGATGCCGATCCCCTGGTACTTCTCGTCGACGACGAAGGCCGTGTCGGCGTGGCCGGAACCTTCCAGCCGGACGTACCGCCCCTCGGCGATGATGCGCTCCATTCCCGATTCCTCGATCGTGCCGATGACGGACATGGTTTTTTCGTAGTCCACATTCACGTAGGCCTGCATCTTCATGTGGGGCATCGTCTTGATGCGGCTGAAATACCGGTAGTAGACCGCCTGGTCGGAAAACCGGTAGAAAAGCCGCCGCATCTCGTCCACGTCGGAGGGCTTGATGGCCCGGAAGCGCACCGTCAGGTCGTCATGGAAGGTGTGGACCACATGGATGTCCTCCGGGTACAGCCGGCCCGACCCGGTGACGTAGGCCTGGTCCCGGTAAAGGATGTTGGCTTCCCGGGCTTCCTCCACGAGCCGTTCCCGGTCGTCGGGGTGGGCGATGTCGATGAGGGCCAGCGCCCGTTCCCGGACCGTTCTCCCCCTGAGGGAGGCGACGCCGTGGTCGGTGATGACGAAGTCGAGGGACTCGCGGTAGGTGAACTGGTTCGGGTAGGCGTCCGCGGAGAGGAGGATGTTGGATTTTCCCTCCAGGTTCCGGCTCGGCAGGGCGACGATCGTTCTCCCTTCCCTGGAATGGATGGCCCCGGCCACCAGCTCCTGGACTTCCCCGGGGCCGGCGGTGACGTTTCCTTTTCCCGTGTGGAGCGCCATGTTTCCCGTGAGATCGATCTTGCGGGCGGGAATGACGGCCATGAACCGGTCGTTCAAGCCCACCCCCCGCGGATCGGTCACCACGTCGATTCCCTGGAACTCGATCAAAGGGTTCCTGTGGAGCCAGTCCATGAGTTCCTTGGTTCCCTGGGCGTAGGATACCAGGGTCTTTCCCCTGAAGAATCGTTTGTGCCGGTTGGTTACGGCGCCGCTTTCGATGAGGTCCATGAGGGGGTCGGTGCACAGCAGGGAGTGGATTCCCAGGTCCCGCTTCCTGGAGAGCGGTTTCACCAGGGCCTCGAAGAGGGCGCCCACGAGAAAGCACAGACAGCTTCCATCCTCGATTACCGATGCCACATTGTGGGCAAGACGCTCGAAGGGTTCGTCCGTCTTCCACCGGGGGAAATAAAAAGGGGGGTCCTCGGAGCGGACGATGAAGTGGAGGTCGTCCGCGTGGACGAGGGTGTCCCCGAACGCATAGGGGAACGCGTCGCTCACTTCGCCGACGACAAGCCCGGCGTGGTCCATGGCCTGCCTGGCCACGTCCACCGCAGGGCCGAGACTGCAGTACCCGCGGCTGTCCGGGGGAGTGACCCGGACGAAGGCGGCGTCGAGCCGCACCATCCCGGAACGGAAAAAACCGGGGATCCGGGAGAACCGGTAGGGAATGAGGTCGATGCGGCCCGTCGTGATCGCGTCGCTGGCCACCCATCCGGAGAAGAAGGTCTTCAGCCTGTATTTCTGGGCATACCGCCCGTCCAGGGGGATGGCGTCCCCGAAGCTGAGAAGCTGGATCAGGTCGAGATCCTTGAGGTTGGGAAGCGAGGAGGCCATGAGGTGCTTGATGAGGGTCCGCGGCTCCGCCACTCCCGTTCCCAGGAAGATGCTCATTCCCGGCTTGATCCTCGAGAGGATCTCTTCCGGTGGGACGGGTTCCTTGTTCCACTTGGCAAGGTCGTTCTTTTCCATTTCACCTCGAAGCCGGTCCGGAATTTCCCGCTTTACGGCTTCCCTCGTAAAGTTCGTACTCGAGAAGCCTGCATTCGATGGGCCCGTTGAAGAAAGGGATTCTCCTGGCGGTCCGGAGTCCGACGGACTTGGCGAGATCCGGATTGCCGGTGAAGACGTATCCCAGGCGGCCCCTTCCCCTTTTCTTCAGAAAGTCGCCGATTTTTCCGTACACGTCCCGGAGCAGGGAAACTTCCCCCATCCGCTCTCCGTATTCGGGGTTCATGAAGATGACGCCGCCGCCGGCCGGGATTTCCGTTTCCTCGAAGGGGCACACGTTAAATTCGATCGCCTGTTCCACCCCCGCGGCCCGGGCGTTTTCCCGCGCCGCCGCCACGGCATCCGGGTCCCGGTCGGTGGCGAGGATCCGGCATCCCGGGGGCAGGCGGCCGCCGGCCTTCGCTTCCGCCCGGAGTTCTCTCCATCGCCGGGGGGAATACCCGCGGACATGCATGAATCCGAAATTTTCCCGGGTCAGTCCCGGCGGCCTTCCGAGGGCCATGAGGGCGGCCTCGACGGCCAGGGTCCCGCTTCCGCACATGGGATTGACGAAAGGGCTTTTCCGGTCCCAGCGGGACGCCAGGATCGTCGCCGCCGCGAGACTTTCCTGCATGGGGGCCTTCCAGGGGAGCTTCCGGTACCCCCGCCTGGAAAGGGGCTCCCCGGAAGTGTCGAGGGAAATCGCCGCATCCTCCCCCGTCCACTGAAGATGGAACACCGCTCTTCTCCGGTCCGGCCCCGAATCGGGACGGATTCCCCTTTTCCTGTAGAACCGGTCCGCGATTCCGTCCTTGATCCTGAGGGCCGCAAACCGGGGATCCCGGATCGCCGGCGTCCGGACGGTGGAGGTCACCGAAAAATACCCGTTCTCCGAAAGCAGGTCCTCCCAGGGAAAGGCGCTGACGAAACGGTAAAGCTCCTCGGGGCCTTCCGCCCGGAATGCGCACAGCCCGAGAAGAACCCGGTGGGCCGTCCGAAGATGAAGGTTCAGGCGCATGGCGTCCTCCAGGTTCCCTTCCGTCTCGACGGCCGTTTCCCCGGCGCGGAGAACGGGAAAGGGAAGGGAGGAGAACTCCCCGGCGAGAAAAGGTCCGATCCCCCTGGCGCAGGTGACCGCGATGGGGTGCTTTTCCGTCAGGATCACCGGCGGTTCCCGTTGGTTGACAAGGTTTCGAAAAGTTTCAAAAACATTCGGTTCGAACGGCTTCGTGAAAAGCTCCGCGGCCAGGGTGCCCGAATCCCGACGACTGAGACGTTCTCTTTCGTACGCCGCAGGGAGGAGGGACGAAGGGGGGCGCGGCAGGAACTTTTTGTGAAGCCGTCACTTTTTCACTACGAGGATCGGCTTCCTGACCCTCTTCACCAGCTTGTACGACACGGTCCCGAGAAGCATCTGATCGATGTTGCTCTTTCCGTGGGATCCGACGACGATCATCGAAACCTCCTCCTCGTCGGCCACGCGGAGGATCTCGTTGCAGGGCCCCCCCTTCTCGATCCTCTTCCTGACGGCGTACCCGAGTTCCTTGAGCTCCAGCTCCAGGGGAAGCATCTCCCCGGTCACCTTCTTCTCGAGATCGCTGAGAACCTCGGGGACATCCTTCTTGGAGAACTTGGCCAGGTCGTCGAGCCCGCGGCGGTCGATCACGTGGAGCAGGATGACTTCCCGTCCCCCGGCTTCTTTCAGCCTTTTAACGTAGTCCAGCGCTTTCCGGGCCTCTTCGGAAAAATCCGTTGCGTAGAGAATCTTTTCGAACATGATTCCCCCTCTTTCACGGGTTGGTGCCCGCCCGCGGCGGGGCGGTCCCCTCCGTTCACTCCCCAGCGGGTCCAAGGGATCCCGCTCCTATTGGATCTTCCGGGATCGTTCCGCTTCCTCCAGCTCCCGTGACCGGTCCCGTCCGAGATCCATGTCGCCGAAGGATCCCCCTTCGGGAAGGACCATGAAGAAACGGTTGCAGACGGCGATCTGCGCCTCCCCCGCTTCAAGAACGAAATCGAGAATGTGGCCCCCCGAGACCCGTCCCCCGTCGATATAATGGAGGTGATATCCGGGAACGCCCACCCCTTTCAGGAAGGCGGGGCTCCGGAATCCCACGATCGTCCCCTCCGATCGATCCAGGGTAAAGACCGCCTGGTGTTTCGTCGCCTCGGCCAGAGGGGGGTAGGGCTTCTCCTGGGGGGGGACGGAACGGACCTTCATCCCGGAAAACGTTCCGTCAATGCGGATGCCGTAAAAAAGATTGAGGTTTGCCAGATCCCCGTCGAGGAAATGGAGAAGCTCCTCCATCCCCATGGGGGACGGGAAGGGGATCCGCCGGTCCGCCCGGAAGGGAACCACTGCGGCGTACGGGGTCGTGCCCCCGCCGGGGACGGCCACCTTCCCGCAGGACGGCACCTGGTAAACCTTCCCGTCGAGGACGATCATCTCGCCGTCGAGGCGGTCGAAGGTCCCGATTCCGAAATCCCCGTACCGGCCAAGCTCGTCAAGCGGAAAGAATCCGTCGTAACCGCCCACGAGGAGGGCTTCTATCGTGGAAATCTGCGTGACCGTGTGGGACCTGCCGGGGAAGGTCGCGCAGCCCGAGAGCAGGAAAAGGACGAGGATGAGAGGCAGAAGCCCCTCCGCCGTCCTTCGGGCGGCTCCGGAGAGAAGGACCCGGAAAGACGCCCCGCCCCGTGCCGCCGGGAGGCCTCCGATCGTCTTCATCGAACGCCCTACGCCTCGACGGTGGCCCCGATCTTCACGGCCACCTGCCAGTAGCTGATCTTTCCTTCCTCGATGTACCCCCGGGTCTCGACCACTTCGAACCAGCGGAGGTTTTTCGACTTCTGCCCCGCCGCCGCAACGGCATTCTTCACGGCGTCCTCGATGCTCTTCTTCGACGAACCCGCCACTTCCAGAATTTCGTAGACGTGCTCCATCCTTCATCCTCCCTTTTTGAGCCAGTCTTCCATTTCCTCCGCCTGATAGGCCTCCTGCCGGAGGGCCAGGTCGAGTTTCACGACCACGCCGCCGTGCTTTTTCAATTCTTCGTCCCGCCGCAGGGCCTCGTGGCGTTTCATGGTGTTTCGGACGTCCCCGGCGGCCCGCCGGACGGCCTCCTCGAGGGAGGGAAGCGGGCCCATGGGAGCAGGTTTGAACCGGAGCGCCGCGCCGTCCTCCGCCACCGCTTCGGCGAACATGGCGAGATGCTTCATTTTTTCCATGGCCTGGTCCATCAGGTTCCAGCCCGCGGTCCCTTCGTCCTGGAAAGCCCAGGACATGCGGATGTGCCGGAGCATCTCGTCGTACTTGCCGGCCAGTTCCGTCTGGAGGGTTTCCAGGAAACCGGCGGGAAGTTTGCCGCCCCCCGATGGAAGGCCGCCGGCCTCTTCGGGACTCAGCTTTTCTAGAAGACGCCCGAATCTTCTCGCGTGGATGGCCGACTCCCACGCCTCCCGCAGGAGAACCCGGCGGATGTGGGGATCGTCCACTTTTTCCGCTTCCCCGTTGTAGTGGGGGATGAGCTTTTCCTCGTATTCCCGGTAGGATTGAAGCATGGAGGCCCGGCTGGACGGGTCGTACGGATAGGGAGCGGGCTGGAAAACGGGCTCCCCGCCGAGCTTCGCGATGATCATGCCGAGCCAGTGCATGTGCCACATTTCCTCCCGGGACCGGGAAAGCAGGCTGGCGCCCACGGTCGTGTCCTCCCCCTCCTGGTAGGCATGTACGAGATAACGGATCACTGCGGCATGTTCATCCGCGAGGTCCCGATTGAGCATGTCGATCATTTCTTTTTTGTTCATGAAAGGTCCCCTTTCTTTTCCGATGGTGTTCGACGGCGTTCCGTTCAGGGACGGTTGCCGGATGAGATGCAGCGGACCTGGCCGATGGACGGTAAAACTGCGCTTGCGTCCACCCGAAACATATTACAGGAATCCGCCCCGGGATGTCCAGCGGGAGAAAGAGGAAAAATGGGCTTCCGTCAGGGAGAGAGGCGTTCCTGCCTGCCCCGGTTCTCGTCGACGAAGCACAGAAGGGCACCCCCCGCCAGAAAGAGAAGGACCACGGCGGAGATCCCGAACCGCGACGCAAGCGGACCCTCCGCCCCGAGGGATCGGGCAAGCTGGCCCGTCAGCCCCACGAGAAGGGGGCCCAGGATGACGGAGAACTTTCCCGTGAGGTTGTAAAAGCCGAAATATTCGCCCGCCCTGCCCGGTGGGATCAGCCTTCCGAACAGGGAGCGGCTCAGCGCCTGGACGCCTCCCTGGACGAGCCCGACGGTGGCGGCCAGGGCGAGAAACTCCGTCCGGGTCTCGATGAAGGTCCCCCAGACGGACACGACGAGGTAGACGGCGATGGCGAGGAGGAGGGCCCGTTTCGTTCCCGTCTTTCCCGCAAGGAAGCCGAATCCCAGCGCTGCGGGGAATCCGACGAACTGGGTGACGAGCAGGGACAGGAGCAGGTCCTTCGCCTCCAGCCCGATGGAGAGGCCGTAGTCCACCGCCATGCGGATGATCGTGTCAACCCCGTCCATGTAGCACCAGTAGGCCCCGAGAAACAGGAAAACCGTCCGGTGGCGGCGGAGGTTCCGGAGAGTTCCGGCGACCTGCCGGAAGGCCTCCCGGAGGGCCGGCCGCCCCGTTCCGGCGGCGGGGGCTTCCTCCTGGACGAAGCGGAACAGGGGCAGGGAGAAGAGAAACCACCAGACCCCCACGGTGAGAAAGGAAACCTGCACCGCCGCCCCGGCGCCGGCGAGCCCGAAGGTGCCGGGAGAGAGGACCATCCAGAGGTTCAGGGCGAACAGGATTCCCCCTCCCAGGTAGCCGAGGGAGAATCCCATCGAGGAGACAAGATCGTACCGCCGTTCCGGGGCCACCACGGGGAGAAGGGCGTCGTAGAAGATGTTTCCCCCGGTGAACCCGAGAACCGCGAGAATGTACAGCATCGCCGCCGCGGTCCACAGGCCGGCGGGGACGAGGGAGAGACAGCAGGTTGCCAGGACCCCCAGGACCATGAAGGCGGCGAGGAACCGCTTCCGGCCGCCCCGCCGGTCCGCCACGGCGCCGAGAAAGGGGGCGGAAAAAGCGAGGAGGATCCCCGCAAGGGCGTTGGCGATGCCGAGCCGGGCCGTGCTGACCACCGCCTCCGTTCCCTGAGAGCACCAGGATTTGAAGAAGACGGGAAAAAATCCCGACATGACCGTGGTGGCGAAGGCGGAGTTCGCGAAGTCGTAAAACGCCCATCCCCAGACGGATCGGTCCGGTTTGTTCACGGTGCTTCCCCTTCCCGCGGAACGGCCCATTGTCCCGGCGTTGTTTCTCTGGTACGATGAAAACGGTCGCCTTTCGCCCCGCCACGGTCAGCCGCCGGGGAAACGGACGACCGGAGGGGGCCGTCGCCGATGAAACTTCCAGGGGAGCTCGCGGTCGTTGCACTCGCGGCATGCCTTTTCCTGGGCTGCGCCGCGCCGGGAACGCTGAAGCCCTTCCGGAGCGACGGCTGCAGCTGCTTTCCGGAAGGGACGGCGGAATACCGCGACCTGTGGCTCCACTGCTGCATCGAGCACGACAAGGCCTACTGGCGCGGCGGGACCCGTGAAGAGCGTCTCGCCGCAGACCGGGCCCTGCGGGACTGCGTGGCCGCCTGCGGAAAACCGGCCACTGCGGAACTGATGCTCCAGGGCGTTCGCGCAGGAGGGGCCCCCTGGTGGCCCACCCCGTTCCGGTGGGGGTACGGCTGGCCCTACCCGAGGGGATACCACCCCCTGACGGCCGAAGAAAAGGCCCTGGCGGACGAAATGCTGAAGGCCTTCGAGACGTCTCCCGTGACGCCGGCGGAATGAAAGGATTCCTCAGAGGTCGTAAAGGGTCTCGTCCACCCGGGGCCGCTCTTTCTTCCTTCCCCTTTTCCCTCTCGATTCGAGAAGAAAGGGCTCTTCCCCCTCCAGGAGATCCCCCAGCTCCTCCTCGATCTTCTCAGGGTCCTCCCCCCGTTCCATCCGGGCAAGGGCCTCCTCCATGGAGGCGCTCAGGTTCATTCCCGTCGCTTCCGTGATTTTTCGCATGATCCTGGCCGCCGCACGGGGATCGTTCTCGTCGATCCGGTCCGCTTCCCCCGCGAGCATCTCCATGGCCCGTTCCATCCGGGATTCGTCGAAGGGGGGAAGATCCTCCTCGCCCCGTTCCTCCCGGTTTCCGGAGATCTTCGAGAAAACGGACATCTGCCGCTTCAGCTTCACGGTCCCGCACCGGGGGCACAGCGGGATTTTCCCGGTGTCCGCCTTACGGGAGAAGAAATTGTAGACGGTGTTGCATTTCCGGCAGTAAAACTCGTAGATCGGCATGGCTGTTCCTTCTTAATTGGGGGACACTTCCCATATTTTTTTCCGGAGGGCCGGACGGCACCCCCTCGCCGCTTTTCTGCGCTTCCGCTCAGGGACCGTCGTCCTCCCCGGGGAAGAGGGACCGGTAGAGGCCGTCGAACCGGTCCTTCCCGGCGGCAAGAAGAAAGGTGAGGGGCAACGCCTTTCTCGCGAGCCGGACCATGACGGCCGTCGTTTCCCGGATGTCCCACTGGGCGTGGCGGTCCTCCCGCAGCCGGGACATGTGGTACAGCTCGCGGGCGTTCACCTTGAGAAGCACCCGTTTCCGGTGGGCGTTGGTGAGAATGTAGGGCGCGGCGCCGGGGTCCTTCTCCCCGATCCGGCGGTACAGTGCGTCCGTATCCGCGACGAGTTCGCGGAAGGGTCCCTCCATGCCCGCTTCCGTGATGGAGGGGGGGACGGTCGCTCCCAGTCCGGGATCGTACTCCTGGGCCGTGAGGGTGGCCATGCGGTGTCTCTTGAGCTGAGCGAAGCAGCTTGCGCTGACCACGAGGTCGAAGGTGAGTTCGACGTGTTCGAACGCCCGGGGAGGGGCGTCGTGGGCCCGCATGTCTTCCAGGGCGGCCCGGACGAGGCCTTCCCGTTCCCCGGGGGACATGGCCGCGGCCCTCTTCAGGCAGTCCGCGGCGGAAAGGCGCGAAGCGGAATGAAGGAGCCACGCGACGAGTTTTTCGTCCCCGTCCGCCGTCCATGCGACGAGGGCCGCGTTCCCGCCCGATCCTTCCTCTTCGTTCCGTTCCACCGGTTCCCCGGCCTGGGGGACCGCTTTCTCCCGGAGCCGTTTCGCCCGTTCGAGGTCGTACGCGGTGGGCTTCACGTACCGCACCAGCGAGGGCGCGGCGCCGATGACCGCCCCGTACAGCCCGTCCGCGAAGTCTCTCACTTCCTTCAGGGGGTGGGCCGCGCAGCGGCGGATCATGAGTTCCAGATTGCGGGCGTTCAGGGTCATGCCGAGCTGGGTTTCCGTGGCGAGGGAAAGGGCGTACCTTGCGTCTTCCCTGGCGGATTCACCGGCGGCGGCCGCCGTCCCGCCGGCGGACCGGAGCCGTTCCTCCCGGATGGCCTCGTCCAGTTTCAGATACAGGTCGTTCTGGCGTCCGATCATTTCCCGGAACGGCGCCTCCAGCCCTGCCAGGACGATTTCCCGGGGAAGGACGAAGCCCCCTTCGAGACGGACGTAGCGCTGGGATTTCTCCGTGTAGGAACACAGGCGGAAACTTTCCACCGCCTCCACGGCGAGCCGTGAGATGTCGAGGACGTCCAGGTTGAAGACGGCGTGCTCGGCGATGGAACTGTGCCCCATGTCGAAAACGATCGACCGGTTCGATTTCCTCGCCTTTTCCACCTCGTTCCGCGAGGCGCGCCGCAGCTCGGGCACGGAAAGCGGGCTCCGGCTGATCCGGGCGTAGGCCGCGGAAAGGGTTTCCGGGGTCAGCCTGTCGGGGGAGACGGGACCGGTCTGCGCCTCCCGGATCACGTCATGGTCGATGTTCATTCCTGCGAGAAGTACTTCCAAGAGAGGCCCCCCTTTCGTGGATCGCTTCCGCCGCCCCGCCGGCGGCCGCCGGGTCCCCGTGCGCGTGCGGCCGGCTTCCCGGCCGGGCGGAGCCCGGTCACAACCGTTTACCATGAAAACGGCGCTTCCGGGAAGACCCGGGATGCGGTTCGGCGGATTTTCCTCATTCCAGGAGCTTTTCAAGGCGGCGGATCCGGAAGTCGAGAACGAGGTCGATGAAGCGCGGGGAGGACAGCGGCGGATCGTCCATGTGGAAAAGGTGGCTCCCGCAGGAGCAGTCGGAGGAGCCGAATCCCGGAACGGGCCGGCCGGTCAGATCGAAAAGCCTCCGGGCGAGTTCGTGTTCGTCGTCGAAGCTGGACCGGATGGGGACGGCGACGGCGCGGTCCGCGGCGTTCCGGAGAAAGTCGATGTGCCAGTGGAAGGTTTTCCGGAGTCTCAGGTGCCGTTCGACCCGCCGCGATAGGCCGTGCTTCGCGGAACCGACGTAGATGTAGTGCCCCTTCTCGAAGGAAACATTCCCGAGCTTTCCCACGGCAAGCGAAATCCCCCGGTCGAGGCGGAGAAGAAGCAGGTAACTTCCCCGGTCCTTCGCCTCCCGCCGGATCAGGTCCCAGGGAATGGCGAGGTCCCGGACCTCCGGGGAGAGGCCGAGGTCTTCGTTCCACCGGGCCGCCACGGCCTGGAGGCGGAGCCTGTCCCTTACGGCGAGAAAGGTTTCGGCGAAGTCCGGGTCGGTGTGGTAGTCGGGGAGGAAAAAGCGGGCCCTGGGCCACTGGACGAAAAAAAGAACGCCGCAGTCTTGCCCGTCCCCGGCGATCCGGGACAGGGCCTCCAGATGCCGCCTTCCCCGGGCGGTCACCGCATCGGGAAACATGGCGATCCCGTCGCCGAAAAGGGTGCACGACTTCACTTCCAGGTAGAAGGGCCGCCCGTTTCTTTGAAGGAGAAAATCGAACCGGCTCTCCCCGACGGTCTTTTCCCTTTCGATCCCGCCGATGGTTTCGAAGCCCGGGACGGCGCCCCGCCGCAGGAGCCACTCCACGGCCCGGTTCGTTTCGTGGGTGTGGAGAAAGACGGGAAGGCCCTCCCGGAGGACCGCCACCGCGGTGTATCTCGTCTTTCTTTCCACCTCGCGGTTCTCGGCGAGGAATACCGTCCGTCCGGGCAGGAGCAGTTCCCAGAGCCTCCCCGGGTTGGGGAGGTGGGCCTGGACGGCCTTCCCGTCGAGAAGACATTCCACGGCGAAGCGGTTCGGGCGGCGGAGAAATTCCGCCCGCCTCGTTTCCGGAAACAGGACCAGACGGTCGTCCATAGAAATTGTCCTTCAAAAGATCAGGGGTCAGTCCTCAGGCGCCAAACGGGGTCAGTCCTTGACATTTGACAAGTAAAATGTCAAACGTCAAGGACTGACCCCGAATTCAACCCCTGGATTCACCTTTTGAGAAGGTTTTCCTTGATCCGGTCGTGGATCTGCTGGGACATGGCGTTGTTGCCCGAGATTCCAACCCGGACGCCCACGGTGATCACGTTGTATTCGGCGTATTCGACGAAGATGTCCACCTTGTCTTCCGCAATTGCGCCCGAGATCGTGCCCTTGGAGATCTTTCTCTCTTCCATGATTTCCTTCGCGCCCGTGTTCCGGAGGGCCTGCACGCAGGCCGTCCAGACGGCCTCGAAGGGGGCGTGGTAATTGGTTCTCAGGGTGCCGTCGGTGAAAAAGAATCTTCCCGACTGGATGCCCACCGTCTGGTTCCCCACGGTAACGGCGCAACCGGCGATGAATGCCGGAAGGACAATCAGCAAAAGGATCAGGGTCTTCTTCACGGTGCTCCTCCTTTCCTCCCGCCCCGGCCGCTCCGGTGGTTCCTTCACGCGGGGGGGAAGATGAGCAAACTATGACGGCTTCGTAAAAAGCCCATATGCTGTGTTGCCCTTCATCCCTCGTCCCTGCGGCGTACCGAAAGTACGCCTCATTCCTCGGGATTCGGGCGCCTTGCCTATGGAGCCTTTTCCTTTGCCGTTCGAAAAAGTGTTGAACTGGCCTTTTTACAAGTTCGTCAACTATAGGAGAACCGGACGGACCTGTCAATAGATCCTTCCGGGCCCGCTTTTCAATGCGGTTCCACGGTCCGGCCGTTCAAGGCCGGCGCGTGCTCAGTGAAAGAAACGGAGAAACACCGCATAGGCCAGGGCGTAAACGAGGATCCCCGCGGTGAGGAGCACCGTCGCCCCGGAAAGGAGACGCTGGAGAGGGCTTTCCCTTCGAAGGTCCGCGTAGCCGAGAAGAAATCCCAGGAGGATTCCCCCCGCGAGGCCGCCGCCGTGGGCCCAGTTGTTGATTCCCGGCACCATGAAGCCGAAGAGGATCAACCCGATGGTCCATCCCATGACCTGGCGGTAGACGATGTTCCCGTAAAGGCCCCCCCGGCTTTTCCCGTAGTAGAGGGTGGCGCCGATGAGCCCGCAGATGCTTGCCGACGCCCCGATGGTGAAGGGAATGCCCGCGAGCCAGGAAACGAGGAATCCGAGAACGCCGCTCCAGGTATACACGAGAAAGAAGCGGTGGAAGCCGTATTCGCGGAGAACGAAGGGACCGAGCTGGAGGAAAGCGAGCATGTTGAAGAAGATGTGAAGGAGCCCCCCGTGGAGATAGGACGCCGAGATGAGGGTCCACCAGCGGTGGAGCTGGTCGATGGGAATCGTTCCCGTGGCGCCGAGGAGAAAGAGGCTCGTGCTGGAGGGGGAGAGGAAGGTGAAAGGGTTCATTCCCAGTCCGGGAACGGAGGGGTTCAGGACCAGGGATGCGAGGAAAAAGGCCACGTTCACGTAGAGAATGATCCGGATCCAGTCCCTGTTTCCGTCGATGAACCGGAAGGAGAGGATCCGCTGGGCCGATCCGCCGGGTCTTAACAGCCCGCAGTAGGGACACCGGGGCTCGTCGGCGCTGATCAGCTTCCGGCAGTTGGGGCACAGTATCGAATTTCGTTCCCGTTGCTGTTCCATGATTGCTCTTCCTCTTTTCCTCAGCCCGGCGGAAGATACCGGACCATGAGCGGGATGGCGGCAAAAGTCCCGATGACGCTGCCGAGGTTGACGAAAATGACGAGAAGAAGGATTCGGGTGATCTTGTTTCTCCAGAATCCGCGCAGGGAGGAAATGTCCTCCCTCAGGTGAACGAAATCCGAGACGCGGGGCTTCCTCACGGAGGCCTCCACCAGGCCGGCGACCCAGCCCGCCGCGATCATGGGGTTCAGGGACGTGAACGGCGCGGCGGCGAAGGAGGCGGCGATCGTCGCGGGGTGCGCGAGGGCGGCGAGGGCCCCCAGGGCGGCCAGAACGCCGTTCGCCAGGACCCACCACTTCACCATTCCCAGCCCGGCCTCCGCGCCGGACCGGAAAAAGCCGGCGATGATGAGCGCCAGGATTCCCACGGGGACGGCCCAGCCGATGATTCTGCCCAATCGCCCGCGAGGGGGGATTCGTTCCAGTTCCTTCATGTCCTGGTCCTTCCCCAGGTAGCGGAGGATACCGGGAACGTGGCCCGCTCCGGCGACGGCGACGATCTTTTTTCCGGGGGCGTGGAAAACGCTGTGGGCGATGTACCGGTCCCGCTCGTCGATCAGGGTCTCCCGGATCTCGGGAAGTTTCGAACCGAAGGCCTGAAGCGCCGTTTCGAGGGCGTCGCGGTTTTTCAGATTCTCGATGTCCTCCTCGGTGATTTCCTCGGAGAACAGGAAGGAGAGGGGGACCTCCGCGGCGAGGCGGAGACGGCTCGTGAATCTCATTTTCCGCCATGTCCGCAGCATGGTGGTCCGGATGTCCCGGTCGGCGAGAACGACCCGGGCCCCCGTCGCCTCCGCCCGGGCCACGGCCCGGAGCATCTCCTCCCCCGGCCGGACGCCGAACCGGTCCGCGAGTTTTTTCTGGAAGGAGGCCATGAGAAGCTGGGCGAGGAGCTGGGCGGACTGCTTTTTCCGGATCACCTGGAAAAGGTCCGTTTTTTCCCATTCCTCCTTCCGGGTGATGGCTTCGTACCGCGACCGGCACAGCTCGACGCAGACCGTGTCCGGCCTTTCCCCGTCGATGATCCGCTCCACGAGATCGGCGCTTTCCCGGGAAACGTGGGCGGTCCCGACGAGAACGATTTCCCTGTCCTCCAATGATATCCGGTGTACGTTTTCTTCCATCGGCACCCGTCTCGAAATCGACAGGAAACCTACCAGTTGAGGAAACCCTTGTAAAGAGAAAAGAGGGACATACCGTTTGCCCTCGAGGACAAAATGAAATAAGTAGGGATGCGGACGGTTACGGGGAGGCTTCATTGCGATCGAGACAGGCGGACGTGAGAATCGGGACCATCGCCTTCGGCGGGGAAGGGGTGGGGCGGATCGGCGAAAAGGTCGTCTTCGTCCCCTTCACGGCCGCGGGTGACACGGTCCGGGTGGAGATCACGGAGGAGCGGAAGCGCTATCTCCGGGGGGTGCCGCTGGACGTTCTCGAGCCCGGACCGGAAAGGCGGAATCCTCCCTGTCCCCTCTTCGGGCGCTGCGGCGGCTGCGATTACCAGCACCTTTCACCGGGGGAGCAGCTTTCCGTCAAGGAACGGCAGGTCCGGGAGGTGTTCCAGCGGATCGGAAAGATTCCCGATCCCCCCGTCCTTCCCATCGTTCCCTCGCCGGAGGTCTTCCATTACCGGGGGAAGGGGGAGTACCACCTCCGCCGCGGAAAGGGCGGGGTGCCGGCGTTCGGTTTCATGGACGTCCGGGGGGGAACGGTGGTCCCCGTGTCCCGCTGCCTTCTCATGGACGATTCCATCAACGGGGCGGCGAACCGGTTTTTTGCCGATGTCCTCGCAGACCGGGCGGCCGTCCCGGACGGCCGGTACGTTTTCTGGTCCGGCGGGGAATCGGCCGGTCCCGGCCTTCCCGGAGAGGGCCTCCCCTTTCCCGCGGTGACGCGGCAGGTGAAAGGGGTGTCCTTTCTCGTACCGCGGGAGGGCTTTTTCCAGGCCAATCTCTTCCTGGCCGGGACGCTCGTCGACGAGGTCCTCGCCGCGGGGGAGTGGAACCCGGGCGATTCCGTTCTCGACGGGTACTGCGGTTCCGGCCTCTTCTCCCTGTTTCTCGCCTCCCGGGTGGCCCGGGTGACCGGCGTGGACTCCGACGGCCCGGCCGTTCTTGCCGCCCGGGCGAACGCGCTGGCGCGGGGACTGGACGGGGTCGTTTTCCTGGAGGGTACGGCGGAGGAAACCGTCAGGGACCTCCACGGGCGGGGAACGCGCTTCGACGCCGTCCTGCTCGACCCGCCCAGGGCGGGCTGCGGGCGGTCTCTTCTCGAGACCCTCGCGGACGCTCCTCTCCGGGAAATCGTTTACGTTTCCTGCAATCCCGCCACCCAGGCCCGGGATGTCCTCCTCCTCGTGGAAAAGGGGTTCCGTCTTTCCTCTTTGCGGCCCCTGGACATGTTCCCCCAGACGAAGCACGTCGAGGTGATCGCCCGGCTGGCCCGTTCCTGAGGGCCGCCTTTACATTTCCCCTCTTTTGTGCATTATAAGCAGGGAAAGCGAAAACCCATCGAAAGGGAAGGAAATGCCCGTCAGACCGAAAGAAGCGGCAACGGTGATCCTCCTCAGGCAGTGCCCGCCCGAGGCCGGCGGATTCGAGGTTCTCATGGTCCTCCGGCACCCGAAGAGCCGGTTCGTTCCCCGGGCCTACGTCTTTCCCGGCGGCGTCCTGGACGATGAGGACGCCTCCGCCGCAATGGAGGAACACATCGAGGGGATCGACCGCGACGGCGCGTTCCGGATCCTCGAGGACTGCCCGTCGCCGGAGATCGCCCTTGGCTCCTGGGTGGCGGGGATCCGGGAAACTTTCGAGGAAGTCGGGATCCTGCTCGCTTACGAAGCGCCGGGAAGATGGCTGGTCCCCGGGGAGGGGCCGGCCCTGGAGCGGCTCTGCCGGAAGCGGCGCCTTCTTTTCGAGGGGAAACTCTCCTTCTCCCGTTTCCTCCGGGAGGAACGGCTCACCCTCGCCTGCGACCGCCTCTTTTATTTTTCCCACTGGATCACGCCGGAACTGCTCCCCCTGCGCTACGACGTTCGCTTCTTCGTCGCCGAGGCCCCGCCGGGCCAGCGGGCTTTTCACGACGGGGTGGAACTCACCCGGCACATCTGGATCCGTCCCGAGAAGGCCCTGTCCCGGTTCAGGGAGGGCGCCTTCGACATGGTCCTGCCGACGCTGGCCACCATGAAGGAACTGGCCTCCTGGAAGACGGTGGACGAAGTCCTTGCATGGGCGGGCAGGAAGACGGTCCAGGGAATTCTCACACGGATGGAAAAGACGGACGAAGGCATCGTGGAATACATGCCCGACGGAACGGCCTTCCGGAATCTTCCCCCCTCGGTGGTGGAGGATCCCTCCCGGAAGGAGAACTGAGAAAAGGAAAGGATAGAAGCCATGAAGGTTGCGGGTTTGTTCCGGTTGGACGGGAAGGTCGCCCTGGTGACGGGGGGCGGCCGGGGGATCGGGAAATTCATCGCCGGCGGGCTTGCCGGGGCGGGGGCCGATGTCGTCATCGCTTCGAGAAAAATGAAGAACCTGGAGAGCGCGGCGGCGGAGATCGGGAAGGATTCCGGGCGGACCGTCGTTCCCGTTCCCTGTGACGTGGGGAAGGAGGAGGACATCCGGCGCCTGTTCGAGACGGTGAAGGAGAAGTTCGGCAGGATCGACATCCTCGTCAACAACGCCGGCGCGACCTGGGGGGCCCCGACCCTGGATTTCCCCCTGGAGCGATGGGATCAGCTCTTCCAGGTGAACGTCCGGGGAGTGTGGATCCTCACCCGGGAGGTTGCCCGGCTCATGAAGGAACAGGGAGGGGGAAGCATCATCAACATCTCCTCCATCATGGCGTTCCGGGGCTCGGAGGAGTCCCTCCACCCGGCCGTCCCGTACAACTCCACCAAGGCGGCCATCAACGCCCTGACCATGAACCTGGCGGTCAAGCTCGCCCCGCACCGCATCCGGGTGAACGCCATCGCCCCCGGCTTTTTCAAAACCGACATGATGGCCTATATCGAAACGGCGGGCTTCGAAGAACAGAAACAAACGATGCTCGAAAGCATCCCCCTCGGCAGGGCGGGCGACCGGGGCGACATGGCCGGTGTCGCCGTCTTCCTGGCTTCCGACGCCGCGGCGTACGTGACGGGCCATGTCCTCGTGGTGGACGGGGGATACCTGTCGAAATAGGCGGGTGACGCGACCCATGAAGAGTCTCGGGGCGGGAAGGGCCCTTGCTCTTCTCGTCGGAATGCTCGTTCTGTCCATCTTTGCGGGTCCCTGTCCCGGGGCCCGGGCCTCGGAACGGGAGGCCGGCCGGATCGTCAATCTCCGGGGCGCCGTCGAGGTCTCCCCTACGGGCGGGGCGAATTGGGTTCCCGCCCGGGTGGACCAGCCCCTTGCCGAGGGACAGGCAATCCGGACGGGGAGAGACGGCCGGGCCTGGCTCCTTCTCTCCGACGAGACCCTTCTACAGATCAACGGCGGGACGACCTTCATTCTGAAGGCGGTGGCGCCCGCCGCCCCGTGGGACCTGGCGTCCCGAATCCTGCCCGCGGCGTGGGGCGCACTCAAATCCCTCTATGAACTGGCGGAGGGGGAGATCTGGTTCCGGAACCGCAACGGAAAGGTTGCCGTGGACATCGACGCCGTCACCGCCGTCGTCGGTGTCCGGGGGACGGAGCTGAACCTCCGGAAGGCGCCGGACCGGGCCGTGACCCTCACGGTCCTCCGGGGGGCCGTGGCCCTGTCGAACCCGCAGGGGGCGGTCTCGCTGGGTCCCGGGGAACGGGCTTCCGTCCGTCCCGGGGGGGCGCCGGTCAAGGAGGTCCTCCTGAGGCCCCGGGAGGCCGTCCAGTGGACCGTATTCGTTCCGCCGTTCTTCGATTCCCTGGAACTCCCTCCGGAAGGGGGTGCCGGCGGGGGACTTCTCTGGAGGAAGGAGGATCTCGAACGGCGCTTCCGGTCCTTCCTGGAACTGCGCGGCGGCGACCTCGCCGGGGCGAAACGGGAACTGGCCCTCCTGGAGAAACGGTACCCCGGCAATTCCCTGCCCCCCATGCTTCTCGGCTTTGTCTCCCTCCTTCTGGGGGAACGGGAGGAGGCCCTGGCGGAAGCGCGCCGGGCCGTCCGCCTGTCCCCCGGCTCGGCGAACGCCCTCTTCGTGGAGAGCCTCGTCCTCCAGTCCCTCTTCGACCTGGAGGCGGCCCTGGCGGTCGCCCGGAAGGCGCTGGCCCTCGACGGCGGGAACGTCCCCCTCCTGTGCCACGCCGGACGGCTCGAATTCGCCCTCGGGAAGATCGACGAGGCCCGGGAAACGGCAGAAAAGGCGCGGGCCCTGGATCCCTGCTCTGCGGAGGCGGCCAACCTTCTCGGGTTCCTGCTCCTGGCCCGGAACCTGACGTCGGAAGCCGAAGAAGTGTTCCGGGAAGCCGTCGGTCTCGACCCCTCCCTCGGGGAGCCCCGCATGGGGCTCGGACTTGTCCGGATGCGGCAGGGGAAGGTCGAGGAGGCGCTCCGGGAGATCACCGCGGCCGTTCTCCTGGAGCCCCAGCGCTCCCTCTTCCTCAGCTACTGGGGAAAAATGCTGTACCAGGTCCGGAGGTTCGGTCCCGCCCTCGACATCCTCTCGGCGGCGGAGGAACTGGACCCCCTCGATCCCACGCCCCATCTATACCGGGGGCTCATTCTCCGGGACCTCAACCGGCCCGCCGAGGCGATCCGTTCCTTCCAGAAGGCGGTGGCCCTCAACGACAACCGCGCCGTGTACCGGTCGCGTTTCCTCCTGGACCAGGACCTGGCCGTGAAGAACGTGAACCTTTCCCTCCTCTATGAACAGCTCGGCCTGTCCGCCTGGGGGACGAACAAGGCCCTGTCCTCGGTGAAGGAGGACTACACGAACTTTGCAGGACACCTTTTCCTCGGCGGCTCCCTCACCGGCCAGGGCGACCGGACCATCCCCGGCGGGAGCGAACTCCTCCTGGCCCGGATTCTCCAGCCGGCGAACGAGAACACCCTGAACCAGTTCAACGAGTACACCAGCTTCTTCGAAAGGCCTTCGGCGGGCGGAGCCGTGTCGGGAACGGCGGGCAGCAACGACACGATCGGCGGAAACGCCATCGTGTACGGGGCCGTTCCGGAGGCGTCCCTGGCGTACAGCGGGGCCGTTTATTACGGGAGCACCGACGGCTGGCGGGGGACGAACTCCGAACGGACGAAGAGCGCCTCCATGATGCTCAAGATCGACGGGACGCCGAGGGACCGGTATTATCTGAGCCTGCGCTACCTGGACCAGAGGCGGGGGGATCCCTACACAGCCCGCTATGAGTACGACGCCCCGTCCGACCCCCTGGACGAGGACCGGTTCCGGTCGGGGAGATTCGAAGGGGGATACGCCCACAACTTTTCCCCGGGCTCCGATGTTCTCTTCTTCCTGACCCGGGTGTGGGACCGGGGGCCCTTTCTCTCCCACACGGAGATCCGGGACGTGTTCGAAATTCCCGGCCTTGTTTACGACAGCTTCTGGGAAGGCACGGTTTCCCGGCCTTACACCCACTTCCAGGGGGAGGTCCTCCATGCCGCGGGCAGGCACCAGTTCATCGCGGGGGCGGCCCTGTACCGGGGGGAGAACGACTCGGAGAACCGCATCACCGACATCTACACGTACAAGGGGGTGATCCTGGACAGGGAGACCGAAACCTATGACGCCGGGACGGACCAGAACCTCGGAACGGTGTATCTCCAGGACATCTGGAAGATCCGGAGGGATCTGGTTCTGGAGGCCGCCCTCTACTTCGACCGGGCGACGGACAGCAACGCCTTCAGCGGCGTCGAATGGGATCTCGAGGGCTGGAGCCCCCGCCTCGGGCTGATCTGGACGCCCACGGAGGCGGACACCTTCCGGATCGCCGCATTCCGGTATTTTCTCCCCTTCCAGTCCTACCGGATCGACCCCATGGACGTGGCGGGCGTGCCCATTTTCCGGAACACCCTGGAGGGTTCCCGGGCGGAGGAGGGGGATCTCGTCTGGGAGCATGAGTGGCAAAGCGGTTTCTTCGCCCTCAACGGCTTTTACCTGGCGAGGGAGTATCGGGAAAAGGACGAAGCGGGGGACGAGACGGCCTATACGGGAAGGCTGAAGGGCGTAAGCTTCGAGGTGAACCAGCTCCTCCCGGGCGGGGTGGCCCTGGAGGGACTTTACCGCTTCACGGACGGGGATGACGAGAATTACGACGGCGGGGACCGCCGGGACCATTATGCGAGAGCCGGCGCAAGGTACCTCCATCCCTCGGGGTTTTCCCTCTTCGCCGCCCAGATCTTCAAGAGGCAGAATTTCAAGGAGCCCGGACGGAAAAACGAAACGATCTGGGTCACCGACTGCGGAATCGGGTACGAGCTGCCGGGCAAGCGGGGACTCGTGAGCCTTGCCGTGGGGAATGTCTTCAACCACCGTTTCGACTGGGTGGAGGACGGGTTTGTTTTCAGCGGCCGGGCGCCGGCCCGGCAGATCGTTTTCACCACCTCTCTCTATTTCTAGAAAAAACGGCTCCGGCAGCGCCGCGTGCCGGTAATCCCTTGCGTCCCGCCGCATCCGGCGGGAAATTTCGGTTGTCTTTGCCCGGGATATGGGATATCAATAAATTGATACGGGCAAAGGCCTTCGTTCCCCTGCCGGGGGGAGCGTTCCTTGGCCCGGCGGCTGCGGCTTGCGCGGGGAAACGGGTTCTTCCGGGCCGGACGCTGCACCTCTCCGTTCATGGGAACCATGGAACCGCAGGCCGCCGGTTGCGTTTCTCCCGCGTATCCTCTTTTTCCTTTGCTCTGGGACAGAACGGAACGTATCGATCCGTAATACGAGGAGTCTTCGATGTCGCTCGTAACCTTTTATTTTCAGCTTCACCAGCCCTTTCGCCTTCATCCCGACAGGGACAAGTTTCTCTGGGACGAGATGAACGTCGCCGTCTTCAACAAGGTGTCCGAAAAGAGCTATCTTCCCGCCCTCTCCATGTTCCGGGACCTGATCCGGGAAAACGGCTCGTTCAAGATCGCCCTGGGCGTTTCCGGAACCTTCCTGGAACAGGCGGAACTGTACCGTCCGGAAGTGATCGACGTGCTGAGGCAGCTCGTGGACGCGGGCAGGGAGGGAAACCGGGTGGAGATCCTCGGGGAGACCTATTACCACTCCCTGACCAGCCTCTTCAACGACTCCCGGAAGCGGGAGTTCCGGGAACAGGTGGCCATGCATGGAGAGAAGATCCGGGAACTCGTCGGGGTTTCGCCCACCTCCTTCCGGAATACGGAACTCATGTACAACAACGACATCGCGGCCGCCGTCTGGGACATGGGGTACCGGGCCATTCTCTGCGAGAAGCGGGACGACATGTACATCGGGAAGAACGAGCCCGTGTCCCCCAACGCCGTATTCCGCGCCAGGGGGACCGGTCTCATCGTGCTGCCGAGAAACCGGGATCTGAGCGACGACGTGGCCTTCCGTTTTCCCAATCAGCCCATCCCGGCGAAGGAGTATGCCGCCAGTCTCGCCCGGATCGACGGCGAAGCGGTGCTCCTGGGGTACGATTTCGAGCACATCGGCGAGCACATCTGGGAGGACAAGGGGATTTTCGAATTCTGGAAGGCGCTTCCCGCGGCCCTTGCCGGGCACCGGAGCATCGTCCTGGCCAATCCCACGGAAGCGGCCGACCGGTTCCGGGACGCCCATTGTCCCGAGGTGGACATCCACGGCCTCGCCACGTCCTCCTGGGCCGACGTGGGAAGGGACACCTTCGGGTGGCTCGGGACCATGACCCAGTACAAGCTCTTTCAGGAGATCGAACGGCTGGAGCAGGGCGCGAAGCGGGCGGCGGGGGAACTCCTGTGGCGATGGCGGAACGTGACCACCTCGGACCACATCTATTTTCTCCACGAGCGGCTCGGGGAGGACCACGCCGTCCATTCCTACTTCAATCCCTACGGCGGCTCCATCACCCAGGCGGCCCATGTCCTGACCCGCAAGGTGGACGACATCGATACCGGCATCAAGGAACACCGGATCCGGAAAAGGAAGGAGCAGACGGCCCTTCTTCTGATCGCCCCGGAAACGGGACGGCTCCCGCAGCACATGAGCGGTCTCGCCCTCTACATTTCAGGCAAGAGCGGCGGGCTCGGCGAGGTCGTCACGGCCCTGTGCGAGGGTCTTGCCGACAGGGAGGTCGAAATCCACCTGGCGACGCTGAACCTGAAAAAGCGGTTCCAGCGGGAAAGCCGGATGGACGAGGGGGCGTGGCGGGAAATCCGTTACAAAATCGACCCGGACAAAATTCACCTCATCAGTTCCTCCATCTTCGCCGACCTTCCCAGCGCGTACGCGGGCAACCCCGTCCGGAACGCCGCGGAATACCAGCGGGAGATGGTGAACCAGATCATCAAGGATGTCCGGGCGAAAAGCGGCGGCAGGCTCCTCATCCACAGCCATGACTGGATGGCCGGCGGCGTCATCACCGCCTACGCCAAATCGAGGGGGATCCCCGTCCTGCACACGGTCCACAACGTGTTCACGGGCCATGTCCCGCTGGAGATGCTCTTCGGCGTCGATCTGAGCACCCTTCGGGAGAACCTTTACTATTCGGAGGAATACGGGAAACCCTGCATCGACTGCCAGGCCACCGCGGTAAAGAACGCGAGCCTCATCAATTTCGTGGGTCACCAGTTTCTCGAGGAGGTGGTCAGGGATTATTTCATGGACCGGCCCATCGTTCCCCCGAGCGTCCGGCAGGAAGTCAAGGAGAAGTATTACCACGGGTCGGCGCTGGCGATCCTGAACGCCCCCGCAAAGGGAATGTACCCGGAGTACTGCGACTACATCGTCCGGAAGTACGGACCGGAGGACGACATCATCGCGGCCAAGAGGGAAAATCTCCTGGAATTCCAGAAAAGGACGGGCCTCCAGGCGAATCCCGACGCCATTCTCTTCCTCTGGCCCTCCCGTCTCGACCCTCTTCAGAAGGGCATTCATCTCCTCGAGGAGATCGCGCTCAGTTTCGTCATTCAGAACGGCGACGTCCAGATCGCCGTTATTTCCGACGGTGTGGGAGGCGACCGGAGCCACGAGGAGATCATGGGGCGGATTTCATGGGCGTCGGGAGGGAAGATCTGCTACTACCATTTCGACGAGGCGCTTGCCATGCTGGGCTTTGCCGCGGCAAACGACGTCTTCGGCGCTTCCCTGTACGAACCCTGCGGGCAGATCGACCAGGTGGGGAACCTTTTCGGGGCCACGGCGACGAACCGGGACACGGGGGGGTATCACGACAAGATCCGGGACATCCAGTTGAGAATCGACGGCGCCCCGGATGACAGGGGGAACGGGTTTCTTTTCCGGGATTACGATCCCGGGGGACTCTGGTACGGGCTCACGCGGAGCGTCGAATTCCACCGCCGGCCCCCGTCCGTCCGGGAAACGCAGATCCGCCGCATCATGCGGGAATCCAGGCAGAAGTACGATCTTGATACGATGATTGACCGATATATGGAAGTTTATGAAAAACTGAACGGGGGGAATCCGCTGTAACGGCGGTTCCCCCCTTTCACACCCACCGGCCCCCTGTGGTCCGCCTCCCTTCCCCGGAGTGTTGTTCGCGCAGTCACTCCTTGCAAAATCGCAATAAGGGAAAGAAACCGGACTTTTTTCTCTTAAAGGATGCGGCCGGGAAAGGCAATACTAATAAAATACGGGATAACTACCGTAATAATACCCGTATTGCTCGGAGTGAGGGGCCTTGGCACCCGAAGAAAAGCCCATCAATGAAAAAAAGCCTGCCTCGCCGACCGGTATGCCGAGAGGGCGAAGCAGGCTCCGAAGCTCGAGATCGGACACTTCCTTTTCAATTCTCTTAGCTCCTGTCCTCTGAGGGACCTGGCTCATGTGTTGCTGTCGAAGTTCGTCCCGGGCTTCAGGATCATTTTACGATTTTCCCCCGTAAAAGTCAAAAAGATTGAATCCAGGCAAAGTGGACTGCCCCTTCCGTCTCTCCCCTGGCCAAGCCGGTTTGCCGTCCTGGAAATGCCCATGTAACCTGCTGCTTCAGCCCCTGCCGGCGCCGATGAAAACAGCACCCGGTGCCGGACGGACAGTGCTGTCGGATGCCTTTACATACATAATAATAGAAATAACATGCCGTATTAACGTGTGGTTAAGCTTTTACTACAGGCATTTACTATAGTTTCGAATGTCGAGTATTCTTACAGTTCGTGAGTGTTATTGATTAAAATGAGACTCGCAATCTCATCCAGCATCAGAATTTTGTGTTCGAAAACTCACTGTATATTTAGATTCTGTAAAGCTCGTTCAAGATCTGTAAATAATTGTATGGCTGTGGGAATGATTATTGCTTTGAGATTGTCGTTGTCTGCCTTGAAATCCGATCATAAACAATATTTCTTATAATATCAGGTTGTTGTGTTTTAAATAATAACTGCACTGCGCAAATCTTCAAAAATGGGGGAATGGCATCGATTGAAGCGAATGCCAAAAAATAAGGTCAAGTGGGGGGAAAGATGATCAGAAAATTATTTGCGGCGGTGGTCATGGTGGCAGTATTGTGTGCAGGCGGGGTCGTGCAGGCGGATGATTTTTGGGGCTCCGGGAGTGCGGATTGGGGCAACTCGGGCGCCGTTCTGTTCAAGCTGGACACCGCAACCGGAAATATCGAGTTAACCTATGGATATTCCGGTTGGAGTTATATAATGGGTGTAACCTATGCTCCTGGAAACGTCCTTTATGCCGCCCATAACACAACGGATGACTTGTACAATTTCAAGATTGCCAAAGTAGATGCAGGCACAGGGGTGGTGCTTTCGGATACACCGATCAACACCTTGAGTGGTACCGATATTCCAATATGGAACTCGCTTGAATATTTCAATGGGGATCTTTATGCAGTTGAGAACAACTCATGGGGATCTTCTTATACTGCAAATCAATACAGAGGTTATATCTACCAGGTTGACCTGGATGGCAACGGCGATCCGGCCTCTGCGATATTGGGTTCTTACATTGGAGGATATCCTGCGCCGGATGGTGCCTTGGCCTACTATGACGGCACCTGGTATGCTTCCGATTGGAATACGAACGCATCCAGTTGGATCAGAACGACAACGGACATCATGAACACAGATTTCACGGCAACAGCCTCCACCTCTCCCGTGGGGTTGTTCGCCGGTTGGGACTTCGAGGCCGACGGCGATCTGCTTGGGGTCAGCTGGTATTATGATTTCAATGTGTATGAAATCGACAAAACCACGGGTGTCGCAACCGCACTCTTCAACATCGGATCTCAATTACCCACCAGCGTTACGATGCTTGGCGGATTAAGCAACACCGCGGTGCCGGAGCCGACCATCCTGTCTCTTCTTGCCCTTGGTCTCATCGGGATTGCAGGAGCCAGAAAAAAGTTCAGGAAGTAGCGAAACACGAAACCATGAATTACAGAAAGGCAGGATCAAAAAGATCCTGCCTTTTCATATATACTGCCTTGATCTCTTCTCCGCTTCAAAGAAACTGAGCACCATCCCCGCCCCTCCCAACCGTACGCGTTCCTTTGCCAACCCCTTCTTCATGCCAACGTCCGCCAACTCCCCGGACATTCAACGCCGGCGTTATTTTCCGCATATCGAGGCCGGTTGCGGCCGCCAACTTGAGGCGGTTTTCGGGTGGTTTGGATGCCGTTCCCGTGTCCTTGATGTCCGATTGCGCCTTATCCACTGTAATATCAAGTAGTTGCACACGTGGAACGGCTCTTGCTCTATAGGACGGCGCACCCCGGCCGCCCGCCCCTTCCCAGGGGGGCCTCCCCTCCCCGAAAGAGGGGGATGCGGCCCGGGGGAGCTCTTTCGCAAAAGGGGGGTTCCATGAACATCCGGTCCCGAGGGAGCATCGCCGTTTTCCTGATATCCTTCGTTTTCTTCCTGTTTGTCTTCGCAGCGGCGACGGTCCGCGCCGATGCCGGGG
>Ga0209604_1000137_pt1 | contig 68310 bp, 51 predicted proteins | sample AD_UKC097_MetaG_FD_184405 | JGI IMG/M metagenome (GOLD analysis project Ga0209604, IMG submission 184405) | Active sludge microbial communities of municipal wastewater-treating anaerobic digesters from USA - AD_UKC097_MetaG (SPAdes) (version 2) | ecosystem: Engineered > Bioreactor > Anaerobic >...
CGCGACGCCCGCCGCCTCGAGGCCGAGCCCCTCGGTGACTGGACGCCGCCCGACGGCGAGGATGACCCACTCGACGTCCCAGCTCTTCGACTCGCCGGCCGAGGTCTTCGCGGCGACCTTGAGCGTGCCGTCGGGGTTCTCGGCGACGGCCTCGACGGCGGTCCCGGTCCAGCACTCGATTCCCTTCTTCTTGAACGACTTCTCGACTTCCTTCGAGACCTCCTCGTCCTCGACGGGGAGGAGGCGGGGAAGGACCTCGACGAGGACGGTCTTCGCGCCGTAGCGCGAGTAGCACGACGCGAACTCGGAGCCGACGGCGCCCGAGCCGATCACGAGGACCGACTTCGGCACGCGGGTCGACTTCAGGACGTGGTCCGAGTTGAGGATCTTCACGCCATCGGCCTTCAGGAACGGAAGGTCGCGCGGGGCGGAGCCGGTCGCGAGGATCACGTTCTTCGTCTCGAGGACCTTCCCGCCCTCGGGCCCGGCGACCGCGACGCGGCCGGGGCCGTCGAGTCGTCCGACGCCGGCGACGACGGCGATCCCGTTCTTCTTCATGAGGTACTCGACGCCCCGGGCCCCCTTGATGACGACCTTGTCTCGGAAGCGGCGGACCGATTCGAAGTCGAGCTCGACGCCCGTCGTCCGGACGCCGAAGTCGGAGGCGTGCTTGACCTCGTCGAAGAGCGTCGCCGACTTGAGCATCGCCTTCGTCGGGATGCAGCCGCGGTGGAGGCAGGTGCCGCCCAGGCCGACGCCGGGGGCCTTCGCGTCCTTCTCGACGATCGCGGTCCTGAGGCCGAGCTGCGCGGCGCGGATGGCGGCGACGTAGCCGCCCGGACCGGAACCGATGACGACGACGTCGTACGTCGCGGAGGGAGTGCTGCTCATCTCTCGTATCTCCTGGGCGCCTCGCCGGCACGAGCACGGGTCCCTGGCGCTTTCGTGAGCGGCGATTATAGGAGGGCTTCCGGAGAGCCGGGCTGCCCGCCGGACCCCGGCCGCAAGGTCGATAATTCCCGTGTCCCCCGGCGGTGGTCGTCGGAGAGGGAGAGGGAAGCGAGCGATGCGCACGCGGACGAGCCGGGGCGGAGCGGTGCGATCCCGGAGAAGGCTCGTGTGGGTGAGCCTGGCGACGACGCTGGCTCTGGTCGCCTCGCCCGCCCGGGCGCTCGACCCGTCCGGGGCGCCGCGAGGGTTCGCGAAGACCATCTTCCGGGAGGAGCTTCCGCAGGCTTCCGTCCTCGCCCTCCTCCAGTCCGCCGAGGGCTATCTCTGGCTGGGAACCTACGAGGGGCTTGTCCGGTTCGACGGCGTGGAGTTCCAGGTCTGGGACCGCCAGACGGTCCCCGCGATGCGGACGAACGTCGCCCAGTGCCTCGCGGAAGACGCGTCGGGCGGGATCTGGTTCGGGACGAGCCGGGGGGGCGTGGGCCGCCTGAAGGACGGCGTGGTCGAGGTCTTCGGGCGAGAGTCGGGCCTGCCGTCCGACGACGTGACGAGCGTCTTCCGAGACAGGTCCGGGACTGTCTGGATCGGCACGGATCGGGGCGTGGCCCGCTGGTCGAGCGGACGCTTCGAAGCGTTCGGCGCGGATCACGGATTCGGTCGCGGGGCCGTCCTCGCCCTGGCGGAGTCCTCCGACGGGAGCCTCTGGGCCGGCGGCCCCGGCCTGCGGGTCTTTCGGGAAGGCCGATGGAGCGACATGGAGGTTCCCGCGGGCGTCGAGCTCCCGATCACCGCGCTCGCCGCCGATCAGGACGGGACCCTCTGGATCGGCTCGATCTCCGGCGTGACCCGCATGGGCCGCGACGGGATCCGGACCTTCCGGATCGGCGACGGTCTCGCGGGCGGCTGGGTCCGCTGTCTCCTGCGGGACCGCTCCGGAACGACGTGGGCCGGAACGGAAGGGCGCGGGCTCTTCCGGTTCCGTGGGGAGAAGGTCGAGACCTTCTCGCCCGTCGTGGAGGAGAAGGCGACGGACTTCGTCATCTCGCTTCTCGAGGACCGGGAAGGGATTCTCTGGATCGGGACGCGTGGCGGGCTCATCCGAATGCGCGAGGGGGTCTTCACGTCGCTCGGGGCCGAGCAGGGGCTCGTGGGTGAGCTCGCTCGCGCCGTTTTCCAGGACTCCTCCGGTCGCGTCTGGATCGGCACGGACGGTGGCGGGCTGCACCTCGTCGAGGGCGGCCGCTGCACGCCGATGAACGCCCGGTTTCGGATCGGGAGCCGCCGCGTCCGGACGATCGGCGAGGAGCCCGGTGGCGCGCTCTGGGTCGGGACCTCCGGAGAAGGGGTCTTCCGGGTCCGGGACGGGCGGACGGAGCGGATCGGCCGGAGCGAGGGGCTCGCTGACGAGGACGTCCGGATGGTCGCCCGGACGCGCGACGGGACGATGTGGGTGGGAACCCGGACGGGGCTCACAGCGTTCCGGGGCGGCCGTGTGCTGCCTTCCGACGACCTGACGGCGCGAGCCGGCGGCACGAATGCGTTGCTGGAGGCTCGAGACGGGAGCCTCTGGGTCGGGACGGCCGGTCGAGGCCTCCTCGTGTCGCGGGCGGGGGCGATCGCGACGTTCACGACCGCGAACGGGCTCGCGGGTGACACGGTCTTCGCGCTGCACGAGGACGCGGAGGGAACGATTTGGGTCGGAACGGCGGATGGAATGAGCCACGTGAGGGGAGGGACGGCGACGACGCTGCGGGCGCCGGAGGCGCTGTTCCGGGATCAGGTCTTCTCGATCCTCGAGGACGCGGTCGGCGGGCTCTGGATGAGCAACAACAGGGGCGTCTACAGGTTCCCGGCCGGAAGCCTCGCGGCCGCCGACGAGACGTCGCAAGGGCCCTTCGGTCGGCTCTCCTTCGGAGTCGGCGACGGCATGCCGAGCCGTCAGTGCAACGGGACGACGCAGCCCTCGGCCCTCCGCACGCGGGACGGACGCCTCTGGTACCCGACGGCGAACGGCGTGGCGATCGCCGACCCGGAGCTCCTTCGTCCGAGCGCGCCGCCTCCTCCGGTCGTCATCGAGCGGGCGCTCGTCGACGGGACCGCGGTTCCGATCTCCGGGGGCGTCGTCGTCAGGCCCGGCGCGCGGAGGCTCGAGATCGACTTCGCGGCGCCCGACCTGAGCGCCGCCGGACGGCTCACCTACAAGCACCGGCTCGTCGGCTTCGACGACCGCTGGAGCGTCACGCGCCGCCGGTTCGCGGACTTCACGTCGCTCCCTCCCGGCCGCTACGGCTTCGAGGTCGTGGCCGTCGGGGACGCCGGGCTCGAGAGCACGCGGGCGGCGAGGGTCGAGGTTCAGGTCCCGCCGCGTCTCGCGCAGACCGTCGCGTTCCGGGTCGGGGCCGTCCTGGCGGCGGTCCTTCTCGCCTATTCCGCTCACCGCCTCCGCATCCGCCGGATGGCGGCGCAGGAGCGCCTGCTGAACCGGCTCGTCACGGAGAAGACGGAGGCGCTCGCCGAGGCGAACGCCCGGCTCGAGGAGCTGTCGCTCTCCGACTCGCTCACGGGGATCGCGAACCGGCGGCACTTCGACCGCCGGCTCGAGGAGGAGTGGCGGCGCTGCCGGAGGTTCGGTCTCCCGCTGGCGGAGGTCCTCCTCGACGTCGACCTCTTCAAGGCTTACAACGACGCGCTCGGCCACCCGGCCGGCGACGAGTGCCTGCGTCGCGTCGCCGGTGCGCTCTTCGGCCGGCTCCGCCGGGCCGGGGACTTCGTCGCGCGATATGGCGGCGAGGAGTTCGTCGCGCTCCTGCCGGGCCTGTCTCTCGCGGACGCATACGTCGTCGCCGAGCATCTGCGGACGCAGGTCGAGGCGCTCGGGATCCCGCATCCGGCCGGTGCGGACGCCGTCGTGACGGTCAGCGCCGGGGTTGCGTCCGTCGTTCCGGGACACGGCTCGGCGTCCCGGCTGACCTCCGCGGCGGATGCCGCCCTCTACGAGGCGAAGAGGAGGGGACGAAACCGGTCCGTGGCGGCGAGTCGGGACCGGGCGACGGAGGTCGTCGCGGATCGGCCGGACACCCCGCCCGGTTGCGCCTGAACCGAGCGGGGCGGGAGCGCGGCCGGACGAACCGGCCGGGTCGGGTCAACGGACGGGAGGCCGTGGACCGCGGAGTCCGCGATCCCGTCCGGGGCGGCCCGGGCGCCCCTCCTGCGGGCCTCTCCGGCGCGAACGGAGCTCGTCGAGCTTCGCCCGCTGCTCGTCGGTCAGGATCGACGCGATCCGCTCTCTCGTCTTCTCGCGGGCTTCGGCGTTCGCTTCGCGGCTCTCCCGAAGGCGCAGGTAGGCGCGTCCCACCTCGGCGGCGTCCGGGGAGGGGGCTTCGGTCGCCGTGCGAAGGGCCTTTCTCGCGTCCCAGGCCTCGCGCCGAAGGGCCTCGCGGCGCTCTCGCTCTTCCTGGAGGACGTCCTTCAGCTTCACGCGCTGGTCGTCGGAGAGGTCGAGGGCCGCGAGGGCGCCTCGGAGGTCGCCGGCGGCGCCGCCCCGGCGTCCCGCCGGCCCGGCCATCGCCGCGCCGGCCGCGAGGAGGAGTCCCAGAACCGTTGCGCCCGCGGCGAGTCTCTTGTGTGACGTTCCGTTTCTCATCGCTGCTCCTTCCGCGTCCGGGAGCCGTCGGTCGACCGGGCCGGACAAACCAAGAGACGCGGTAGGGGCGCATCCCGTTGACGCCGTCGTCCGACGTGCTGGCGCGAGATGTGCTAGATGTCGTCTCATTCCGTCCCGCCGCGCAGGATCGACCTCGCGCGGGGACGGTGAGGAGGTTCCGATGACCCGCGCCAAGCGTTGGATTGCCCTGCTCGCCTTCACGGCCTTCGCCGGCTCCGCCTTCGCCGCGGAGAAGGCGGCCCCCGTCAAGCGCCTCGGGAAGACCGTCGTCCGCCACCAGGACGACGCGGTGAAGGTCGTCCTCTCGTGGCGATTCGCCAACCAGACCTTCGAGAAGGAGCCATGGCTCCTCCTGGAGCTCGCGTTCGCCGCGGAGGGGAAGGCCGTCAACCTGAACCGGGAAGACGTCGCGCTCCTCGGGCCGGACGGAGAGCGGATCCCGCTGCCGGGCCAGAAGCGCTTCTCGGAGGGAGTCCGGGACCCGCTCGCCCTCGTCAAGCGGGCGTCGGTCGCTCGAGACCCGCTGGACAACTACTTCTCCAGGCCCACGCAGCTCGAGAGCCTGCGCTTCTTCACGGTGCCGGGCGGATCGGTCGTGCAGGACGAGGTCTCCGGCGGCCCGAGCTGGCTGATCCGGGGGGACCTCTACTTCGAGGCGCCCACCGGCGTCTGGAAGCCGGGGACCTACACGCTCGTCCTGAAGAACAAGACGATGGACGTCGCGCTGCCGTTCTCGCTGCCGGCCGGCGAGCTGAAGAAGGACGCGAAGGGGGCCGACGAAAAGGTCGTCCCCTGGTGACGCGGGCGGGCGTTCAGGCGCGCGAGAGCTCCGCGAAGCCGACGCGCGCCACGCCCCGCGCCGACATCATTCCGGAGAGGCCGTCGTCTTCGAGGGCGGCGGCCTCTTCTTCCCACGAATAGCCCCACGGGTAGCGCTCGCGCGCCCGGGCGTCCTCGACGCCGGGGTGGAGGACGACCTCGAACGTCCCGTCGGACGGCAGCGCGTCGAGGAGCGTTCGCCAGCGCGCGAGGTCCATGCGTCCCGCCTCCGCGAGGCCGAGGACGCGCGGAGGCTCGGGGAGGCCGGCCCGCGCGAGGAGTCTCCGCGCGTTCGCGCCGAAGAGCGCGAGGAGCCTCGCCCGGGCGCTTCCCGCGAGGCCGGGATCGGCCGTCGCGGCGGGGTCGTCCCCGCGGGGCGCCCGGACGTACGGGACGCCGAAGCGCCGCGCGAGCGCGACGGCGACCGGAGCGAGTCGCGGAAGGAGGTGGAGGTGCTGGTGCGCGTCGAGGTGCGTCACCCGCAGGCCCGTCGAGAGGACGGCGACGACCTGGGCCTCCCATTCCCGCTCCACCTCCGCGACCGGGGCGAGGCCGGAGGCGACCCGCGCCGCGACCGCCGGCCATGAGCGCGGGAAGCGCCCTCCCGGGGCGATCCCTCGAACGCGCTCCGGAGGGGAGAGCGGCGTCTCGCCGCCGACGAGGCAGAGGTGGACGCCCGCGTCGGCGATGCCCGCTTCGCCCAGCGCGCGAACCGCCTCGCCGAACGCCTCGCCGCACGCGAGGAGGCTCGTCCCGCCGAGGCGCCCGGAGGCGAGGAGCGAGGCGATCCGCCGCGAGAGGCCGGGCGCGAGGCCGGCGTCGTCCGCGTTCAGGACGAGCCGCGTCACGGCGCGAGCCGACGGCGCTCGGCCCGGAGCGTCGGGACGAGGCGGGCGAGGTCGCGAAGGATGCGGAGGATCGTCCGCGGCGAGGAGAGCGTGGAGACGCCGCGCGTCCGGGGGAAATAGTCGAGGCCGACCTGCTGGATGACGGCCCCGCGGTTGCGGAGGCGGACGAGCAGCTCGGCGTCGATGAAGGAGCCGTCGCTCTCGAGGGGGAGTCCCGCGAGGAGCGAGCGCCGGACGAGCTTGCAGGAGAAGTTCACGTCGCGGATCGGGAAGCCGAACGCGAGGTGGACGAGCCCGTTGTAGAGGAAGGAGTAGACCGTCCGGAGCGTCCCCTCGCCGGTCCGGTCGTGACGGTAGCCCGAGACGACGTCGGCGCCCGTCAGCTCGGCGGCGCGGAAGACGCGCCCCGTCTCCTCGAGGTCCCAGGGGAGGTCGCAGTCGGAGTAGAGGACCCACTCCATCGTCGCGGCCGCGAAGCCGGACTTCAGGGCGCCGCCCAGCCCCCGGTTCACGGGATGGCGCACGACGCGGACGCGCGGTTCCGCGGCGGCGGCCTCCTCGGCGAGCGCGAGGGTCCCGTCTGTCGAGGCGTCGTCGACGAGGACGATCTCCCACTCGTCCGCGTTCCGCGCGAGAGATTCGAGGGCGACGCGCAGGAGGTGGGGGAGGCTCCGCTCCTCGTTTCGCATCGGGACGACGAGGGAGACCGATCGGCGCGGCCGCATCGTCACGACACGAAGTGCCAGTTCACGAAGAACGAGGAGTTGAGGAGGAGGAGGGCGAGGGACGCACCGAGCCAGAGGGCCTTCAGCCGGGGCCGGCCCTCGCAGAGCGCGGCGGCGGCGAAGTGCCCGGGGTAGACGGTGAGCGTGTAGCGCGGAATGCCGTCGGCGGTCCCGGTCGCCACGGCGAGGCCCAGGACCCCCGCCGTCCACGCGGCGTCGGCCCAGCGGCGCATCCGGAGCTGGAACGCTCCGAGGACCGCGAAGAGGCCGAAGTGGACGAACGGCGCGATCGCTCCCGGGTGCTCCATGAACCAGCCGGTCCGAATCATCCGGACCGGCTCCAGGGCGAACGCGACGGCCCCGGCGAAAGGGTTGCCGGCGGAGGTCCGCCACGCGCCCATCGACCGGAAGAAGAGGTTCGGCTCTCCCTGCAGCAGGCCGATCCCGAAGACCCACGCGAGGACCCCGGAGAGCGGCGCCAGGAGGAGGAGAGAGGCACCGGCCGCCCGTCGCGTCCCGGTCGCCCCGCCCAGCCACCAGGCGACCGCCAGGCCCGGCCCGACGGCGGCGGCCGGCGCCCGGGTGAGTCCGAGCAGGAGGCCGAAGAGGAGCGCGGGAGCGAGCTCGCCCCGCCGGGTCGCGCGGAAGGCGAGGAGCGCGAGGAGGAGGAAGAGCGACTCGGTGTAGACCGCCGCGAGGAAGAAGGCGACGGGGTAGAGGAGGAGGAACGGCAGCGTCCGGAGGTCCGCCCGCTCGCCGAAGCGCTCGCGGGCCTCCGAGGCCAGGAGCGGCACGGCGAGGAGGAGCGCGGCCCAGCTGACGGCGACGGCGGCCCGGAACGAATCGAGCCCCGTCGCGAGGTGAATCGCGCGGGCGGTCATCGGGTAGAGGGGAAAGAAGGCGTGCTCCGACTGGGTTCCCGGGGCGGGCGGAGCCGGATAGCCCTTCTCGACGATCGAGTTGTACCAGCCCGAGTCGAAGCGGGCGAAGGCCGGCGCGCGTCGCGTCGTCTCCTCGGTCCACGGAGAGGGCCGACCGAGCGGAAGGAGATGGATCGAGACGAGCGCCCAGAGCTGAAGCGCGGCCAGCCAGAGAAGGACGACGAGGGTCAGCTTCCGGTTCTCCGGGCCGTGCCACGGCCAGGGGAAGGTCGGACGACTCATCTCGGGAGGCCTCGCACCGCGGGATCGGAGATTACTCTATGGTCCGTGACCGGCCCGTCGACGCCCAGGATCCCCGGACCGCACGAAGTCTTCCGCGCGGCGTCCGCGCTCCCGCTCGGCGCGCGGCTCCACCTCGCCGTTCGGAGGTGGAGCGCGCCCTGGGAACGGGTCGTCGACGCGCTCGACGGGGAGGCCGCGCTCCTCGACGTCGGCTGCGGGCCCGGGCTCCTCGCGTTCCTTCTCGAGTCGTGGGGAGCCCCTCGCCCCTACGTCGGCCTCGACCCCGACGCGAGGAAGATCTCGCGCGCGCGGGCATGGCTCGGGGAGTCGGATCGCCGGACGTTCCGCGCCTGCGGGCTCTCGGAGGCGGGAGCCGCGACGTTCGGTGCGGCTTCGATCGTCGACGTCCTCTACCTCGTTCCCCGCGCCGAGCGCGCCGGCTTCGTCGCCGCCGTCGCGGCGCGGCTCGCGCCCGGCGGGCGGCTCGTCGTCCTGACGAGCGGCGGAGGCCCCCGCTGGAAGCGACGGCTCGACCGGGTCCAGGAGCGCCTCGCCGTCGCCCTCCTGGGCTGGACCCGTGGCGCCGCCGTCGAGCCGTGCGACGGGTCCGAGGTGGCGGCGCTCCTCGTGGCGGCCGACCTCGCCGAGGTCCGCGTGGAGGACGCTGGCGCCGGCTACCTCCACGGGTTCGAGCTGGTCAGCGGCCGGAAGCGGGAGTGATGGGCCGGGATCGAGCGACGCGGGCGGGGAGGAAGCTCCCGTCGTTCGTCGCGTTGTCGACGCGTGTGGCGTGGACGAGGAGCGCTCCCCCGCGCGCGACGTTCACGGTCGCGGAGGCCTCCTCGGAAGGTGGGACGTCCATCTGGGCGAAGACGTCGTTCCACTGGACCGCCTGGAACGGCTGGAGCGTCAGCTCGCGCGTCCCGAGGATGGAGCCCGCCGCGTCGAAGAGCGTCACCTCGGCGACCGTTTCGAGCCCCCGGGTCTCGAGGAACCCGAGGTTGGTCCGGGTCCTCAGGCTGCCCGACAGGAACGTCAGCGCCGCCTCGTCCCCGGGCTCCGCCTCGGCGTCGTCGAGGACGCCGATCGCCAGTCCGTAGCTCTTCCCGGGCTCCTCGGTGTAGGTCCGGCTGGAGGCGATCAGCCCGGGCCCCTCGCCGAGCGCCGTGATCCGAAGCGCGCCCGCGGAGTCCTCGGGGAGGCCGAGGAGGCTCCCGAGGACGTCCGCGAAGAGGCGCGTCTCGAACGCGCCGAGCGAGAGGACGAGCTGCCTCGGGGCGGCGCCGCGCGACGGGAAGAAGGAGAAGCGAACGCTCGTCGGAGAGGTCCAGGGGTTCGAGAGCTTGAGGTCCGTCCGGAAGTAGGCCCCGAACTTCCCGGGCGAACGGGCCGCCGCGGGAAGGAAGGCGTCCCGGCGAGGGCGGGAGGCGCCGACGAGAAGTCCGTCGTTGGAGCCGTTGTCGACGGCGATCGCCCAGCTCGCGACGCGGCCAGGGCCCGAGAGGATGCGCACCTCGAAGAGATCGTCGGCGGCGGGCGCGGCGGAGGCGGCGGCGTGGATGTCGCTCACCTGGCGGCTTTCGAACGGTCCGAGCGTCAGGGCGTAGCGCGCCTTGATCGAGCCGCGGCCGTCGCGGACCATGATCTCGATGTTCGCCTCTCCTCCCGAGACCTCGGCGAGGCCGACGTTGACGCGGGCGCCGTCGGGGCTGAACACGGGGGCGAGGTAGGTCGACGGATCGGAGACCCCGGCGGCGTTCGCTTCCGGCATCGGCGGCACGAAGAGGCCGTAGGTCCCTCCGCCCGGGGCCGTCGTCCGCGTCCGGCTCGAGACCACCACGTGGTCCGGGCCATCGACGCGGACGGGCCCGTACCCGGAAGAGCGGAATGCGTTGCCCACGACGTCGGTCAGGGTGCGCGTCGCGCGGGGGCCGAGGCGGACGTCGACGGCGACGCCGTGTTCTGGCGCGGAGCCGGAGGAGAGGAACGAGAGGGTGACGTCGGCGGGCTCGTTGTGGGGATTGAACAGGACGACGTCGCTGGAGAAGAACGACCCGAATCGTCCGGTGTTCCTCGCGACCGAGGGGAGGAACCGGGACGGGACCGTGTCGAGGCGGACCAGGCGGGGCGCTTCGGGCTCCGCGACGAGTGCCCAGCTCGTCACCCGGCCGTCGAGGAACCCTCCGCCGTCCTCGAGGCGGAGCGTCCAGGCTCCGGTGACGGGCCTGCCGGCGAAGAGGGAGAGCGGGTCCGTGCTGTCGATCGTCCTCCCGAAGACCTCCCTGAAGACGTTCGTCTCGCGGCGGATGCCGTCCGCGAGGGAGACCGTCGTGCCGTCCGGCCCGGTGAGGGTCGCTCGGACCGTGGCCAGTCTCGGGTGCTCGAGAGAGAGGGCGACGGCGAGCGACGAGACGTTACCCGTCAGGGAGGAGACGACGGTCCGGCAGACCATCGCGGCCGGTCTCGCTCCCGCGGCCTCGGTCCTCTCGCAGGGGCCGGAAGCGGGGCTCGTCGAGACGAGCGCGGTCCCGACGTCGAGCCGGGGAGTCGCGAGCGCGGATCGTCCGTCGCTCACGGGTACGCCGGTCAGCCGGAGGAAGTCGGTGAAGAGCGCGGGGTCGTCGAAATCGGTGAACTGCCGCGTGAGGAGGAGGGCGCCCGCGGCGGCGGGCGCGGCGGCCGAGGTCCCGGAGAAGGTGGTGAACCGTCCTCCGCCCGAGGTCGGGGCGAGCCACCTCACGCCGGGAGCGAGGAGCGAGAGGGCGGGGCCTCCGTTGCTCGTGCAGGGGACGACGTCCGGGCCGGTGTACGTGTCGGTGCACTCGGCGTCTCCGTCCCAGGCATGGGGACCCTGGCCCGCGGCGTAGACCATCCCGACGCTGACGACGTCGGAGTGACAGGCGGGCCAGGACATCGAGGAGGCGAAGCCGGCGTTGCCGGAGGAGGCGACGACGATGAGCCCCTCGGCGCGCGCCCGGGCGAAGAGGCGCGCCGACACGGGGTCCTCGTCGTCGCAGAAGCCGGCCCGGACCCGGCCGTCGGCGAGGCTCAGGTTGAGGACCTCCAGGCCGAGAGCGCTGCGCCGTTCGAGCGCCCAGTCGACGGCCGCGAGGACGTCCGAAGCGAGCGCCGCGGAGCAGCCGTCCCTCTCGCCGAAGACCTTCAGGGCGACGATCGACGCCCCGGGCGCGATCCCCTGCTGTCCCGCGGCGACCCCGGCGACGGCCGTCCCGTGTCCGTTGCAGTCCTGGGTCTGGTCGTTCCCGTCGGCGAAGTTCCAGCCGCCGAGGATCCGTCCCGGTCCGCTCGAGCCCGCTCCGAAATCGGGGTGGAAGTTGTCGATCCCGGTGTCGACGATCCCGATGGCGCGGCCGATCCCGGTCAGGCCGGCCGAAAGGAGCCGGTCGGCGCCGATCTGAGCCGTCCCGACCTGTCCGGCGGGGCGGACGACGCGATCCAGGACGACGGCCCGCGCGGAGGGATCCCGGCCGAGGCGCTCGAGCCCGGACGCGGTCAGCCAGCCGGCGAGGAGCCGGCCGCGATCGAGCGACCGGAGCGTCTCGAGGCCCTCCGGCGCGGGCGAGTCGGGGGCGCCATCGAGGGCGACGAGGACACGGACTCTCCCCTCTGCCGCGACCCGCTCCGCGACCCCCTCGCCGACCCGGAGCTTCGCCGTCCCGGCCGAGGCCGGTCGGGAGGCCGGGACGAGGGCCACGACGGCGAGGAGCGCGCCGACGGCGCGTGGGAATCTCATTGCTGCTCGCGGAAGCTATCACCCGGAACCGGCCCGCAAGGTGAGCCGCGTCAACTCATGGGCCGAGAAGGAGTGAGCCGGGCCGCTAGAATCCCATCGTGGTCCCCTATCCGGAGCCGCGAAAGGTCGCGGAAGGTGGTGTGCTCGTCGTCGCCGACGCCCATCTCGGGCAGGCGGAGGGGGATGGGAGGGACTTCCTCTCCGCGCTGGAGGACGGTGTCGCCCGGGGATACCGGACGGTCGTCCTGCTGGGAGACATCTTTCACTACTTCATCGGAAGCGCGAAGCTCGAGACGCCGCTCATCCGCGAGGTCCTCGAGGCCTGGGACGATCTCGCGTCGAGAGGCGTGGAGCTTCGCTACGTCGAGGGGAACCGGGACTTCTTCCTGCGCGGCACGCGGTGGGCGCGGGCGTTCTCCGCGTACGGCGACACCGACGGCCTGGAGGTCGGCGGACGCCGGTACGCCTTCGTCCACGGCGACCGCGTCAACACGCGCGACCTGCCGTATCGCTTCTGGCGCCTCCTGTCCAAGAACCCCGTGTCGCGCGGCGCCCTCGCTCTGATCCCGGGGCCGCTCGCCCGGGAAATCGTCCGCCGGACGGAGGCTCGCCTCTACACGACGAACTTCCGGCACAAGAAGGTGCTCCCCGGCGCCGAGCTCGTCCGCGAGGGCGAGCGGGCACGGGCCGCCGGGTACGCGGAGCTGCTCGTCGGACACTTCCACGTCGAGCAGCACTACGAGCGGACGGGGAGCGTCACGCGGGTCCTGCCGGCGTGGCTCGAGGAGCGACGGCACGCGGAGATCGACGCCGACGGCACCTTTCGGATCGTGACCGAGCCGAGCGCGCACCGCGCCGTCCGGAGGGCGCCTCCGGCGTGATGGAGCTCCCTCGCGGCCGGCTCTCGGGGCGGGTCCGCCTTCCCGGCTCCAAGAGCCTCACGAACCGCGCCCTCCTCGCCGCGGCCCTCGCGCCCGGTCGGAGCGAGCTCGTCGCCCCGCTCGACTGCGACGACACGCGGGTCCTCGCGGAGGCGCTCGAGCGGCTCGGCGCGGCGATCCGGCGTGGCGCGCGCAGCTGGACCGTCGAGGGGCCGCTCGTCGGGGCGCCCGGGGCCGAGATGACGATCGACGTCGGCCCGGCGGGGACGCCGGCCCGTTTCCTCCTCGCCCTCCTCGCCACGCTCCCCGGCACGTTCGTCCTCGACGGGAGCCCCCGGATGAGACAGAGGCCGATGGGGCCGCTCGTGGAGGCGCTCGCCTCGCGCGGAGCGCGGATCGAGCCGCTCGAACGCGAGGGGCACCTCCCGGTCCGGATCGCGGGCCGGACCCTTTCGGGGGGCGCCGTCTCGATCCGGTCGGACGTCTCCTCGCAGTTCGTCTCCGCGCTCCTCCTCGCGTCGCCGGCGGTCGCGGGCGGACTCGACGTGAGGACGGAGGGGCGCCCCGCGTCGGGCGCTTACGTCGACCTGACCCGGCAGGTCCTCGCGGTCTTCGCGCCCGACGGGCGGCCCCGATCCGCGCGGTACGTGGTGCCGGCGGACGACTCGGCCGCCTGCTTTCCGATCGCCGGGGCCCTCGTCTCGCGCGGACGGGTGGAGCTCGAGGGGCTCGATCCCGGCTCGGCGCAGCCCGATGCCGTCTTCCGGCGCTGGGCCGCGGAGGCGGGCGGGGCCCTCCGCTGGGAGGGGGCGGGCGAGGAGGCCGTCCTCGCCGTCGAAGGCGCGGTCCGGGGCGGCGTGGAGGCCGACGTCGACCCGGCGCCGGACGCCGCGCTGCCGCTCGTCGCTCTCGTCGCCTTCGCGGGAGGAGCGTCGCGACTTCGGGGCGTCGCGCGGCTGCGGGAGAAGGAGTCGGACCGGCTCGCGGCCGCGGCCGAGCTCCTGACCCGAGTGGGTGCGACGGCCCGCGTCGAGGAGGAGCCCGGCGAAGCGTGCCTCCTCGTCGACGGACCGGCGGGGAGACCGGCGCGGGCCGACTTTCGGGCGTCCGGGGACCACCGGGTCGCGATGGCGGCGGCCGTCCTCGCGCTCGCGCTGCCCGAGGGGTCGACGCTCGACGACCCGGGCGTCGTGACGAAGTCGTATCCCGGGTTCTGGAGCGACTGGAGCTCGCTCGTCACGCCCCTCTGACGACGGCTCGCGCCGCCTCGTGGCGGGCCGGATCGTGCGAAGATTCCGCGTTCGTCCGGAGGAGGAGTGCGGGGCAGAGGGCGCGCGGAGAGAGGTGCGGCGCGGCCGCAGGAATGGCGGATTCCGGCGGCGGACGCCGCCGCGGGAGCCGCCGAGGTGGCGCGGCTCGTCCATTCGTCGCTCCCGGAGCTCGCGTGGGGCCGCTCCGCGGCGGGCGTCTTCGTCACCGGCCCCGTACCGGCGCCCCGCCCGCTCCCCGGCGACCTGTCGGACGCCGAGCACTCCGCCTTCCTCGTTCGCCTCGCGGGCCTGCTCTCGTTCCTCTCGGCGCACGGCCTCGGACTCTCGGCCGAGGGCGCGTTCGGGCTCGGCGCGAAGCCGGCGACGCGGGACGTGCCGTGGCTCGTGTCTCCTCCCGTGCCGGCGTGGCGATCCGTGTCGGCGCCGGCGGCCCTGGGCGGCGTCGCGCTGCGCCTGGCGGGACGCGAGCCGCGGTTCAACCGGCAGAGCGAGGCCCGGACGGCGCTGGCGGAGGCGCTCTCGGACCGCCTCCCGGTCCGTACGGCCGAGATCGTCGCCGCCGTCCTCCGGTCCGTCGCGAGCGCCCGCCCTTCCGACGCGCTCCTCCTCGACCTGGCACGCGCCTGCGGCGGGACGGGGAAGGTCGCCCTCGACCTCCTGGGCCTGGTGACGCCGCGCGAGCTGGACGGGGACTCCGGCGAGCGGCTCGTCACGACAGGTCCCGCGGCCGAATGGGTCGCGCGGGGCGCGGCCCGAAGGGCTCCCGGCGAGGTGGCCTTCGCGGAGACCGGATCACCGGGCTCGATCGAGGAAGGGGCGCCGCTCCTCGCGCTCGCGGACGGGCTCGGGCCCGATCCGCGCGCCGAGGTCCTCCGGGCGCTCGCCCGCGGCGAGCCGGTGAAGGCCCTCGCCGGTCCGCCCCTGGTCCTCCTGGCCCGGGGTTTCGACTCCTGGGGACCGGGAGCCGTCGAGGCGTGGGAGGCGATCCCGAGCGTCCTCCCGGGCGTCGTCCGGCTGGAGACGCGCGCGGAAGCTCCGCCTCCTTGGCAGCGGGCGAGCCTCGTCGTGCCGCGGCTCGGCCGCGAGGAGGTCTCGAGCCTCGTTCACCTCCCGCACGCCTCGCCGTCGGCGGCGGCCCGGATCTGGACGGAGCTCGCCGAAGAGGCGGCCGGGGACGCGGGGCGCCTCCTCCGAGCCGCGAGGCGGAAGGCGCGCGCCTTCCTCGCCGCGGGGCCGTCCCGCTCCGCGCCGGGCCGCGCCTCCCATCCCGAGTCGGAGGTCGTGCTGCGGGCGAGCGCGCTCCTGGCTGAGGGTTTCCCGCCGGAGGAGGCGGCGGCCGTCTCCGGCCTGGGCGCGGCGTGCGTGGCCGACGTCCTCGACGAAGCGGTCGACGAGGGGACGCTCGTGCGGACGGCCCGAGGGCTCTACCGTTTCGCCGACCCGGGTCAACGTCAGCGGCTGGCCGGCTCGCTCCGCCCCGTCGAGAAGGAGGCGGGGATCGCCCGCCTCGAGGCCGTCTGCCGGGCCGACGCGAGGCTTCTCCTCGCGCGCCTCGCCGCGTTCGGGGAGCGGCCCGACGTCGTCGACCAGGCCCGGCGGCGGCTCCTCGAGGCGGCGCGGAACGGGGAGCCGGAGGAGCTGCTCGCGCTCCTGTCCCGGGCGCCGGCCTCGGACCCGGACCTCGGGGCGCCCCTCCTCGCCCTCGAGACGTTCGCCGCCGCGGGGCGGATGGAGGACGCCCGGAAGGCGGCGGATCGAATCGTCCCGCGCGACGTCGCCTCCGTGCCCCTCGCCCGGAGGGTGGAGGCGGCACGCCTCCTCGCGAGGATGGGGCGGGGCGACCAGGCGCTCGAGCTCGTCCGGGAGGACGGCGACGCGGAAGAGCGTCTCGCGCGTGTGTCGCTCCTCCTTCGGCTTCGGCGGGAGATGGACGCCGACCGGCTCCTCTCCGCGATCGGAGCCGCCGCGGGAGGGGTTCGGGGGCGTCTCCTTCGGGCCGAGCTCCACGAACGGCGGCAGGAGCTCGACCGGGCCGAGACGGAGCTCCTCGCCGCGGCCGAGGCCCTCGACGGAGCCCCGGAGGAGCCGGGCCTCCTCGACGCGCGGTTCACGGCCGGTTACCTCGCGCTCGCGCTCGGCCGTCCCGGGGAGGCGCGCGCGTTCTTCCGCGCTGCGCTCGCCGAGGCGCGAGATCCGTCGCGGCGTGCCGACGCCCTCTTCGACCTCTCCGTCGCGGCGGCGGCGGAAGGGGCGCACGCGGACGCCGAGCGGGCGCTCGAGGAAGCGCTGGCTCTCTTCTCGTCGCTCGGCGAACGGGACCGCTACGTTTCGGCGCTCGGAGAGCGTGCCGCCCTCGCGCTCGGGAGGAGCGACGCGGCCGCGGCGTACCGGGACCTGGAGGTCGTCCTCGCGCGCGACCGGCAGCCGGGGCGTGGCCACCAGCTCCTCTTCTCGGTCCCGCTCCGGCAGCGACTGGCGCTCGCGGAGGGCGACGACGCCGATGGGGCCGAAGCCTTCGCCGAGGCGGCCGCGGTGCCCGGCGAGCGGCCGGCGCACCCGGCCTGGCGAGAGGTCCTCGTCCTCGAAGGGGCGCGGCTCCTCGCCGCGGGACAGGCGGCGGAGGCGCTTTCGCGGCTCGAGGAGGCCGCCCCGCTCGCGGACGCCCGGAGCGGAGTCGAGCCTCTCCGCCGGCGCCTCGCCGCGTCGGCGCTCCGCGACCTCGGGCGGCCTGCGCCGCTCTCCGCAGAGCTCGACCGGGACGAGGCGTCGCTCCTCGACGCCGAGGAGCGGCTCTCGCGGGGCCTGAATCCTCCCGCGGCCGCCTGGCGTCTCCTCGCGGCGCGACTCGAGACGCCGGGCGGGCCGGTCGCCGTGACGACCCGCCTCCTCGAGTGGCGGGGTCGCTTCCCGGGCGCCTTCTCCGGGTCCGGCGGGGCCGCGCTCCGGGACCTCGGCGAGAGGGCGGCGCGCCGGGCCGGGCTGGGCCGGGCCGCGGCGCGGCTGGCCGCGGGAGCCGAGCGACCCGGGCACAACGGGGAGCGGCCCGCCGGTGGAAGCGGACCGGGCGTCGTGGCGGAGGACGCAGCGACCCGCGAGCTCTTCGAGACGGCCCGGAAGGTCGCGGCCACGCGGCTCTCCGTCCTCGTCCTGGGGGAGAGCGGAACGGGGAAGGAGGTCGTGGCGCGGGAGATCCACCGCGCCTCCGGCCGATCCGGTCCGTTCGTCGCGGTGAACGTCGCCGCCCTCGTGGAGTCGCTCGCGGAGGCCGAGCTGTTCGGGGCGGCGCGCGGTGCCTACACGGGGGCCGACCGCGACCGCGCCGGCGTCCTCGAGGCGTCCTCGGGCGGCACGCTCTTCCTCGACGAGATCGGCGACCTGTCGCCGCGCATCCAGGCCAAGCTCCTGCGGGTCCTTCAGGAGAGGGAGGTGCGCAGGCTCGGCGAGACCCGGACCCGCCCCGTCGACCTGCGACTCGTCACGGCGACGCACCGCGATCTCGCCCGACTCTGCACCGAGGGGCGCTTCCGGGAGGACCTTCTCTACCGGATCGCGCAGCTTTCCCTCACGCTCGGACCCCTCCGCGACAGGCCGCGGGACCTCCGGGCGCTCCTCGAGGCGGCGCTCGACGGAACGCCCCTTTCGCCGGAGGCGCGCGCCGCCTTCCTCTCGTGGCGCTGGCCCGGGAACGTCCGCGAGCTCCTGTCGGCCGTCGAGTCGGCCCGGGCGCTCGCCGGCCCGGGCGAGCGAATCGAGACGACCCATCTCCCGCCGGCGCTCCGGAGCGCGCCCGGGGATGCCGAAGAGAAAGGGGGGCGCTATCGGGCCGCCGTGGACGAGGCGAAGAGGCGAGTCATCCTCGAGGCGCTCGCCGAGACGGGAGGGAACCGCACGAGGGCCGCGGCGCTCCTCGGTCTCTCGCGCCAGTCCCTCCTCTACGAGCTGAAGCGGCTCGCGATCCGGGACTAGACTCCGCCATCCCGGATGGACCCGCTCACGACGCCCCATGAACGCGCCGCCAGCGAGAGAGCGCGCCTCGGCGTCGCGGCGGCGGTCGCGCTCGCGCTCCTCTCCGTCGCCCCGTACCTGAACGCCCTGACGGCCGGCTTCACGTTCGACGACGGCGCCATCGTCCGCGACAACCCCCGCCTCGCCGCGCCCGAGAAGGTCGGCGAGGTCTTCACGACGCACTACTTCGGCGGCCCGCTCGCGACCGGGAAGAACTACAGGCCCGTCGTCCTCCTGACGTACGCCGTCCAGCGTTGGACGACCGGAAACGAACCGTTTCCATTCCATCTCGTCAACCTCCTCCTGCACGGCGCCACCACTCTCCTCTTCGCCGCGTGGCTCCTCGCGCTCGGGATGCCGCGCGCGCCCTCCGTGGCGGCCGCGGCCCTCTTCGCGGTGGTGCCGATCCACGCCGAGGCGGTGACCGGGATCGTCGGGCGCGCCGAGCTCCTCGTGGCGCTCCTCGTCTTCCTCTCTGCGCTCCTCTTCCTCCGGGCGACGGACGGCCCGCGCCTGAGGCGCATCGCGTACACCGGCGCCGTCGGAGCCTTCTTCGTCGCCCTCTTCACGAAGGAGCACGCCGTCGTCCTGCCGGGCGTCGTCCTCCTCGGGGAGCTCCTCCGGCGCGGGACCGACGAGCCGCTCGCCGCGAGGCTCCGGCGGAAGGTCCTCCCGGCGGCCGGGCTGCTCGCCCCGCTCGCCGCCTTCGTCGCCGTCCGCGCGCTCTTCGTCGGGAGCGGCCTCGTGGCGAAGGGGAGCGCGTTCTTCGAGCTCGACAACCCCCTCGTCCTCCTCCCGGCCCCGCTCCGCGCCGTGAACGGTCTCTGGCTCCTCCTGCGCTACGCGGCGAAGACTCTCGTCCCGCTCGGACTCTCCGCGGACCACTCGGCGCACGCGCTCCCGCTCGCGACCACCCTCGCGGCCCCTCACGCGGTCGCGGGGCTTCTCGGCGCCGCCGCTCTCGCCGCGCTCGCCGCCCTCTCGGTCCGCCGGCTCCCGCTCGTCGCGCTCGGTCTCGGCCTCTTCCTCGGCGCGTTCTTCCCGACCTCGAACGTCCCGTTCCCGATCGGGACGGTCTTCGCCGAGCGTCTCGCCTACCTGCCGTCGGCAGGGCTCCTCGCGGCCGTCGCAGGGGGCGTCGCCGCCCTTCCCCGGACCTCCGCCGGCTTCCGGCGGGCGCTCCTGGCGGTCGCGCTGGTCACGTATGCCGCGACGACGGTCGAGAGGAACGAGGTCTTCCGTAGCGACGAGACCCTCTTCGCGGACCTGCTCGTGAAGGTGCCGCGTTCGGCGAGGGCCCGCTACAACGCGGCCTACCTCGCCTGGGGCCGCGGAGAGACCGTCGTCGCCCGCTCGAACCTCGAGAAGGCGATCGCCCTCTTCCCGCGCCACTACGACGCGTGGGCGCTCCTCGGCCTCGTCGCCGCGAAGGAGGGGCGTTTCGACGAGGCGCGCGCGGCGGCACGGGAATCCCTCCGGATCAAGCCCGACTTCGAGATCGGCTGGCGGACGCTCGCGAAGGTGGAGGAGGAGGCCGGGCGCCCCGACGCGGCCGAGGAGGCGCTCGGCGCCGGCCTGAAGCGCTTCCCGCGGTCGCTCCCGCTCCTCCGTCGCCGCGCCGCGCTCCTTCTCGCGCGCGGCCGCGCGGCCGAGTCCGCGGAGGCCTGGCGGACGGCGATCGCCGTCTCCGGCGGCGCCCGGGAGGACCGCCTCGGCCTCGAGAGGGCGCTCCGGGCCGCGCCCCGCTGAGGAGGTCGCCGGGCCGCGGCTCGCGCCTCCGGCCGAGTCAGTCCGCGAAGTCGGGCGGGACGAGCGCGGCGCGGTCGCGTCGGCGGCGGAGGACCCGGACGAGGACGAGGTAGGTGAGGGCGCCGAAGACGATCGAGAACGTGAACATCCCGATCCCCCAGTGGATCCCGATCGTCCGCATCGCGGGGCCGGCCTGGGCCCAGGCGTCGGGGCGGAGCAGGTCCCCCCACGGCATGTGGGTCACGGCTTCCTGACGGGCTCGGAGGAGGAAGCGTCCCACGGGGAGCGCGGCCGCGCTCACCGGGCCGAGCGTCAGGGGGTTCACGACGAGCGTCCCGAGGACGACGTCCAGCTTGTTGAGCCGCAGGAGAAGGGCGAGGACGATCGCCATCAGGAAGTGGAATCCGATGAGCGGCGTGAACGCGATCGCGACTCCGATCGCGAACGACGCGGCGACCTTCTCCGGCTCCTGGTGGCGCCCCATCATCTCGAGGAACTGCGCCTTGAAGTGGGGCCACCACCCCTCTTCCGGGATCGGCGAGATCGGGGGGCGGTCCCCGGGGCCCCCGCGGCTCTCCCCGCTCCGTCCCTCGAACGTCATCCGGTCGGCCCGGCGAAGTGGTCGAAGCCGCGGTCGGGGAGGGACGTGAAGGCGCCCCCCTCCGCGAGGAGGACCTTCGACGTGCCGTCCAGCCGCCCGATCCGCCGGACGGCGAAGCGCGCGGCGAGCTTCTTCATCGCGCCGAGACGTTCCGGCGGGACGGCGAACAGGAGCCCGTAGTCCTCGCCGCCGAAGAGCGCGAGGTCGAGCGGGGAGGTCGGCAGCTCCGCGAGAGCCGGGAGTCCGGAGTCGACGGGAAGCGTCGCCGTCTCGACGACCGCGCCGGTACCGGACGCGCGGCAGAGGCGGTGGAGGTCGCGTGCGAGGCCGTCGGAGAGGTCGATGGCGGCCGAGGCGATCCCTCCCTCGGCAAGCGCCCGGCCGAGGTCGACCATCGGGCGCGGGTCGAGCTGGTGCCTGAGGAGCCGCGCGATCTCGTCGCGCCGGGCCGGCGAGACGCGCCGCCCGCGCGGGGCGGTCACCTTCCCGTCGCGGTCCCGGCGGTAGCCGCGCAGGACGAGGGAGAGCCCCGCCGCTGCGGCGCCGAGGGTCCCGGAGACCCAGAGCTCGTCTCCCGGGCCGCCGCCTCCGCGGCGCAGGGGACCCTCCTCGGAGACGCGGCCGAGGACGGTGACGGAGGCGAACCGCTCCCGCGCGGCGGTGAGGTCGCCGCCCACGATCGCCACGGCCTGCTCCCGCGCGGCCGCCCGAAAGCCGTCGAGGAAGCCGTCCAGCCAGGCGACCGGCGTCTCGCGCGGCAGGCCGAGCGTGAGGAGCGCGTGGAGCGGCGTCGCTCCCATCGCGGCGAGGTCGGAGAGGTTCACGTTCATCGCCTTCCGCCCGACGAGGTACGGGTCGGCGGCGCCGGTGAAGTCCTCCCCCTCCACGAGGGCGTCGGTGGAGACGGCGAGCGAGGACGGCGCGGCGAGGACGGCGGCGTCGTCCCCGACGCCGACCCTCACGTCGCGCCGGCGCGTCGCGAAGAGCCGTTCGAAGCTGCGAAGGAGGTCGGTCTCGGGGGGGAGCGTCTTCACGTTCGCCTCCTGGTCGTCTTCCTTCGCGCCGCTTTCCGGGCGACCGGACGTCGCGCCGCGGGGCGGACGAGGGCGTTCTCGAGGACCTGCTCGGCGCGGTCCACGAACCGGAACGTCAGGTCGCGCCGGAGGTCCTCGGGGATCTCGGCGAGGTCGCGCTCGTTCTGCGCGGGGAGGAGGATCGTCCGGATCCCGGCCCGCCGGGCGGCGAGCGTCTTCTCCTTCACGCCGCCGATCGGGAGCACCTCGCCGCGCAGCGTGATCTCGCCGGTCATCGCGACGTCCCGGCGGACGGGCGTTCCGGTGAAGGCGGAGACCATCGCCGTGAGCATCGTGACGCCGGCCGACGGGCCGTCCTTCGGGATCGCCCCTTCGGGGACGTGGACGTGGACGTCGTGCGATTCGAAGAAGGAGGCCGGCAGGCGCAGCTCGTCCGCGCGGGAGCGCAGGAGAGTGAGCGCCGCCTGCGCCGACTCCTTCATCACGTCCCCGAGCTGTCCCGTCAGCTGGAGGCGTCCCTTCCCCTTCAGCGCGCGCGCCTCGACGATCAGGACGTCGCCGCCGACGGCGGTCCAGGCGAGGCCCGTCGCCGCGCCGACCTCGTCCCGCGCGAGCGCCTCGTCGCTGCGGAACTTCGGCACGCCGAGCAGCTCGCGGACGAGCGCCGGGGTCATCTTCACGGGCTTCGTCTTGCCCGAGGCGATCCGCACCGCGACCTTCCGGCAGCAGCTCCCGATCTCCCTTTCGAGGTTCCGGAGACCCGCCTCGCGCGTGTACTCCTCGATGATCGCCTTGAGCGCGTCGTCGGGGAACGAGATTCCCTTCTCGGAGAGGCCGTTCTCCTTCCTCTGCTTCGGGACGAGGTGCCGGCGCGCGATCGCGAGCTTCTCCTCGAGCGTGTATCCCGACAGCCGGATGACCTCCATCCGGTCGAGGAACGCGGGCTGGATCGTGTCGAGGACGTTCGCGGTCGTGATGAAGAGGACCTTCGAGAGGTCGTAGGGGACGCCGAGGTAGTGGTCGCGGAACGCGCGGTTCTGCTCCGGGTCGAGGACCTCGAGGAGGGCCGAGGACGGGTCGCCGCGGAAGTCGGCTCCGATCTTGTCGACCTCGTCGAGGATGAAGACGGGGTTCGACGTGGCGGCCTGGTTGATCCCCTGGATGACGCGGCCCGGGAGGGCGCCGACGTAGGTGCGGCGGTGGCCGCGGATCTCGGCTTCGTCCCGCACGCCGCCGAGCGACATCTGGACGAACTTCCGGTCGAGGGCGCGGGCGATCGACCGGCCGAGCGAGGTCTTCCCGACGCCGGGCGGGCCGACGAGGCAGAGGATCGGCCCCTTGCTCTCGGGAGCCAGCTTCCGGACGGCCAGGAACTCGAGGATCCGCTCCTTCGGCTTCTCGAGGCCGTAGTGGTCCTCGTCGAGGATCGCGCGGGCGCGAGGCAGGTCGAGGTTGTCGGCGGATGTGACGCTCCAGGGGAGGCCGGTGATCCAGTCGAGGAAGGTCCGGATCGTCGCGGTCTCGGCCGAGTCGGGGTTGCCGCGCTCGAGCCGCTTCAGCTGCTTCTCGACCTCCTCGGTCGCCTCGGGCGGGAGGTTCTTCCCCTCGAGCTTCTTGCGGTACTGCTCGACCTCCTCGGAGACGTCGTCGGTGACGCCGAGCTCCTGCTGGATCGCCTTCAGCTGCTGCCGGAGGAAGTACTCGCGCTGGTTCTTGTCGATCTCGCCGCGCGCCATCCCCGAGATCTCCTGCTGGACCGTCAGGACGCGGATCTCGCGGCGGAGGATCTCGAGGACCGCTTTCAGCCGCTCGAGGCCGGGGAGCGTCTCGAGGATCTTCTGTGCCTCGTCCAGCTTCAGGTCGAGGTTCGAGGCGGCGAGGTCGGCCAGCCGGGCCGGGTCGTCGAGTCCCGCCGCGACGAGCATCACCTCGGGAGAGATCGCCTTCCCCAGGGAAACGGCCTTCTCCAGCCCCTCCTTGACGGCCCTGAGGAGCGCCTCGGCCTCTTCGGACGCCGGCTTCGGCGGCTCGGGCTCGGTGATCCGGACCGCCTTGGCGCGCAGGGAAGGGCTCTCCTGGACGAAACCGTCGACCTTCACCCGGGAAAGTCCCTGGACGAGGAGCCGGATCCTCCCGTCGGGGAGCTTCAGCATCCGCATGACCGCGGCGGCGGTCCCGGTCTCGTAGAGGTCGGCGGGCGTGGGCTCCTCGACCGACGGGTCCTTCTGGGCGAGGAGGAGGAGGATCCGCTGCTCGGAGAGCGCCGCGTCGACCGCGGCGATCGATCGGTCGCGGGAGACGGAGAGCGGGACGATCACGTAAGGGAAGAGGACGACGTCCTTCAGCGGCAGGACCGGAAGGAGGTCCGGGATCTGGATCGTCTCGACGCTCGCGGTCTCTTCGGCCATCGGCTAGCCCTTCTCCGGGCCCCGCGCCGGCCGGATCGGGATCGACCGCCGCCGGGTGGCCGGGCGGCGCGGGATCTCGAGCGTCAGGAGGCCGTCGGCGTACGAGGCCGACGCGCCGTCCGGGTCGGGCTCGTCCGGGAGCTCGATCGCGCGCTCGAACGGGCCGGCGGAGCGCTCCACGCAGAGGAACGTGCCGTGCGCGCGCTCCGTCGGCCGCCGCTCGCCGCGGACCACGACGACCCTCCCCGCCACGTCGACGCGGACCGTCTCCGGGTCGGTCCCGGGGATCTCGAAGACGAGCCGCCAGCCGTGGACCTCCTCGACGACGTCGACCGGGGGGAGGTGGGGCGGCGGCGTGCCGGGGTCGCCCGCGCCGGAGCCGTAGATCCAGCGCGTCGTCGGTCGTCCTTTCGTCATCGGCTCCTCCGTGAGGCGTCGCGCGCGTCGGAGAGGAGGGTCTCGACCTCCTCGACGAAGTCCCCGGCGTCCTCGAACCGCCGGTAGACGGAGGCGAAGCGGACGAAGGCGACCTGGTCGACCTCCTTCAGCTTCTCCATCAGGAAGGCCCCGATCTCGCGCGTCTTCAGCTCGCGCGGCTCGCGGGTCGGGAAGAGCGCCTCGACCTCGTCGCAGAGGGCCTCGAGGCGCGCCTCCTCGACGGGGCGCTTCTCGCAGGCGCGGCGGAGGCCGCGAAGGACCTTGACGCGGTCGAACTCCTCGCGGCGGCCGTCGCTCTTGACGACGACGAGCGGCGACTCCTCGACCCGCTCGTACGACGTGAAACGGCGCAGGCAGGCGAGGCACTCCCGCCGGCGGCGGATCACCTCTCCCTCGCGGCTCTCGCGGGAATCGACGACGCGGTCGGAGACCCCGCCGCAGAACGGGCACTTCACGGGCGGAGACTACTCCCGGAGGGCTCCGGGCCGGAGGAGCCGGACGCCGCCAGGCGGCGGAAGGTGAGGCCGCTGGTGGCCACGAGGACGGCGCCGGCCACGGTGATCGGGACGAACGCGAGCGCGTGCGTGGCGAGCGCGGTCGCCGCGGCGGGCGCGGCCGCGACCGCGTAGAAGCCTGTCAGCGCGTAGGCCACCGCCGCGTGGTAGCCCCCGACGCCGCCGGGGGTCGGGATCGCGAGGCCGAGGACCGCCCACGTCATCACGAAGAACGAGATCGGGAACGCGAGCTGGATCCCGAAGGCGCCCGCGACGACGTGGAACTGCAGGGCGTTCAGGAGCCACATGACGAGCGACGAGACGGCCAGGACCGCCACGTCGCGTCCGGTCCGGACGGCCGCGAGCCCCCCCAGGAAGGAACGGAGGAGGGAGACGACCCGGGCGGCGAATCGCTTCGGGAGCCGCCGTTCGAGCGGCGCGAGGACGCGCTCGGCGAGCGCGGGCCGGGCCGCGAGGAGGCCGAGTCCCGCGAAGACGGCGAGCGCCCCGGCGCCGACGAGCAGGGCCGCGCGGCGCAGCAGCTCGAGTCGCGCCTGGGCCTCCGGGGCCAGACCGGTCGGCGCCCAGCCGCCCGCGGCGTAGACGACGAAGAGCAGGACGACGGTGACGAGGTCGATCAGCCGCTCGACGGCGATCGAGGCCAGGGCCGGAGCGAAGGGAAGTCCCGTCCGGCGGGAGAGGACGGCGGGGCGCACGATCTCGCCCGCCCGGGCCGGCAGGAGGACCGAGGCCGCGAACCCGATCGTCGTGGCGACGAAGGACTCCCGGAAGGAGACCCTCTCGACGTGGTGGAGCAGGCGGATCCAGCGCCAGGCGCGCAGCGGGAGGTTCACGACCGTGATCGCGAGGCCGGCGGCGAGTCCGGCCGGGCGGGCGTCGGAGAGGGCCCGGCCGAGCTCGGCGAGGTCGAGGCTCCGGAAGAAGAGCCAGAGGAGGACGGCCGCCAACCCCAGGGAGAGGGCGACCCGGAGGGCGTTCGAGGCAGCCTTCGACACGGGCGCATGGTACTTGGAGAGGGTCCCGCCCGCGGCGGCGGCCCGATCGGCGGGGGGCGGGGAGCTTCCGGTCCGGTCGCCCCGGTGGCCGGGCCGGGCGCGAAATCGGGGAAACCCTCGAATTGACAGGGTTTTGGCCCCCACCTAGAATTCCCGCAAACGAACGCACGCTCTCAAAGTTCCGGGTCTGATTCCGCGATGGAGCCGGACACCGTGAACCTGAGACCTCGTGAGCCTGGGGAGGAAGACTGATGAAGCTCAACGCTCTGGTCCTTCCGGTGACGGCGGCGGTCCTGCTGACGCTCGGGGCGCCCGCGTTCGCGCAGTGCCCGGAAGAGGGCTGCCCGGCGCAGACCCTCGGGACGATCGAGGCTCCGGCGGAGGGGGCCCTCGTCTCGGGCTTCGTCCGGGTCACGGGCTTCGCGCTGAACGGGAACCTCGTCTCGAACGTCGACCTCTTCATCGACGGGACGGACGAGGCGAACCGGGTCACGCCCGCGGGCGGGGCCAACATCAACCTCCCGCGCCCCGACGTGACCCAGTGGCTCCCGCAGTACGCGGGGACGCCGGGCGAGCAGCCGGGCTTCGAGATGTCGTTCCGCGCGGCGAACTACGCCAACGGCACGCACACCCTCCACGTCCGGATCACGGACGTCACCGGCTGCTGCTACTTCCTCGCGCCGCGAACGATCCGAATCGACAACACGAAGAACCAGGCGCCGTTCGGCATCCTCGACGTCCCGCTCCCGGACTCGTCCGTCCACGCGAACGGCGTCCTCGCCGTCGCGGGGTGGGCGCTCGACGACCGGCGGGTCGAGCACGTCGACGTCCTGATCGACGGCCTCCTCGAGCGCGAGGCGGTCCTGGGCATCAACCGTCCCGACGTCGCGGCCTTCTACCCGAACGTCGCCGACGCCTCGACCTCCGGCTTCCTCGTCTTCATCGACTCGACCCGCCTGACGAACGGCGTCCACACGCTCACGGTCAAGGCGACCGACGACCAGGGGCAGCAGGGGCTCCTCGCCATCCGGCGGTTCCAGGTCTTCAACAACGCCCCGAACCTCCCGCCCTTCGGCGACGTCGACCAGCCGATGCTCCAGGCGACCTGGTTCGGCAACTGCCTCCGGCTCCCCGGCGGGCCCTCCGGCGGCGAGATCCGCGACACCCGCTACGTCATGTTCGTCTCGGGCTGGGCGCTCGACACCTCGGTCTACGCCGAGCGCGGCGGGGTCTCTCACGTCTTCCTCGAGATGGACGGCGTCGTCCTGAAGGACACGCGAGGCGCCTTCAACACGCTCGGGTGCCGGCGCGAGTTCAACCTCGACAACGCGCTCGTCGACTGCTACGGCTTCTACCGGCCCGACGTGAACGTCTTCTACCCGGGCTTCCCGCAGTCGGCGAACTCCGGCTACTTCTTCGCCGTCGACGTGGGCCACCTCCTGACCGAGAAGGGCTTCAAGGAGGGGAACCACATGCTCCAGGTGAAGGCGGCCGACAAGGAGGACAACGTCACCCTCCTGAAGGAGCTGCCCGTCCACATCGAGTGCGCGACGCAGAACCTCGACCCGTCGCCGCTCGGCTACGTCTCCGACCCGATGAACTACCAGTTCGTCGGCGGGATCCACCCGGTCCTCGGCTGGGCTCTCGACCTCGACGGCGTCATCCGCGTCCGGGTGCTGATCGACGGCGTGCCGCAGATCGACGCCGTGACCGGTCGCGACTACGCCGAGTACGGCCTCCCGAGCCCCGACGTTTCCGCGGTCTACCCGAACTACCCGCAGCGCACGAACGCGCGGTGGCGTTTCTACCTCGACACGACGAAGCTCGCGAACTCCGAGCACGACCTCCTCGTCGAGGTCATCGACGGCCGCGGCAACTACCGGTCCGCCGGGACGCGCCGCTTCATCGTCAACAACAACACCCTGACCCGCTGAGCCCCGAAGCCGATCGAAGACCTACGGCCCCGCGCGCGAGCGCGGGGCCGTTTCGTTGAGGCGAGGATCGCGGAAGGCGGGCGGGGGGCTCAGCTCGCGAACGTTACGGACCGGTAGTTCCCACAGAGATCCGTCTCGAACCCGTCGCGGTCCCGGGCGATGACTTGGAGAGTGTGCGAACCCGGGGGCAGCCCCTCAGTTGGTACGGACGCGCCGAATCCGCAGGCTGCGGCGTCCCGATAACGGGGGAACAGCTCCGCGACGTCTGCCCGAGGCAGCCCCAAACGAGCTCTCCCCAGAGAGCGCACGCCGTCGAGTCGGATCTCCACCGATTCGATGCCGTCGAGAACCCAGCCCCCGACCTCGAGGCTGCCGGACACGGTGCTCTCATTCCGAGGTTCGTCGACGTACCCGAACGGCGGAAGCGTGTCGGATGGGTCGTAGGCGTAGGCTTCGCGCTTTCGTGCGAACGCTCTCAGGAGCCGATCCTCGTCGAGGCGCACCACCTCGAAGCCCACCTCTTCGAGGTTCCTCCGCAGCTCGGGCGCCGTAGAGAACTGAATCCTTCCTCGGAGCTTCGAAGAGCCGACGTTGTCCGCCTGGATGGCGCGCCAGATCCGGTGGGTGTCGGGGTGAAGCAGGTTCCACGTGTCGAAGAACGCCATGGCGCCCGGCTTGAGGACCCGGTGCGACTCGAGCAGGTACCGGTAGACGTCCTCCTTGTCGAGGTGCATGAGGACGGTCGTGATGTACACGAAGTCGAAGCTCGCATCCGCGAAAGCCGACAGGCTCACGTCCGAGAGCTCGTGCAGATGCACGTTCGTGAGATGCGAGGTTCGAGCGCGAGCGAACTCGAGCATGTTCGCCGAAATGTCGGCCCCGTGCCACTCGGCCACCTTCGGGGCCATTTCGCGCCCGACGCGAGCCATCCCGCAGCCCACCTCCAGGACCCGAGAGGAGGGAGTGAGCCCGGCGATCTCGATGAGCTGCCTCGCGCCGAACGAATTCGCGTCCCCGTTCCAGCCACGAGAGCGGTAGTCCGCCTCGCCGTCGGCAACGTAAGTCGTGGAGTAGGCGCCGGACTCGCTCGCTGACGACGCGGTCCACCACTCCTTGTAGCTCTCCTGCGTGCCGTCCGCCTGCTTCCCAGGCTTTCCGGACAGCCTCCTGAAGACGTTCATCGGATTCATCTCGGCTACCTCGTATCGGTCCGGCAGTCTAGGCGACGCCGCTTGCGTCCGTCCACCAGGTCGCGCTCCCGCCTGGACCCCTCCGCGCTTCCTCGCGACGACGACTGCGAAGTCGCTCGTGAGGTCGCCCGCCTGTATGAGCGCCCACTCGAGACGGCAGATCGCCGCGAGGATTTCGCTCCCACCGTCCTCGCTTCGGGCGAAGTTCCCGGCGATTTCGTCGAGGAGAGGGTGCAGGACGGTGCCGCCGTAGGGCCGTACCTCGACGACGTCGAACCAGCCGTCTACGAGAGCCAGAATCTCGTCGGAGCGAACGGCTTCGGACGGGTCCGTGGCGAGCATGCGGCGGACCGACGGACGCGGCGCCCGCTTCTTGATCGTGCCTCTAACGCGGCTTCGAAGGAAACGTTCGGGCAGGAGGCGTAGAACGCCGTCGATGACCTCGAGCTGCCGCCTCGACCACTGGAACCTCGAGGGGCCCACGAACTCGTTGAGGAAGAGCAGCCCGTCGGGTTTCAGAGCGAGGGCGATCTGCTCGAAGGCGTTCTCGAGCCTCTCGACGTGGTGGATGGAGTGGACGCCGAAGACGACGTCGTAGCTGTCAGGCTCGAGAAGAAGGGCGTTCGCGTCGGCTACGGAATAGCGAATCCCGCGGCAGCCCTCGGCCTTCGCCGCCGCGATCGCCCCTCGGACGGCTTCGGGGGCGATGTCGAAGCCGTCGTGCTCGATGGCGAACCCGTGTCGGAAGAGTCCCCTTTCGAGCTCCCCGGTGCCGCAGCCGATCGTGAGCGCTCTGGCGACGGGAAGGCGCCCGGCAAGGTGTCTCCGCATGAAGTGGAGATAGGGGTTGACATGCGCCTCGCCGGAAATCCTCTCGTTGATGACCTCCTGGACCTGTGCCAGCTCCGTCCATTGGCGCCCCGCGCCAGCTTCCCCCGCCCTCGCAAGCTCGTCCCAATGATCGACCGCGGAGCCGGCCCCGAGGAATCGCCGACGGAGCCGGGCGAGGCGAGCGGCGGACGCGAGTCGGCGAAGCTTGGCCGGAAGCTTCATCGTCAGGTCGATGGATCCGAAGCCGGGGTGGAACGGGGTGGCCTTCTCCTGAGTCGGCGCACCGGGGCCTCGTGCCCGCAGAGCCGTCCTCTTCCCTGATCCGGGTCCGCGATGGCGTGCGGACCGGCCGCGTCGATTGGCGTTGTGCGCGCGAAGAACGCCCTCACCGCCTCGCCCGGCTCGCGCGAGGAGAGCTCGTCGGGGGCCTCGTCGTACCAGTGCGTCGGGAGAAAGGCCCGGTACGGCTTCTGGAGGAACCGCCGGCAGACGAGGGCGATGACGCCGACGTCGGTCTCCGAGCGGATGACGCGGCCGGCGCTCTGGACGACGCGCGTCATCCCCGGGATGACGTAGGCGTACTCGAAGCCGCGCCCGAACCGTTCCTCGAAGTAGAGCCGCATCCGCTCCTGCTCGAAGCGGACCTGGGGGAGAGCGGGGGAGACGACGACGACGCCGTGGAGCATCTCGCCCGGGTAGTCGACCCCCTCGGCGAACGGCCCGCCCGAGACGGCGAGGAGGAGGATGCGCGACCCTTCTTCCCGAAGCGCCGAGAGGACCGCGTTCCGCTCGAGCTCGGTCGAGCGATCCGACGGCCGGAGGACGCGGTGTCCGGGGAGCGGCGGGAGGAGGGCCCGGACGTCGTCGACGAAGCGATAGGACGGGAAGAGGGCGAGGACGTTCCCGGGGCAGGCGTCGGCGATCTCCGCGACGAGCGCGGCGATGCGGGGCATCGCGGCGGCGCGCCGCTTCCAGGTGGTGTCGACTCCGGGGGCGACGAGGACGGTCCGGTTCTCCTTCGGGAACGGCGAGGGGAGCGAGAGGACGGAGGTCCGGTCGGGGTCGAGGCCCAGAAGGTCGCGGTAGAACTCGGGCGGCTGGAGCGTGGCCGACATCCCGACCGTGGCGAAGGCGGCGTCGAACGTCTCGCCGAGGAGGCGCGAGGGGTCTTTGCAGAGGAACGAGAGCTTCGCGCCGTCGGACCCGCGCGAGGCGAGGAGGTCGAAGGCCTCGAGGAGGCGGCCGTTTGGAGCGGCTCGCCGCGCGACGTCGTGGAAGCCGGCGTAGAGGAAGTAGAGCCCGAGCACGGGGTCGTCGGGGACGCGCTCGGCGCCGTTGCGGAGGTCGGCGAGGTGCCGGACGAGGAGCGACTCCATCGAGAGACGGACGTCGTCGAGGCGGTCGAGGTCGAGGGGCACGAGGTCGACGGCCGGGTTCCACGCATCGGTCGACGGAGGGAGGGCGGACGCGGCGTCGAGGACGAGGGCGAGGACCTCCTCGGCGGCCTCCTGCGCGGCGGCCGCCGTCCGCGGGCTCGTCGTGCCGATCGCCCGGGACAGGCGCCGCACCTCCGCCTCGGAGACCTCGGGCGACCAGATGCCCCGGCCGCGCTCGACGAGGTTGTGGACCTCGTCCACGAGGAGGAGCGCGCCGTCGAGCGAGGCCGGGTCGCGCAGGCCGGAGAGGGCGACGACCGGGTCGAAGGCGTAGTTGTAGTCGCCGATGACGACGTCGGCCCGCTCGGCGACTACAAGAGAGACCTCGAACGGACAGACCTGCTCGGACCGCGACTCCTCGAAGACGAGGTCGGGCTCGAGGTGCGGCGAGACGCCGAGAAGGCGGTCCACGAGGTTCGAAGCGTCCAGCTTCGCGGCGTAGTCCTTCGCGAAGGCACAGTGGTCCTCGTGGCAGAGGACGACGCCGTTGGCGCACATCCTCTCCTTCGCGCGGAGGCGGACGGAGCGGGCCGAGGCCGCGGAGATCGCCTCGAGCGTCCTCCGGAAGATCTCCTGCTGCGTCGTCTTCGACGTGAGGACGTAGAGCTTCCGACCGCGGCGGAGCGCCTCGACGAGCATCGGGAAGAGCGCCGCGGCCGTCTTGCCGATCCCGGTCGGCGCCTCCACGAGGAGCTGCTCGCCCTGGCGGACCGCCCGGGCGACGGCGGCCGCCATCTCGCGCTGGCCGGGGCGGTATCGGCCGAACGGAAAGACGAGGTCGTCGGCCTCGGCCGCCTTCGCCTCGGCGAGAGCGAGCTCGCCGAAGAAGTCGCGAAGGACCGCGCGGACGCGGGCGACGAGGTCTTCCTCGACCTCGGCCTCGTCCCACTCGACCGGGACGATCCGGGTGTCGCCGGTCTCGATGTCGGCGAGGACGAGCCGGCCGCGGACCGACCGCCCCTCGGCACGCGCGATCGCGAGGAGGTACCACTGGAGCTGGCGGGCGAAGCGGTCGAGCCGCGGCGAGCCGGCGAGGCGGGCCAGCTCCTCGGCGAAGTGGACCGACTTCACCTCGTCGACGACGACGGTGCCGTCGGGGTCCTCGAAGCGGCCGTCGAGGCGTCCCTCCAGGACCGCGGTGAAGCCGTCGACAGCGAAGGTGTGGCGGACCGCCTTCTCGACGGCGTAGCCCGGGATCGACGCGAGCGCCTCCGAGAGGACGCGCCGGTGGACGGCCTGGCCGATCCAGCGGCGCTCCATCGAGTCGCCCCGGCCGTCGCCGATCCGCCGCGAGGTCGGGGCGAGGAGCGCGGCGGGCGAAAGGAGGACGGTCTTCGAGGCGAGGTCGACCCGGATCGGCACGCGGCATTCTAAGGACGAGGTCGCCTACAATCGGGATGGTGGTGACGGCCGGGTCGAAACGACCTCTCGGACGGGGCGTGACGTTCGTGCTGCTCGGGCTCGCGCTCTGCGTGGCCCGGGCCGATGCGGGGACCGCGTCGGCGAAGCGGACGCCGCGGAGGCCGGCCGCCGCCGCTCCGGTCCGGCCGCTGACGCTCGAGGAGCGGCTTCTTTCCGTCGCGCGGAGGACCCCGGTGAGGAGCCGGTCCCAGGTCGGGGTGATGATCGCCCCCGTCGGGGGGGCGCCGATCCTCGCGATGAACGGGGAGACGGAGCTGATCCTGGCGTCGACGACGAAGCTCTTCACGACGGCCGCGGCCCTCGACCGGCTCGGCCCCGGGTACCGCTTCCGCACGACGCTCGAGCAGGACGGGGAGCTCCTTCCCGACGGCACGCTGTCGGGCCGGGTGGTGATCCGCGGCGGGGGCGATCCCGCCATCTCCGGCCGTCTCTACGACGACGACCCGTGGGCGGTCTTCCGCCCCTGGTCTGCGGCTCTCTCGGCGCGCGGGATCGTCGCCGTGAGGGACGGACTCGCGCTCGACACGTCGTTCTTCGACGACGTCACGACGCATCCCGACTGGCCGGCGGCCCAGGAGCAGCACTGGTGGCAGGCTCCGGTCTCGGCCCTCTCCTACAACGACAACGTCGTCCTCGTGAGGGTCACGGGCGGCCTCCGCCCGGGCGGCCGCGCGAGCCTCGGCTTCTACCCGGCGCACCCGTTCCTGATGTCGCTCGTCGGCCGGGTGACGACCCACAAGGGCCGTGGCGCGCGGGTCGGAGTCTCGCGCAACCCGGGCAGCCCGCGGGTCGTCGCGTCGGGAGCGGTCGGTCGGCGACGGACCTGGTCGGGCGACGTCACGGTCGTCGACCCGCCTCTCTACCTCGCCTCGGCGTTCACGAAGGTCCTCGAGGACGAAGGGATCACCGTCGGCGGCGAGCCGGAGGTGAGGACGGAGCGGCGGTCGGCGCCTATGTCGCTCCCTCTCCTGCACGTCCACGAGACGCCGATCCTCCCGACGCTCGCCGTCAGCAACAAGCGCTCGCAGTCGTTCTTCGCCGAGCAGATCCTCAAGACGCTCGGCGCCGAGAGGCGAGGCCTCGGCTCCTGGGAGAACGGGCTCGCCGAGGTGTCGGAGTTCCTCCGCTCGCTCGGCCTCGACCCGGCGCGCTACCGACTCGCCGACGGCTCGGGACGCTCGCGGGAGAACCGTGCGACCGCGGCCGCCTACCTCGACTTCCTCCAGGCCCTCGCCACGCGCTGGCCCCACTTCGCCGCGTTCGAGCCGACGCTCGCCGTGACCGGCGACATGGCGGGCTCCCTACGTTACCGGATGCTCGGTCCCGACACCCGCGGGAAGGTCTTCGCGAAGACCGGCAACATCGCCGGCGTCGTCACTCTCGCCGGGTGGATCGAGGCGAGGAGCGGACAGCGCTACGCGTTCGTCATCCTCGCGAACGGCGGATGCGGCGAGGGGCGCGGGCACGCCTACCAGGACCGGATCCTCGCGACGCTCGCCCGGTTCGGCTGAGAACCTCCCCGCGCGGGCGACGTATACTGCGCGGCCCCGATGGATTACCGCTCGCTCCTGAAGAACGTCGAGAAGACCCTGTCCGCGATCGAGGAGAGCGCGGACGTCGTCTCCACCGTCGCCTCGGTGGGAGAGACCGTCGTCGGGAACTTCCGCAACGAGCTCGGGATCATCGGCGGCCGCCTCTACGAGCTCGAGGACGGGGAGTACGTCCTTCGACGCGGGTTCGGCCGCTCGAAGAAGGTGTCGGAGGGGATGACCGTTCCGGTGTCGTACGAGCCGATCCGCCGCGCGATCGAGGAAGGGGTCGTCCTGGCCGACCTGAAGGACCCCTGGGTCGACCGGGAGCTGGAGGCTCGCCTCGGTGTCACGCGTTTCGCGGCGGTCTCGTTCGGCGACGACCGGTTCATCCTCTCCTTCGACGTCCACCCGCGCGTGGCGGCCGACGACCTGCTCGTCTCACTCGGGATCATCCGGACCGTCCTCGACTCCAAGGTCAAGAGCGAGCAGCTCGAGGACCTCCTGGAGGAGGCCCGGCGCATCCAGCAGTCGATCCTGCCGCGTCACGTTCCCGAGATGGGGGACTACGAGGTCTGGGCCGCGACCGAGCCGGCCGAGGCCGTCGGCGGCGACTTCTACGACTTCATCACCCTCGGCCCCGAAGCGTTCGGCACGGCGATCGCCGACGCCTCCGGTCACGGGCTCGTCGCGGCGCTGCTCGTCCGGGACGTCTACGTGGGCCTGCGGATGGGGATCAAGGGCGACCTGAAGATCGCGCGCGCGATCGAGCGCCTGAACCGGATCCTGAACAAGAGCCGGCTCTCGACGAAGTTCGTATCGCTCTTCTACGCCGAGTTCGAGGCGAACGGCGAGGTCATCTACGTCAACGCGGGCCACCCGGGGCCGATCCACCTGCACGCCCGGACGAAGAGCTTCTCGGAGATGGAGTCGACGGGTATGGTCCTCGGCCCGTCTCCGAACGCTGTCTACGGCCGGAGGGCCGCGAAGATGGAGCCGGGCGACCTCCTCCTCCTCTACACCGACGGGATCGTCGAGGCGCACGACCTCCGCGGGCGGGAGTTCGGGCTCGACCGGGTCCGGCGGATCCTCCTCGACTACCGGAAGCGCTCGGCGCGAGAGACGGTCGAGAAGCTCATGTCGACCGTCCGGCTTTTCAGCTCAGGTCGGGCCGCGGAAGACGACCGGACCGTCGTCGTCATCCGCCGGACGGGCAAGCCGCGCGGAGCCCCGGCGAGCGAGCCGCCCGCCGTGACCACGTCCGCCTCGGCGGACTGACCCGAACGGCGCGGGGCGGCGCATCAGCCGCCGAGGCCCTGACCCGCCCGGTGCAGCCGGAACCACTCCGCCGTCGCGTGCATCCCGCCCTCGAGCGGGACGAACTCCGCGAGGCCGAGGAGCTTGCGGGCGCGTCCGACGTCGAGGACGCTGCGGCGCTGCTCGCCCGGCTTGGCGGGGTCGAAGCGCGGGGGCCGGTCGGCGTCACACGCGGACGCGACGAGTCCGTAGAGCTCCCGGACGCTCGTCTCGATCCCCGTGCCGACGTTGAACGTCCCGCCCACGCGCCGGAGGAACGAGGCCTGGTTCGCGGCGACGACGTCGGCGACGTGGACGAAGTCGCGCGTCTGGAGGCCGTCCCCGTGGATGACGGCGTCCTGGCCCGAGAGGAGGCGGTTCATGAAGATCCCGACGACGCCCGCCTCTCCGCGGCCGTCCTGACGGGGTCCGTAGACGTTCGCGTAGCGGAGGACGGTCAGGAGGTAGCCGCCGTCGGGTGCGAGCGCGGCGAGGTACTTCTCGCCGGCGAGCTTCGCCACGCCGTAGGCCGAGCAGGGGTTCAGGGGGTGCTCCTCGTCCGCCCGGTCGCCGACGGGGTCGCCGTAGATCGCGCCGCCGCTCGAGGAGAAGACGACCTGGGAGACCCCGGCCTTCGCGGCGGCGAGCGCGACGCGGATCGTGCCGAGGACGTTCACCTCGGCGTCGAAGACGGGGTCCTCCACCGACTTCCGGACGTCGATCTGCGCGGCGAGGTGGAAGACGGTGTCGACGCGCTCCTCGACGAGGAGCGCGTCGAGGCCCGGGTCGCGCACGTCGCCGCGGACGAAGCGCGCCTCGGCGGGGACGCGCCGGAGGTCGCCGGTGGAAAGGTCGTCGAGGACGACGACGCGGTGACCGAGGGCCAGGAGCGCGTCGACGACGTGAGAGCCGATGAAGCCGGCGCCGCCCGTCACGAGGACCGGGCAGCCGGGCACGGGCGGGGGACACTCTTTCGGCATGATCGTTCGCGAGAATAGCGGCGTGCCGCGGAGCCGACAAGCCGGGAGACCGTCCCGCGAGTTCTGGGAGCGGACGACCGAAGAGGTCGCGCGCGCCCTCCTCGGCTGCCGCCTCGTGCGACGCCGGCCGGGCCAGCCGCCGGTGACGGTCGTCGTCGTGGAGACCGAGGCGTACCTGGGCGTGCGTGACCGCGCCGCCCACACCTGGAACGGCCGCCGGACGCCCCGCGTCGCACCGATGTGGGGACCTTCGGGCCACGCCTACGTCTTCCGGGTCTACGGAATGCACGACTGTCTGAACGTCGTGACGCGCGAGGCGGGCGTGCCGGAGGCGGTCCTCCTGCGCGCCGCGGTCCCGCTCGCCTGGTGGACGGGGACGCCCGTCGCACGCGGCGAGCTTCTCGCCGCCTCCGGCCCCGGCCGCCTCTGCCGGGTGCTCGGCATCGGACGCGAGCTCTCGGGGGCATCGCTGGGAGGGCCGGAGCTCGAGCTCCTCCTGCCGCTCCCCGGCGCGGCGCGCCCGCTCCTCGTCGGCCCCCGCGTCGGCGTCGACTACGCGGGCGACGCCGCGCGGTGGCCGCTCCGGTTCGCCGTCGGAGGCTGCGGCGCCGTTACGCGCCGCGCGGAGCTGTCCGAAGGCTCGGGCGGAGGTCGCTGGAGGCCGCCGGAACCCGCGTGAAGCGGACGACGCGGTTCTTCCCGGTCCGCTTCGCGGCGTAGAGGGCCCTGTCGGCGCACTCGACGAGCGCCCCCTTGGTCCGCCCGTCTTCGGGGTAGACGGCGAGGCCGATCGAGACGGTGAGCGGGAGCGGCTCGGCGGGCCCGGCCGGCAGCGGGGCGGCGGCCACGGCGGCGCGGAGGCGCTCGGCGACGCGGCTCCCCTGCGCCGCGTCGGTCTGCGGGAGGACGACCGCGAACTCCTCGCCGCCGTACCGCGCGACGACGTCCATCTCCCGCACCGACTCCAGGAGCCGCGACACGACGCCGCGCAGGACGGCGTCGCCGACGGGGTGGCCGAACCGGTCGTTGACCGCCTTGAAGTCGTCGAGGTCGACCATCAGGAGGACGAGGCTCTCGGCGCTCCGCTCGTGCCTGGCGATCTCGTGCCGGAGCGTCTCCTGGAAGGAGCCGTGGTTCGCCACGCCGGTCAGCGCGTCGCGCAGCGTGCCGAGGCGGACGGTGCGGTAGGCGCGCGCGAGCCGCACGGCCTGGACGGCCTGCAGCGCGAAGAGGTCGAGGACGACGCGGTCCTCCTCGACGTCGACGGCGTCGCTCCCCGGCTCCGCGAGCTCCAGGAGACCGACGACGCGCGAGCCCGCGGCGAGCGGCATCGCAACGGGCGGAGCGAGCCCGAGCCGCCGCCGGAGGGACCGGAGCGGCGCCGCCTCGGCCGTCTCCGGGGCGACGAGGTCGTGCGCCAGAGGGCCGGCGGGGACGCGGACCTCGGCGAGCGACGGCCACTCGTCCTCGAGGCCGACGTGGGCGCGCGGCACGAGGGTCCCTTCGAGCCGGTCGTGGAGGGAGAGGAGGACCTGCCGGTGGCCGAGGCTCTTCCGGGCGGCCTGCACGGTGTTGCGCAGGACCGAGTCGAGCGGGAGGTGCGCCCGGAGCTCGGGCGTCGCGCGGAGGACCCTCTCGAGCGCGGCGGCGCGTCGGGCCTGGGCCGCGTTCGCCCTCTCGAGCCGGGCGGATCGCAGCCGGCCCTCCTCGGCGATCGCTTCGCCTCGCCGTTCCGCCTCGAGGAGCTCCTGTCGCAGGGTGGCCGCGACGGTCCGGCGACCGGCGCGGAACGCGATCGCGCAGGCCGCGGCGAATGCCGCCGCCGTCGCGGCGAGGAGAAGGGGGGAGGGAAGAGGCGGCTCCACGTGGCGTTGCGGCGCTCAGCGCCAGCGGATCAGGCCGCCGTCGTGGAGCTTCTCGAAGACCCGGAGGACCTCGCCCTCGGGGAACGGGCTGATCTTCGCGATCGAACGGACGTCCCAGAGCCCGTTGATACGGGAGAGGATGAACGCCTCGTTCGGCGTGAACGACCAGGACATCAGCTCCTCCATCGGCCGCGTGAGGGAGGGAATCGCCGTCGGCGCGAACGTGCTCCCGGAGGCGGAGGCGGGGATCTCGAGCCGGTTCTGCGAGCTCGGGGGAGGGGCCGAGGACCGGAGCGAGGCGGAGGACGGAGGCCCCTGGGGAGCCGGCGCGCGCAGGCTCCCCGAAGGGGGACCGGACGGGGCCGGGACCCGGAACGCTCCCGAGACCGGCGCCGGCCAGGGGACGTTCGCCGGCGGGGCGCCGATATCGAGGAAGGATGCGGCCGATGGGCCGCCGACCCGCAGCGACCCCGAGGTCGGCGGTCCGGCGGGGGAGGGGGCCGGCGGCGCCGCGCGGAAGCTCGTCGACGGCGGCGGTGCCGCGGGCGGCGCGGCGACCGGAGCCGCGAGCGACGTCGTGACCGGTCCCGAGGGCCGCACGCGATGGGACCCGCTGTCGGGGCCCCGCCGAAGGAACCGGGCGAAGTCTCTCGGTGGCGCCGGCCGGCCCTCCGGCGGCGGGGGGGGGAGCGGCAGCTCGTCGGCCGTGTCGGACACCCCCTCGAAGTGCGGCGTCGCGGCCTCCTCGAAGACGGTCTCGTAGGGGTCCTCGGGGGTCAGCTCCGAGCTCTTCGGCGCGGTCACGGTTGGCGCCGACGCCAGCTCGACGTGTCCGCTCTCGATCAGGTCGAAGACGAGGCGGGCGACGGGGAAGTCGGAGTTGTGGGTTGCCGTCGCGATCTCGGCGAGGGAGCGGACCCCGTCGATGGCCCGGAGGATGAGCCGGTGCGGTTCCGTCAGGCTTTCGACGTCGACCGGAGAGACGATCGTGGGGACGTCGCGCAGCGACCGGATCCGGCCCCGGATCCTCTGCCACTCGTCGAAGCGGCGGAGGCCCTCCATGACGATCCCGGTGACGTCGATGGCGATCGGCACCATCGGCCGCTGCGGGATCTCGCCGTCGAGGAACTGGAAGGCGCCCTCGGGCCAGAGGAAGATGTCGTAGATCGTCTCGCAGGCCTTGAGGCGGATCAGCTCGACGAGGTCCTCCTCGGCGATCGCGCCGATCATCACGAGGATCTTCCCGAGGAGGATCTTCGATTCCTCCTGGACCTCCATCGCCTTCGTCAGCTCCTCCTCGGTGATGTAGCCGTACGAGACGAGGAAGTGCCCGAGGTACTCCCGCTCGATCGTCGAGGAGGAGGAGATGATCCGGCCGTTCTGGAAGTAGATCCGCTTCTCTCCCGCGCCGCCCCGGATGGCCAGCGTACCGGTCTTCTGCCCCATCGAGAGCCACTGCAGCAGCTCCGACAACTGCATCGTCCGGAGGTTTCCGGTAATGGCCATCCGGGAGGCATTCTACGGGGAGGCCGGCCCTCCGGGGCGACTCGCGGACCGGCCCGTCTCCGGGCGGGTCCGCGAGCCCCTTCCCTTCATTCGGCGGGCGGGTTGTAGGAGGGGATCCCGGTGACGGCCTGACCGAGGACGAGCGTGTGGATGTCGTGCGTCCCCTCGTAGGTGAAGACCGACTCGATGTTCGCGAGGTGCCGGAAGACGGGGTACTCGCCGACGATGCCGTTCGCGCCCAGGATCTCGCGGGCGAGCTTCGCGCACTCGCGCGCGACCCAGACGTTGTTCCGCTTCGCCATCGAGACGTGCTCGGGCTTCATCGTCCCGGCATCCTTCATCCGGCCGAGCTGGAGCGCGAGGAGCTGCCCCTTCGTGATCTCCGTGATCATGAAGGCGAGCTTCTCCTGGACGAGCTGGTGGGCGGCGATTGGCCGGCCCATGAACTGGACGCGCGACTTCGCGTAGTCGAGCGCGCAGGTGTAGGTCGCCATGGCGGAGCCGATGCCGCCCCAGGAGATCCCGTAGCGGGCCTGGGTGAGGCAGGAGAGCGGCCCCTTCAGGCCGTCGACGCCGGGGAGGACGTTCTCGGCCGGGATCCGGCAGTCCTCGAAGGCGAGCTGGCCGGTCACGGAAGCCCGGAGCGACATCTTCATCCGGTGCTCCGAGGTCGTGAAGCCGGGCGTCCCCTTCTCGACGAGGAAGCCGTGGACGCGGCCCTCGGGCCCGCCCACCTTCGCCCAGACCACCGCCACGTCGGCGATCGTCCCGTTCGTGATCCAGGCCTTCGCGCCGTTCAGGACCCAGGAGTCGCCGTCCCTCTTCGCGACCGTCCGCATTCCGCCTGGGTTCGAGCCGAAGTCGGGCTCCGTCAGGCCGAAGCAGCCGATCGCCTCGCCCTTCGCGAGCGCAGGGATCCACCGGTCCTTCTGCTCCTTCGACCCGTACTTCCAGATCGGGAACATGACGAGGGAGGACTGGACCGACGCGAACGAGCGGAGCCCGGAGTCGCCCCGCTCGAGCTCCTGCGTGATCAGTCCGTAGGCGACGTTCGACAGGCCCGGGAGGCCGTACTCGGAGATCGTCGGTCCGAACAGGTTCATCGCGGCCATCTTCGGGACGAGCTCGGCCGGGAATCGCCCCTCGTAGGCGCAGTCCTCGATGACGGGAAGGACCTCGTTGTCGACGAAGTCCCGGACGAGGTCCCGAACGGCGATCTCCTCCTCGGTGAGGAGCCCGTCGAGCTGGTAGAAATCGACGCCCTGAAATGCCACGAGTTCGCCTCCTAAGGCTCTCTACGGCCCCTTGCCGCGCGCGGACGGGGGAATCTAGCACGCGGCCGTTGACGGGCTGGCGGGCCCGGCGCATCCTGTCGGCGCGATGGCAAATCCCGCCTGGAAGACGGCCTCCGACGTCACGGAGGGCTACCTGACGCTGAACAGTGTCATGCTCCGGAAGTACGAGCCGCACGAGCTGCTCTCGCTTCAGGCCGAGCTGGAGAAAGCGGCCCGCGAGCTGCGGGGGACCGTCGTTCCCGTCGACGACGTCGACGGGAACCAGAAGAAGAACCGGAAGCTCCTCCGCATCTCGCAGGCGTTGACGGTCCTGCAGGCAGCCCGTTCGAGGCGGTAGTTTTCTCGGGGGGCACGGTTGTCTCGGGGGGACCACAGTTGTCTCGGGGGGACCACGCGCCTCTGGCGCGGCGGCCGGTCCCCCCGAACCCCCTCCGAGCCGGCTTCGCCTGAGGGGGACCACGCGCCTGCGGCGCGGCGGCCGGTCCCCCCGAACCCCCTCCGAGCCGGCCGGGACTGAACGGGGGGACCACGCGCCTCTGGCGCGGCGGCCGGTCACCCCGGTTCCGGTCCAAAGCGCCGGAGCTTGCGGCGCCTGCTAAATTCCCCTGCTATGTCGACCGGACCTGTCGCTTCCGTCTCCGGGCTCCGCTCCCGCATCGGCGAGACCGTCACCCTCCGGGGCTGGCTCTACAACCGGCGGGACAGCGGGAAGATCCGCTTCCTCGTCTTCCGCGACGGCTCGGGATACGTCCAGTGCGTCGTCGTGAAGAAGGAGGTCTCCGAGGAGGTCTGGACCGAGTCGGACCGGCTGACGCAGGAGTCGTCCTTCGAGGTGACGGGCGTCGTCCGGGAGGCGCCACGGCAGGAGGGGGGCGTCGAGGTCGGCGTCACCGGGCTGACCGTCCTCTCGGTCTGCCACGACTGGCCGATCACGCCGAAGGAGCACGGCGTCGACTTCCTGATGTCGCAGCGGCACCTCTGGCTCCGCTCCGCGAAGCAGGTGGCGATCCTGCGCGTGCGGAGCGAGGTCGAGAGCGCGATCCACGACTTCTACCACTCGCGCGGATACACGAGGGTCGACTCGCCGATCCTGACGCCGAACGCCTGCGAGGGGACCTCGAACCTCTTCGAGACCCAGTACACCGAGGAGGAGAAGGCGTACCTGTCGCAATCGGGGCAGCTCTACCTCGAGCCGGCCGCCGCCGCGCTCGGGAAGGTCTACTGCTTCGGCCCGACGTTCCGCGCCGAGAAGTCGAAGACCCGGCGCCACCTGCGCGAGTTCTGGATGGTGGAGCCGGAGGTCGCCTTCCTGGAGATCGACGGCCTGAAGGCGCTCGCGGAGGAGTTCGTCAAGGAGCTGACGGCGCGGGTGCTCGACCGCCGGAAGGAGGACCTGAAGCGCCTCGAGCGCGACACGACGGTCCTCGAGGCGACGGTCGCGAAGCCGTTCCCGCGGATCGACTACCGCGACGCGATCGGGATCCTCGAGAAGAAGGGCTTCCCGGTGAAGTTCGGCGACGACCTCGGCGGCGACGAGGAGACGGCGCTCACCGAGGGGTTCGACACGCCGGTCATGGTCACGCGCTATCCGGCGGCCATCAAGTCGTTCTACATGCAGCCCGACCCGGAGGACCCGGAGGTCGTCCTCGGCCTCGACATGCTCGCCCCCGAGGGCTACGGCGAGATCATCGGGGGCTCGCAGAGGATCCACGACCACGACCTGCTCCTCTCCCGGATCCGGCAGCACGAACTCCCCGTAGAGGCGTTCCAGTGGTACCTCGACGTGAGGAAGTACGGGTCGTTCCCGCACTCCGGCTTCGGGATGGGCCTCGAGCGCTTCACCGCCTGGATGTGCGGCGTGCCCCACCTGCGCGAGTGCATCCCGTACCCGAGAATGCTCTACCGCATCTATCCATGACCCCGGAGGTCCCGCTCCCGCCCCGCCTTTTCGGACCCTTCCGCGGCGGAAGGGCGGCCACACCCGCGGCACGGCGACGGAGGAGCGCGTGAGCGACCTCCCGAACGTCCGGGCGGCGCTGGACCGGATCGACGCCGCTCTCCTCGACCTCCTCGCCGAGCGCGCCGCGGTCGTCGACGAGGTCGCGGCGCTCAAGAGCCGAGAGCACGCGCTCCTCCTTCGCGACCTGGAGCGGGAGCGCGACCTCCTCTCGAAGGTGGGTCGGGACGCGCAGCGGCGCGGCCTGAACGCCTTCCACGTCGTGAAGATCTTCCGGGACGTCGTGGAGGCCTCCGTGCGGCAGCAGGAGAGCCGGCTGACCCGCGCCGCCAACGGGATCGACGAGGAGCCGGCGCTCCTGCGGGTCGCCTTCCAGGGAACGGAAGGGGCCTACAGCCACCTCGCGGGGAAGAAGTTCTTCGCGGACCGGTCCGAGGAGCCGATCTTCGTCGGCTATCGGTCGTTCCGACAGGCGGTCGAGGCGGTCGAGCGGGAAGAGTGCGAGTTCGCGATCCTGCCCCTCGAAAACTCGGTGGCTGGGGGGATCAACGAGACGTACGCCCTCCTCGGCACCTCGAAGCTCTCGATCGTGGGCGAGGAGGTCTGGCCCGTGGAGCACTGTCTCCTCGGCCTCGCGAAGGTGCCGCTCGCCCGGATCCGGAGGGTCTTCTCGCACCCGCAGGCGCTGATGCAGTGCTCGGAGTTCCTCGAGAGCCTCGCCGGCGCGACGGCCGAGAGCTGGTTCGACACCGCCGGCAGCGTCGCGAAGGTGAAGGAGCTCGGAAGCGAGGAGAACGCCGCTATCGCCTCGGAGGAGGCGGGGGAGCGGCACGGGCTCGTCGTCCTCCGGCGGTCCATCGCGAACCAGAGGAACAACCAGACGCGGTTCGTCGTCGTCCACCGGCGGCCGTTCCGATTCGACCCGCGGATCCCGTGCCGGACGTCGCTCCTCCTCGTCACGGACCACCGCGAGGGGGCGCTCGAGCGCTGCCTCGCCGAGCTCGCGAAGGCGGGCGTGAACCTGACGAAGCTCGAGAGCCGATCGATGCCGGCGACTCCGTGGGAGTACCAGTTCTACGTCGACGTCGAGGGGAACGTGGACGACCCCCGCCTCGCGGAGGCCCTCGACGGGGTCGGCCGCAACGCGCGCTACCTCAGGGTCCTCGGCTGTTATCCCCGCAAAGCCGACCCGTCTCGCGAGGTGCCGAAGGACGTCGACCTCCTGCCGGGCGCCGCGCCGCAGGTGTCCTGGCCGGCCGGGACGCCGGTCCCCGTCGAGAGCCCGGTCCCGTATCCGCTCGCGGCCCGGCGGGCGACCGACCCGGGTGCCCGGACGCCGGTGAAGGTGGGGGACGTCGTCTTCGGCGAGGGATTCGTCGTGATCGCCGGGCCGTGCGCCGTGGAGAACGAGGCGCAGCTCTTCGAGGCGGCGCGCGTCGTGCGGGAGGGGGGAGGCCGCGTCCTGCGCGGCGGCGTCTTCAAGCCGCGGACGAGCCCCTACTCGTTCCAGGGGCTCGGGATCCCCGGCCTCGACCTCCTCTGCCGCGCGGGGCTCGAGTACCACCTGCCGGTCGTGACGGAGGTCGTCGCGCCCGAGGACGTCGAGAAGGTCGCCGAGTTCGCCGACATGCTCCAGGTCGGGGCTCGCAACATGCAGAACTTCGCCCTCCTGAAGGCCGTCGGGCAGAGCAGCCGGCCCGTCCTCCTCAAGCGCGGGATGATGTCGTCCGTCGAGGAGCTCCTCCTCGCCGCGGAATACGTCCTCTCCGCGGGGAACCGCGCCGTCGTCCTTTGCGAGCGCGGCATCCGAACGTTCGAGACGTCGACGCGGAACACCCTCGACCTCGGTGCGGTCCAGGTCCTGAAGGCGCGGACGCACCTGCCCGTGATCGTCGACCCGTCGCACGCCATGGGCGTCACCGCGTTCGTCGCGCCGATGGCCCGCGCGGCGCTGGCGGCCGGAGCCGACGGGGTCATCGTCGAGGTCCACCCGCACCCGGAGGAGGCGCTCTGCGACGGACCTCAGGCGCTGACCCCCGAGCTCTTCGCGACGATGATGGGCGACCTGCGGCGGATGGCTCAGGCGCTCGGCGTGAAGATGGCATGAGCGGACGGCCCCCCGCGGCGTCCGGGCGCGGGACCGCGTCCGCCGGATATAATCAAAGGTTCGGACGGCGGCCCCCCGGCGCCGTCCGTCGACACGCATGTCCCTGAAGCTCCCCTCCGTCGGAATCGTCTCGCTCGGCTGCCCGAAGAACCTCGTCGACACCGAGGTGATGCTCGGCTACCTGAAGCGCGAGGGGCTGGAGCTCGGAGACCCCGACTCCTCCCGCGTCGTCATCGTCAACACCTGCGGCTTCATCGACCAGGCCAAGGAGGAGTCGGTGAACGCCGTCCTGGAGCAGGTGCGGCGAAAGGAGGCCGGAGAGGTCGACCGTGTCGTCGTCGCCGGCTGCATGGTCCAGAAGTACGGCGCCGAGCTCGCGGCCGAGCTCCCGGAGGTCGACCACTTCCTCGGCCTCGACGAGCTCGAGAAGGCGCCCGCCGCCGCCCTCGGCCTGCCGTCGCTCGCGCGGTTCGCCGCGAAGCCCCTCGCGACGCGGCTCTACGACGACCTGGCCCCGCGGGTCCTGACGGGCCGCCGCGGATACGCCTACCTGAAGGTCGCCGAAGGGTGCAACAACCCCTGCACGTTCTGCACGATCCCGCAGATGCGCGGTCTCCAGCGCTCCCGCTCGGTCGAGTCGCTCGTCCGCGAGGCGCAGGGGCTCGAGGCGCAGGGAGTCTCCGAGCTCGTCCTCATCTCGCAGGACACGACGCGGTACGGCGAGGACCTCGGCCTCGGCCGCGAAGGGCTCGCCACGCTCGTCGCGGCGCTCCTCAGGGAGACCGGCTTCCCGTGGGTCCGCTTCCTCTACGCCTACCCGAAGACCCTCCACGACTCCGTCCTCGAGCTGATGGCGGCCGAGCCCCGGTTCGTCGCGTACGTCGACGTCCCTCTCCAGCACGTCTCCCGCTCCGTCCTCGCCGGCATGCGGCGCGGCGGCGACCCGGAGTCCTGCCTGCGGCTCGTCGAGCGTCTCCGGGCGGCCGTGCCCGGCATCGCCCTGCGCTCGACGTTCATCGCCGGCTTCCCCGGGGAGGGCGAGGCCGAGTTCGCCGAGCTCCTCGCGTTCGTGAAGGCGGCCGAGCTCGACCACGTCGGCGTCTTCCCCTACTCGCCCGAGCCCGGCTCGGGGGCGGAAGGGCTCGGAGACCCGGTCCCGGCGCCCGTGAAGGGGGAGCGGTGCGCGGCGGTGATGGAGGCGCAGCGCGAGATCTCCCGGAGGAAGAACCGGCATCTTCGGGGGAAGGTCCACGACGCGATCCTGGAGGGGGCCTCGACCGAGTCGGAGATGCTCCTCGAGGGGCGCCTCGCCCGGCAGGCGCCGGAGATCGACGGCAAGGTCCTCGTGAACGACGTCCCCGAGGGTTTCGTCCCGCGGCCCGGCGCGATCGTGCGGGTCCGCGTGACCGGGGCGCACGACTACGACCTCGTCGGGCGCGTCGTCCCGTGAGGCGGCGGCGGCCGTGAACGTCTACCCCGACCCGCTTCGCAGGTCCGATCTCCCGCGCGGAGGCGTCCTGACGATCGGCAACTTCGACGGCGTCCACCTCGGGCACCAGGCGATGCTCCGGGCCGTCGTCGCGCGCGCCCGGGAGATCGACGCGCCCGCCCTCGTCCTGACGTTCGACCCGCACCCGACGACGGTGCTTCACCCGCAGAGGGCGCCGAAGCTGATCCAGACCCTCCGCCAGCGCGAGGAGGCGATCGCCGCGCTCGGCGTCGACGGCCTCGTCGTCGTCCCGTTCACGAAGGACTTCGCGGCGATGCCCGCGGAAGACTTCGTCCGCGACCTCCTGGGCCGCTGCCTCGGCGCCCGCGAGGCGCACGTCGGCTCGGGCTTCGCGTTCGGCTGCGGGAAGAGGGGGAACGTCGCGCTCCTTTCCCGGCTGGGAGAGGAGTCCGGGATCCGCGTGGCGACGCTCGACGTCGTCTCGGACGGAGAGGGCCCCGTCTCGTCGACCCGGGTCCGCACGCTCGTCGAGGCGGGGAAGGTGTCGGAGGCCGGACGCCTCCTCGGCCGGCCCTATGCGATGGAAGGGGTCATCGCGAAGGGGGACCGCATGGGACGGAAGATCGGCTTCCCGACCATCAACCTGAGGTCCGACAACGAGCTCTATCCGCGGGACGGCGTCTACGTGACGGAGGTGCTTCTCCGCTCCTTCGAGCGGACGTTCAGCTGCGTCACGAACATCGGCCGCCGGCCGACCGTCTACGAGGACTACGCGACGACGATCGAGTCGTACATCCTCGACTTCTCCTCCGACGTCTACGGCGAGCCGATTCGCCTCTCCTTCCACGAGAGGCTCCGCGACGAGCTCGTCTTCCCGTCGATGCTCGAGCTGACGGCGCAGATCCGCCGCGACGTCGACGCGACGCGACTCTGGTTCCTCTCGCGCGGGCGAGGCTGAGCGTGGACGTCGTCCTGCCGCGCGTCGTCCTCGGTCTCGCTTCGCTCGCCCTGGCCCGCCGCGCGCGCTCTCCGCGGGGGGCCGCGCTGGCCGGCGCGGCCGGAGCCGCTGCGGCGGCCGGGGCTTCGCTCCCCGCGCTTCCCGCCCCCCTGGCCTTCGGAAGCGTCCTCCTCGTCGGAATCCTCGTCCTCACGGCTCTCCGCGCGGACCTGCACTCGCCCCTCGTCTCGGAGGCGGCGGCGTCCAGCCTCGCGATCGCGGGCGGAGCGGGCGCCGCGTGCGCGCTCGCGCTCGCGGGCGCCGGGGTCGGGAGCGCCTCCGCCGGAGCGGGCGCGGTCTTCGCGGCTCTCTCCGTCTGGGGCGCGGAGGGGGCTCGCGCTTCGGCGGAGGCCGGCTGGAGACGCGGCGCGGCGTGGGCGAGCGGCGCGGTCCTCTCCACCGGCGTCGCGGCGGGGCTCGTGGCTCTCGCGGACCACCTTCCGCCCCGCCTCTCGTTTCTGCCGGCCGCGGCCGCCAGCCTCGTGTCGATCCTCGCCTGGCTTCCGGCCCTCGTCCTCGAGAGGCTCCGCGTCCGCCGCGAGCTCGGGGAGGAGGCCCGGCTCGGGATCCTCCCGGAGGAAGACCTGCCCGTCCTCGGCAACCCGTGGCGGAGGCGCCGGGAGCCGCGCCTGGGCCGCGCGGACGAGCGGCACGAGTACGTCCGCAGCGCGCTCCTCCTCGCGGTCGCGCGCCAGCAGCAGCGCCGCAGGACGGGCGAAGCCGTCCGGCTCCGACAGCTCGAGGTCCTCGCCTTCCGGACGCGCGTACGCCGCGCGGTCGAGGGGCGCGGAGCCCGGTTCGCCGGGCTCTCCGGAGACGCCGAGGCCTGGGCAGGCGCGGCTCCGGAAGCCGCGCGGGGCGCGCCGTATCATCCGGAGGCTTGAGAGTCCTCCGGTCCATCCAGGTCCTGCTCCCGTCCCTCCTCCTCGCCGCGTCGCCCGCTCCGGCCGAGTCGCCGGCCGAGACGATGCCGCGCTTCGTTCTCGGGCTCGCGCTCTCCGACCTCGAGCCGCTGCGCGATCGGGAGATGCGGGACGGCGAGCTCCTCTTCGCCTTCCTCTCGGCCGAGCTCGAGCGGGACGGCTGGGGGGCGCGCACGGAGCTGCGGGCGCGCGAGGGCCGGTTCCGGGACTACTTCCCGGGCCCGGTGTGGCTCGAGGAGGGCTACGCCTGGGTCGGGACGCCGCTGGGCGAGCTCCGCGCGGGGAAGGTGCCGAGCGTCGTCGGCCTGGCCGACGAGACGTTCGGCGGGACGCTCTTCTCGCTGAACGGTGTCAACCGGAACCCCGACTGGGGCGTCCAGATCGTCGGGAGCCGGCCGCTCGGCTGGCACTCCCTCGACTGGGCGGCCCGCTGGGCCGGAAGCAACGACCGGGTCGCCTGGGAAGAGGACGGAAAGGGCGTCGAATCGGATCCCGCGGCACGGCTTCGCGACGGCCTCTCGGGCCGGGCCTCCTTCCTCTACAACAGGGGGCTCTGGACGGTGCGGCCGGGCCTTTCGGGCGCGACTGCGAGGATCGTCCCGACCGACGGGAGACGGGAGTACCGGCGAAGCGACGTCTCGGGCGACGTCACGGCGACGCTCGGTCCGATCTCCCTTCAGGTCCAGGGGCTCCTGCGGCGGGCCGACGACCCGGCCGGCGGCGAAGTCCGGCCGCGGGCCGAGCGGGACGGGCGCGCGCTCCTCTTCGGGGCCGGCGTGGAGTTCCCGGAGTCGACCTTCCGCTACGTCTACAGCGAGTGGCGCTACGACGGCGCCGCGTCGAACGAACGAATTCACCAGCCCGCGGCCGTCTGGAAGGGCCGGAAGGGAATCGAGGCGATCGTCGAGTACTCCTCGCGGAGAATCCGGACGGGGGAGACCGTCCGGACCTTCAACGCGTTCCGGCTCGGCCTCGTCGTCCGATTCCCGTTCGGAGACTCGACGGGCCGCGGCGCGAAAGGCTGAACCGATGAAGAAGGCACTGGTCGGAGCGGCGATCGTCGCTGCGGTCGTGGTGGCGGCCGTCCTCCTCCTCTCCAAAGACAAGAAGAGCGGGCCGAAGTTCCGGAAGGAGAAGGTGACGAAGGGCTCCGTCGTCGCGACGGTCACCGCGACCGGGACGCTTTCGGCCGTCACCACCGTCAAGGTCGGCAGCCAGGTCTCGGGGATCATCGCGAGGCTCCACGCCGACTTCAACTCCGAGGTCCGGCGGGGCCAGCTCCTCGCCGAGCTCGACCCGACGCCCTTCCAGGCGACGGTCGACCAGCGCCGGGCCGACCAGGAGCGCGCGAAGGTCGAGCTCCGGAACGCCGAGCTGACGCTCGCCCGGGCGAAGAAGCTCCTCGAGGCCCAGCTCCAGGCGCAGTCGGAGTACGACAACGCCAAGGCGAACCGGGACTCGGCCGCGGCGTCGGTGGCCCAGTCGTCGGCGAGCCTGAAGCAGGCCGAGACGAACCTCGCCTACACGAGGATCCTCTCGCCGATCGACGGCGTCGTCGTGGACCGGCAGTACGACATCGGCCAGACCGTCGCCGCCTCGTTCCAGGCGCCCGTGCTCTTCACGATCGCCCAGGACCTGACGAAGATGCAGGTCCTGACGAACATCGACGAGGCCGACATCGGCCGCGTGAAGGAAGGCCAGGAGGCGACCTTCACCGTCGACGCGTTCGCCGAGCGGACCTTCACGGGCCGGGTGTCGCAGATCCGGCTCTCGCCGCAGACGGTGCAGAACGTCGTCACCTACCCGGTCCTTCTCGACGTCGGCAACCCGGAGCTGCGGCTGCGGCCCGGGATGACGGCCAACGTCCTCGTCCCGGTGGACCGCCGGGACGACGTCCTGCGCGTGCCGAACGCGGCGCTCCGCTTCAAGCCCGACCCGGCCGACCTTGCAGACGGCGGGAAGAAGAAGGTGGACGCGGCCGCCGCGCCCGGCGCGCCGCCGGCCAGCGGAGCCGGCAGCGCCACGGCCGGAGCTCCCGGCGCCGGGCAGCCCGGCCGCCGGGACGGGGGCCAGCCGGGCGGCAACGGGGCCGGACGGAGCGGCGCGGGACGCCCGGGCCCGTCTCGGTCGGGCGAGGTCTACGTGGAGCTCCCGACCGGGAAGCTCCGGACCGTGCGGCTGAGGACGACGCTGACGGACGGAAACCTGACGGCCGTCGTGACGGACGAGCTGAAGGAAGGGGACGAGGTCGTCCTCGGCCTGGCGACGGCGCGGGCGGCGGGCAATGCCGGCGGCGGCGCGCCGCGCGGCATGGGGCGGATGTAGGCGTGACGGCGAGCTCGGCCGAGCCGGTCATCCGGCTCCGCGACCTGACGCGCGTCTACCAGATGGGAGAGACCGAGGTCCGCGCGCTCGACGGCGTGACGCTCGACGTGGCGCCAGGCGAGTTCCTCGCCGTCATGGGGCCCTCGGGTTCCGGCAAGTCGACCTTCATGAACATCCTCGGCTGCCTCGACCGGCCGACCTCCGGTACCTACGTCCTCGAGGGGGTCGACGTCTCCACGCTCGACCGGAACGAGCGGGCCGGGATCCGGAACGACAAGATCGGCTTCGTCTTCCAGAACTTCAACCTCCTCTCGAGGACCTCGGCCCTCGAGAACGTCGAGCTGCCGCTCCTCTATTCGCGCAAGCACCGCCTCTCCGACGCCGAGCAGCTCGTGAAGGCGCGCGAGTGCCTCGGGAGGGTCGGCCTCGCCGATCGCTGGGACCACACCCCGGCGCAGCTCTCGGGAGGCCAGCAGCAGCGCGTGGCCATCGCGAGGGCGCTCGTGAACGACCCGTCGATCATGCTCGGCGACGAGCCGACCGGGAACCTCGACTCGCGGACCTCCGACGAGGTCATGGGGATCTTCCAGGCCCTCAACGAAGAGGGGAAGACGATCGTCCTGATCACCCACGAGCACGACATCGCCGAGTACGCCCGGCGGGTCGTCGCGTTCCGGGACGGACGGCTCGTCGCGGACGAGCTGGTGAAGGCCCGCCGCTCCGCGAAGGGGGCGAGATGACCAAGACGACGAGCATCCTGAAGGTCGCGTTCCGCGCGATGGGGCGGAACAAGATGCGATCGCTCCTGACGGCCCTCGGCATCATCATCGGCGTCGCCTGCGTCGTGGCGACGATCGGGATCGGCGAAGGGGCGCGCGTCCAGACCGAGCAGCAGCTGCAGTCGCTCGGGACGAACTACCTGATGATCCATCCCGGAACGGTCACCTCCTCCGGCGCACGGTCGGGCTGGGGCTCGAACTCGAAGCTCTCGGAGGAGGATGTCGACGCGATCCGGCGCGAGGTGCCGACCATTTCCTACGTCTCGGCCTCGATCCGCTCGGTCGCGCAGGTCGTCTACGGCAACCAGAACTGGTCGACGTCGATCCAGGGCGGCGAGGTCGACTGGCCCGCGATCCGCTCCTGGAACGTCGCGCAGGGGCAGTTCTTCACCGACCAGGACAACCGGGCGGCCGCGAAGGTCTGCGTCCTCGGGCAGACGGTCGCGACGACCCTCTTCGGCAGCGAGGATCCCATAGGGAAGGCGATCCGGATCAAGAACATCCCGTTTCGCGTCGTCGGCGTCCTCGAGCCGAAGGGAGGCTCGATGATGGGTCAGGACCAGGACGACACCGTCATCGCCCCGTACCAGACCGTGCGGAAGAAGATCATGGGGACGACCGCGGTGGGGATGATCATGGCCGCGGTCTCGACGCCCGAGCTCGTTCCGCAGGCCCAGGAGGAGATCACGGCGCTCCTTCGGCAACGTCACCGGATCAACCGGGCGGCAGGCCAGGAGGACGACTTCATGATCCGCTCCCAGACCGAGATGCTCGCGCGCGCCGAGGAGCAGGCGAAGACGATGGCCATCCTCCTCTGGTCGATCGCGGGCGTTTCGCTCCTCGTCGGCGGGATCGGGATCATGAACATCATGCTCGTCTCGGTCACGGAGCGGACGAGGGAGATCGGCGTGAGGATGGCGATCGGGGCGAAGGGGGCCGACATCCGCGCGCAGTTCCTCGTCGAGGCGGTCGTCCTCGCCATCGCCGGGGGCGTCCTCGGAATCGCGCTCGGCGTTGGCATCCAGCAGGCCGTCGCGAGGCTCGCCGGCTGGCCCGTCGCCGTCACCACGAGCTCCGTCTCCCTCGCCTTCGTCTTCTCCGCCGTCATCGGCGTGACCTTCGGCTTCTACCCGGCGCTCAAGGCAAGTCGGCTCGATCCGATCGAGGCGCTCCGGTACGAATGAGCTGAAGCCTCCCCCCCCAGACCCTTGCCTCGCGTCCCACCCCGCGCCCCGTCTTCATCGCGCCCGCGCGAAGCGCGCACCGGGGAGGGCGGTGGGTGGGGGGCGCGGGGTGGGGGCCTTCAGGCCAGGGGCCGGGCGCGATCGCCGAGGAACGGGTTGAGGCGAGACTCCTCTCCGATCGTCGTCTCCTCGCCGTGACCCGGGAGGACGAGGAGGTCGCCCGGGAGGGTCAGGAGGCGGGTCTCGATCGAGGAGACGAGGTCGTCCCAGGATCCGCCGGGAAAGTCCGTCCGGCCGACCGAGCGCCGGAAGAGCGTGTCGCCCGAGAAGAGGAGAGGGCGTTCCCCGTCGAGCCGGAAGCAGACGCTGCCGGGCGTGTGACCCGGCGTGTGGAGCACCTCCAGCGCCCCACCGCCGCAGGCGACGCGGTCGCCGTGGCCGAGAGTCCTCGCGACGGGACCGGGGGCCTCGGGAGTCAGGCCGAACATCCGTCCCCAGCGGGCGAGGTCGCCGTAGAGCGGGAGGTCTCCCTCGTGCATCAGGATCGGCGCGCCCGTCTCCTTCGAGAGCCTCGCGGAGGAGAGGCAATGGTCGAGGTGCGCGTGCGTGTGGACGAGCGCGACGGCCGAGAGCCCGTGACGCGCGAGCGCGGCGAGGACGCGGTCCGGCTCGCCGCCCGGGTCGAGGACGATCGCCGCCTTCGACTGGGGGTCGGCCACGATCGCGCAGTTGCAGCCGAGGGGGGCGACGGGGAAGGTCTCCACGAGGACGAGGCCCATGGCGGGCGAGTCTGCCACACGGCCTCCGCGCGGCTCGGCCTACACTCCCGCCGATGAGCGCCGTCCCGCACTCCGACTTCCGCTCCGATACCGTCACGAAGCCGACCCCTGCGATGCGCCGCGCGATGTCCGACGCCGAGGTCGGGGACGACGTCTACGGCGAAGACCCGACGATCGCCCGTCTCGAGGCGCGGACGGCCGAGCTCCTCGGCTTCCCGGCCGCCCTCTTCGTTCCCACCGGCTCGATGGGGAACCAGATCGCGCTCCGCGTTCACGCCCGGCCGGGGACGGAGGTGATCGTCGAGTCGCGCAGCCACGTCTTCCACTACGAGATGGGAGCGATGGCGGCTCTTTCGGGGCTCCTCCCGCGGCCGGTGTTCGGGCCAGGCGGGCGGATGGCGGCGTCCGAGGTCGAGGCCTGGGTGAGGCCGGAATCCGTCTACTACCTCCCGCGGACCTCTCTCGTCTGCCTCGAGAACACCCACAACTTCGCCGGGGGGACGGTCCTGCCGCGAGCGGCGGTGGAGGAGGTCCTCGCCCTCGCCCGCCGCAAGGGGCTCGCCGTCCACGTGGACGGGGCCCGCCTCTGGAACGCCGCGGCCGCGCTCGGCGTCCCGGAGGCTTCGCTCGTGGCGGGCGTCGACTCCGTGATGGTCTGTTTCTCCAAGGGGCTGAGGGCTCCCGTCGGGAGCGCCGTGGCCGGCTCGGAGGCGTTCGTCGCCGAGGCCCGACGCGTCCGGAAGCTCTTCGGAGGTGGGATGCGTCAGGCCGGGGTCCTCGCCGCCGCGGCTCTCGTCGCGCTCGAGGAGGAGCGAGGGCGCCTCGCCGAGGACCACGCCCGGCTGGCTCGGCTCGCACGCGAGCTCGCGGGCATCCGGGGCGTCTCGGTCGACCCGGAGTCCTTCCCGACGAACATCCTGATCGCCGACCTCGAGCCGCGTGTCTTCGGGTCGGCGAACGACGCACTCGGACGCCTGCGGGAACGCGGCATCCTGGCCGGGGCGGCCGGCCCGGCCTCCGTCCGCCTCGTGGCGCACGCTGACGTCGGGGACGCGGACGTCGACCGCTGCCTTGCGGCCTTCCGGGAGATCGCTCTCGGGGGCTGACGGGCAGGGGCGGCTCCCGCCCCGCTCCTCAGGCGCCGGGCAGCTTCGCGATCAGCTCGATCTCGACGCGCCCGTTCCCGGGGAGGGCGCCGACCTGGACCGTCGAACGGGCCGGGCGGTGGTCGCCGAAGCGGGCGGCGTAGGCGCCGTTCATCTCGGCGAAGGTCCCCATGTCGGTCAGGAAGACGGTCGTCTTCACGACGTCGGCGAGCGTGCAGCCGGCGCCGGCGAGGACCGCCTGGAGGTTGTCGAACACCTGGTTCGTCTCCTCGGCGATCGTCCCCGACACGAGCTTCATCGTGGCCGGGTCGAGGTGGACCTGCCCGGCGGTGAAGAGGAACCCTCCGGCGACGATCCCCTGGGCGTAGGGGCCGATGGCCTTCGGGGCGTTCTCGACGGCGATGGTCTTCAGCTGGCTCATTTGCTCGGGTCCCAGATGGCGACGTAGGGGAGGTTGCGGTACTTCTCGTCGAGGTCGAGGCCGTAGCCGACGACGAACTCGGGGCCGATCGTGAAGCCGAGGAAGTCGACCGGGAGGTCGGCGTTCTCGGGGAGGTCCTTCTTCAGGAGCGCCGCGATCCTCACGGAACGCGGACCCCGGGTCCCGAGGAGGCCGAGGAGCTTGCGGAGCGTCAGGCCCGTGTCGACGACGTCCTCGAAGATCACGACGTCGCGTCCCGCGATGTCCGAGGAGAGGTCGCGGACGAGCTCGAAGTTCCCGGTGGAGGAGGTCCCCTGGTACGACCTCACCTGGAGGAAGTCGACGGCGACCGGGGTCGAAAGACGCTTCAGGAGGTCGGTGAGGAAGAAGACGGAGCCCTTCAGGACGCCGACGGCGAGGATCTCCCGGCCCGCGTAGGCCGCGTCGATCTCCCGGGCCAGCTCGTCCAGGCGGGTGGCGATCTGCTGCTCGGAAATGAGGATGCGGTCGATCACGGGACGAAACTATAATGCAGACGCAACTCCGAGAGGTTCACGTGAGCACGTCGATCGTCGACCTGAAGACCATTCACGACGCGTATACGCGCCTGACCGAGAAGTTCAAGACCTTCTGGACGTTCCACCAGTTCCTCCAGGGGGTACACAAGACCTTCTTCGGGGACGCCCCGGGCTACAACGTGGACTTCCAGGGGCTCTACGACGAGATCCGGGCCGTCACCACGGTGATGAACGTCGAGCCGCCTCCGGTCGTCATCGACCGGATCAACCAGCTCGACGGTCGGCTCGACGTCGTCTATCGGGCCCTCTCCGCGGACGACGAGAAGATCGCGGCGAGCTGGGTCCGCAGGTTCTTCGAAAAGGTCCGGACGGAAGACGAGAAGCTCCTCCTCGCGATCCTCCGCTTCTACTTCCACGCGCGCCAGGTGTCGCCGGAAGCGCTCGACAAGATGGACTTCCTGCTGACCCTGGTCGGGGCGCGCCGCTCGCTCGATGACGGCCGCTACCTGCCACGGTTCCCGCAGGAGCTCACGAAGCTCTTCGCCGCGCTCCTCGGGCTCGTCCGCCGCAGCCCCGCGCCCGCGGCCGAGCTGACGGCGGCGGTCAAGGCCCTCGGCCTCCTGAAGAAGGACATCGACTCGTGCGAGCGCTTCGAGGAGCTGACCGAGAAGAAGATTCTCGACAGCCTCCGGACGGTGAAGCACCGGCTCGGCCCCGCCTTCTACGACTCGAACGTCCTCTCGGCGATCCTCGACGCGAACCTCGCCGCGAAGAACCGCTTTCAGGCCCTCTACCGGAGCGAGGAGAAGCGGATCTTCGAGTCGTCACAGCAGCTCCTCGACATCGAGCGGGAGCTCTCGAGGCGGCCGGAGGTCGCCGACGCCGAGCTCCAGGAGGAGTTCCGGCGCTTCCGGCAGTTCAAGGACGAGTTCGACAAGAACAGGGGAGAGGGAGAGATCCGGCACGCCCAGGTCACCCGCCTCGCCGAGACGATCGACCAGCTCATGTCGAAGCTGGACGCCGCGGGGGAGGCGCCCGGCGAGCAGATCCCGGAGATCCTGCCGCTGCCGGACGAGGAGCTGTCCGAGGCGCAGGAGACGGTGAGCGGGTATTTCCCGGGCCGGATCGAGGGGGCCGCTCCGCCGGAGCCGGTGAAGGCGGCCCGGGCGAAGCCGGCCGTGGCGACGGACCCGCTGCTCGGCGAGGTCGCGGCGAAGATCCTCTACTCCGTCGACATGCTGCAGGTCGGGGCCGGATCGGGCCAGGCGGCCTACGGGAGCTCGCTCTCGAGGCTCCGGCTCGAGCCGTGGGAGGTCCGCGCGGCCCGCCGGGTCCAGTCCGAGGACGATCGCGCCCCGGACGCGGAGACGGCCGCGAACGACGACCTCTTCCTGGAGGGAGCCGCGCTCCGCCTCCGGATCGACGAGGCCGCCCAGGTCCTCAAGGCACCATCCGCGACGGCGGAGGACGGGAAGGTCCTCGAGATGGCGGCGGAGTGCCTGGTGCGGGCGCAGGACCTCGACAGGCGCTTCCGGCAGAGCCTCGAGGCGGTCGGGACGGAGGGTCCGCCCGAGCGCCTGAACGAGCTCACGCGTTCCCGGTTCCGCCTGCTTCGAGCCTTCTCGGGCCTCTGGCTCCTTCACAACGCGCGGGCTTCGGCCGGGGAGTAGCCGCCGGCCGACGGGTGCTCGTTTGACCCGCGCGGGAGGCGCGCGGAGAATCGGCGCCCGATGCCCGAAGACACTCCCCAGCAGACCGAGCAGAGCCTCGCCGAGCAGGTCGGGAACCGCAGGGCGGCCCGCAGCCGGATCGTCGACCTCGGCCACCCCGCCTATCCGAACCGCTTCGCCGCGACCAGCCTCGTCTCGGACGTCGTCGCCCGCTGGGGTGGGAGCGACGCCGCGGCGATCGACGCGGTGCCGGAGGAAGAGAGGCGAGTCGCCGTTCCCGGCCGCGTCCTCGCCATCCGGAAGATGGGGAAGGCCGTCTTCCTCGACCTCTCCGACGGCCGGCAACGCGTGCAGGCCTACGTCCGCAAGGACGGCGTGGGGGACGGCGGATGGGCCCTCCTCGAGAACCTCGACCTCGGCGACCACGTCGGCGTGGCCGGCGTCGTCTTCCGGACCCGCACGGGCGAGCTTTCCGTCAAGGCGGAGGCCCTGACGTTCCTCGCGAAGTGCCTTCGACCCCTCCCCGACAAGTGGCACGGCCTGACGGACGTGGAGAGGAAGTACCGCCAGCGGTACGTCGACCTGATCGTCTCGGAGGAGACGCGCCGGACGTTCGAGATTCGCGCGCGCGTCGTCTCGTACATCCGGAGGTTCTTCGACGGGAGGGGGTTCCTCGAGGTCGAGACCCCGATGATGCAGCTCATTCCCGGCGGCGCGGCGGCGCGGCCGTTCGTGACGCACCACAACGCGCTCGACGTCGACCTCTACCTGAGGATCGCCCCCGAGCTCTACCTGAAGCGGCTGATCACGGGCGGGTTCCCGAAGGTCTACGAGATCAACCGCAACTTCCGCAACGAGGGGATCTCCACCCAGCACAACCCCGAGTTCACGATGCTGGAGTTCTACACCGCGTACGCCGACGCCCGCGACCAGATGGCCCTCACCGAGGAGCTCCTGGCCGGGGCGGCCCGGGAGATCCTCGGGACGACGCAGCTCCCGTGGGGCGACGAGACGATCTCCTTCGAGGCGCCGTTCCGCCGGCTCTCGATGAAGGACGCCGTCGTCGAGTACGGCCGGGACGTCCCGGGCGGGGCGATCCGGGCAGACGAGCTTGCGACGCTCGAAGGGCTGAAGGGGGCGGCGGAGCGGGCGGGGGTCGAGTCGATCGAGCGCTTCGGCGACGTCCCCGGGAAGCTCCTGGCCGAGCTCTTCGAGACGCTCGCCGAGCCGAACCTCCTCCAGCCGACGTTCGTTGTCGACTACCCGGCCGAGATCTCCCCGCTCGCCAAGACCCGCCCGGACGACCCGCGGACGGCCGACCGCTTCGAGCTCTTCGTCGGCCGGATGGAGCTGGCGAACGGCTTCTCGGAGCTGAACGACCCCGACGAGCAGGCGGAGAAGTTCCGTGCGCAGGTGGCCGAGCGGACGAAGGGCGACGACGAGGCGATGCTCTTCGATGAGGACTACGTCGAGGCGCTCTCGTACGGAATGCCCCCGACGGCGGGCGAGGGAGTCGGGATCGACCGCCTCGCGATGCTCTTCACGAACTCGCGCTCGATCCGCGACGTGATCCTCTTCCCTCTCATGCGACCGAAGGCGGCGGGCCGCTGACGGAAGCCCTGCTCGCCCGCCGATACCTCCTCGCCTCGAGGCGCGACGCGCAGGTGGGCGTCGTCGCGCTCGCCGCCTTCGTCGGGCTCGTCCTCGGCGTCGCGGCCCTCGTCGGCGCGCTCGCGCTCCTCTCCGGCTTCCAGTCGCACGTCCTCTCGAGGCTCGCCGACGAGACACCGCACGTCCTCGTCACCCCGGCCGGCCGTCCCGACTTCGCGGGAGAGGAGGGGGCGGGGCGGACGCTCGCCGCGCTGCCGGGCGTCGTCTCCGTCGTGCCCGTCGTGCGGGGGCGCGGCTGGATCACGGCGCGCGGCCAGGCGGTCCCCGCCGCCCTCACCGGTCGCGAAGGCGCGGACGGGATCACGCTCGACCCTTCCCAGTCCCGGCAGCTCTCGGCGTTTCCGGGCGAGGAGGTGGTCGTCGTGTCGTCGCGCTCGCGGCTCTCTCCGATCGGCCCGGTCCCGATCACCGCCTCGCTCCCGGTGACGGACGTGGCGGTCGCGTCGACGGGACGGCATCAGCCCGAGGCGGTCCTTCCCGCCGACGCGGCCCGGCGGCTCTTCGGCCTCCCGTCGGCCGGCGCCACCGGATACGAGCTTCGGCTCGCCGACGCCGACGCCGCGGCCGACGTCGCGGCCCGCGCCCGCGCGGCCCTCGGCGAGACGGCCACGGCGACGACGACGTGGCAGGAGGCGAACCGGCCGCTCCTCCTCGCGCTGAAGCTCGAGAGGCTGGCGATTTTCGCCACGGTCTTCCTCGTCGTCGTCGTCGCCGGACTGAACCTCGCCGCCACGTCGGCCGTCCTCGCGGCGACGCGCCGGGGCGACGCCGCGGTCCTCACCGTGCTCGGGGCGGGGCCCGCCCTCCTCGCGCGCGTCTTCCTCCTCGCCGGCCTCCTCCTCGGCGCGGCCGGGACGCTCTGCGGCCTCGCCGTCGGCGCGATCCTCGCGATCGTCCTTGATGCCACGAAGGCGCTTCCGCTCCCCGCGCAGCTCTTCTCCCTCGCGCACGTGCCGTTCCGGGTGACCGCGCGGGACCTCCTCGCCGTCGGGACGTTCTCCCTCCTCTGGTCGTTCGTCGCGTCGCTCGTCCCGGCGCGGATGGCGGCCCGCGTCGACGTGGCGGAGGCGCTCCGTGCCGGCTGAGCCGATTCTCCGGGCCGAGTCGCTCGCGAAGGGCTTCGGCGAGGCGGAGGCCCGCGTCGAGCTCTTCTCCGGCCTCTCGCTGGAGCTGGGCGCGGGAGAGGCGACGGCGATCGTCGGCCCGTCGGGATGCGGGAAGTCGACGCTCCTCCACCTCCTCGCGGGCCTCGACCGCCCGGACGCGGGGCGCGTCCTCGTCGACGGACGCGACTGGACCGCGCTGGCGCCGGAGCCGCGGGCGAGGTGGCGCGGCGAGGCCGTGGGGTTCGTCTTCCAGCTCCACCACCTCCTCCCCGAGCTGACCGCCGAAGAGAACGTCGCGCTGCCGCTCCTCCTCGCCGGCTCGCCGGAAGGCGCGGCGCGCGCGGCGGCCCGCGAGCTCCTCTCCCGGGTCGGCCTCTCCCGGCAGTCCGGCGCCTTTCCCCGGGTCCTCTCGGGAGGCGAGCGCCAGCGGGTCGCGATCGCCCGGGCCGTCGTGCGCAGCCCCCGGCTGCTCCTGTGCGACGAGCCGACCGGCAGCCTCGACGCCGCCCACGCTGCCGACGTCCTGGAGCTCCTCCTCGGCGCGGCGCGCGAGCGGGCGGGCGCGCTCCTCCTCGTCACGCACGATCCCGGCGTGGCGTCGCGGTGCGGATCGGTGCGGACGCTGACGCCGGACGGCCTCTCCGCCGCCTGAGCGGCACCCGAAGGCTGGCACCCCCTGTGCTAGGATCGGGAGACGGTCGAAGCCCGCTTTCCGAGCGGCCTCGTCGAGGTCGAGCCATGTTCGAGAAGTACAACGAGAAAGCGCGCCGCGCCCTGTTCTTCGCGCGATACGAGGCCTCGAAGCTCGGCTCGAAGGTGATCGAGTCGGAGCACGTTCTCCTCGGGATCCTCCGGGAGGGGGAGGACGTCACCCGCGAGATCTTCGCCCGCTTCAACGTGAAGCCCGACGACGTCCGGAAGGAGATCGAAGGGGACCGGGTCTTCGTCGAGCGCGTCTCCTCGACCCAGGAGCTCCCGCTCTCGGAGGAGTCGAAGAAGATCCTTGCCTACGCTTCCCACGAGGCCGAGTCGATGATGCATCCGTACGTCGGGACGGAGCACCTCCTCATCGGGATCCTCCGGGTCGACCCGTGCGTCGCCTCCCGCCTCCTGACCGCGCACGGCTTCAACCTCTACGGCGTGCGGGAGGAGGCGATCGCCCTCATCAAGGAGCGCGAAGCCTCCAAGCAGAAGAAGGAGCTCCCGTTCCTCGCCGAGTACGCGCGCGACCTGACGGCCCTCGCGGCGCAGGGGACGTTCGACCCGCTCGTCGGCCGCGACAAGGAGGTCGAGCGGATCATCCAGATCCTCTCGCGACGGACGAAGAACAACCCGATCCTCCTCGGGGAGCCGGGCGTCGGCAAGACCGCGATCGTCGAAGGCCTCGCCCAGCGGATCGTCGAAGGCGCGGTGCCGCTCTTCCTCGCGAACCGGAAGATCCTCGCGATGGACCTCTCCCTCATCGTGGCGGGGACGAAGTACCGCGGTCAGTTCGAGGAAAGGCTCAAGGGGATCCTGAAGGAGCTCCGGGAGAACCAGGACCTCATCATCTTCATCGACGAGATCCACTCGCTGATCGGGGCGGGCTCGGCCGAAGGCTCGCTCGACGCGGCGAACATCCTGAAGCCGGCCCTCTCCCGGGGCGAGATCGCCTGCATCGGCGCGACGACCCTCAAGGAGTACCGCAAGTACATCGAGAAGGACCGCTCGCTCCTCCGGCGCTTCCAGGCAATCACCGTGAACCCGCCGAGCGAGGAGGAGACTCTCGAGATCCTCGAGGGGGTCCGCGAGCGCTACGAGAGGTTCCACCGGGTGCGGTACGCCCCCGACGCGGTGAAGACGGCCGTCTACCAGTCGAGCCGCTACATTCCCGACCGCTTCTTCCCCGACAAGGCGATCGACCTCCTCGACGAGGCGGGCGCGAAGGTGAAGCTCCGCATGACGGCGGACACGCAGAACCTCCGGCGCCTCGAGAGCGAGGCCCGCCAGATCGTCAAGGAGATGAAGAAGGCGATCTCCGAAAAGGACTTCGAGCACGCCGTCTCGCTCCGCGAGCGCGAGGTCGAGATCAAGGAGGAGATCGAGCGGACCCGGAACGCCCAGCTCGACGAAGGGGCCTGGGCCGAGGTCGTCCGGGGCGACATCGAGGAGATCATCGCGAGCTGGACCGGCATCCCGGTCACCTCGATCCAGGTCGAGGAAGCCGAGAAGCTCCTGAACATGGAGACGACGCTCCGGAAGAGGGTCATCGGACAGGACCGGGCGATCGACGCCATCTCCCGCGCGATCCGTCGCTCGCGGCTCGGCGTGAAGAACCCGAACCGGCCGATGGGCTCCTTCATCTTCCTCGGCCCTTCGGGCGTCGGGAAGACCGAGGTCGCCCGGCGCCTCGCCGAGTTCCTGTTCGACAACCAGAAGGCGCTCGTCCGCTTCGACATGTCCGAGTACATGGAGAAGCACGCGGTCTCCAAGCTGATCGGCTCTCCGCCCGGGTACGTCGGGCACGAGGAGGGGGGGCAGCTCACGGAGCGAATCCGGAGGCAGCCTTACTCGGTCATCCTCCTCGACGAGATCGAGAAGGCGCATCCCGACATCGCGAACCTGCTCCTCCAGATCCTGGAGGACGGGCAGCTGACCGACGCCTACGGGAACACGGTCGACTTCAAGAACACGCTCATCATCATGACCTCGAACATCGGGACGAAGTACCTCGTCACCCAGGCGCGCGTCGGCTTCGGCGACGGGAAGAACGCGCCGCCCGCCCGCGAGGTCGAGGAGATGGTCCTGAAGGAGCTCCGCCGCGAGTTCTCGCCGGAGTTCACGAACCGGATCGACGAGGTCATCGTCTTCAACCCGCTCACGACGGAGAACCTCCGGGCCATCTGCCGGCTCCTTCTCGACGACGTCGCCCAGACCCTGAAGCACCGGGGCCTCGAGCTCGTCGCCGACGAGAAGGCGGTTGACTGGCTGCTCTCGATGTCGGGGCAGGACGCCCACTCGGGCGCCCGGCCGCTCCGAAGGACGATCCAACGCCACGTGGAGGATGCGGTATCCGAATTGCTTATCGGCGCCCGGGAGCAGCTCGAGTGCCTCGAAGTCACCGTGATCGAAAGCGAACTGAAGGTTCTCGTCCGCTCGGCGGCCGCGCTGGCGACCGAGCGGTAAGCGACGTGCAGGACGTGTACATCGACCCTGATCGGGGTGCGGGCGCACCCGGGTGGCCGCTTGGCGCCCGGCGTCCCGCGGGCCGTGTCCGGGTCGCCGCGATCCTGGCCCTCTTCCTCGGCGGTGCGGTCCCGGCCCCGGCACAGACGCAGGGGGAGCCGCCCGCCGCTCCGGCGGCGCCTCCCGCCACTCTCGACCTGAGACCGGGGGCCGCGGGGCCGCAGGCTCCGCCTTCTCCGCTCGCCGGGGCCCTTCCGCCCGCTCCGGCGCTCCGAACGTCCCCGGGGGCCGACGGGAGGGAGCGGATCGCCGAGATCGCCGTCCGCGGCGGCCGGACCGTCACCGCGGAGACGATCGCGTTCTACCTCGGGGTGAAGGTCGGCGACCCGTACGACACGGAGGCCCTGCGGCGTGCCTTCCCGAAGCTCTGGGAATCGGGCCTCTTCGAGGACCTCCGTCTCGAGCGGGAGAGCGTTCCGGGCGGGTCCCGGATCGTCGCGGTCGTCGTCGAGCGCCCCCGGATCGGCGATCTCGAGTTCCGCGGGAACAAGAAGCTGACGACCTCCCAGCTGAAGGACAAGCTGAAGGAGGGGAAGGTGGAGATCCGCGTGGGATCGCCGCTCTCCCTCAGCGACGTCTCCAAGGGGAAGGGCGTCCTCATGGAGGCCTACCAGGCCGACGGATTCCGGTCCGCGGTCGTAGACACGGCCCTCGAGCCGATGGGGGAGAACGAGAAGCGCGTCGTCTTCCTCGTCGACGAGGGAGACAAGATCAAGATCGAGGCGATCGACTTCACCGGGAACACGGTCTTCTCCGACCGGCGCCTCCGGTTCGCGATGAAGAAGACCCGGCAGCGGAACTTCTACCAGTTCTGGGACTCGAAGGACGTCTACAACCAGGCGAACTACGAGGAGGACATCGAGTCCGTCAAGAAGGTCTACCAGAACGCCGGATACAAGGACATCGTCGCGAAGGACCCGGTGATCGAGACCTTCGTCGTGAACCCCGACGAGACCCGCCGGGACAAGATCAAGCGGCGGGCCCGGATCGAGATCCCGCTCGTCGAGGGGGAGCGCTTCTACTTCGGCGACGTGAAGGTCGAGGGGACGACCGTCTTCCCCGGCGACCGGCTCCTCCAGTTCTTCGAATGGAGCCCCGGCAAGCCCCTCAAGAGGTCGGCGCTCGTCGACGGCATGAAGGCGCTCGACGAGATCTACCGCGGGCGGGGCTACATCTACGCCTTCATGAACCCGGAGTACACCGAGCGGCCGGGTGAGGGGAACCTCGTCGACGTCGTCGTCCGGGTCACCGAGGGCGACATGTTCCGCGTCGGCCGTGTCGAGTTCACCGGGAACAAGACGACGAAGGACAAGGTCCTCCGGCGGGAGATCCCCCTGTTCGAGGGCGACGTCCTCGACATGGAGTCGTTCAAGAAGGGGCTCCTGAAGCTCTCCCAGCTCGGCTACTTCAAGATCGAGGAAGACCCCGACTTCCGCGTCGACCCGGAGAAGAAGGTCGTCGACGTGACGATCAAGGGCCTCGACACGAACCGGAACGAGATCCAGTTCGGCGCCGGGTACTCGCAGCTCGACGGCGTGTTCGGACAGTTCCAGTTCGCGACCCGGAACTTCCTGGGACGCGGCGACACGATCAGCGTCCAGTTCCAGCGGGGCGGCTACTCGAACTTCTTCGACCTCTCCTTCGTGGAGCCCTGGTTCCTCGACAAGCGGATGTCGGTCGGCGGCTCGGTCTTCAACCGCTCGCTCGAGTACCTCGACGTCGACCAGCAGACGAAGGGCGTCAACATGTCCTTCGGGCTCGGACTCGGCCTGTTCGACGGACTGTCGCTTTTCTACGGCTACACCGACACGAAGAGCCGCTACCAGGTCTACCCGGCCGCTCCTCCCCCGGGCTCGGGCATCCCGCCCGCCGCCTACGCCGACTACATCGGGAAGACCTCCGCGATCGCGCCCGGCTACCGGTACGACAGCCGGAACGACCCGTTCGACCCGTCCCGCGGACGACGGTTCAACTTCTCGACGACGATCGCGGGCGGGCCGCTCGGCGGGAACTTCTCGTACATCAAGCCAGTCGGCGGGGCGACGTCCTATTTCCGGACGGGCCGGAAGTCCCATTTCGCCGTCAACATGGAGGGCGGGTTCATCCGCGCCTACGACGGCAAGGAGATCCCGATCTTCGAGCGTTTCCGAATCGGAGGCGATCGCTCGGTGCGCGGCTTCCAGTACGGGAGCATCTACCCGCTCGACGACGACGACAAGGCGTTCTTCACCGATCAGGGCGCGCTCCTGGGCGGAGACAAGTACTTCGTCTTCAACGCCGAGCTGGTCCACGCTATCGCGGGGCCGCTGAAGCTCGTCCTCTTCTTCGACGCCGGGAACGCCTGGCTGGAGGGGCAGTCCTTCAACCCGCTCAAGGCGCGCGCCTCGACGGGCGCCGAGCTCCGGATGTTCCTCCCGATCTTCCAGGCGCCGCTGCGCTTCATCTACGGGATCAACCTCGATCCCAAGACCATCAAGGGGCCTGACGGATCGCCGCTCACGGGCGGCGCGGAGAAGAGCAGCGACTTCCAGTTCTCCATCGGGACGACCTTCTAGAGGGGGAACCCGGACCGCCGGGTTCCCCCTCACCCCCTCCGCGCGGAGAGGCAGCTCGCTGTCGCTCGCACGGAGTCACCGGGGGAACCCGGACCGCCGGGTTGGCTTCGCCTTCGAACCGGGTGCGCGTGGGGCGCACCCGGCTCGGTCCCCCTCGAACCCCCTCCGCGCGGAGAGGGCGCCCGTTGAGCGCGGAGGCGGCGAAGGGATCCCTTCCCGCACGCCGGCGGAGTCGGTTGGTGCAGTAGAATCGCGCGCCCCGCTGGAAAGCCTCCCGCGGGGCCAGACACGGAAGAAGGAGTCACGTAGATGATCGGGAACCGGATGTTCGTCGCGGGCGTCGTCGCGACGGCCGCACTCGTCGCTCTCCCCGCTTCGGCCCAGTCCGCCCAGAAGGTCGGTGTCATCGAGGTCCAGCGGATCGTCCAGGACTCCGCGGTGGGCAAGGAGAGCCTCGCCCGGATCCAGAAGGTCTCGACGGCCAAGCAAGAGGACCTGACGAAGCGCCAGACCGAGCTCCGCGACCTCGAGAAGCGGATCCAGGAGCAGGGCAAGTCGCTCTCCGAAGAGGCGATGGAGAAGCTCCAGAAGGACTACCAGCAGAAGGCTCTCGACCTCAAGCGCTTCCAGGACGACGCGCAGCGGGAGCTCGAGGAGCTCCAGCGCCGCGAGCTGACGGATCTCGAGAAGAAGGTCCTTCCCGTCATCGAGGCGGTCTCCAAGGAGCTCGGGTACACGCTCGTCTTCAACAAGTTCCAGAGCGGGCTCCTCTACGCTGACGACGCGGTCGACCTCACCGCGGCCGTCATCCAGAAGTTCAACACGGCGATCGCGGCCGCTCCGAAGACCGACGCCAAGCCGGCTGCCGCGACGCCAGCGCCGAAGAAGTAAGAGGGGGATGGCCCGCTTCCCCGCGCCGACGACCGCCGCCGCGGTGGCTTCCGCCTGCGGCGGGCGGCTCGTCGGCGACGCCGGGACCGTCGTCGAGGGGGCGCGGTCGCTCGAGTCGGCGGGACCCGCCGACCTCGCGTTCGCCGCCGACGCGAAGGCGGAGCAGGCGGCGGCCACATCGGCGGCCGGGGTTCTCCTGGCGCGATCGGCGCTCGGGTTCCCGGGCCGAGCGGTCGTCGAGGTGCCGGACCCCGCGCTCGCATTCGCCGGCGTCCTCGAGGCGTTCTTTTCGCGCCGAGCGCCGGCCCCGGGGATCCACGCGACCGCGATCGTCGAAGCCGGCGCCCGCGTCGCGGAAGACGCCACGATCGGACCGTACGCGGTCGTGGGGGCGGAGACGGAGATCGGAAGTGGCGCCGTCCTCGGGGCGCACGTCGTCCTGGGCCGGCGGTGCCGGGTCGGCGCGGGCGCGTGGCTGCACCCTCACGTCGTCCTTTATGACGACGTCTCGATCGGCCCGGGCTCGGAAATCCACGCGGGGGCGGTCCTCGGAGCCGACGGATTCGGCTACGTCGCGTCTCCGACGGGACTGAAGAAGGTACCTCAGGTCGGCGGCGTCGAGGTCGGTTCCTCCGTCGAGATCGGCGCGAACACGTGCGTCGACCGGGCGACGCTCGAGGCGACGCGCGTCGGCGACGGGACGAAGATCGACGACCTCGTCATGGTCGGGCACAACTGCGAGGTCGGGGCCCACGTCATCCTCTGCGGACAGGTGGGGCTCGCCGGGTCGACGACCGTGGGAGATCAGGCCGTTCTCGGGGGGCAGGTGGGAACCGCCGGCCACCTCCGGATCGGCCGCGGGGTGAAGGCGGGAGGCCAGACGGGGATCGTCGGAGACGTTCCCGACGGCGCCTCCCTTTTCGGTACGCCGCATCTGCCGCACCGGGACGCCTTTCGGATCCATGCCGAGCTGAAGAAGCTCCCCGAGACCGCGCGTCTCGTACGCGAGCTCGCCCGGGCGGGCGAGGAGAAGAGATGAGCGAAGCGCCGACGGACCGGGGCGGTCTCGACATCCGCGCGATCCTCCGGACGCTCCCGCATCGCTATCCGTTCCTCCTGGTGGACCGGATCCTGGAGATCGTCCCGGGGCAGAAGGTCGTCGGGCTCAAGAACGTCACGATCAACGAGGAGTTCTTCCAGGGGCATTTCCCCGGGAACCCGGTGATGCCGGGAGTCCTCCTCGTCGAGGCGATGGCGCAGGTCGGCGGCTTCATGATGCTCGCCGAGGTCGACGACCCCCAGAGCCGGCAGGTCCGGCTGACGGGCCTCGACGCGGTCCGGTTCCGGCGACCCGTCGTTCCGGGCGACCAGGTCGTCTTCACCGTGGAGTTCGTGGCCCGGAAGAAGTCGCTCGTGAAAGTGCGCGGGGAAGCCCGGGTCGACGGCCAGCTCTGCGTCGAGGCGGAGATCATGAGCCTGATCCAGGACTGCGGGCGGGAAGAGGGAGACTGAATGCCGATCGACCGCACGGCGATCGTCCA